>Ga0187783_10000196_pt1 | contig 46136 bp, 39 predicted proteins | sample 1015_SJ02_MP02_2_FD_132471 | JGI IMG/M metagenome (GOLD analysis project Ga0187783, IMG submission 132471) | Tropical peat soil microbial communities from peatlands in Department of Meta, Colombia - 1015_SJ02_MP02_20_MG | ecosystem: Environmental > Terrestrial > Soil > Wetlands > Peat | place... | reverse complement strand
TCCTGAGGCCGCACCAGCGCTCGCCTGTGCAGCCTGCGTGCGCCGCCATGCAAAGTATCCATCGAGCACTTTCAGTTGCGCGAGATTCGGCACCGGAATCGCCTTCGACGGGTCGTTCAACTGCATGTACTGCGCCTTCGCATTCGTAAACGGAGGCCACATCGGCAGCCCGGCGCCATTCGGGTCGCCCGTCTTCGCGAAATTCACCCAGTACGAAGACACCTCCTCGGAAACGCCCTTGTCCGCGTCCGTCGCTGGCATGCCCTGCGAAAAATTACCGAAGACGTATGCAATCTCCGCGCCATGCGCCGCGCCCCAATCCTTGAATTGCGGCGCATCCGGATAATTCGGCCTGTGGCTGAAGCGGTAGACGAATACCTTTCCCTTGCCCGTTTTCGCCTGCAGTCGCGCCCAACTCCACGTGCCCCAGCCAAAAATCGCGTCGCGCGAAAGATCGCGAGCCGACCGCAGCGCTGTCGCGTCCGAATTGCCCACGGGATACGCGGCCAGAATCTTGTCCGCATGTTCGCCGTATCCTTTGTGAACGCTCGCCTCGTAATCCTTCATCGTAGTCTTCGCGACAAACAGCGCGCCCTCGTCCGAATTTGTCCCGATCAATATCGGCGTGTCGTTGTATTTTCCCGCCTTGTACAATTTGTACTGGTCACCGAGCAGCACATATCCATCGAAGTCCGGCCAGAATCCGCTCGAAAGCCCCGGACCGACGCCCTTCAATACCTGATCCATGCTCAATTTTCTTCCGGATGCAATTGACGTCGCGCCGAGCTTCGTCAAAAACGCCGCGCCATTTTTCTCCGCCAGCGCCAACGGTGGAACGTTTTCCCCGCTTTCATCATCAAGGCGCGCCGGCGCGAACGACCCGCCGCTTTCCGAAATCGCGCCCTGGAACAACCCCTTCGCCAGCGGCGACGCCGCCAGCATGCTCACCGAAATCCCTCCCGCCGACTCGCCGAAAATCGTCACGCGATTCGGATCGCCGCCAAACGCCGCGATGTTGCGCTTCACCCATCGCAGCCCGGCGATCTGATCCATCAGACCGTAATTGCCCGAGTGCCCGTGCTGTTCCGCGGTCAGCTCCGGATGCGCGAGAAATCCGAAAGGCCCAAGCCGATACCCAACGCTGACGAGAATCACGCCCTTCTTCGCCAGATTCGTGCCGTTGTACTGCCCAATGGCCGTGCCGCCGCCAATAAATCCGCCGCCATAAATCCACACCATCACCGGCAAGCGGTCGCTTGCCGACTTCGCCGGCGTCCAGATGTTCAGGTAAAGGCAATCTTCGCTCACCGGAATCGGGTCGAGTCCCAGCGCGCGATTCACGATTGGAATCTGCGCGCATCCCGGCGCGAACTTATCCGCCTCTCGCACGCCCTTCCAGATCGGCCCCGGATGCGGCGCTTGCCAGCGCAAATCGCCCACCGGCGGCGCGGCAAAAGGTATCCCCAGGTATACCGTCACGCCGTCCTTCGCGGTGCCTTGCACCAATCCGTTCTGCGTGTGAACCGGCCCGGGCGCCTGCGCCACGAGCCCTTGCGCGAAAACAAGCGCGGCCACGAATCCGGCAACCACACATCCAGCCATTCTGCGAATTTTCATCTTGATCCCCCCTCGCTATGAGCAGACTTGTTGCGCAGCGAAAGCCCCCTCCCGCCGCGTTCCACACCTACGTCGCCTTCACCACCAGCTCGGGCGGACGCTTCCGCGGAATGCGCTTCCCCCGGCCGGGAAAACGCGCCAGCACTTCGCCATCCCACAACCGGATCACGCGCTGCTGAAACAGCCAGCGCCCGCCTGATTTCACCACCTGGTCCTCGTAATATCCAGCGAATCGCAATTTGTACGGCGGCTCGCCTTGGCACTCCGTGACGAACGCGAACGCCCGCACCGCGCAGCGCCCACCGTCCCCGCTGACCAAAATCTGGCTCACATGGTGCTGCCGTCCCGGAAAATCCGGCACCGAAAAATAATGTTTCGCGAAGCGGCGAATGCCCTCGCTGCCCTCCCAGCGGTCCGGCGTCTCAAAAACTTCTTCGATCACCACCGCGTCCGGCGTGAAACACGCGAGCAGCCCGTCGAGATCGCCGGTATCGAGCGCCCACGCATAGCTCGCAATCAAATCGTTGATCGCGATGCGATCTTCTATGGTCAGCGGCGCGGCTTTCGTCACGGCGTCCTCATTTCAACGGTGAGGGCAGCCCGGCCAGCAACACGGCCGGCGCATCCCTTCCTTAAGCTCCGCACGCGCCCTCTCGATATGCTGCTTTCTCGTTTCCGGCTTCTTGACGGAGATGATCCAGCAAATCCATTCATTGCGCGCCAGTGGAGTGATGTCTTCCCACGCTGCTCGCGCGGCCCGGTCGGCACCGAGAGCCTTTCGCAAATCCGCTGGCACTTTGTGCACCGGCCCCGCGGGAATTTTCCTTGGGCTCATGCTTCACTCAATAAACTCGTCATTCTGCCTGTTTACACTGAGCCCACGAAGGTGGGCGAACGTGGCCTGCGGCCGTAGGGAGCGAGCATTGCTCGCCGAAGAATCCCTCTTTTTACTCAATAGCCGATCGTAAACCGCTCCCGATGATGCTGCGGCCGCTCCAGCTCGCCAATCATCGCCATCGCGTAATCCTCCAGCGAAATCCGGCTCGCTCCGGACGCATCGTACAGCACGTGGTCGTGTCCCAGGCGGAATTTTCCCGTGCGCTCGCCTGCCTCGATGCGCACCGAAGGCGCCAGGAAAATCCAGTCGAGCTCCGGCTCCTGCTTCAGCAAATAATAAAGTTCGCGCGTCCCGCGAATTCCTCCCTTGAACGGCTCATACTCTTTCGGAAATTGCGGGGAGTCGAGAAATTCCTCGCCCGACGCAACCTTCAGGCTGGCCGCGCCGCCCACGCCAAGAAAACGCTTCACGCCCGCTTTTTTCGTCGCGGCGATGATGGCGCGATGCCCGCGTACGAACTGCTCGAAAATATCCGGCGCCGCCGAGCCGCGGCCGGGATTGAACGAGCTGATCACCGCGTCGTGCCCCTTCAGGATTTGCGCCAGCGCGTCGCTGTCGAGTGCGTCGGCCTGCTTCGCGACGAGGTTCGCGTGCGACGGCAGCTTCTCCGTGTGGCGCGAAATCGCCGTCACGTGGTGCCCGCGCTCGAGCGCCTCCGCCAGAATCTTGCTCCCCACGTAGCCCGTCGCCCCGATCAGCGCCACCTTCATTTTCCCCTCCGCCAAATTGCGCCGCCGATTCTAACCTTTTCGACGAGCGATTAGGAGAGCGCAAAGATTGAGTTAGAATCTGGCCACGCGATTCCATCCGGGAGGACAAGATGAAAGCAGCCGCCGTCGCATGCCTCTTGCTCGGTGTCATCGGAACCTGTTTCGCGCAAGGCGAAAAGCCCCTTTGCCCAAAGCACATCGAAGCTCCGTCGTACCCCCAGATTGCACATGCCGTGCATGTAACGGGAACCGTCACTCTTGCGCTGACGATCGATGCCGAGGGCAAGGTAAGTGACGTCAAGGCGAAAACCCTGTCGCCGTTGCTTGAAAGGTCTACTCTCGACAATATCCGGGAGTGGACCTTTGAAAAACCTTTGGCTGCGCCTTTCATGCAAACGATTGTTTACGACTACAGGATCGACCAGTCGGGGAAAGCGAACGGAACCAAGGTGACCTTCGACTTACCCGATCACGTCACGATCACAGCGGAGCCTCTAACAGTGCAAACACAGACGTCGCAGTTGGGCAAGCAGAGGTGAGGCCAGAGCCGAGACGCGTAGCACCAGGTCGATCCAATAAGGTGAGAGACAATGAGCGAAGCCAATCCATTTGCATCCCAGCCGTCGACGCTGACTGAACCGAAGCTCGAATTCGTCATGGAAGTGCGCCTCTGGTTCACGCGCGTCCAAAACATCGCCAACATGCCGAGCGGTGCGTCCCGCGGCGCCGTCTACGTCGATCGCGGCGAATTTTCCGGACCGCGGCTGCGCGGAAAAGCAGTGCCGGGCAGCGGCGGCGACTACGCGCTCTTTCGCCCCGATGGCACCGTCTCGTTCGACGCGGTTTACATGCTTGAGGAAGACGACGGCACGCTGATCCTGCTCCGCAATCGCGGATTCTTGTGGGGACGCCGGCCGGACACCATGCAGCGCCTCCGCGCCATGATCTTCGAGGGCGGCACGGCGGTCGATCCTTCCGAATATTATCTGCGCGCCGCGCCCAGCTTCGAGGTCCAGGCCGGCAAGCACGACTGGCTCACCCGCCACGTCTTCATCGGAATCGGCGAGCGCAAGCCGGACGGCAACCTGATCCGCTACTACGCCTTGCTCTAATCGCCCATTTCTAGGCTCCGGGCGCCATCCCGTCCGCCACAGCTCTGTACGTAGTATTGCGAATTGAAACTGCCATTCAATTTGGGCAAAGTACGATGGGGTGTTTTTCGACCAACTCGAGAAAGTGGACTATGAATCATAGTTCTGAGCACGTAGAACTTGGCGTTGCACCTGCCTCCCTGGGCCTGTCTGCCCGCCACGGGTCGCAGTCTGAGCCGCGGATGATTCAGTCCCAGTTGCCGTCGGTTCGTGGAACTAACAGCCAAATCTATGAAATTTCTAATCGCAACATCCAGGAATTAGAATCGTTCTAAATTATTGAAAACAAACATACGAGGTCGCTTCTAATCGCAACAAATGAGCAATTTCGATATTTCGCAAATGGCACAGGGGCTGCAAAGGCAAGCACTGCGCCGACAGCTCCTCAGGGCGACACACCAGTCGAAAACCGCCTTTACACACCCTATGACCCATGCTACTTTCCTACACCAGTTACCGCCGATCCATAGCGCCAGGCGGCAGGGCCATTACGATCGTCCTTCCGATTGTTTTTGTCTCGGCAGACCTCCGACAAAACCTGATATCGAAGCTTCTTCCGCTGATCACACCCGCGGAAAAGCGGATCTTGCGAGGACCGGGTGCTACGACTCCGTAAAGTCGAATTGCTGGGTTTCAAGTCGTTCTGCCAAAAGACGCCAATCACATTTAGCGGTGCCGGAATCACCTGTATCGTCGGGCCGAATGGCTGCGGCAAGTCCAACGTTGTGGACGCTATCTCCTGGGTTCTCGGCGAGCAAAGCCACAAGATGCTGCGCGCCGAGCGCATGTCCGATTGCATCTTCAACGGCACTGCCAAGCGCCCGCCCTTGGGCATCGCCGAGGTGACCCTTACCCTCGTCGATCCGGAGCTATTCGAAGCCGTCGCAAAAGTCATCGACGGAACGCCCGAGCCTGCCGAAACCGCCTCCGCCGATGCCCCAGCCGGCGATATCACAGGTCAGCCCCAGGAAGCGAACACCGAGTCCGATAAGACCCCTGAGAACGCCGCCACGGAAAGCAGCGACAGCCGCAAGCCGTGGAAGAAGCGCGCCGCCGAAAAGCCTGCCATCCACCTGCGGCCCGGCGAAGTTGTCGTGGGGCGCCGGCTATATCGCTCCGGGCAAAGCGAATACCTGATCAACGGCCGCGTGGCGCGCCTTCGTGATGTCCAGGAAATCTTCATGGGCATCGGCCTCGGCCCGGACAGCTACGCCATCATCGAGCAAGGGCGCATCGGCCAGATTCTGAATTCGAAGCCCATGGATCGCCGAGCCATCATCGAAGAAGCCGCGGGAATCACGATGTACAAGACCAAGCGGCGTCTCGCGGAAACGAAGCTCGAAGCCTCCAAAATCAATTTGTCGCGCGTGAACGACATCCTCGTCGAAGTCGAAAAGCAGTTAGCCTCGCTGAAGCGCCAGGCATCCAAAGCACGCCGCTATGCGGAATTGCGCGAACAGATGCGGGGCTTGCTGCGCATTGTGCTGGCCAGCAAGGCGGAGCACCTCGACATCGAAGCCGCGCGGTTGATGAAGCTCCTGCAGGAAATGGACGCGGCGGAGCAGCGTGAAGCTTCTTCCGTGGGCGAGCTCGAACACGAACAGCAGGCTTTGACCGCCAGGACCTATGAGCTGGATGCCGACTTGCGCCAGACCCAGAACCTCTTGGGGCAAACTGCCCTCGACCTTGACCGCGCGGAAAATCGCATCACCTTCAATCGCGAACAGCTCGCGCAAATCGAATCTCGCGCGACGCGCCTGGCGGTCGAGGTGGAGCAGGCGCTAGCGCAGTCCTCAGACCTGACGGCCCAAATCGCCGCGCAGCAGGAAACGGTTTCGGCTCTTCGCGATCAGGCAGCGATGGCTGAACAGGGACTGCGCGAATCTGCCCAGCAGGTGGATGCGTATCTTGCCGAGCAGTCTGGCTTGGAAGCCCGTCTCGAAGATCTTCGCCGATTGGCGAATCGCCTCGCGGAGGAATCCGCGCGCGGCCAGGCGGAATCGAGCCAGGCCGAGGAGACCGCAGCGCGGCACACAGCTGCCGAAACGCAGCGCGCTACAGCTCTCGAAGCAAGAGAAAAAGACTACCAAGCCCTGCAAGCTCGCGCCGAAGAAGCCGATGCGATCTACGGTCGCGCCGAGCAGGAAGCGCAAACCGTTGGCGCCGTCGCGCGCGAAACCCAGGCCCAACTTGCGGGAATGCGGCATGCCCACGAGGAAACCAGCCGCCGCCTCGAGTACGTTCGTCAGGAGCTTTCCGCCGAACGTGCTCGACATGCTTCCATCGAGCAAATTCTGAGCGAGCGCGCCTACACAGCCGACGCCGTCCAGAAACTCTTCAGCGCAAACGGAGAGCATGCCGGCGTGAACGGTGGATTTGACTCGTCCAATGGCTCCTTCCGAGCCGTCGGTCTGCTCGCGGACTACACCGAAGTGCGCGAGGAATACGAAAGCGCCATCGAGCAGTTTCTGCACGATGAGCTCGAGTACGTCGTCGTTGAATCATTCGATCATGCGCGCGCGGGCGTTTCGCTGCTTCGCGAACACGTGGGCGGCCGAGCCACGTTCTTTGTGGATTCGCTGAACAAATTGCAGATCACCATAAACGAAGCCGATGCCGAGCTACCGCTCGCGCCAGGTGTCGTCACGCGCCTGGATAAGCTCATTGAATTTCGAGATCCGCTGGGCCCCGCGGCCAAGCACTTTCTTACGCGGTTGCGGACTGCTTACCTCGTTGAGTCGGCGGCCGTTGCCGAACAGATGGCTCGCGACAACGTGCACAGCTATTTCCTCACGGCCGACGGTACCTGGTACCACGGCCGAATGGTTTCTGGCGGCCGCAAAGGCGAGGCAGGCCCGCTGGCCCTGAAGCGCGAGCTGCGCAAACACGAATCTGAATCCGCGCGGCTTGAGTCCATCGTGAGCGAGCAAGAGGCAGAGTTGAGCCGCGTGGCCCGGGAAATTAGCGCGCTCGAGGCGCGCCACTCCTTTGCCGCCGCCCAGCACATGGAAGCCGAGAAATCCCTGGTTGCCGCCACGCACCAGCGAGAACACGCTCAAGCCGAGCTTGGGCAAGCCCAGCAGAGGTTGACCGCGGAACAGGAAGAAATTGCCCGTTTGCGAGCCGAGGCGGAATCTGCTCGCGCCCGTGCCGAGCAAGCGCGGCTCCAACACGAGGACGCGATCAGGGCCCGCGCTGCCGCGGAAACGGAAGCCCTTGAGGGCGGCGAAAAACTGATTGCCTTGCGGCGTGAGCTGCAGGCGGCACAGGATCGCGTAATCGCTCGCCGCGAGGAGTTGGCCAAAATGGCTGAAAGGCTCGCGAGCGCCGAGCAGTCTGAGGCCAGGCTCTCCAGCGAGCTGGCGCAAGCGTCCATGCGCGTCAACGATCTTTGCAAACAACAGGAAACGTTCTCTGCGGAAAAGGCCGAGCTGGAAGCGTCTTGCGAACAGCTTGCCCGTCAAGTCGAAGAGCTTCGCCATGAAAAATCGCGGCTGGAAGAACGCAAGATGACGTTCGAAAGCGAGTGGGAGCAGGCTCGCGCGCGCGTGAACGAAATCGAAGAAGCGCTGCGCACGCGGCGCCAGTCTCTCGAGGAACTGCGAACCGAACGCAACCAGCGTTTGATCGAAAAAGCGCGCAACGACGCCGACCGCGACTACCTGCGGCAGACCTGCACGTCAGAGCTCAACGCGCAGCCGGAAGAGCTGATTGCCGAGCAGCAAGGCCAGCTTGTCGTGGGCGAAGAGCTGGTTGCAGCTGAAACGAATTACAACGAAATGAAGGCGCGCGTCGAGGCCATGGGCGCGGTGAACATGATGGCGCTCGAGGAATTTCAGGAATGCGAGCAGCGCGAAGCTTTCCTTCGCCGCGAGCGCGATGATCTCGTGCAGTCGATTGAAAATACGCAACTCACGATTCACGAACTCGATCAAGTCTCGCGCCAGAAATTCGAAGAGGCCTTTCAATTTATCAATGCCCACTTCGCGATTGCGTTCCAGTCGCTATTTGGCGGCGGTACTGGCGAAATGCGGCTGAGCGAGCCTGATAGCTCCGGCGATTGCGGCATCGATATCGTCGCGCAGCCACCCGGAAAACGCCTGCAAAATGTTCTGTTGCTCTCCGGCGGTGAAAAAGCGCTCACTGCCCTTGCCCTGCTGATCGCGGTGTTCCGGTACCAGCCGAGCCCCTTCTGCATACTCGACGAAGTTGACGCGCCGCTCGACGAGGCGAACGTCGGCCGGTTCAATAGAATGCTGACGGAGATGTCGGGACAAACGCAATTCATTGTCGTCACGCACAACCGCAAGACGATGGAAATGGGCTCCGTTCTTTACGGCGTGACCATGCAGGAGCCCGGCGTCTCAACGTTGGTCTCCGTCAAATGGGAGGAAGCGGAACAATCAGAGACAAAAGACGCCGCTGCAGCCAGTCACGCGGCTTGAAACAAGGCTCCTACCTAAAAATCTTATCCACAGCAGCGTTTCGTAACAGATTGACAACCTCGTGTGCTGCGCTAGAATAGCGCCCTTCCAGCATCGAGGGATCGATCCAGTGGCGTCTCCACAAATGAGTGCGGTCGTTTCGCAGACAGATTTTCCAAAACTCAAACTTCGCGGCCGAGGCAAGGTCCGCGATATCTATGACCTTGGCGATCGCCTGCTGATCGTGGCGACGGACCGCCTGTCCGCCTTCGATGTGGTGCTCCCAACGCCGATTCCCGACAAGGGCCGCGTCTTAACGCAACTTTCTTTATTTTGGTTCCAGCGGCTCGCGGACGCAGTGCCGAATCATGTGATTTCGGCGGACAATTTTTCAGGCGAACTCGCGCCATATGCCGGAGCGCTGAAGGGCCGCGCGATGCTCGTGCGCCGCACGGAACCCGTGCCGATCGAATGCGTGGTGCGCGGCTATATCTCAGGGTCCGGGTGGAAGGACTACCAGCGCACGGGCGGAATTTGCGGGATTCCCTTGCCTGCCGGGCTCCACGAATCCGACCGATTGCCCGAACCGATTTTTACTCCTTCCACAAAAGCCACAACCGGGCACGACGAAAATATCACGTTCGAAGAAACCGTTTCGCGCATCGGTCGGCCGTTGGCGGAACGCTTGCGCGATCTGAGTTTGACCATCTACCAGCGCGCGGCTGAGCATGCCTCAGCGCGCGGCATCGTCATTGCCGACACGAAATTCGAATTTGGACTGCTCGGAAATGAACTGATTTGGATCGATGAGGCGCTGACCCCCGATTCCTCCCGATTCTGGCCGGCAAGCCAATATTCTCCCGGGAAATCCCAGCCTTCCTTCGACAAACAATACGTTCGCGATTATCTGGAGCAGATCGGGTGGAACAAGCAGCCGCCGGCGCCGGCGCTTCCACCGGACGTGATTGAAGCGACACGCCAAAAATACAGAGAAGCCTATCAGCGTATCACCGGCCAGGCACTGGACTGAGCGCAGCGCGGGACCTCTTCCTGAGAGCGTCATTGCGGAGCGTGCACACGTGAAAGAGCAATTGGAATCGCTGGTCGGTATGATGGTCGATCGCGGCATTTTGCTCGAAGAAGCGCTGGCAGAATTCGAGAAAAAATTCATCAAGCGCGTGCTCGAACGCTCAGAAGGAAATCAGTGCCGCGCCGCAAAGACTCTGGGAATCCATCGCAACACACTCAATCGCAAAGTGAACGAATACAAGCTGAATCACGTAGGCCGCCGCGCGTAGCAATTCCCTACATTTGTGCGCAAAAAAAAATGACCGGCGCAAGCAGCCGGTCATTTCAGACTCGAAGAATCGAGCGACGACTATTGCTTGGGCGGTATCTTGTGCGTGTGTTTGCCGGCTTCGCTCTTTTCCGGAATGATGCTGGGATCGACTTTCACCTGATCCCAATGAAGCAGAAACGGCGAAGGATCATAGCTGGCGAGAGTTCCTGAAAAACGGATTCCATCGTCCTTTTGCAAGCGAACCACATCGGGCTGCGGCGGAATCGGAGTCGCAGCTGCTCCGTTGGCGCCCGCAGCAGGCGTCGTGGCGCTGGCCGGTGGCGCCGAAGTCCAAACCTTCACGTCCATGTTCGGCATCGTTGCGGATTGCATCTCGTCCGGCGTCGCCCCAGTGAACACCATGAAATCCACGTAGGCGTCCGACTTCTGCGCGTCGATAATTTTTCCGACTACCTCAGGGAATTCGGCGCCGCAGATGGCCAGCCATGTCATCTTGGCTTTATCGCCGCCGGCACTGAGATCGCCGATCACCGTGATGATATTGCTGGACTGACGGATCTTGGTAAGGTCATCCTGGCTGGGAATCGTATAGGTGCTCGGGCGATCGGGCGAGTTCGCAGCGAGCTGTAAGAGTTCGTTTACCTGCGCGTCCACTTGGTTGTCGCAACCCGGCTGCTCGTAGGCAAGAATCGCGCGACGAAGGTAATCTTTTATCTTGTCTGAGTCCGGCACCTTCAAACTGACGGCGCGCGCCAACGCCCAGAATCCATCGAGCGATTGCGCCGGATTCAGCGCCAGGTAAGCAAGGCCGAGCCGGTATTCGGATACCGCATCGTTCGGGTTGTTGGCGAGCGCATTCTTGAATGCCGTGACGGCGGCTGCGTTGTCCTTGAGTTGAAGGTCCGCGAATCCCTCAGCGGAGCTAAAAAGAGCGATGGCCTGCTTGAATTGATCATCCGTCAGTTTTGAATTCGGAGAATTCTTATATTGCGTCAGCAGGGTGACGCCGAGCCTTGAGGCGTCGCGCTCCTTCGTCAGTTGATCCTGCGCATCCGCGGCTTTGGGATCAAAGGCCAGGCCAAACAACTGCACGTGCGCCTGAACGGCCTGGATGCGAAGACCCAGGTCGGCCTTATCACCAAGCGCAACGAGCTTGTCGGCATATTCAATGGCCTTCGGGTAGTTCTTCAGCTGGTACTCCGTCTGGTAGTAGATCTGATAGACGTATTGCAAGAGGGTGGAATTCGGAAACTGTGCGGTAAAGCCGTCGAGGCATTTGGCCTTTGCGGTGAGGTCCTTCTCGGCCTGACACGCCTGGTAGGCGTTATATTCAGGCATGGTATAGGAAGGCTGGCCTTGCTGCTGCGCGGCATTTGCGACTGCCGGCCCACCGGGGAGAGCGACAAGCGCAAAAGCGGTCACGAGAATTGTCCTGCTTAGATACTTTTGCATCATCGCTTCCCTGCCTCCTGAAGCAGTTGTCATTCAGATGAGCCGGTCGAAATCAAGACCCTGTGGGAATAGTACGCCTCGAGAAATCGACGGGATTATAGGGAAAGGACCTGAGACACGCAAGTCGAAATCCTTGAACACCTTCGCGGGGCCTTCGTCCGTTGCAGAGCCGCCAGCCCTTACCGACATGGTAACATGATTGACTTCAGGCACGTCCTGTCCGCAACATCGACTCCATGAGTTCTTTTGACACCATCCAAGGCAAAGTTGCCATCGTAACGGGAGCCAGCCGGGGCATCGGGTTGGCGATCGCGCGGAAGCTGGCCGGCATGGGAGCCAAAGTCAGTGTGTGTGCGCGAGACAGCCAAACGCTCGCACGCGCAGCGAGCGAGTTGCGGCAGCAAGGCGCATCGGTTCTTGCGCTCCCGACGGACGTCACTCGCGCGAGCGAGGTGGAGTCTCTGGTAAAGAAAACGGAGCAATCGCTGGGGCCCATCGAGATTCTGGTGAACAATGCGGGAATCGGATACTTCGCACCTGTCCAAGACATGTCAGAAGCGCAGTGGGACGCGACCCTGGACACGAATTTGAAGGGGGTCTTCCTGCTGAGCAAACTGGTGGCGCCGGGCATGATTCAGCGACGCTCGGGACAAATCATCAATATCGGTTCGCTGGCAGGCAAGAGCGCGTTTGCGGGCGGCTCGATTTATTGCGCATCGAAATGGGGCCTGTTGGGACTGACGCAATGCATGGCGGAAGATTTGCGGTCGTACGGAATCCGCGTAAGCGCTATTTGTCCCGGCAGCGTGGCCACGGAGTTTTCGCCTCATGCGGGCAAGAATACGAGCAAGATGCTGCAACCGGACGATGTGGCGCATGCTGTCGAGACGCTCGTGACGCAGTCTCCACAAAGCTTTATCAGCGAAGTACTTTTGCGACCGACGCAGAAACCATAACGCGCCGGCACGAATCCTTTTTGCGGCAGGGGCATCCAACCGTTCTTGAAACCTCAGGAGTCGACACCATGATCGAGATTCGTCCATCCGAAGAACGGGGACACAACGAGCTTCCCTGGCTCGATTCGCATTTCACCTTTTCGTTCGACCAGTACTACGATCCGAAACACGTGCAATTTCGCTCGCTTCGCGTGATCAATGAAGATGTGATCGCGCCCGGGCAGGGCTTCCCGATGCACCCGCATCGCGACATGGAGATCCTGACCTGGATTCTCGAGGGCGCGCTCGAACACCGCGACAACACAGGCGGCAGGGGCGTGATCCGTCCGGGCGAGTTGCAGCACATGACTGCGGGTACCGGTGTGCTGCATAGCGAGTTCAATCCTTCCCAGAAGGATCCCGCGCACCTGCTCCAGATATGGATCGTTCCGAATCGCCGTGGGCTCAAGCCGAGCTACGAGCAGCTGTCGTTTGCCGATTCCGATTTGCGAGGTAAGTTCGCGTTGGTCGCAGGATCGCAAGCGCCAATCACAATTCACCAGGATGCGGATCTTTACATCGCTCGACTCGATGCGGGGGATAAGGCCGAACACTCGTTGGAAGCCGGCAGGCACGCGTGGGTGCAAGTCGCACGGGGAAGCGTGGAAGTGAACGGGAAACCGCTTCAGGCCGGCGACGGGGCGGCGATTTCAAACGAATCTCTTGTGAGCGTCACGGCGCAAGAACCTTCCGAGGTGCTGCTTTTCGATCTCGCATAGCAGACACAGCGCTGTTCTCGCCGAATTGTGCGTTTAGGGGCGTGCGTGGTACATACTTGGGCCTATTCAACCCTAAAGAGGAAGGACAAAGAGAATGCCTGAGATCAAGAAGCCCGCTCCCGCCGGAGCGCCTATTCATGATTTGCTGATCCATCGATGGAGCCCGCGCGCATTCGAGGATCGGGCTGTAGAGCCGGAGAAATTGCGCACGATTTTCGAAGCGGCGCGCTGGGCGGCGTCTTCGTACAATGGCCAGCCTTGGAGTTTCATCGTCGCCACGAAGGATGATGCCAAAGATTTTCAGCGCGTTCTCGATGCGTTCGTCGAATTCAATCAGGGGTGGGCGAAACATGCGCCGGTGGTTGGATTGAGCGTGGCTCAATTGAAGTTCCAGCACAACGGCCAGCCAAACCGGCATGCATTTCACGATGTGGGCCAGGCCGCGACAAGCCTCGCCGTGCAAGCAACCGCACTTGGGTTGCAGGTGCACCAGATGGCGGGAATCGATCCGGAAAAGGCGCGCAAGATTTTCAACATACCCGAGGGTTATGAGGCAGTGGCCGGCTTTGCCCTTGGCTACGCGGGCCACGCTTCGAAGCTTCCCGACCAGCTTCGAGAACGCGAGCAAGGCCCGCGCGAGCGGAAGCCGCTTTCGGCGTTTGTCTTCGAAGGCGATTGGGGAAAAGCCGCGCCATTCACTGCGGCAAAGTAAAGCGTCAGGCCAGAACTACTCTGAGTCGCGGTGAACCGTTTCTGGCGAGAACGCGGGCAGGCAGACTGAAATGTACTCCGCGCCCTGCGGAGTGGAATACTGAACCCATTCGCCGCGATTCGCGAGAACGGCCTGGCCCGCAGAAACGTCTAGAACTCCATCCCTGTGTTTTACGCGGAGTAAACCGCTAAGAACGATCGTGTGCTCGTCGAACTGCGGAGTCTGCCCCGGTTCGATCCAGCCTTCAGGGCTGCGCATGTGCGCGACGCTCAGATCGGCCGTCTTTGAGTTCACTCGGCCGACAAATTCATCGATCAGCTTGGTCTTGTTGCCTGCGGCTTGAATTCGAGTCGGCTGCGAGATCAGTTTCGGCATCATTACCCTTCCACAATGAATTGGTTTCGCGTATTCGCACGATCGCTATATCCGAAAGCGTCAGACGACGGGTTTTTGAGGCGAGGGACAATTCTTGCGCGCGCTGCTGGCCGTTGGTACCCTACCGCCCCGCGAGCACATCGTTGGCGTTTGACCTTGCGCACGCGCACGAATTTCCGGTTGCCAGACGATCGCTCGCCCCGAGGGAGGGTTTGCGCCATGCATATTCGAATTCTGCAGGTTCTTTCGATGCTTTTGTTGATTTTTCCAGTCGGGCTGGCAGCGGTGCCGGCAAGCAGTTCTTCGGATCTAGCAGCACAAGTCAAGAAATTGCAGGAGCAGGTCACTGCGTTACAGCAGAAGGCCGACCGAGCGCAGGACTACATTGACATTTGCAATCTGCAGGCTGCCTATGGCTACTACGTCGATAAAACACAGTGGGATCAGGCCGCAGATCTATTCGCGAAGAACAGCACACTGGAGATCGGCTTACGCGGCGTCTGGGTTGGGCAGGATCACGTGCGGGCCTACTTGCACAAGCTGCCCGAACTCAAGTACGGACTGCTGTTCAATCATATGCAACTGCAGCCCGTGGTCAATGTCGCGCCTGACGGGATGACCGCCAAGGGCCGCTGGCGCGCGATCATGCAGGTCGGAGTGCTGCACCGCTCCGCACAGTGGGGAGAGGCGACGTACGAAAACACGTACGTGAAAGAGGACGGCGTGTGGAAGATAAACAACCTGCACGCGTATTTCACCTACTACGTGAACTACTACAAAGGCTGGGATCAAGGGGGCGATCCGCCACCGGGACCAATTCCGGGTTTCCCTCCCGATCAGCCGCCGACGGAAACGTACAAGCTATATCCTGACGTTTACGTCCCGCCGTATCACTATAAGAATCCGGTGACGGGGAAATAACACGGCGAGAGGCGAGACGCGACATAGAAAACAATTGCACGGGGATTGCGACTTCACCGAGATCGCAATCCCCAATCTTCCCGTTGAAGGTGGTTGCGTCGCGGACAAAAGGCAAGAATCCTGAAGTAAGTTGAGCTCGAAACCCGGCCATACCCTCAAAAACAGGCCTCAGTAATAAGCGATTCCGCGTCCGGCAAAAACGATGAGAACCCAAAGAGCCAGGGATGCGTAGGCAGCGAACCGCGCACCAGAGGGCGGCTTCAGCGCGGCATCATCCCAATTGGCAACATAGCGATACGCGCCGAATTGGAAGATAAAAGCATTCAGCCCTGCCAGGATGAGCAAAATCATTTTCCCGCGGAAACACCAACTCTGATAGCAGCGCGTGGCTTCGGAGGTGAACATCAACGATCCGGTGATGAACATCACAGCGAAACTGCCCCACACCCAAGGCATCAACTGTCGCGCAATCTGCGAGATTGGATGCTGACGCAAAGGGCCGCGGCCGAGCAGTCTCAGGTCAAACAGGCCGGTGGCGCCAACCAGAAAGACGATGCCGAGCATGTGGATCGATTCGATAAACGGAAAGAGCCAGTCTGAGTTGCGCACAGCGGCTCCGATGGTAGTTGCTTCGAGCCACTGACACCATTGGAAGAGATGCATGCGGGCCTAGGACCTGAGCTCTTGGCCGTTCGACAGCGTGACCGTGGTGCAACGCATCGATCGGGCACCGTCCTTTGCGCGGCCGCCTTTGCAAGTGATCATGTCGCCGGGTTTCACTGTCGTGCTGGTCCATCCGTTGTGCTTCAGGAAATTCGGGCTGTCGACTTCAATGGCCCATTCTTCGCCCACGCCCGTTTGGCCGGCGCCGCCGGAAACGCCGGTAGCTTTCACGTAGATGTACGCGTGAGGATTCGTCCATTCAACGCGCTCGACAGCCCCGACGACGGTCGTGGGATTTTGCATGTCGTACATCGAGACGGAGTGATGCGCGAAGAGCGGCCTTACCACGACAACCAACGACCCCAGAGCCAAGAGATTTAGAGAAAAGACAGCGAGCGCGATTCTTACGCCCCTCATATGAGTGCCTCCGATTTCGGACCGTGCGCAAAGAATTCAGCGCGAGGCTTCGAGTCGTCCGCCCCGCCCAACACGCGGCTACTTCTTGTACTCGTCGAAAAGATTCTTGTAGTTGTGATTATTTTCCTCGCAAATGTATTCCTGAAGCTGCCATTCCGGATGAAGTTGCAAGTTACCTGCCACAGTAAAAGGGGCCGCGAATACATTCGGGTCCTCGATCGTAACTTGGTATTCAATCTTATCGAAAACGGGGCGGCGATACCGCTCGACAACGTGGAGCGCGGATGTGTGGCGATAGTCGCCGATGGCGGTCTTGTCGTTGAATCCTGTGACGTCGACGACCAGAGTGTCCCCTTCCCAACGCCCGACTGAATTCCCCATCCACGTCGGATCGAGATCAGAAGGATGGGGGCGGCCGTCTGTGGGGATCACGCGAAAGAGATGATAGGCCTCGTAAAGAATCACAACCATGTCAGGCTTCTGGATGATTTGCAGCGGATACGGCTGTTCGCTGGCACCGGGAACACCTGGGGGCAAACAGTGCTCCCCCAAATCGCCGCCGTAGTCTTCGCCGACCTTGTACTTTTCGGCGCCGGGCTTCAACTCGATTTTTCCCGTGGGGCGGATGGCAAAGCCGCCGATGTATACGCCGGAAAGATCGGGCGTTCCGTCCGCCATATGCGGAACCGGCTTATTGGCGAGAACATCGCCGCTAGGCGCGGGCGCGGCGGGTGCGGCGTTCGTGCCGGCCACCGTAACCGTGAGCGAGTGCTGATCGGCGCCGCCGCGGCCGACTGCTCTCAAGGTGTACGTGGTCGTCACGGCGGGAGTCACCTTTTCGGTGCCCCTCGTGGCGACGACACCAACGCCTTGATCGACCGTAATGCGGTCCGCATTCACCACTGCCCAGGTGAGGGTCACGCTCTGTCCAGGCTGGATCGAATTGGGCTCAGCCGTGAACGTGAGGATCTTCGCAGGGGGGCCCAACGGGAAACCGACAGGTGGAGGGGTGCTGGGATTCTGCGCGAGCGCCGCAAGCGGAACAACGAGACAGGCGACGCAACAGACTGCAAACGCGAGAAATCCCCCAGTACTTTTCATGACCCGAACCCCCCAATCACCGCAACCAGACCACACATATATCAGAAGCGAAAAACAGTCTGCAAGTTTCAGTGGCTTAGACGCGGACGGAGCTGCTCGGCTCTCAGTCGCCTACAACTGAGTGAACATGAAACAATTTTTCGATTGTGCGCTTCTAGCCCTTACCTCGTTTCAGAAGCTGTACTTCAGCGCAAACTGCATGATTCGTGGATCGTTTACAGTCTGCGCCAGAGCGCCGAGACCGGTAACAGAGACGGGTGTAGGTTGACCGAAGGTCGGGAAGACCGCCGGCAATCCAGCGCCAATTCCGCTGGGAGGATACAGGTTCACGCGATTCGGCAAATTGAAGACCTCCCAGCGAAATTCCAGCTGTTGCCCTTCGGTAATCTGGAAGATTCGTGCCAATCCAGTGTTGATGATGACTGAACCCGGACCGAACAGGCTGTTGTTGCCGAGGTTACCGAATGGCGCGGCCGAACCGAGCGTGGCCTGCGTCAGATAGAACGTCGGGACTCCACTGGGAGGAGCGAAGGAAGCGGGATTCAGCCAGCAGGTCCGACCTGTGGGGTGGCAGTAGGGAGCTCCCACGAGGTCTGGCCGCTGCTGTAGGCCATTGCCGTCACCGGCCCAGTCGACAGTCGTGCTTGGCGCTATGCCAAAACCGGAAAGCACGGTGCCGGACTGAATGATCGAGGATACCGAGAGTCTCCAGCCACCGAGCAGTATGTTTTCTGCCCGATTGGCGAACTTGGGAGTCTCCGCAACGATGGATTGATTAAAAATGTTCCGCGTGTCGATGCTGGGGCAATTGCCTCGATCAGCGCGGCGGTTGTACGGAACCATATCTGTTACAAGGAAGAGACCCAGCGCGGTCGTCGCGTTGTCCGAGATGCAATGCGACCAAGTGAAATTAGTGGTGGATGTAAAATGTTTCGCGAAAGGATGCTGTGCAGAAAGCAGCATTCCGTTGTAGTCTCCGGTGCCGCCTTCATCCAGGAGAATCGTTTCGCCGTAGCAGTATCCTGTCGGCCCGGGCCCGCAAGACGCCCACGGATAATTGAACAACCTGCGTGCGTTGGTCGTTCCAAGCACGGAGAATCCGGGAATCGGAAGAGACGGGCACACGAAGCCGGGCACCATCGGAGGGCAAGCACCCTGGAGCCCCGGGTTTGCCTCATTGTTCACCCAGAGGTGGCGCTGCTGGTTCCCGAGATAGCTGATCGTGAATACCCAGTTGGCGCCGACCTGCTTCTGGACGCTGAGGTTATATTGCATGATATAAGTCGGCTTGACGCTCAAGGGGTAGCTGAACACCAAAGCGCCGGGAAGGTAAGCGGCATTCGTGGGCCCCGTTCCTACGTATTGCGGGAAGGGGTTGCCACCCGGATGCGTGACACCCTGCTGATCTATGAACGAGAAAGTTGCCCACGGATCGCTCAGGCAAGTCGTCGTGCATCCAGCTCCCGGAACTGTGACTGATCCGCCAAAGGGCTCTTCAAAACCAAACTGGTCATACGAGAAGTTGGGGAAATCGTAGAAAATTCCGAATCCTGCCCGCACGGCCATTCGACCATTGCCACGCGGATCCCACGCGAGCCCGATCCGGGGACTCCATTTGTCGAGCGCATTGCCAGTCAGCTTGTTGTTGCGAGGGCCGCCCGGATCTCCGTCGAATAAATACCCCGCAGGCGCGGTCGGGAATCGGGTGCTGTGAACATCGTTCATGAGATCGGGAATCGAGATGGAGACAACGTGCCCCCTCGGATCAGTGTGTCCGAAGAACGGATCCCAGCGGAGTCCGGCCGTGACCGTCAGCTTTCGTGTGGCCTTCCACGCGTCCTGACCATAGAGGGCAAACACGTTCTGATGTTGAATGGACGGTACCGGAGCAGCTTGAGTGAAGCCGTTGCTGTTGGAGGTCCATCCCAATAAGTAGTCGGCGAGACCCAATCCGGTGCGAGAACCATCGAAATTGAAGGCCCCTTGAGAATTCAGATAATTGGTCGCAAAAGCTCTCAGATTGATGAAATCCATGCCAAACGAAAACTGGTGTGGACCGCGCGTCAGCGACAAGTCGTCTGAAAACTCGATTGTGTCGTAGGGCTGCAGCGATGGTGTGGACTCAAGGAATCCTCCGAGCTGTGAGTTGATGCCCCAAGTGATCATGTAATTGGGGAAATTTGGCGGCGCAAGTTGGTAGATATTTGGCGTAGCAAGCCCCACATCCGTGAATAAATCGCCCACGGTAATTGTGGAATTCTGAACGGTGCGATTTACAGTGCGATCGCCGGTGACGCGGAAGTCGTTCACGGTCGTCGCGCCGATCAGATAGGTATCGCCGAGCGTGAGGGTCTGAACGCGGTCCGCCGCCCCGTCGATGGCTGCGATCAGCAGACCTTGGCTGGGTGTTCCGGGCGGCTCGTCCAAGTTCGCGACGAAATATCGCCCAAAGATTGTGTCCCGGTTGCTCGCGTGATAGTCGATTCGCGCGAGCCCTTGATTCTCGGTAAAGTTCGCCGGCGACTGGTAGTTGTATATGCCACAGGGGTTGGTTGGCACGGGCAGGAAGCTCTCGAGTTTAAGGACCACTGGACTGTAGTTTGCCGGACTCGTAACATTTCCAACAAACGGTGCGCCCAGAGTTGCGCCTCCGCAGGCCGCCGAATATTGACTGAAGTTCCCAGCCAGCATGGCGGCCGTTGGCAATGATGTCTCGGCCGGATATGTCGAACGCTGGATTGTGTCCTGCCAACCAAGGAAAAAGAACAGTTTGTCCTTCGAAATGGGGCCGCCAAACGTGCCGCCAAACTGGTTGCGCTTAAGATTGTCGCGAGGCGACGCGGCCAGGCGCTCCGCCTCTGTCCCTTCGGCGGCAGCTGCAAACGCCGTATTGCGGGCGTCGAAAATGTAATTGCGCAGATACTCGAATGCGTCGCCGTGGAACGAGTTAGTCCCTGACTTCGTCACCACATTCACGGCGCCTGCAGGGTGCGTGCCGTATTGCGCGGGCAACGAACTTGTTTCGACTTTGAACTCCTCGACTGTGTCCGGGAAAGGAAGTGGAAGGTTTTGATTGCTCAGAGGGTCGTTGTACGTGCCGCCGTCGAGCCAATAGGCGACGGTTCCTGCTCCGCCACCCGCAATTGAAGGTGTCGCTGATGACGGATATGAAGCTCGAAAGGCTCTGCCCTGTCCAACTGCGCCTGAAAGATATAAGAGATCCGTAAGCTGGCGTCCGTTGAGCGGCAAGTCCTGCACTTCCTGAGGAGCAACGACTTCGCCGACGCCCGTGTTCTGCGTTTCCACCATCGCCGCGGAGGCATTCACTTCCACTTGCTGCGAGAGGGAGCCGACGCTCATAGTCACGTCTATTGTGGGACTCACGCCGACCTGCACGACGATGCCAGTCTGGAGGTACTTGCTGAAACCTTCCTTCGTGACCTCAAGCTGATAAGGGCCAGGCGAGAGTTCGGGGATCGTGTAGACCCCATCAGACCCACTGGTCACCGTTCGCACGGCGCCCGTGGCGGTTTGCGTCAGCTTGACCTCTGCGCCAGCGATAGCCGCTCCGCTGGCGTCCTGGATCGTGCCTCTTATTTGGGAAGTGGAAATGGTCTGCGCCCGCAAGCCCACCGAGGAGAAGACGAATGCGCACACCGCCAGAAGCGCCAACATCAGTTTGGATCTCATCGAACCCCTCCCGTAGTCAGCTCTGACTTTCGAGCCAAACCTGTCGTGGGCCGGAAAGCTACTTCAAAGAACGAACCGGGGCCGAGAATCTACGCTGGGTCGTTACGCCGAGTTTCCTCTTGGAAACCACCACTGGGTTACATCCCCTCCCGCACCCATCGGTCAGGGATTCTGAGCGGGGCTATAGCAAATGCGTTATTGCCCTGTCAACGAAAATGTGGGTTTACGGATGAGCGATCAGCTCTCTCCCGTATTCGATTGTATTCATTCTTGACGAGCTGGCTCGAACCACTGGATACATCCCCCGGTGGAGTGCTAGCCGGCTGACGCCTCGCAACGCTGCGATGCCAGGAAGGACGCATGCCAAGGATGATTCAAGATCGGAGGGGTTGCTTCGGGCTGCGCTTGACATCCTACAAACCCCTGCCTAGCATAGGTTTCTGGTCGCTGGGAGGCACGCGTGATCAAGCTCGATATCGTTAATGCCATCGTCCAGAAAACGAACATTACCCGCACGAAGGCCGAACAGGCCGTCGAAACTGTTTTCGAGGCCATGAAGAATGCCCTGGGTCGCGGCCAGCGCATCGAACTTCGCCGGTTCGGCGTGTTCAATGTCAAGCCGCGCAAGACCGGGATCGGCCGCAATCCGCGCACCGGCCAGCAAGTGAACATTCCTCCAGGCAAAGCTGTGCGCTTCAAGCCGGGCAAGGAACTCCAGGCGCTCCCGGCCCCCTCCGCCAAGTCTTGACGCTTCGCGACTGCGAAAAACTCGGCCGTTATCGCTCCGGCCGCTCGTAATGTTGAGGCCGATCGCGCCGCTAACGCGTCTAAGGTGTGGGATGTGAGTCGATGGGAATGTGTCTATGAGTTCGGGGAACGGTCAGTCTAGGATTCCCGTCGAAATTCTTGACGCGCAGTTCCGGCCAATCGGTGACCTTCGGACTTTCCCGCAGCTTCGTAAGCGGCCGTTGTGGCCGGCGCTGGTCCTCTTCGCGCTCACGGTGATTTCAACGCTTACCGTGGGTTCTGAATTCGCGCTCTCTTACGCACAAAATCGAGAGCCGTTTTCGGCTTCCGAAAGTCTCGTGGCGACGATGTTGACGGCCCTGTCTCATCCAAGACTTCTCGTCCTAGGGATCCCCTTTTCTTTCACGCTGCTCACCATACTGCTGGCGCACGAGCTTGGGCATTACTTCGCGTGCAAGTTCTATGGAATTGATGTGAGCTACCCATACTTCATTCCAGCACCGACCCTGTTCGGCACCTTTGGCGCGTTCATTCGCATTCGCTCTCCGATCACGACCCGGCGAGCGCTATTCGACGTGGGCTTCTCGGGTCCGTTGGTTGGGTTTTTACTCGCAGTGCCTGCGATTGCCTGGGGAATTGCGCAATCGAAAATCGTTCCTGGGGTGGAGGTTAACGCGCCCGTCGTGTTCGGTAGCCTGCCGCTCGTGCGACTGCTGATTGCGTTGTTTCATCCGCACATAAGGCCTGAATGGATGCTGCTCAATCCGATGGCCCGAGCGGCGTGGGTCGGCCTATTTGTGACGGGTTTAAATCTATTGCCAGTGTGGCAGTTGGACGGAGGGCACATCGTGTACAGCGTATCCCACAGGATCCACTGGCGCGTTTCTCTGGCGGTGGCTTTAGGGCTACTGCTGCTCGGGAAATACGCCTGGCCCGGATGGTATTTGTGGGGTGGGCTGTTGCTTGTGCTCGCGCTGCGTTTTCGTCATCCGCCTGTCTACGATCAGTGGCAGCCGCTTGATCCGTCGCGCCGCCTGCTGGCCGTGGCTGCGCTATTGATGTTCATTCTGTGTTTCACGCCGTGGCCGGTGGTCATACCTTGAGACTTCGCGTCGCGTTTGAACCGGTGCGCGCGCGCGCCCGCCAAGACGAGGCCTAAGAAAGATTCACAGGATCGACATCGACGATCACCGCCGCTTCGGGAATTTTCTGTTCGGCGCAGAAGTCGAGGCCGCCTGACAGAATTTTTCCCAGCGTAGCCCGATTCGGCGATTTGAGAACGAACTGAAAGCGATAGTCGCGTCGCAGGCGCGCGAGCGGCGCAGCGGCCGGGCCGAGAATTTTAACGCCTTTGCCTTCAAATGGCGCGAAATGTCCCGCCAGCGCCCGGGACCAGCGAATCGCATTTTCGACTTTGCGATCGCGGACGAGAACCGTGGCAAGCGCCGTGAAGGGCGGATAGTGAAGCGCTCTGCGAAACTGCGCCTCTCTGTCGTAGAAGGCGGCGTAATCCTGCTGCACGGCATACTGAATGGCGTAGTGCCCGGGGTAATACGTCTCAACCAGAACTTCGCCGGAGAGCTCGCCGCGGCCCGCGCGTCCTGCCACCTGCGTGAGCAATTGAAACGTTTTCTCCGCCGCGCGGAAATCAGGCCGGCTGAGCGCAAGATCGGCGGCGACCACGCCGACGAGCGTCACACGCTGAAAATCGTGGCCCTTCGCGACCATCTGCGTGCCCACGAGAACATCGATTTCGCCCTTTGCGAAAGCTCCTAGGACCTGTTGATATTCGCGCTTGGTTCGAACCGTGTCGCGATCGAGCCGCGCGATTTTGGCGCTCGGAAATTGCTGGCGCAAATATTCTTCGACACGCTCGGCGCCATCGCCCACAAAGTACAAATGTTCGGCACGGCACTTGGGACACTGTTTCGGAGGGCGAATCGAAAAGCCGCAGTAATGGCATTCGAGACGCTGGCGGCTTTTGTGATACGTCAGCGCGATGCTGCAGTTCTGGCACTGCACGAACGCGCCGCAACTGCGGCAAAGCAGCGACCAGGAATATCCGCGGCGATTGATCAGAATCATGGCCTGCGTTTTTTCTTCGAGGCGCAACGCGATCGCCGCGCGCAGCGCCTCGGAAATGGGCTGCACGCGATGGTGAACGCGAAAGTCTTCACGCAAATCCACAACCCGTACTGCAGCGAGAGGGCGGTTTTCAACGCGGGAGATCAGTTCCAGCAGGCGATACTTCCCGGAACGCGCGTTGTGGAATGATTCGAGCGAAGGAGTAGCAGAGCCAAGCAATGCGACAGCGCCTTCGAGGCGAGCTCGATAGACCGCGGTATCGCGACCGTGGTAACGAGGAACTTCTTCCTGTTTGTAGCTCGATTCCTGTTCCTCATCGACGATGATGAGACCAAGATTTTCGAGCGGCGCGAAAACGGCCGATCGCGTTCCGACGACGACGCGAGCATCTCCGTGCCGGACGCGCCACCACTCGTGCGCACGTTCGGTATCGGGCAATGCACTGTGCAGCACCGCCACGCCTTCGCCAAACCGTGCCCGCACGAGCCTCCCGAGCCATAGCGTGAGCGCAATTTCCGGCACGAGCACGATGGCCGTCTTTCCGCGCGAGAGCGCAGCGTCAATCGCACCCAGATACACCTCCGTCTTGCCGCTGCCGGTGACGCCATGCAGCAACGCGGCCTCGAATTTTCCCGCGACAATCCAGTTCCAGATTTCGCCGAGCGCCCGCTTCTGTTCTGCATTCAGGACATTTGCGGGCGGAATGAAATCGGTGTCCCAGGGATCCTCGCCAGGTATCAGGGGCTCTTCCCATGTTTGCAACGCGCCTTTTCTCTCGAGGCGCGCGATCACCGTGCGTGAGACGCCCGTCTTGTGCGTCAACAGAGCGATTGGCAGCGGGCCAGAGGTCGCGGTAAGGACTTCGCGGATTTTCACTTCAGCAGCGCTTGTAGGTTCATTCTTGTAAGCGAGGTTCCAGGCGACGATCTTGTTCGCACGACGTTTTCTCTCGCTCAATACATCACGCGCGACGAGATAGCCCTCGCGGGCGAGTTTTTCTGCGGTGGCTTGCCCGCCAAGCCAATGCCGCGCCTTCGCTGAGGCAACCGGAAGATCCTCGGTGTCGAAATGGCGCAGCAATTCGAGTTCGAGCCCTTCCACACCGGTATCTTCGTCGCCAAAGGCGAGTTGTCTCAGGCATTCGCGGCCCGCGAGTGTGAGGCGATATTCGCGCTTGTGACGCACCTCGATCTCTGGCGGCAACATCGCGTTCAAGGTCTGGCCAATCGGCGCAAGGTAGTAGCGGCTGATCCATTGGCCCAGCTCAATGAGTTTCGCGGGAATCGCCGGCAGCGGGTCGAGAGCGCGCACAATTTCCCGGATGGGGTCGGTCCTCGCCGGTTTGCCGGATTTCGGCTCAAACGGGCGATCCGTTTCGCCAACCGCAACTCCGATCATCGTCCGCTTGCCGAATGGAACGGCAACGCGGCGGCCGACCAGAGTTTGTCCATCAAATGAATCGGGGAGCGAGTAGGTAAACGTGGAACGCAGGGGTACGGGTAGCGCGACTTCGCAATAGCGTTGCGACATGAACGATGAGTAGTGTACCAACGCCACCGGGCGCGAAAAGATTCCAGGTGGGCGGGTTAAATGTCAGCGACGGAGACCAAGAATATCTGAAGCTGCAGAAAGAGTCACAAATTCAGCGGCGCTTTGGCTTGAGACCGAGTACCGCCATCACTTTTTGCAGGTCTTTCCACACTTCGCCTTTGGCTTCGGGATTGCGCAGCAGATATGCGGGGTGGTACGTCGCGATGAGCTTGGCGCCCTGAAAATCGAACCACTGTCCGCGAAAACGGGTAATGCCCTGGTTGGTCCGCAACAGCGTTTGCGCCGAACAACTGCCGAGACAGCAAATCACTTTCGGAGCGATGGCCGCTAACTGTCTCAACAGATACGGCGAGCACGTCGCAATTTCGTCTTTTTCCGGCAGGCGATTTTCAGGCGGGCGGCATTTCACCACGTTGCAGATATAGACGTCCTCGCGTCGCAAGCCCATGGCCTCAATCATTTGCGTTAACAATTTTCCAGCGCGCCCGACAAATGGTTCGCCCTGCTCGTCCTCATCTCGACCGGGGCCCTCGCCGACAAACACGAGCTCCGCTTTCGGATTCCCGACGCCGAAAACAACTTGCTTACGAGCCTTGTGCAATTTGCAGCGCGTGCAGTCCGGGCCGATATCTTTTAAGATCCGCTCGAGCGAATCGTTCTCGATCCGCTCATCGAAGAGCGACGGTCCGGCCACATTCGACACTGAGATGGATGGCGCGAGCGGTGCCGTGTTTCGATGCTGCGCAGCGGCTGCAGTACGAAAGCTGCCAACTTTTTGCGTGGGAGATGGAGCGGCAGTCGCCGGCGAAGTTTCTTGCGACCCGGCTGCAGCTGCTACGCTACGAGCGTTCGTCTCTGGTGCCTGGTTTTGAGGCGCTGATTCCGTCACTCGATCGAGGTAGTAGGGGCCAAGTCGCAGATCCTCGGCGTACCGAAGCCACGCTTCGATTGGCGATTGATTTGTATCCTTCACTCGAATCTCAAGAACTGCACGAAATCTCGCTGGGCTCGTCGCCTCAATTGCGTTCGAGAAAAATTATCCCGCGGTATTGTGCGCAAATGCCGCAAGAAATGCCACGAAATTGAGAACTTATTTTTGCCGGATCAGCAGGACTTGGTCGAGAATGCGGTTGGCGACTTCGAATTTCGTAAGCTTCGGAAGAGGAATCTCGCGTCCGTCACGCAGGAAAATTGTAACAATGTTTGTATCGGTATCGAATCCGGCGCCTTCGCGGGTCACGTCATTGGCAACGATCATGTCCGCACCCTTGCGCTCGAGCTTTGCGCGTGCGTTTTCGGCCACAAGCCCAGTTTCGGCCGCGAATCCCACCAAAACTTGCCGATGATTCGCGCGTGCCCGCCCCTGGGCGAGCCCGGCAAGAATGTCTGGCGTCCGCTCCAGTTCGAGCGTCAGCCGCTCACCTGCCCGTCTGATCTTCTGGGTTTGCGCCGCGGGCGCGCGATAATCCGCAACGGCAGCCGCCATGACTACTACTCCCGCTTCGATGGCATGTTCCTGGACCGCCTTCTCCATTTCCTCGGCGGAGCGGACCGGTATCCAATCCACGCCATCCGGAACCTGTAACTCAGTCGGCCCGCTGACCAGCACCACACGAGCGCCGCGCCGGGCAGCGGCATCGGCAATCGCATAACCCATCTTTCCGGACGAGCGGTTGGTAAGAAAGCGGACGGGGTCGATATCTTCGCGTGTGGGGCCTGCCGTCACCAGCACGACCTGCCCTTCGAAGTCACGCCGCAATCCAAGCACCGCACAAACCTTCTCGACGATCGTTTCGGTTGCCGCGAGCCGTCCCGCACCCGTCATCCCGCAGGCAAGGTAGCCTTCGTCAGGATGAACGACGTCCACGCCTCGAGCTCGCAGCGTAGCCAAATTTTCCTGCGTCGCGGGATGCTCCCACATGTTGACATTCATCGCTGGCGCAACCACGACGGCAGCTTTCGTCGCGAGATACAGCGTGGAAAGAAAATCACCGGCAATGCCGTGCGCGAACTGTGCGATGACGTCAGCCGTGGCAGGCGCGACAAGCAATAGATCAATTCGCTGCGCCACGGCGATGTGCTCGATCGCGCTTTCGACGTTCGCGGGCGCGGCGTTCTCGGCGGCGAACATCTCCGTGATGACCTTCTCACCGGTCAGCGCGGCGAACGTCAGTGGTGTGATGAACTCCTGAGCCGCGCGGGTCATCACCACCTGCACATCAAGTTTCTGCTGCTGCAGTCGGCGGACGAGCTCCGCCGCCTTGTAGGCAGCTACTCCACCGGTCACGCCGAGTGCGATTTTCATTGTTCCGACATTGCGCGACTTCACCAGAAAGTCGAGCCGCAAGCCTTAATAGTCTGATTCAGTAGGAGCTAGGCCCGTCGCGCGTTATCGCGTTCTTCGTCGGGCAGCTCCGGCATGTCAAACTCGAGAAGCCCCTGTTGTAATTCTTCCTCTGCGATTCGCGAGGTTTTCCGCGATTTTGGATTATCCATGAGCGGCCGGGCTCCAATCATCAACTGCCGGGCACGCCGTGCAACAACAACTACGTAAGCAAACTGGCTATCCGGTGCCTGTCTGAAAACACCCATGAGAATGTCAGCCTCCAAAAGACTTCAGAATTTCGTGAATCCGATCTTCCCGTTGAGTAATCCGGCAACGCGACGCAAGTACGATGGCCTGCACCTCCCTACCAGCTCGCTCAAGGTCGTCGTTGATTACCGCGAAATCATAACTCGTGTACGTCAGAATTTCCTGCCGCGAACGCTCGAGCCTTCGTCGAATCTCGTCTTCAGAATCCTGGCCGCGCTCACGAATCCGTTTTTCGATGTCTTCCCGCGACGGCGCCAGAACAAAAACCGCAACGGCGCTAGGCAGTTTGCGCTTTACTTGCAGGGCGCCCTGCACGTCAATCTCGAGCACGAGGTCCTTTTGCTGCGCGCGGGCCTCGTCAAGCCACTTTTTCGGGGTGCCGTACCAGTTTTTTCCGAAAACCTGCGCGTACTCCAGAAACTCTCCGCGCTTTACCATGCGCTGGAATTCGGCTTCGGATACGAAATTGTACCATTTGCCATCGTCCTCTGTCTCACGCGCAGGCCGCGTGGTGCACGAAACCGACAGCATTGTTCCTGGAACGTCGAGAATCTTTCGCACCAGCGTCGATTTCCCCGAACCCGAAGGTCCGGAAACGATCAGCACCAGTGGCTCCCTCGTGGTCATTCGATGTTCTGCGACTGCTCGCGTAGCTTCTCGATCTCGGACTTGATTTCGATTCCCAACTGCGTGATTTCAAGACCGTCGGATTCGATCCCGGGCGTCTTCGACAGCAAAGTGTTCGTCTCTCGCTGCATCTCCTGAAGCAAGAAATCGAGTTTCTTGCCGGCGTCCGGCGCGCCAGACAACACGGAAGCGAACTGCTGAATGTGACTCTTCAGGCGCGCCAACTCCTCCGCTACATCGCTCCGTTCGGCCGCTATCGCGGCTTCCTGCGCGAGCCGGGCAGGGTCGATTTGCCGTTCTCCAAGCAGCTCTTTCAGACGCGACTCGAGCCGGCGGGCAAATGCGGGCCGCGCTGCCTCTGCCAAAGTTTCCACTCGCGCGGCAAGCGTCGAGACTCTCGACAGATGCTCCGACATCTCCCGTTGCAACGCGGCAGCTTCCTTTTCGCGCATCTGATCGAGATGATCGAGCGCCTCCGTGAGGCATCGCGTCACCACACTCTCCAGCCGGGCGATCTCATCATCGTCCGAAGCGGTTGCAGGACGGATCACACCAGGCAGGCGAAGGACCGGCGCCAGGTCCGGCTCCGTTTGTATGCCAAACTGATGTCGCAGCAGATTGATTGCTTGCAAGTATGCCGCCGCAACCTCCTGATTGATTCCAATCGACGCCGGCCCGGTGAGTTCGTACCGTAACGAAACATCGAGGTGTCCCCGGCGCACTCGGTCCCGGACGAGCCGTCGCATCGCCGGCTCGAGCGGCTCGAAACCTTCCGGGACGCGGAGATGGAGATCGAGGAAGCGATGATTCACGCTTCGCACGGAAACGCGCAAATTCCAATGTCCTTCCGCTGCGCGCGCCTCCGCGTAGCCCGTCATTGACCGCAACGTCTCGATCGGCTTTGTACTCACAACTGATTGAGCCTTTTGCGAATTTCTCGTCGGCTCTGCAGGGGTGGGATCTGAGAGGCTCGCCGAGTCGCGTTTAGGTGCTGGATGGGACATGCCCTATTCGGAATCCGCCACGCGTGAAACCGGCTCGGCGTCACGGAACTGCAAATCATACAGACGCGCATAGATGCCGCCTCGCGCGAGAAGTTGCTCGTGGGTGCCGCGTTCCCGGATGGTGCCCTCATCAATTACGGCTATCATGTCAGCACGGCGAATGGTCGACAGCCGGTGTGCGATCACGAACACGGTGCGTCCGGCCATCAAATTGTTCAGCGCGTCCTGAACAAGCATCTCGGATTCGGAATCCAGCTCCGACGTGGCTTCATCCAGAATCAGAATCGGAGCATCCTTCAGCAGCGCCCTCGCAATCGCAAGGCGTTGACGCTGCCCGCCAGAAAGTCTTTGACCGCGATCCCCCACGAGAGTGTTGTAGCGGCGCGGCATTTCCATAATGAAATCGTGAGCCCGTGCCGCCTGAGCCGATGCGATCACTTTTTCTTCGGGCATGTTCGGGCGGCCGTAGCAGAGATTGTTCCAGACCGTATCATTGAACAGAATCGTCTCCTGCGTCACGATCGCCATTTGCTCACGCAAAGACCTCAGCGTCACGTCGCGCACGTCATGGCCGTCGATGCGAACGGCGCCCGCGCTTGCTGTGTAGAATCTCGGAAGAAGATTTACAAGTGTCGTTTTCCCCGCGCCACTCGATCCGACAATCGCCACTACCGAGCCGGCTGGAACCTTCAAGTCGACATTCTTAAGAATGAATGGACCGCTGTCATACGCAAAGCTGGCATGCGCGAACTCGATGGAGGTTTCGAAACGCGGCAGCACCTTCGCCCCGGGACTCTCCATGCTTTCTTCCGGCAAATCAAGGAAAGCAAAGACCTGCGTGGAAATGCCGACGGCCTGCAAGAACAGTTGGTAGACAGTCCCGATGCGCTTCACGGGCTCGTAGGCCTTGAACAAGGCAAATGTGAAAGCGCCAAACGAGCCGATGGTCATTCGGCCAACTTTGATTTCGCTTCGCGCAAACGACAGAACGACGCAGATCACCACGGCGCCCAACAGATCCATGAGTGGAGAAGTGGCCGCGAAAGCGCGGATCCAACGCATGTTCTCCCGCAGCAAATTCCGCGAGGACTCGCGGAACTTGCGAATCTCGAAATCTTCCATCCCAAAGGCTTTCACTACGCGATTGCCGCTGATCGTCTCCTGTAAAGTTTGACTCAAGTCGGCAAGGCGTGACCGGCTCTTCTCCGATGAGCGACGGATGCGCCGTCCCAGCTTCACGGTCGGCAAGATCACGAGCGGCACCAGCACAGCGGCTCCCACCGCCATGCGCCAGTCGAGCAACAGCAACACCAGCACGAATGCGATCAGGCTGAATAATTGCCGGAACAATTCAGCCATCCAATCCGAGAACGCCGCGCGCATCTGCTCTATGTCGCTGATCACGGCCGACATCACGCGCCCGACGGGATTGTGCTGAAAAAATCCGACAGGCTGCTGCACCAGTTTGCTGTAGACCTGGTTGCGCAAGTCGGTAACGCCGGCCAAACCGACATATTGGATCAGCGTGCTCCCAAAGTATTCCGCGAAGCCCTTGACCAGAAACAAGAACAACAGCGCAATCGCGAAAACCGACCAGACGTAATGCACGCGATGCGGAACAAAGGAATTCAGATAGACCACGCGATGCGTGTAGGGGACCGTAAAAAGTGCGAGCGTCTGGACCGTGGAATGCGGATTCAGCACGACATCGAGTGCCGGCTTGATCGCGAACGCTACGATGCCCTCGGCGATTCCCATTACCGCAATCAGAACGATTCCCAGAATAAACAGGGGGGTATAGGGACGCAGGTATCGCAGGAGACGCCAGATCTCTTCGTGTTGCCTCACCGATGGAGAGCCATCCATATGCGTTAGACGCATCCTGCGCTCAGCAAGAGGTCACAATCCATCGCACGGTTACGCGCGATTGTTAAGCCTTCGCAAACAAGTGGGATGTGACCCCATTTAGGCCCCTTAGCCTATGCATCGAGCCTTCGACTTGCAAGCCGCAAACGATTGATTTGCACCGCTGTCATTACCCGCACGAATGGCAAACACCGGCGGCACACCCAGCATCAAGCGCTGGATTTATCCAGATCGCGATGTACGACTTTAGCCGAATATCCTTTGCGCTGTAGGTCGCCCCGAATCACTTCCGCCAGAACAACCGAACGATGCCTCCCGCCTGTGCAACCGATCGCCACGGTGAGGTAGCTTTTGCCTTCCTGGATGTAATGCGGAATCAGATAGCTCAGCAAGCTGCGGATGCGCCGAATAAATTCTCCTGTCTGCGGAAATGAGCGGACGTACCGTGCCACCCGCGGGTTCTTTCCGCTGAACGGGCGAAGCCGCGGAACGAAGTGCGGGTTCGGCAGGAATCGCACATCAAAAACGAGGTCCGCTTCGGGAGGAATCCCATATCGAAACCCGAAGCTAACAACCGACACCACCAGCGGCCGGCGCCCCGATTTTTGGAACCTATCGATGATGAACTGGCGAAGTTCGTGGACGTTGAATTTCGTCGTATCAATGACCACGTCCGCCATGCGGCGGATCGGGGCCATGCGCCGCCGCTCCTCGCGAATGCCTTGCAAAACCGACACGCCTTGGGCGAGCGGATGCGGACGGCGCGTCTCGCTGAACCGTCGAGCGAGGGTTTCGTCGCTCGCCTCCATGAAAACGAGTTCGACAGGCACGTCATTCCGCAGTTTCTTGTAAATGCCCGGCAACTTTTCAATCTGCTCGCCCTCGCGCGCGTCTACCAGCAAAGCCGCACGCTCGATCTCACCGCGCCCTTCCTCGTACAGTTCGCTAAACGTCGAAATGAGAGCGACCGGTAGGTTGTCCACGCAGTAGTAGCCAAGATCCTCAAACGTATTGAGCACGGAGCCTTTGCCCGAGCCGGAGAGCCCGGTGACGATGACGAGTTGCCGCGCGCTGCGTTTCCGGTCAGGACGCGTCACGGCGGCTGGCGGGTTAGGCCTTCACCCGGCGGCGGTGGGTACTGGGGATTCGGAGGTCTTCGCGATATTTGGCAACGGTTCTACGAGTGACGTGAATTCCCTCGTCGCTCAATTTCTTTGTAATCTGTTCGTCCGTGAGCGGATGAGCTGTATCTTCCTCTTCGATCATCTGCTTCACACGGCGCTTTAGCGACAAAAGCGACATTTCGCTGCCTTGCGGCCCGTTCACGGATTCCGAGAAGAAGCTGCGCAGCTCGAGCACTCCTTGGGGCGTATGCACGTATTTGTTTGCGACAGCGCGGCTGACGGTGGAGGGATGAACACCGACTTCCTCCGCAACCTCTTTGATCATCATCGGTTTTAGATGATCGGGGCCGTAATCGAGGAAATCTCCCTGCCGCCGCAAGATCACATGGCACACGCGCAGAATCGTGTGCTTCCGCTGCTCGATATTCTTCATGAGTTGGATTGCGGCGGTGAAGCGCTCCTTCACGTAATTGCGCACGTCGCGATCGGCCTGATCCCGCGAGAGCAGCCGTCTGTATGTCGGGCTCAAGCGAAGCTGCGGCACGTCGTCGTCATTCATGAAGACCTGCCACTCGCCGTCCACTTTCCGGAACTGCACGTCCGGCTCGACCAACCGCGGCTCCGTTTTGTTGTAACGCAGCCCCGGCTTCGGATCGAGCCGTTTGATCAATTCCACTGCGCGTTTCACCAGTTCAATCGGCCTGTTGACCTCGCGCGCCACTTCCTTCAGCTGGTTGTTCTGCAGAAGTTTCAAATGATTTGCAATGATCTGTTGCGCGAGTCCATTCTCCGGGTCGAGTAATTTCACCTGCAGCAGCAAACATTCCGGCAAATCGCGCGCCGCAACTCCTGGCGGATCGAATTCCTGCACCATCGTCAGCGCTTCTTCCACGTCCTCCATCGAATAGTTGCCCGATTGCGCGATTTCTTCCAGAGTGGCCGTCAGGTAGCCGTTTTCGTCGAGATTGCCGATGATCGCTTCCGCGATCTTGCGTACCGTTTCGGTGCAGATGCCCACGCTCAACTGCCACATCAAATGATCGGTGAGGCTGGCCGGCGACGAGAGGAATTTCTCGAATGACGGTTTCTCAATTTCTTCGTGTTCACCACTGGACGCGCGCTCCGCGCCCGTGTCGAGATACTGCGTGAAGAAAGAGCCGAAATCGAACTCATCGAACGGATTCGCGGCTTCTGTTTCAGGAACCTTTTCGGTCTCTTTCTTTAGGAACGCCTCATCCGTGTAGCTATCGTTGGTTACGCTCTCTTCCGACAGCTCCTCGAGAACAGGATTCGCCATGATCTCCTGGTTGATCATCTCCTTCAGCTCGAGGCGATTCAGCGCCAGAACGCTCACCATTTGCACGAGGCCTGGCGTCAGAATCTGCTTCTGAGCGACGCGGAGGTGCAGTTTGGGGGCGAGATAGTTCATTGACGTCAGTTCAGACGGAAACTCTCTCCTAGATAGATGCGGCGAACGTCATTATTGGCGGAGAGTTCGGTCGGTGTTCCAGCAGCGAGAATGTTTCCCTCACTGATGATGTAGGCGCGGTTCGTTACCGCGAGCGTATCGCGCACATTGTGATCCGTCACAAGCACGCCAATTCCTGCCGCGCTCAAGTCTGCAATGATTTTCTGGATATCCACTACTGTCAGGGGATCGATTCCCGCGAAAGGTTCGTCGAGGAGAACAAACGAAGGCGACAGGACCAGCGACCGCGCGATTTCCAGCCGCCGGCGCTCACCGCCCGACAGTACGTAGGCTTGGCTGTATCGCACTCCCTCTAGTCCCATTTGTGCCAGCAGCTCCTCCACCCGATCGCGTCTTTGCTGCGGAGTCAGAGACAACGTCTCCAAAATCGCAAGCAGATTTTCTTCCACTGTCAGCTTGCGAAAGACCGAAGGCTCCTGGGGAAGGTAGCTGATGCCGCTGCGGGCCCGCAAATACATTGGCAGGTCGGTGATATCCTCGGCATCCAGCAGGACGCGCCCATAATCCGGGCGGGCGAGGCCGACCAAAATATAGAAGGTAGTGGTCTTCCCTGCGCCGTTCGGCCCGAGCAGCCCGACTACTTCCCCCTGTCGAATTTCCAAGCTGACGTCATCTACAACCTTCCGCCCTCGATACGACTTCCTTAGATCGGCGGCTTGGAGCGTCAACATACCGGTTCATTTCTCAACCCGGTGCTTTGTCAGAGTGCGCGAACCCTCTTGCGAATCAATCAAAATCGTATCATTCGCTACAAAGAAGGTCAACGAATGCCCCGTCGCCGTGTTGCTAGAACCATCAGTCACGGTTGGTTTGCCACCCGACACCACGAATTTGCCGTCCGTCGCCGTGTACTCCGCCCGCTCGCCGGTGGCGCGCCGGTCACCTTGCCTCACAACGACGTTGCCCTGAGCCAGCACGCGGCTTAGCTGGCGCCCGCCGGATGCCGGTTCGCCTGACTTCGGCGCAGTAGCCGTTGTGGCCGAGCCAGCAGTTTCCAGAAACGCGTCCAATGTCTGCGATTCGAGCGAGCCCTGCTCCGAACTCGCAATCACTCCTCCGTCCAGGTGCGCTCTTCCTTCATTTCCCCAATAAGTCAGGATCGGTGCGCGAATCTTCCAAAGCGTCGGCCCGACTGGTCCGGCGTCGGCATTCGATTTGCCTCCGGTTTTGGCCGAAACGGCAGCGATTTGCTGGAACGGGTTTGCTAGCGGCCCCGAAGCCTGGGGAAAAACGGCCACTACATGCCCTGTCGCTTGCAGTTTCTGATCCTCGCGCCACACATCAATCCGGTCCGTGTCGATCACTGCGTCGCCCTGCCATAGTCGCGCGTGGCCCACATAGGTCACATGACCGGCGTTCACCGATCCGGTCAGGCTGTCAGCGGAAACATGAGCGGCCCCTGCCCCCAAGCTCATGGCGCTTTCCTGCGCGGATGGCAAATAAGTGGACACGACTCCGCCGGTCGCGTTCAAATCGCCCGATTGCGAATTCACGGTCACTTTTCCGGCTGTCGTGCGGCTCACCGAATCCGAAAGAACAGGGGCTCCTTCTAGATAAATCGTGTTGCTCGCCTGCACGATTCTTGCGTGTGCTGCGGTGCCATGCCGATCGGCTTGCTGGAATCGCACATTTCCGGACTCGTCTAGAGTGTTCCACTCGCCGTTTGCGCCAAACGTTGCAACCATCTCCGCGGCCGAAATCGTCTGCGGGGCACCGGACCCGCTCTTTTTTTCGATCTCGACGCCCGAATGTCCAAGCAGCTTGTCCAGCCTTCCGTCGCGACTCATCTCAGCCACGAACCTCCGGCCGTGCAAGATCGTAGTATCCTCGCCAGTTTTGGATTCGATCGTGGCAGGCGCCAGAGTCTCCGCTCTCTCGATTGTTTGCTGTTCGATTGAAACCGGGTTATTTCCCTGTGCGCCGACTTTACCCAGGCTCCGCTGCCCATTCGAAAATGTCAGCCGGATGGCATCTGTTTCCAATTTGCGTGAATCCGCGCCTCGTTTCGACTCTGTGGTCACGCCATTCGCCGTCATTTCGCGAATCAGATTTTGTCCGGATAGCATCGCGAACTCTACGCGCGCCGCCGCGAAACGGTCCTTTCCCACTTGAGATTCGCGCGTCGCGACCACATCGCCGTCGGCAACGATCTGCTGAACCCAACCGCTCGGATCGAGCGCGCTCTCGAACCGCTCAGCCGACACGCTTATCCTTGCACCGCCCTCATTGGCATGAATCTGTGGTTGACCTTCCGCCACCAGCAACCGCGCGTGGTAGCCCTCATCGAGCTTCGCCGTAATTCTGTCGCTTGAAAGCTCGCGGTCGCCTTCACGCACGACCGCGGGACCTTCCAGCACGACCAAATGTTCGTTTCGCCTGATTTCCAGGCGCGCTCCCGATGTCGTTACGGGCATGCCGCCCGTCCGTTCGGAGGCCGCCAATTCCACCTGGACCGAGTGCTCAATCCGCATCACCGCATCTTGAGTGCTGTAGTAAGCCCCGATGCCGTGTCCCTTTCCTGCGGCAAACTGAAATTCCACGGGGGCGGGAGTTGAAGCTTCACCGGTCTCACGGTTGAATGAAAGATTGGTGGTCGTCAGCTCAAGGACGTCGGCGGCTTGCTTCCCCGCTGGTGGCTTTGCCTCTTCAATGTCGATCTTCACTTGTCCTTCGCAGCGGACGAGTCCGCTCGTGGGCTCAAAGCTGCACTCCCGCGTGTGGATGTTGTCGTTCCGGCTTCCGTCTCGCCCGTAGACCGTGATCCATACGTCTTCCAGCAGGGCGCGGTCCTGATCTTTGAACTCCGTAAAATGCGAGGCGCGAACTTTGAAGATCGTACGGCCTTGCTCGACGTCCGAATAGGAAAAATCCGCCGATTGCCGTTGAACCGTCGCGGGTACGGCCTTCGGCCCGGCCTTGCGCTCACGCGCTTGTCGAATCAGGCGCGTCGCATACACGCCGGCTACAACAACCGCAACTAACGCCGCCGCGGTCGCCGCCCAACGCGCGTATCGTGCCGCGTCTCGATTCTGCAAACTGACTCCCTCCAGTTAATTAGAAGGTGAGTATAGGAGACTGGTTTGTCGCCCACAACTTGCCGTGTCATGCTCCGTGCGATGAGAAACCGAAAGGCGTTACTTGCTTGGCAAAGGGAATCGTAGCCGGCTAGGGCTAGCGGTTGGGCAGGACAGCTAGTCGGGCGGCGGCGACGCTATCGCGGGTCGAATTCTTGATCGAGTACATTGCCTCGTCCGCCAGATGAAGAAGTTCGGCCTTGGTCCGGGAATCGGTGGGGTAGGAAGCGACGCCGATGCTCGCCGTGATGTGTACATTCAAACCCGCTTCTTTCAACCAAACGTTCTCGCGAATCAGCTTGTGCAAACGATGAGCGACGCCGAGGGCGTTCTCCTTCGAGGTCTGCGGCAACAGTACGACGAACTCATCCCCACCGTAGCGAAATGCGAGGTCGATCAAGCGGCATTTTTCCTTGATCGCGATCCCGATCTCGGACAGCAGTTTCGATCCCATCAGGTGCCCGTACGTGTCGTTAATATTTTTGAAGTGATCTAGATCGATGAAGATCAGCGAGAACTCGAAGGCATAACGATGCGAACGATAGATCTCGGTATCCAACATGAAGTTCAGGTGCCGGGCGTTGTACAGAGCCGTGCAATCGTCCGTGATCGTCAGCTCGTGAATTCGCTGCACGTGCCGCGCGTTTTCGATTGCAATGGCCGCGTAGTCCGCCAGCGCCTCAAGCAAGGCAAGGTCCCTCTGGCTGAAACCCTCTGGCCCGATGCAGTTGATCAGCTCGATCACACCCAGGCACTGATCGCGAAAACGAACGGGCACCGCCACAACCGATCGAGTTTCAATTTTCGTTTTTTCGTCGACCTGTGCGAAGAAACGCGAATCCTTGGTCGTGTCCGCCACCACGACTGGCTCGCCGGACTGCGCGACCCATCCAGCAATGCCCTGTCCAACCTTGATCCGCACGTCCCCCAGCGCCTCCGAGCCCTTTCCGGTGGCAATTTGGAAGAAGAGTTCGTCCTTCTCGGAGTCCATCATCAGGAGCGACCAAGTATCCGGCCGCAACACTTCGTTGATTTTCTCCATGATCGTGCGAAGCACTTGATCGAGCTGAAGCGAGGAGGTGAGGGCCTTCCCAAGCTCATGAAAGACAGTGACTTCGTTGCCGTCGGCAGGCGGAATCGGCGCACCCGGATAACGGCGCCGTTCGACTCCATTGAACGGCTTCGAGTCGGGTGATCTACGCGTGCGGTCGGGCGGCACGCGTTCCTTGGCATCTTGGGATTCGGATGGCAACGTAACGATTATAGTGAACCATTTTCTTGGCCCGCAACGGGCATTCCGTCTCTCATTACCCAAACGCAAACGGCCCTCCCTCTGTAACGCTTTGAGCGTGCTGGCATTGACACCCCCCTGAGCTGCGCCTATATTTTTTTTAGCGGTTTTCTCGGATGCCCACACCTTTCGGCGAACACCTTAAGCGCGAACGGGAGATGAGGGGCGTCACTATCCAGGAAATCTCGACAGCCACCCGCATTAGCACTCGCTTTCTCGAGGCCCTTGAAAACGAAAATTGGGATCAACTCCCTGGTGGCGTTTTCAATCGCGGGTTCATTCGTTCGATCGCGCGTTTTTTGGGTTTGGACGAGGAGACATTGGTCGCAGAGTACGCCCTTGAATCAAACGCGAAGGCGGAACTGCGCACGGCCAGTCATTCCGAGCAGATCCCTCGCGACTGGCGGCCTCTTGGAGCCGCAGCCGCAATTCTAGTTTTGGTCCTCGGGGGTATCTTCGCGGTCTACCATTTCGGTCCGACCTGGGCTGCGCACATTCGCGCCAAAAGACACACGAAGGCTGAATCTACGGCACAAGCCGACAACGCTGACCCAAAGAACGGTACGCAAACGGCGCTCGCCGCTACTCTAGTACCGCTCACTCTTCAGATCGACGCAACCAAACCGGCCGCGGTTAGGGTCATGGCCGACGGCAGGGTTGTCTTCTCCGGTCGGTTACGACGCAAAGAGACCAAAGGATTCGAGGCCAGCCAGAATTTCGAGATCACATCGACCGACCCAAGTGCGCTGCGATTTGAACTCAACGGTCAAGCAGTCTCCCTACCCGACGCGAAAGGAAAACCCACGGAAAGCGTTACATTCACGCGGGCTGATCTGAAGCAGGTCGCAGGAGTGTCTCATTAGCGTAGAACTACGCTCGGCCGTGCGATCAGGGCAGGTGCGCCCGGAGCAGAAACTCGCCATCTGCGCCGGTACTGCTTCGCTCGGTCCCGAAGATCGCGTCGAGCTTCTGGCCGTCCTCGGCGTCGATCCCGACGAAAATCTCGCTCAACGCGCGCAGTCGGCGCTGATTTCTCTTCCCGTCGATCAGTTCCTGACCGCCCTCGCTCGGGCTGATGCTGACCCGCGTCTTTTTGACTACTGCGCGCTGAATCTGGGAGACAAGCCCGGTGTCGCTGATGCTCTTGCCAAGAATTCGGCCTGTCCCGCTGCGGTCGTCAGACAAGTTGCGCAGCAACTGAGTTCAGCGGGGATTCAGGCTCTTCTCGATGATCTCGAGCGGCTCACTTCCGATCCCGATCTGATCATCGCGTTAGCACAGTCCAAGGCGAAAAGCGCCGAGCAGAACGAGCTGCTTGCTGACATGGAGAAAGGCGCTCTCGCACTCAATGAACTGGAAGATTCCATCACCGACGCCGAGCCCGACCCGGCAAAGCGCAAAACTCTGTTGCAGGAAGTGTCCAAAATGACGGTCGTGCAGCGTCTCACTCTGGCGCTTAAGGGCGGTCGCACCGAAAGGCTTTTGCTCATTCGCGATCCGAACAAACTCGTGCAGCGATGCGTTCTACAGTCGCCGCGGCTCACTGAATCCGAGGTCGAGGCCTTCGCAGCCATGACCAATCTTTCCGTCGAAGTCCTTCGCACGATCTCGTTGACACGCCTTTTCATGAAGAACTATTCGGTCGTAAAAAATTTGGTCAATAATTCGAAAACTCCTCTCGATGTCTCTCTCCACCTCTTTCCCCGCTTGAACGCCACCGACCTAATGAAACTCACGACGAACAAGAACATTCCCGAGACGCTTCGCTCGTCCGCCACGAAGCTGCACCGCAAGCGAAAGATGGGTCTGGGGTAGTCACGCCGAGCCAGCGGCGAGACCTGAACAGGACACGATGTTCGCGGCTTCCGAGTGGCAGAACACGTCGAAGTGTGCTAAACAACGCCGCTGCACGCCATTTCCTTCGCTTCCCCAGAAGGCCAGTTTGTAGCTTCGACCAATCAAACAAACCAGGCGGAAGCCCGGCGTTGCACAAATCTCTGTTTAGGGAACCTTCGTTGCCCGCCGAGATACTTGGAAAAGAAGGACCGGCCGTCATCAGCCCTCGAGGCGTCGAGCGCATTCGCGCCGGCCATCTCTGGATCTACCGCAGCGATGTGCGCAGCGCGCGAGCCGCACCGGGAGACGTCGTCCGCCTTGTCGATGAGCGCGGCAATTTTCACGGCCGTGCGTTCTACAGCGACAAGTCGCAGATCGCGATCCGCCTGCTCGCTCGAGCCGACATTCCCATCGACCGCGCTTTCTTCGCCGAACGTCTACGCCGCGCCATCGACTACCGGAAGCTCGTGGTCGAGAATTCCGAGGCGTCCAGACTCGTGTACAGCGAAGCCGACCTGCTGCCCTCACTCATCGTCGACCGGTATGGCGATTACCTTGTCCTTCAGACTTTGGCGCAGGCGACCGATCGGCTAAAACCGCTCTTCGTAGAAATCTTGGCCGAGATCCTCTCACCGAAAGGAATTGTCGAGCGCAACGACCCTAAGGTTCGGCTCCTCGAGGGTCTCGATCAGAAAGTGGGCGTCCTGCTCGGGGATGTTCCTGCCGAATTCACGGTACGCGAAAACGGCGTCGCATTTCTTTGCGATCTAACCAAGGGTCAGAAGACCGGTTCGTTCCTCGATCAGCGCGAAAACCATTCGGCTGCACGCCGCTATGCCTCGGGTGACGTCCTCGATTGCTTCTCCTATCAAGGCGGCTTCGCTCTGACCATCGCGGACAAGTGCGGTTTCGTCGAGGCTGTCGACATGGCGCCCTCGGCCGTTCAGGTCGCCCGCAGAAACCAAGACCTGAACTCAATCTCCAACGTTCACTTCCGCGAAGCAAACGCGTTCGATCTCCTGAAGGAGTACGATGAGGCTGGCCGCCGGTTCCAGATGGTCATCCTTGACCCTCCGGCATTCGCAAAGAACCGCGACAGCATACCCGCCGCTCGCCGGGGCTATAAGGAGATCAACCTCCGTGCTTTGAAGCTTCTCGTCCCAGGCGGCTTCCTCGTCTCCTGTTCCTGCTCCTACCACGTCTCGGAGGCCCTGCTCCTGCAGATCATCGCCGAGGCGGCCCTCGACGCCAACCGGACGGTAGTCGCGGTAGAGCGCCGAACCCAAGCCAAAGATCACCCCATCCTGCTGACCATGCCTGAAACACACTACCTTAAGTGCCTAATTATTAGGGTCTTATAGAGAGACAAGGCGAATCCTGCTCACTCTAGCCTCATCCAGAAAATACTTGACAATAATACACGCATATTTTATTATCTGCGTGCACTTAAATAGTGCAGACACACAACCTTTGAGGGTTAGGAGACGAAACAGATGGCATCTATCACCCGCTGGGACCCATTTCACGGCCTCTCCGGTTTGCAGGACCAGGTAAACCGGTTGTTCGAGACCTCTTTTCAGGGTCGCGCCGATAACTCCGCGCTGACCACATGGGCGCCGGCCGTCGACATTTACGAGACTGAGAACGAGCTCGTTTTGAAGGCGGATCTGCCCGACATGAACGAAAAGGACCTCGACATCCGGGTCGAGAACAACATGCTCACGGTTCGCGGTGAGCGGAAGTTCGAGAACGAGGTCAAGCATGAGAATTACCTGCGAGTCGAGCGCGCCTATGGCACGTTCACCCGCAGCTTTAGCCTCCCGAACACCGTTAACACGGAGGCAATCAAGGCCGACTATAACCACGGCGTGCTGACGGTTCAGTTGCCGAAGCGCGCCGAAGCCAAGCCGAAGCAGGTGAAGGTCAACGTCACCGCCAACGGCAACTAACGACGGAAAGCACTCGACACATCTGTAGGCAGTGCCTGCAGAGCGAAAGGGGGGCTGGCGAAGCGGCCCCCCTTTTTGTCGAACCTGGAAAGTGAGAAGATTCACCCTTGCTCCGATTTGACAAATTCACGGTAAAGGCACAGGAAGCGCTCCAAGCCGCCCACGAAATGGCGGGGCGTTCCGGCCAACAGTTCATTGAGCCGCTGCACTTGCTGTGGGCGCTGATCGCCCAAGGCGATGGGGTCGTCCCGCCGCTGCTCGAAAAGCTCGGCGCGCAACCTGTAGCTCTCGCGGGCGAAGTCGAACAGCAGATCGAGCGGCTGCCGAAGGTTTCGGGTGTCTCTGACCAGAGCCTCAGCCGCGCCTCCAACGAAGTGCTAGAGAAAGCTTTCGATGAAGCGCAGCGCCTGAAAGATGAGTACGTCTCGACCGAGCACATTCTCCTCGCCATCGCAGCCGCCGGACGCGATCCGGCTGCACAGCTGCTCGCACGTCACGGAGTCACGCACGATTCGATTCTCCAGGCCATGACTGCTATTCGCGGCAGCCACCGCGTCACATCCCAGAATCCTGAATCGACGTACCGCGCGGTCGAGCAATACGGTCGCGACCTGACGGAGCTTGCTCGTCGCGGAAAACTTGATCCTGTAATCGGCCGCGACGAAGAAATTCGCCGGGTCATGCAGATTCTCGCTCGCCGCACGAAAAACAATCCCGTGCTGATTGGCGAGCCCGGCGTCGGGAAGACCGCCATCGTCGAAGGCCTCGCGCAGCGCATCGTTGCCGGTGACGTTCCCGAAGTCCTCAAGCCGAAGCGCATCGTCGCGCTTGATCTGTCGGCGATGGTCGCCGGGGCAAAATATCGAGGGGAATTTGAAGATCGCCTGAAAGCCCTCCTTAAGGAAGTCACAGAATCAGAGGGCCAGATCATTCTTTTCATCGACGAGCTGCACACTCTCGTGGGCGCCGGCGCTGCGGAAGGCGCGATGGACGCGTCGAATATGCTCAAACCCGCGCTCGCGCGCGGCGAACTGCGTGCCATCGGCGCCACCACGCTCAACGAATACCGCAAGTACATCGAAAAAGATCCCGCGCTCGAGCGCCGCTTCCAGCCCGTCATGATCGGCGAGCCCTCCATCGAGGACACCATTTCCATTTTGCGCGGCCTGAAAGAACGCTACGAAGTCCATCACGGTGTGCGCATCAAGGACGCCGCGATTCTCGCCGCGGCCATGCTTTCCCAGCGCTACATCACGGATCGCTTCCTGCCCGATAAGGCCATCGATCTTGTCGACGAAGCTGCTGCCGGCCTGCGCATGGAAATCGATTCACTCCCGACCGAAATCGATGAGATCGAACGCCGCATCATGCAGCTCGAAATCGAAAAGCAAGCCCTGCGCAAAGAGAGCGACCAGCACTCGCGCGATCGCTTGAGCCAGCTCGACAAAGAACTCAGCACCTTGCGCGAGCAGTCCAACGCCTTGAAGGCGCATTGGCAGACCGAAAAGGACGCGATCCAGCGCATTCGCAAGCAGAAAGAAGAAATCGAGCGCCTGAAAGGCGAAGAACAGCGCTACGAGCGTTCCGGAGACCTCTCGCGCGTCGCCGAGATCCGCTACGGCAAGCTTTCCGCCGCCGAAAAAGAGTTGAAAGCCGCGCAGGATCGCCTCGCCGAATTGCAAAAAGATCATCCGATGCTCAAGGAAGAAGTCGGCGAAGAGGAAATCGCCAAAATCGTCAGCAAATGGACCGGGATCCCTGTCGGTCGGTTGCTCGAAGGCGAAATCGAGAAGCTGGTTCACATGGAGGAACGCCTTCGCCAGCGCGTCGTCGGCCAGGATCCCGCGCTTGCAAGCGTCGCCAATGCAATCCGTCGCAGCCGTTCCGGCTTGAGCGATCCGAATCGGCCTATAGGTTCATTCTTATTCCTCGGACCGACCGGTGTCGGCAAGACGGAGCTCGCACGCGCCCTCGCCGAATTTCTTTTCGACGACGAGCGTGCCATCATCCGCCTCGACATGTCCGAATACATGGAGAAACACTCCGTCGCCCGCATGATCGGCGCTCCTCCAGGCTACGTCGGCTACGAAGAGGGCGGCCAGCTGACCGAACAAGTTCGCCGCCGTCCCTACTCCGTCGTTCTCCTTGATGAAATCGAGAAGGCCCATCCCGACGTCTTCAACGTCCTGCTTCAGATTCTCGAGGATGGACGTCTAACTGATGGAAAGGGCCGCACGGTCGATTTCCGTAATACTGTGATTATCATGACCTCCAACGTGGGCTCGAACGCAATTTTTGAATTGGCGGACAAAGATCCGAAGAAGGCTCGCGACGAAGCTATGGCCGCTCTGCGTCAAGTCTTCCGTCCGGAATTTCTGAACCGCATCGATGACATTGTCATGTTCCGTCCGCTGGGCAAGGACCAGATCGAGCGCATCATCGATTTGCAGCTGCAAAATGTCGTCAAGCTGCTGGCGCAAAAGCAAGTCACGCTCACGCTAACGCCGGCCGCTAAAACCCTTCTCTTCCGCGAGGGCTACGACCCAGCTTACGGCGCGCGACCCATGAAGCGCGCTATCCAGCGGCTCATTCAAGACCCGCTGGCGTTGAAGATTCTCGACGGCGAAGTGAAGCCAGGCAATTCTGTGGTGGTCAATGCCGACCCCAAAACTGGCGAGATGAAGTTTCAGAGCCAGGCCGCGAAGGTGGGTGCCGCCTAAACGCCCGAAGGACGAGAATTATGCGAACGCTCAAGACTGCATTTCTGCTGACCGCGCTGACCCTGATCCTCCTTGGAATCGGCCAGGTCTTTGGCGGCCATCGTGGCATGACGATCGCCTTGATTTTCGCGATCATCATGAACGGCACGGCCTATTTCTTCTCGGATAAAATCGCGCTCATGTCGAGCGGAGCAAAGCCGATCAGCCGCGAAGAAGCGCCGCGGCTCTATGAGGTAATGGAGCGCCTCGCTGGCAAAGCCAACTTGCCGATGCCGAAGCTCTACATGATCCCTCAGGCGGCTCCCAACGCATTCGCCACCGGACGCAATCCCAGCCACGCGTCTGTCGCCGTCACGGAGGGCTTGATGCAGCTCATGGACGACGAAGAACTCGAGGGCGTCATCGCCCACGAGCTCTCGCACGTCCGCAACTACGACATCCTCACATCCTCCATCGCAGCCACTCTGGCCGGCGCGATCACCTGGGTCGCCGAAATGGGCCGCTGGGGAATGATTTTCGGCGGATTTGGCGGCGGCCGAGACGATGATCGAGAAGGCGGCGGCATTGCTGCCATCCTGATGCTGTTCCTGGCGCCGCTCGCTGCCCTGCTCCTTCAGCTTGGGATCTCGCGCCAACGCGAATACCAGGCAGACGCCTCGGGTGCCAGAATGGTGGGGCATCCGTATGGCTTGATTCGCGCTCTTGAAAAGCTCGGTGCCTACAACAAGCGCATCCCCATGGACATCTCGCCGTCCACTTCTGCGCTCTGCATCGTTGCGCCGCTTTCAGGCAAGGAATTCCTGTCGAGCCTGTTCAGCACGCATCCGCCCCTCTCAGAACGCATTGCCAGATTGCAAGGGATGACCATTACTCGCTAGTTATCCAGGTATCCTTTTGGTACCCTCAGCGAACCAGCCGATAGCCCTACAGTGGTCCGTCCACTAACTGCGCAGAAAAGCATTATTGTCCACGTAAAATTTGCAGGTTTTGTGTTCGTCTTTCATTCGTCTCCAGAATTAGCATTCGCCGTAAGTA
>Ga0187783_10000195_pt1 | contig 46191 bp, 41 predicted proteins | sample 1015_SJ02_MP02_2_FD_132471 | JGI IMG/M metagenome (GOLD analysis project Ga0187783, IMG submission 132471) | Tropical peat soil microbial communities from peatlands in Department of Meta, Colombia - 1015_SJ02_MP02_20_MG | ecosystem: Environmental > Terrestrial > Soil > Wetlands > Peat | place... | reverse complement strand
GCGAGCAGCACCTTTTTTGTTCAGACGAAGTATGTAGACGACGCTAACAGCAAAGCATTTTTTGCGGAACCTGACTTGGGGATCCTTCGCGAACTAAGAGCCGAAGGCTCGACCTTGGGCAGCCATTCCGTAATTCACTCGCGGGGCTTCAACAAGTTCGAACTCGGTTCAGGAAAGGAATCATATATTAACTATCACCCGCGCGGACTCGGTTACGATACCGCCTCGGGAGCCACGGTCTTTGGCGAAGTTCGAGTCAGTAAGGAATTACTGGACGCACAGATCCCAAATCAGAACACGATATTTTTTCGGGCTGGACATTTGCGAGTTCCACCCTCGTTGCCCGAAGCTCTCGAGAGGTCTGGCTATGAATTCGACTCGTCCTTTACCGCCGACGATGTTCTTAGCAACTTTCCCTATGCCCTTCCTCTCAATCTGGGATTTGAGGAGGACAGCAAGCTTTATGAGTTCCCGGTGACAATCGAGGACGAAGAACCTCCTGGCTTCGCAAAACGAGTGCCGCAGGCTCTCGAGGTGATCCTGGCGAATGCAGAAAACGAAGCGGTAAGCGTGTTGCTGGTTCACTCCAACGAATCAGGCGAGAAAGCCGCCGCCGAACAGGGTTTGCTGCGGCAGCTTCCCGAAGACATCGGCAAAAGCGACATGCTTGACTTTGCACAATTCTGGCGGGCTCGGGATAGGCTCAAGTGGAGCATTACTTCAGGTTCCAGAAGTAATGAAATCGAGCTCGAGGTCAGCACGGAAGAACCGGTCGAAGGCCTCACGTTCGAGTTTCACCGACCGATATCGGAGGTTTCAAACGGAGGCGTGCTTTCTCCCGATAACCACCGCGTGATCCTGCCGAAGGTCAAATCCGGGCAAACCGCCACATTCGATCTCCGTCTTTCTCATTCGCTTTCCCAGGGTGTATCGAACCTCGGCAAGCCACACCTAAGCCATTGACCTTGCGTAACTTACAGTAATACTTCCCCAAAGGCACAATCACAAGGAGAAAGTCACTCGTACGTGGCTGCATCGGAGTGTGCCTGGCAGAATCTGTAGCAGGTTTGTCCGAGGAGTGTGAGGTGAGAACGATCGAAACAAGGGCAACTGATTCAAGGCGCGGAGGGATCAGGGCACTCGCTCTTAGATGGGCAATCGCTCTCCGATTCTTGTTTGTCGGGATCGCCTTACCGTCGTATGCACAAACCGAGAGCGACTGGCAGCAACGCGTACGGAGTGAAGTCCAGGCGCAGCATCTTGATGCTGCCCTCAACATCGTTCGAGAACGGCTCGCGACTGCGCCGGACGACTACGAAGCCCACGGTTGGTGTGGACGTTTGCTTGCCTGGAAGGGCCATTGGGTCGACGCGGAGGCCGAGTACAAACTCGTTCTTGAGAAGTTTCCGGATGACGTCGATATTCTGACCGCCCTCTCGGACGTCTTGGTCTGGCAGCACAAGTATGGCGACGCTCTACAGGTCCTCGACCATGCAAAATCAATTTCACCATCCGATCCAAAAGTGCTGAGCCGGCAAGCGCGCGTGCTGACCCTGTTAGGTCGCACCAGCGACGCACGGTCGGAATATCAGCAACTTCTGAAGTTCGATCCGGACAATAAAGAGGCTAGAGTCAATCTGCTCGAAAACGCCAAGCATGAACTCCGCCTGGGAAACGATACCGATTTCCTTAACTTCGCGAACAATGCCGAGACACAGAATGTCAGCCTCATGTCTCATTGGAGTCAGCGATACGCGACGACCTTCGGACTTAGCACGTATCAAAGGTTCGGCCAGAACGCCGTCAAATTCCTAGCCAGCGGCGCGTTTCACGTCACCACAAACACCTGGGCCAGTGTCGGTGGTGCAGTCGCCAATGATCAGGGAATTGTGCCAACTAACGAAGCCTTCTTCGAAATTGGACACGGATCTCATTTGGACTATCGCTGGCTGCACGGTCTAGAAAGCTCCTATCAGCAGCATTGGTTTTGGTACGAAGGTGCCCATGTCCTGACTCTCTCTACAACTCAGATCGCCTATCTGAGCAACCGTTTGAGTCTGACTCTGAGTGTGACCGGTGCACGCACGGGCTTTGCCGGAACACCCACGGGCTGGGAGCCGTCGGGATGGGTTAAACCCGGTTTTCCGGTGTTGCGCCGCGTCACCGGCTACCTACTTTATGGAGTGGGCAATGAAAGTTTCGCCCAAATCGACCAACTCCAGCAGTTCTCCGCGCACACCTACGGTGGTGGGCTGCGCTATCGGTTCACCGAGCGCCAGGACGTCGAGGGCTACCTAGCCCGCGAAGACAGAAGCCAGGGCCAGACCGACACCACGCTGGGATTCAATTATGGGATCCGTTTTTAGTGCGATAGCAAAATTCGGGCCGGCGGGCCTGGTGCTGGATGCGATCCTGGCATCCATTCTGGGAATCTTCTTGCTCATAGGATTCATTGGGTTTCGCCGCTGGTATCGGGCGCGTTACTTTCGCAGAAGAAACCAACGAACGGTCGCCTTGCGGGCGCAGTGGAATGACATCGTTTCGGGAAGGGTTCCACCGCAGGATTGGTGTTTCGATCCGCTTGATTCAGAAATCGTGGCATCGATCCTGCTCGACAGCATCGAGGTCTCCATACCGGAAGATTTACCCGTCCTGCTCGAGTGTCTTCGTACCAGCGGGCTGCTCGACATGCTGATCTATCAAGCACGAACCGCGCGCAGCTGGAAGCAACGAGCTGCGTTACTTGCCTTGGGCCGAACCCGCGCCCGCGAAGCGATTCCTGCGTTGGCGGCGGGATTGGATTCGAAGTTCCCGCAGACGCGAGTCACTGCGGTTCGAGCCCTCGGGCGCACCGGCCTCACCGAGGCTGCGACCCCAATTCTGGATCGCATCGTTGAGGGCCGGCTCGACGCTCCAGAACGTTCGCTGAAGAACTCCATCGCCAATTGCTGTCGCAACCACCCTGGCATCTTGATCACCTATCTTGACCAGACCCAAGGGCCGCCGCGGGAGATGCTGGCGCGTGTGCTAGGGGAGGTGGCTTCACCGGAGTTGGGTGAGGAGTTACTCGTGCTGGCGGCAGATTCCCTGCCGGAAGTGCGGGCGTCGGCTGCCCGAGCCCTCGGAAGTACGAACACTCCGTACACTCTGCCTGCGCTCCATAGTTTGGCAAACGATCCCGAGTGGTTCGTTCGACTGCGTGCCGTGGTAGCTCTCGGACAGATCGACAACGTCGCTAAGATTGGAGTCCTCCTGCGATCGCTCTGTGATCCGAACCGGCACGTGCGTCAGCGCGCGGCATGGGCGCTCGCACGGATGGAGCCGCAACTGGAACAGATCCTTCAGGATGTCGTCGCTACCAAAGACAACTATGCCCTGCAGGCATTTATCTCGGAACTCGAGCGCTCTGGCGCGATTGAGAAAATCATCAGCAGCCTGGACGGATCCGGGCCGTATTCCGCGCCGGCTGCTTTGCGCGAAGTCGTCGAGGGCGCCCGGAAAAGCGTGGAAATGAGCGGAAAAGCTATGGCGGCCGCGGCGGGGCATTAACCGTGCATTTTCTCACCATATCGAACGATATCTTATTCGTTTACTACCTGCTGGCGAACCTCATTTATCTTGGCCTGCTGATTGTTGCCATCAAAAGAAATGTTCGCCATCATCGCCAGCTCGGCCACTTTCGACTCGAACTGATCAAGGTTTCTCCGTTTACGCCGCCTATCACCCTTATCGTACCGGCACATAACGAAGAACGATCCATCGTGAGCAGCGTCGGGGCGCTGCTCGGGCTTGACTACCCTTGCCTCGAAGTCATTGTGGTCAACGATGGCTCCAGCGACTCCACCGTGGAGAAGCTGCAAGAGGCATACGGCCTTAAGATGGCTCGCATACTCTATATCCCAGAGATTCGCACCGCGTCCGTTCGCGCAATCTATCGCACTCCGCGGGAACCTCGTTTGTTGGTTCTAGATAAGACCGCGGCAGGCTGTAAAGCAGACGCCATCAACGCCGGCATCAACGCCGCCACTAGCCCTTACGTTTGCGTGGTGGACGCTGATTCCATTTTGGAAAAAGAAGCGTTGATCCGCATCATGGCGGGAGTATTCGCAGATCCCAGCCGTGTGGTGGCAGTCGGTGGCATAGTTCGGGTTTTGAACGGGTCACGCGTGGTCAACAATCAGATTCAGCAGGTAAGGCTTCCGAAGACCTCCATTGAGATCCTGCAAGTCATTGAGTACCTGCGTGCCTTCCTCGTGGGACGGGAGGGTTGGGCCAACTTTAACATGTTGCCCATTATTTCTGGCGCTTTCGGAATATTTCGACGCGACCTGGTGCGGCAAGTCGGTGGGTTTCGCACCCATGCCGTGGGCGAGGACTTCGATCTGGTGGTTCGGATGCATCGCCGCCTGCAGGAGGAAGATCGCCCCTATCACATCAACTTCATCGCTGCTCCCACCTGCTGGACTGAAGTGCCGACGGATTGGAAGTCACTCGCGCGGCAGCGAGCGCGTTGGCACAAAGGCTTGATTGATGCACTCTGGCCGAATCGCGACATGCTATTTCGGGCTCGCTACGGCCGCGTCGGCTGGGTGGTGCTTCCCTATATGTGGTTATTTGAGTTTCTGGCTCCCGTGATCGAACTGATCGGATATTCGACGATCATTCTTGCAAGCGTGTTGGGAGTGCTCAGCAAGACTTTCTTTCTGTTCTTCCTTTTGTTCGGGTACGCGTTCGCCACTCTGATTTCTATGGGTTCGGTTCTGCTGGAAGAGATGACCGTCCGTCGCTACGGAGACTGGCGCGAGGTCGCCCGTTTGCTCACATTTTGTCTGTTTGAACATTTTCCCTACAGGCCAATGACCATGGTCTGGCGGCTTAAGGGCATTTGGCAATACCTTCGGGGCGACACGCAATGGGGTCCGATGAAAAGAGTGGGAATTTCCGCCGATCCAGCGGGTTAGACACACAGCACTTGGGTGTCGACGATCCCGATCTAGGTCAAGCTGTATTCATCAGGGCCGCTGGCATTGCAGTCATTGCTGATGGCGACGGCCGCAGAAGGCAAGCGGGGTTGGTAGCGCGGATTTCGTGCTTCTAGTGGCTAAGTTCACATCACACTAGCCGTCCTCCCATGACCAGTCAACCTACAACGGGCTGCAGATGTTCGCGCCCCTTTTCTTCCAGATTCGGCTACTTTTTGAGCCGCTTGGCCCGGACATTTTGCCTTTGCTCGGCGTGAACCGCTTCAAGTCTTGCTCCTCGCATTTCTTGAAGTCGCGACCTGCGCCGGCTGCATCCCGGGAGCCGAAACTGAGATCCCGCGCCGGTTGCGTGAGACGCTAATCCCCTCGCGGGATGCACCGTCGCCCGGTCGGAACTTTGACTTGTACCCAGTTCCCCATTTCCTATATTATGTCGTATACGACGCGTCGTATACGATCTGTGGAAGGAGATTGCCATGAGATTCGATGTCCACCAAGCGGTGGCTTTCCCGTGGCTGGGGCTGGGCCTTTTTTGGGCAATCACCGCGGCTAGCGCGACGAGGCCGCTCCGTCGAGAGGCCACTGCCTCTCGGCTCTACCATCTGCTGTTGATGGCGGCCGTCTTGGTACTGCTGTTTCGTCCTGACATGAGGTTTGGTCAGCTCGGGTTGCGCATCGTTCCGGCATCTTCACAAAACGCTGCCATCGGATTGGGGCTGACCATCCTAGGTGTGGCGTTTGCAATCTGGGCTCGCTCTGCCTTAGGAGCAAACTGGAGCGCGGCCGTGACCGTGAAAGAAAATCATGCATTCGTGCAACGCGGCCCGTATCGGCTGGTGCGGCATCCCATTTATGCCGGGCTTCTCCTTGCCATGCTCGGAACTGCCGTGGTGTATGGTGAAGCAGGCTGCTTCGTTGCGGTGGTTCTTGCGTTCGTGGGCTGGTGGTTGAAGGCGCGAATGGAAGAGCAATTCATGACTCAGCAGTTTGGCGAGGATTATCGGCGCTACCAAAGCAATGTCAGACAATTGATCCCCTTTGTGCTGTAGTCAGGCAAACCGATGTCAAAGACGAAGAAGAGAAGGAGCCAGGACACCGAGCTGCATCAGCTGGCCTTCGAACTGGAGCAGCACCTGTCCGCGATCCGGCAGGAGATTCGGCGGCCGATCGAAGCAGAATTCGCGAAAGGTGGCCTTACCGGGCCGCAGAGAAGTGTTATGCAAGCATTAGTAAGAACCCAGGGCATGAGTCTTAAAGAACTGACGGCCCGGCTCGGCCTCGCCCACAGCACAGTGTCTGGAATCGTGGATCGACTGGAGAAGCGCGGCTTGGTTGAACGTCAGCCGAACCTCAACGACCGCCGCCATACCAGAATCACAGCTTCTGAAGTAGTTGGAGAATTCATGAAAAAGAAATATCCCATTCTTGCCGCCCATCCGCTCTTCGACGCGTTACACATCGCCAAGCAGACCGAGCGCAACGCAGTCGTGACGGGTATTAGGACTCTGAGAAGACTCTTGGACAGACAACACTGACCTGAACCTGGGCCCAATCCTTCGGTTTCGAGTGCGACAGCTCCGCACATAACAAGTACAACTTTGATTCCGAAGGAACTCGATTGGTGTCGCGATCGCAAGGATTGCTCTCGAAACCCGTTGGCACGATAGCCTGTGTTCGCTCACGACTCGACTGCCAGCATTGCCCTGGCGAGCGTGGACGTCTAAGTTACCGCCTGGCTCAGACGACTTAAGCGCCCTCCACGATTTTCTGCATCGCGCTATTGATGTGTTCAAGGGTCGTGGCAATCTTTTCCAAAGACATATGGATGTTGGCCAGTTGTTTGTGGGTTTGTTCGTCGCGGAGCTGCTGGCTCTCGGGTCTTTCGGTTACTTGCCGGATTGCTGCTTGGGACATGATAATTCCTCCCCTTCTCCGCATACTAACCGGCGACAGAATGCAGCACTATGTCTAAACTTGATTCTCACAGCAATGCACAGTTTCCTTATGTCTTCCCAGGCTCGTACCCGCAGCAACGAATTCCGTTGAGTTGGGATTGCAACCATTCGACAAGCGTCATCGTATACAAACAGGCGCAGTGGGCAATCGAGAGATCCATGCCGATTGAGCGCTGCGAGCGTCGAACTGGTCGGCTGATCAAACAATGGCATGTTGATCTTAAAGTGACGACAGCTAGGTGAGAGCGTTGTCGGTGGCTTGCTGTAGATCCTCAATCCACTATAATGGAGCGCAGTCGCAACGGTGAAGGAGTTCACCGCTAACCGCTTGTTCCATCTTTGAGCCGGGAACAGCTGATGACTCCTGACAGGCGAAGCTTGTCGCGGAGTCATGGCCCCGGCAAGCACACAGATTAAGGTCCGCAGTCGAGGTGTCGTTCGAATGCAGAGCATCTGGGTTCTGGCGGCTCTTTGGGTGGGTTTGGCCCTGATCGCCACACTTCTTGCAATCTGGTTCAAGATCTCCACTGCACTGACAGAGATTGTCGTAGGCACGGTGGCGCAGCTCGTGGTCGGTGCGTTTGTTGTGCAGGGAGGCCTCGGAGCGAAGAGCGAGTGGATCACATTTCTGGCTGGCACGGGAGCGATCGTTCTTACCTTTCTTGCCGGAGCGGAGCTCGACCCGCTGATCTTTCGCACCAAGTGGAAAGAAGCAACCATCGTCGGACTCGTCGGGTTTTTTGGTCCTTTTCTGGGCTGCACGGCCATCGCTCACTACATCCTGCATTGGACAGCGCGCTCCAGCTGGCTGGCGGGAGTTGCTCTATCGACGACCTCGGTTGCTGTCGTATACGCCGTGATGTTGGAGCTGGGATTCAATGTGACCGATTTCGGAAAAGCCATCCTGGCGGCTTGTTTCGTCAATGATCTGGGTACCGTCATCGCGCTGGGGTTGATCTTCTCTCCGTTTACCATGAAGACGCTAATCTTCGTCGGTTCAAGCGCGTTGATCTTTGGGGTGTTGCCGTTTCTGACTCCTTGGTTCTTTAAGATCTATGGTGGAAGAGTTTCTGAACTGGAAGCCAAATATCTGCTGTTTGTCCTATTCGCCATGGGCGGATTGGCGGTTTGGTCGGGAAGCGAGGCTGTATTACCCGCGTACATCATCGGAATGGTGTTGGCAGGCACAGTTGGGAAAGACCATGTCCTGATCCGACGACTGCGCACCCTGACGTTCGGCTTGTTAACACCCTTTTATTTCATCCGGGCGGGATCCTTCGTTTCGGTTCCGGCCTTGAGGGCGGCACCATTCGTATTCGTGGTTCTGTTCCTAGCCAAGATGATTTCCAAAATGATCGGCCTGTTTCCCACGGTCAAGGCGTTTCAGTACGAACGCGAAGAAGGACTGTATTTCACCCTGATGATGTCGACAGGGTTAACCTTTGGAACCATTTCTTCCCTATTTGGTTTGAACCACGGCATTATTGATCAGGGACAGTATTCTCACTTGGTGGCCACGGTGATTGGCAGTGCCGTGATTCCAACGATGATTGCCAATGCCTGGTTCATCCCGAGGCATCTATTGTCCAAGTCCAAGCAGAATAGTCCTGCCATTTCCCAGGCAGTCACCCTAAGTGCTGAGGGAGAGACTCCATGACCGGAAGAAGACACAATGCACACTTTCGGCGAATGTTGATTGGCTACGACGGTTCTCCGCAGTCGGACAAGGCTGTCGAGTTGGCATTCTCTCTTGCTCAGTGCGTCGATGCAACAGTCTTGGTTTTGGCTGTCGCCAGGCCTCCGGAACCGCCAGCCTCCGTCGAACTGGAAGCCGTGCTCGACGATGCGAGGGAGCATTACCAAGAAGGATTCAAGAAGATTTTGGAGAAGGCTCGAGCATACGACTTGGAGGTGGAGACGGACATGGCGGTTGGACACCCGGGAGAGCAGATTATTCATCGTGCGGAGAAGGATGGAATTGATCTGATCGTGCTCGGTCGGCGAGGCCGATCGATGATCTCAAGAATGATGCTGGGTTCGGTCTCAGAGCGTGTGCTGCGTTATGCACATTGTCCGGTGATGGTTGTGCATTGAATTGGTGTGTCGCGAAATGGGGAATCTCATTTTCGGTCGGGACGAAGAACAGCGCGTTTTGAGTCACCGTGTGCTGAAGAAGAAGCCTTTTCTTCTTCATGGGCCACCGGGGGTTGGCAAAACGCTCCTTCTTCGGAGTCTGCTCGAACAGATGCCTACGGTTCTTTATTGTGAAACCTCGGCCACCACCCAAGTTGTCTTTCGCAGTTTGGCCAGGTCCTTATTGGAAAAAGGCGATCCACGGATCGAACGAATCTGCCGCAATCGGGATGGCATCGAAGCAAAGTCCGCTGTTGCACTGAAGGGCATCGTCATGGATGCTCTGCGAGACAGCAGCCACTCGATTGTCCTGGATCATGTGCATCGTCCATCCTCATCATTCGCCGCGGTAGTTCGGGAGATCATTGGGTGGTGCTCCACTCCGGTTATCGCCGTCGCGCAGTCGACTCACATGGAAGACACCGGGTATCTCCAGCCCGTGTATGCAGATCGTCATGACAGGTACGAATTGAAGAACTTCCCGCCGGCCACTGCCGAACGGTTTGCTCACGCCATGGTCCAACGCACCGAGCTGTCAGCCTCGAATATCAAGGAATTCCTTGCCAAGGTTCTCGACCTAAGTCAAGGAAATCCGGGGGCGATCCTCTCGATGCTTCAGATGGCCGAGTACCCGAAATACCGCACCGACGCACACATCAAGATTTCGCCGCTCTACATCGATTTTCGTCTGCACGGTTCAGCAGCCGTTCGGAGCCGTTGAATTCGCCACTTGCAGCACCCCGACACAAGACTATTTCGTTACCATGACGGGGCAGGGTGCGTGACTGAGCACGTGCTGGGCGATCGATCCCAAGTTGAGCTCTTCACGGTGAGATATCCCCTGATGTCCGACCACGATCAAGTCCACCTGATCCTCTCGAGCTTTGCGAAGAATTTCTTCGGCAGGATGGCCTAGCGCCACTTGGGTTTCGATCTCGATTCCCTTGCGTCGCATACGCCTGCGCAGGCGCGCGAGTGTTCTTTCCAACCGCCGGCTTGCGCTTTCAAGCGGGTTCGCACGGCGGGAAGGTTCTGGCTCCTGGGGACGAGCCACCGCAAGCACGAGCAGTTCGCTCTCGGTGCATTTACCCAGCGCGAGTGCTGTCTCCAAGGCTCTTTCAGAATGGATCGACCCGTCGTAGCCGACAAGGATTCGGCGGAGCTGTCCGTTCATCCACCGGGCTGCCATGAGCTCACCTCTCGCTCTGTACGGGAATTGCGTTGCCAGGGCGCGACTCCCGAGACAAGCACCCTCTCGTCAGGAGTCATCAGCTACCCGGCCCGCGGCAGGATCAGCGGTTAACGGTGAACTCCTTCACCGGAATAACGCCTTCAGTTTACTTCGTCCCAGACTCAAGTCAAGCCCGTGCCGAAAATCGCCCTCGCCGCGTGAAACCTGCATTGCACACTCCTCGTCGATGACGATTGACTTCATGCTTGTCCGATTGCCATAATCTCTTTGGGTGTTGGAGTTCACCCTTAACCGCCCGTATGGGCAGATGACTCCTACAAAGAAGAAGGAATTCTCTTGGTAGGGGTTCATTTGCGAGCTCCCCCTCCCCTTCTGATTCCAAGAGATTCCTGAGGTTGGTGAGCGCAAGCGAAGCAGAACGCATGGGTCTCTGCCTCGGCTCTCATGGCACAGGAGTCCCTCAATCCGAACCACGCTCGGCGCCTTTCGGCCACGTGTCGCCACATCGACAAGCTGCTGGCCGACATGGAGCATGCGATGAGTGTCTCCGCCTCCAAGAAAGCATTTCCTGAGTACCTACCCGACGTCACGCCGGTGCAAGGGCGTGTGATCGAAGACTACATCGCACGCATACGGTCGCAATTGGATCGCATCCTGGACGGTCAGAATGTTGAGCGGCCTGCGCCTTCGATTCCCGTCAGCCGATCTCTCCACACGATTCTCACGTTCATCGGGATTGCAGCCGAGGAATTGCAGCCAAAATATATGCGGGGCTATGGTGAGATTCCCCCGTCGGCTGCGGTCGAACTGAATGGGATTGCAGCCGAACTTCTCAGCCTCACCAACCAGCTCGATCAGTACATCACGCAGCGATCAGGCGAGAACCTCAAGGAGCGGCTGCAGCAATTGGAGCAGGCAGGGAACGAGGTAGCTCTGCTGAAGCAACTAGAGACCATTATCAGCGAACAAGGGTTGGTGGAGTTTCGATCCACGGTCGCTATGATACTGGACCGGCTGACCGACAAAAGCTTCGAGATCGCTGTCTTTGGACGGGTTAGTTCGGGTAAGTCGTCACTGTTGAATGCGACCCTTGGGATGGAGGTGTTACCCGTCGGCGTAACTCCCATCACGGCCGTCCCCACCCGAATCGCTTACGGAGAGATTCCCGCGGTTCACGTCTGGTTCGCCAATCGACCACCGGAAGAGGTTGAGATTTCGCGACTGGCGGAGTTTGTCACGGAGCAGCACAATCCGGGGAACGAAAAGCAGGTCACGCGGGTCGTTCTGCAAATGTCATCGCCGCGCCTGCGGAACGGTATAACCTTCGTGGACACGCCGGGCCTGGGTTCCTTGGCAACTCGTGGGGCTGCGGAGACGCTGGCCTACTTGCCCCGTTGCGATCTGGGGGTAGTCCTTCTTGACGCGAGTTCGGCCCTAACGCGGGATGATCTGAGAACCCTACATACGCTTTACCAAGCGGGCATTCCCGCGAACATCCTCCTGAGCAAGGCTGATCTTTTATCCGTAACCGATCGTGGCCAGGTGATCGAGTATGTAAACGCCCACATTCGCTCGGAACTGAACTTGGAGACACGGGTGCATGCCGTGAGCGCGAGGGCTGGGGCAACCGATCTATTAACCCAATGGTTTGAGAGAGACATTGCTCCTCTTTACGGCCGGAGCCAAGAATTGAAGCGGCGGTCGATCCATCGAAAAGCGCGAACCCTGCAACACTCTATCGAAACTGTCCTGCAGCGTCGGCTCGAAAAGAAGGACCAACCCACGATCACGGTTCAAGAGCTTCGGGATTTAGAAGCTCGGCTACGACAGGCTGGCGGAACACTGCAGGAGGCCCATGCGATCGTAAGGCGGATTGCAAGCGAAATCGGCGACCTCTGTCCTCGCGCGCTAACCAGAGCTGCGGCGGATTTGATCGACCATTGGAGTCGTGGCGGCAAGGAAACCAACGTGCAACAAGTTGTTCTCGATGCAGTGAACCAAACTGTTCTGGAGAAAAGCAATCGTCTTGGCGAGGTTGTTTCTGCACTCTGCGAAGAACTTCATAAAACGCTGCAATGGACAGCAGACCGTTTGGGTTTGGCCAATGCTCCAGCCGCGGAGGAGTTTTCTTGCTTTGTGCGTGAAATGCCGGTGGTTGATCTCGGACGGATCGCTTTCAGTTTGACGCGTCCAGCAATCCTGCCAGTTTTGGGATCGAGGATCGCCGAGCGTTGGACCGCCCGGAGATTAGCGAGAGTGATTGCGCCAGACACGGAGCGGGCACTCCGCGCATACTCACACCTGGCTGGTGACTGGTCCCAGAGGACAGTAAGGCAGATTCAGCGCCAGTTTGATGCCTCCGCCAACAGCTATCGGGCGCTGGTCGAGCAAGTGGCGCGCCCGCACCAGTTGTCGAACGAGCAAGAACAGGCGATCCTCAGAAGTTTGAACATTTTGCGGGCGGAATCGGCGAAAGAACCAGTCCCGGCAACCTAGAAAAATGCGGCGGTGACGTGGTCGGGAGTTAATCTGTGGCTGGAGAAAGGAACACGACGTCTTGCTCAAGTATCTTATGGTCGGATTGGGAGGATGTTTGGGCTCCATTTTGCGATTCTGGCTGGGAAGCTACATTGGCGGCAGGCTAGGCAGCCGATTTCCCTATGGCACATTTGTGATCAATGTTACTGGCTCGTTCCTGATCGGCATGATACTCACCATCCTGGCTGAAAAAACACAGTGGAGTCCGAATTGGAGATACCTGATTCCCATCGGCTTCATTGGCGGGTATACAACCTTCTCTACGTTTGAGTACGAGACATTTCGTCTCGTGCAGGACGGCCAAATGGTGACCGCGATGCTCAACGTCGTGGGCAGCGTAGTGATTGGCTTTGCGGGTGTCTGGGCTGGCATGGTAGCCGCGAGGTCAATCCCATGAACGCAGAGGCATGCGACCGCGGATTTACCGTGAGTCCGGCAGGGGCAAAGGGGACAAGCCCGATTTGCGCAGTTCTGAAGGAGTTTCAGTCGGCGTTGGCGGACCAAGTTCAGACGGCGGCGGACGTAAGCTTGTGCAACTTCCATACCTGGCTCCAGGCCCGCGGTGCGCCAGCAAAAAGCGTGGCGGCCTTCTACTTGAAGGTGCCAGACCGATCGCCCATTGCCAAGGCGGCTTCGTCGGAGTGTAACGGCTGTGGCTGGATCCTCCAGTTGGAAAATGCCCGTCTGCGCGAGCTCGTCCAACAAATGCGGCAAACCCTGTTTCTCGATTGGATGAAGAAGAGCCAGGTTAGCCTCTGCCTCGATCACGGGCATAAGCTTGAGCAATGTGCACTCTTGAAAATGCGACCCGTGATTCTGGAAATTGTCGAGCGCGGTCGTTCCGAGCTCAAGCGAGAACTGGGGACGTTTCTGGAGCAGGTGGTGCGGAGAAATAACGCCGGCGGCGGAATACTCGGTCGTGGGGCTGAATTTCTGGTCGGCCAACGAGGACTCTGAAGGCGAGGAGGGAACATGCTCACATCTGGGCCTGCAAAGAAGGTCGTCATCTATGTCGCGGAGGACCAACAATACCACGGCAGTGCCGCGTATGCCGCCATTCTGGATTTTCTATTCTTTCGCGGTGTTTCTGGTGCAACCGTGACCCGCGGGATTGCCGGATTCGGCGCCGACCATCACCTGCACACGACGCGACTCGTGGATCTTGCCACACGCCTGCCCGTTAAAGTGGATTTCATCGAAACTGCCGAAAAGGTGCAGGAATTGTTACCCAAGCTGCAGGCGATGGTCGGAAGCGGTTTGATCGAAATGCACGATACCACAATTGTGAAGCCGGCTGCCACCAAGAAGGAGCAAGCGCTGCCAACCGAAAGACCCCCACTCAAGCGCGAAGGCAAAGCCAAATTAATGCGCATCTACATTGGGGAGAACGACAAATGGAATGGCAAACCGCTCTACGAAGGCATCGTGGGTGGCCTGCGGGCGCATGACATCGCCGGGGTCACGGTGTACCGCGGAATCCTCGGATACGGAGCCAACCGAAGGATTCACAAGGATGCCGCGCTGAGCCTTTCCCATGACCGTCCGATCTTACTCTCAATTATTGATACGGAAGAAAAGCTCAGAGCATTTATGCCCATTCTGGATGAGATGGTGCAACAGGGACTGGTTGTTCTTTCCGATGTTGATGTCATCAAGTACTCCCACAATTATGAAACCAGCGAACGGCGCCAGGAGACACGGGCATGAAACTCGAAGGCAAGGCCAAGATGCTAAGGATTCACTTCGGCGAAGACGACAAGTGGCATGGCAAACCTCTTTATGAGGCAATTGTCGAGAAGTGCCGCGAGCTCGATCTCGCTGGAGCGACGGTGTATCGCGGAATTGAAGGATACGGCGCCAGTACCCTGATTCACCGTGCCCATCTGCTTCGGTCTTCCGACCGTCCAATCATGGTGTCCGTTGTCGACACCCAGGAAAATATCAACCGGCTTCTGCCCGCGCTCGATCAGATGGTGGACGAAGGTTTGATCGCCATGTCGGACGTGGAAGTCATCAAGTACGTGCATCAGGAAGGGACACGGTCTCCGGCGTAGAGAAAATGTTTACCGGTGAGCACAATGCAACCGCCGCGCTTGTGCCAAGCGCCGGCGTGCAAGCACCAGAGAATGGTGAGCGCGATGGCGCCTCTCGGCTTCTTCGACTCGCGGCCTTAGCCAAAGACCTAGGCGACCCGCGCATTGAGGCAGAAGCCAAGGATCTCGCCGGCCGAATCGCCGAAGGTCGCTTTTATGTTGCTTGCCTTGGGCAATTTAAACGCGGCAAGTCGACCCTCATTAATGCCTTGATCGGTGACCCAGTTCTTCCAGTTGGGTTCACTCCCGTGACCGCGGTTCCCACGGTAGTCCGGTACGGCCAGACACGCAAGGCAAGAATCCAGGGTCAAGACGGTTCATGGCAGGAGGTGAGCGCCTCCGATCTCAAGCAGTACGTCTCCGAGGAATCGAACCCGGAGAATATCAAAGGAGTCCGGGGAGTCGAAGTTTTTGTGCCGAGTCCGCTACTGGCTGTGGGCATGTGCTTCGTGGACACACCAGGGCTGGGTTCGGTCTTCGCCGGGAACACGGCGGCCACCCAGGCATTTGTCCCCCACATCGACGCTGCGCTGGTAGTGATCGGGGCCGACCCTCCACTTGCAGGTGAGGAGCTGGAACTGGTGGAAGCCGTGGGCAACCAGGTGCAGGAGATCCTCATAGTTCTAAATAAGGCGGATCGTACGACTCCGGAAGAGAATGCGGCGGCCGGAAGCTTCGCAGTCCGACAGCTCCAAAAGCGTCTCGGACGCGCATTAGGTCCCGTTCTCGAAGTGAGTGCCGCCCAGCGGCTGGACAAACGAGAATCGGAACGTGATTGGCAGAAGTTGCTCCAGGCTCTAGAGCGCTTGGCCCAAGAGTCTGGGCGACAAGTGATTTTTTCTGCCTGCGAAAGAGGAATCCGCCGACTGAGCGAGCAATTGCTGGCGGTCGTCTACGAAGAACGACAGGCGCTCGAGCGGCCGATTGAAGAGTCCGAGCGGCGAATTGCGACGATGAAGACCATGCTCACGGAAGCGGAACGGTCGATGCGGGAGCTCGGATATCTATTTATGGCCGAGCAGCAACGGCTTTCCGATTTCTTTGTGGGGCGCCATAAGACTTTCGTCACAGGTGTGCTCCCGCGCGCGAGCCAGGACTTTGACCAAGCCATTGCACGGGTTGGTCATCTTGCCGGGCCACGTTACCGGCGTCGAATCATGAGGCAGGCTCAGAAGATTGCCCGGCTTCATGTACTTCCATGGTTGCAGCCAGAACAGCAGGAGGGAGAGAAGCAATATCGGCAGGTGTCACTACGATTCGTGGAGATGGGGAATGACTTTCTGAAGAGACTGGCTGCAGCCGGCATTCCCGAACTGGCACGCCTGCCCCACGCCCTCGACCCGGAGATGGGATTTCGGGTTCGTTCAAGGTTCACTTTCAAGGATTTCATTGAGGTCGCACAACCGGCCTCTCCGTTGCGATGGCTGGCGGACCTCGTGCTGGGCCTGGTGGGTGCACGAGATGTGATCACCAGACAAGGCCGTACCTTCCTCGAAAGCCTGCTTGAAGTGAATAGCACGAGAGTTCAAACAGACATCCTGGATCGAGTTCAAGAGAGCCGCCGTCACTTCGAGGTTGATATCCGCAAGCTTCTTCACGAAGTCAGCCGCATTGCCGAGCAGGCGTTGCTCAACGCCAGAAAGATCCAAGAAAAGGGGGCGCCTGCAGTCGATTCCGCACTCGGGCGGCTGAGCACCTTGGAGCGCGAGGTCGCCCAGCTCGGGCATCCTAATGCGGAGAGCAGGGATTGAGCCGTAATTATCTCAATATCTGAAGACCCCCACCCAGTAGTCTTCGAACGACTTCGAGAAAACCAACCCCGTTTTCGGCCATAAGCATGGCTCGAAGGTCATAGTTACTCTTCTTTCCCTTAGTTACCAAAGATTTCCGCAATTCAAAATGAAACTGACGGACAATGAGAATCCCCAGGAACGTCGAGCTGAGCCAGGTCAGCGCGATCGTAGCGGTTGCGATTGTCAGCAAAAAACCCAGGCAGAGAAATCGACACCTTGATTTGTGCCTTGAACAAAGACCTCGAAAAGAGGGGAGAAAGATGACTGTCGTATTGCGGAGTTTTCTTCTCACGATCACTGTCAGAACATGGGGGATAGCAAAGTGAGTCTTGGAATCGCGTTACTCTTAATCTTCGTACTGTTTCTGATCGACAAGCATCATTTATGGCGGGACATTGCCAGAGGTGCATTGCTCCCCATGGCAATCGTGATCCTGGTAATGGCTTGCTGGTTGTCATGGGCCAAGTATCGTGATCAGAAAGAACAGCGAAGAATTGCTGCGAACCATAAAAGGGCAGTAGAAGCCTGCGCAGCCCGATTTCCTGGTCAAGACCTAACTCAGGCCTGTGAAGCAGATCCACAACTAGTATCTTGTAACCGGGTGACAGTCCCGTGGACGGACCTTCACACCGGATATGGCGCCGCCGATCAAGCTGGGTTGGATTCCAATCAGCCGAACCTTGTAGACATTGACCTTTCGACGAACTGTTACTATCCGCCTACCTTGCCAGTGCGTATGCCCGACGGCACCATCACAGAGTTTCCGGAGACTATGGCTGCCGCGGCTATTCAGAAGGAGATCGCTGAGAAGTTTCCCAGCGCATATCCAAAACCTCGCCCGGCAAAGCCTGTCTTCCCCTATGTCAAATCGGACGTGAGCTGGGATTTGACCCTAACGTCGGAAGAATCCGGAGGTGTGCACGTGGGAGTGGTGCACCCCGGTGAGGAGGTCACTCTCCTCTACAGTGATAGCTACAGCGCCAAGGTGAAGACCAAGAGTGGCATGGTGGGCTGGGCCGATGCAGGCAATTTTGAAGCCGTCCAACCGGAACGCTTTACCACCAGCTCTGTGGACGAGTCGAAGTGAGTCGCCACACTCGCTGTTCGTCTCTTCGCCGCTCCCCCAGTGCATCCCATTCCCACCCGCGATCCTCATACTCTTCATTTTCAACTCTCGCGTGAGATGCACTAACAGAACGTCGTTCTCACCCTTTCTCCTGATCCTCGGCAGAGGCCGAAACTGCAGGACGGAGGCCGACCTGAGTAGAATCTTCCGTGTAGAAGCATTCCTTGACTGCAAAGACTCCCCACGGCACGATGTTTTTCTAGATCAGTAGCTTAGAACCAAAGGTCGGCCGGTGAAGACAGCCGGCAATTTGAACCTAGTCGGCGAACGCGATTCCGCGCCCGTGTTTCAATTTTCTGGATTCCCCGCTCTGTTGCAGCAACTTGGCAACGAGGCCGGTCCAACCGGTCTGGTGACTCGCACCCACGCCGCGGCCGCTGTCACCGTGGAAATACTCGTGAAATTGGATGAGGTGACTCCAGTTTGAATCCGCCTGAAACTTAGAGATACCTTGGTAAACAGCACGTTCACCCTTCTCATCACGCAGGAAGATTCTGGACAAACGACGTGATAGCTCGCCTGCCACTTCCCATAACGTAAGGAAGTTTCCGGAACGCGCCGGAAGTTCGACTTTGAACCCATCGCCGAGATAGTGATGGAATTTCTGTAAGGACTCGATCAGCAGGTAATTCACCGGAAACCAGATCGGGCCGCGCCAGTTGGAATTTCCACCAAACAACCCTGTGCTCGACTCTGCCGGTTCGTAATTGACGTGGTACTCCGTTCCGTTTACCGCCAGGGCATACGGGTGTTGGTGGTGATAGCGCGAAAGAGCGCGAATCCCGTAGGGCGACAAGAACTCCTGTTCGTCGAGCATGACCTGAAGGATGCGGCGAAGTTGATCACTGGCGACGATGGACAACAGCCTTCTTTCCTTATTGCCGCGAGTACTCATGCAGGCCACGCTGCCGACGAGGTCGGGACGATTGTGGATAAACCACTCCAGACGACGCTTGAAACCCGCCAAACGGTCGAGCAGTTCCGGTTCGAGCGTTTCTACCGCAAACAAAGGTATGAGACCGACCATGGAGCGGATCCGCATGGGATACTTGCGGCCATCTGGAAAGCGAAGAACGTCGTAAAAGAAACCATCCGTTTCGTCCCATAGTCCGATTCCATCGAGGCCACGATGGTTCATCGCGTGGGCGATATAGAGGAAGTGCTCCCAAAACTTGCTAGCGACGTCCTCGTAGGCAGGATCTTCGCGAGCGAGTTCCAGGGCAATGGCGAGGAGATTGAGCGTGTACATCGCCATCCAGCTGGTTCCGTCTGACTGCTCGATATAGCCGCCCGTCGGCAGAGGCGCTCCGCGATCGAATACGCCAATGTTGTCGAGACCGAGGAATCCACCCTGGAAAATGTTCATCCCGTCAGCATCTTTGCGGTTCACCCACCAGGTGAAGTTAAGGAGAAGCTTGTGAAACACCCGCTCCAGAAAGGCGCGATCGCCCTTTCGATTCCGTTTCTTGTCAATCTTGTACACACGCCATGCGGCCCAGGCATGAACCGGTGGGTTCACATCCCCAAGCCCCCATTCATACGCCGGGAGCTGCCCATTGGGGTGCATGTACCATTCCCGCAGCAGCAGCACCAGTTGCTCTTTGGCAAATTCACAATCGACCAAGGCCAGTGGCACACAGTGAAAAGCCAGGTCCCAGGCGGCGTACCAGGGATACTCCCACTTGTCGGGCATAGAGATGACATCTGCGTTGTACAAATGCGGCCATTCCTTGTTGCGGCCATTTTTCCGCTCGGCGGGTGGCGACGGGTTCCCTGGATCCCCTTCCAGCCAGCGCTTGAGTTCGTAGTGGTAGAACTGCTTGGACCACAGCATACCGGCAAAGCTCTGGCGCATGACGTTCTGTGCGTCAGGCGAGAGGTCCTGAGGAACAACCGTGCGGTAGAACTCATCCGCTTCGTTCCTGCGGGCGACAAACAGCTGGTCGAATCCAGGGAACGCGGCTTCGGCGACACCGGAGAAGTCAATATCGGTGAGACGCAGGCGAAGCGTAACCGTAGCACCGGCAGAAATTTCTAATTTGTAATGGGCAGCTGCCTTGGTGCCCATCGGAACGACGGCCACGGCATCCGCCCTGCGGTTGACAACATAATCGTTAATCCCGTCCTTCACGCACGGCCACTGGTTTTTGAATCCAAAAAGCCGCTCAACATTAGTTTCATTTTCTGTGAACAGGAGTTCGGGCGATCCTTCGCAATACAGCCACCGCTTGCCGAGGACGGGGTGCTTCAGTTCGATACCCGCAGAAACCTGGCGTAGCTCTGGACGCGCCTCACCGTCACCCCACGACCAGGTATTACGGAACCAGATTGTCGGCAACAGGCGCAGGGCAGCCGTTTCCGCCCCGTGGTTCGTGGCTGTAACTCTTATCAGAATGTCTTCAACGTCGCCCTTCGCATACTCGACGAACACGTCAAAGTAGCGGTCGTTGTCGAACACGCCAGTGTCGAGCAGTTCGAATTCGGGCTGGTCCTTTCCGCGACGGCAATTTTCTTCGACTAATTGCGCGTAAGGAAATTCCGCTTGCGGGTACTTGTAGAGATACTTCATGTAGGAGTGCGTGGGGGTGCCATCCAGATAGAAGTAGTATTCCTTAACATCCTCACCATGATTGCCCTCTTTCCCCGTGAGTCCAAACAGCCGCTCTTTGAGAATCGGATCGCGCTCATTCCACAGAGCCAGGGCGAAACAAATCATCTGATGGCGGTCCGAGATGCCCGCGATTCCATCTTCATTCCAGCGGTAGACACGAGAGCGGGCATGATCGTGCGGAAAGTACTCCCATGCGTTTCCCTCGGGACTGTAGTCTTCGCGTACCGTGCCCCAGGCGCGTTCACTCAAGTACGGGCCCCAGCGTTTCCAGTGTTTGCTGCGGATGCGGGACTCCTCTAGGCGAATCTCTTCTGCAGTCACGTCGATTCTCCGAACAGGTCAATAATGCGCGAGCCTGGCAAGGTGTGCGGGGGGCCATCTTGCTCACTTCCGAGGCTCCGCGGTTCCAAGTTTCGGCGGTCTCAATCTCCGATATTCGAGGCCTAACAGGACGCTTGCAGCGTCGAGAACTCACGAATGCTTGCTCAGGTCGGCCATCCCATTCTAATAGGCGAAAGGGCGCCCGATCCGGGAGGAACCTCATTCGCGAAGTGTCCAAGGGACATTCACCCTCGAACTGTCGAATAGGCTCGGGCAGACAAAAAGGTGCGGGATGCCAAAGCATCCCGCTCTTCCTGCTAGCAGAAATCAACGCGTTTATCGGAACCCGCCGAACCCAGCACCACCGTGGAAACCACCGGAACTATGCATGGAGGGTGCCGGAGCATCTTCGCGCGGCCCAAAAGATCGAACTGCATAGTTGTGGAACCCCGGACCGTGGGCTGGTGCAGGACGAAACCCATTGAAAGTATGTGGGTAGGGACCGTAACCATAAAGCAGGGGAGCACGATGTACCCACAATGGCGAGTAAAAGCCCCAGCCGAAGGGAGAGTACAGGAATCCGTTCGCCGGGAGGAATGTGTACGCTCCCCACCACGGGCTCCAATACCAACCCGCCCCAAACCATCCTGGCCCATACCATCCGTTCACAACATACACCCGCGCCGTGTCAATGTTGGCTTCCGCCAGGTAGTTCGAGCGCAGACTGCTCCAGCGATACAGATCATCGTTTTGCGCGATGTTCTTATCGAAGGATCTCGCCTTCAGCTTACCTTCGCTATTGAGCGCGAGTTCGTGCCCACCTTTCACCGTCACCGTCCGATCACCGTCTTCTACAACGGCTCTTCCCTCGAACACTCGAACCTGCTGATGAGTGGCATCGAAATCGTACAGACCAGGTTTGAGGAGTCGGGCAGTCGCACCGTTTTGCACAATGCGAATGTCGTTTTCCTTGTAGATCTGGTCGACCTCAACCATGGCTTCGCCTTGAGCCAAAGCCAATTCGGTATTGGTCAAGTTGGGCGAAACCATGCGTACTGCACTCTCCGCTCCGAGCCGTACAAAAACTCCTGGGGTGAGTAGAATTTCAGCTTTGCCATTCTGTGTAGTAAGGGTCTGGCCGGCCTGCAATTCGGCAGAGCCGATAGATTTGGCATCGAGCGCCTCGTTCCCGATCGACGCCTGCCCTTCCACATAATTTAGAGTTCCGGGCAGCGCTGAATGTGTGTCGGAATTCGCCCCTAATGCCGGCACAACCAGGACCGCTGCCAGGAAGAAGCTTGCTACCGTGGCTTTCAACCTAGACAGCCTCATAACGAACCTTCCTTTCTTCCACTTCCTTTTAACCATTCAGTTAATTAGATGATCGGCGCAGATATTTCGACTCCCGCCTATCTCGTTGAGCAGCCACGATCTGATAGGAAAGTACTAGGTCGAAACACCCACCAGGGGTCCCTGAACCGGATCCCCGAAGGCGGGTCACAGCCGCGTATCCGTCCCCGAAGTCGAGGTTCCTGGAGCAAGGAGACCGAAAGTCCTTTGCCCATAGGCAGACAGTGCAACAGGCTAGGTTCGGTCGCGTTTGACCACGCGGCCGGGTTTTGCTCCCGTGTGCTCGCCGTCGCGAACCACCTGCTGGCCGTTGACGAAAACCTGGGAGACACCAGTCGCCAATTGGCGCGGTTTTTCAAAGGTGGCGTGATCCTGGATGGTGGTGGGGTCGAAAACGACAATGTCTGCAAAGTATCCTGACCGCACCAGACCACGGTTGGCGATGCCAAGATTCGAAGCAGGCAGTGAGGTCATCTTGCGAACTGCCTCAGGTACCGTCATCAGTTTCTCGTCGCGGACGTAACGGGCATAGACGCGGGCAAAATTCCCAAAGGTACGTGGATGAGCACTGAATTTGAGGAAGACACCGTCGATGCCCTCGGGATCGGCGTCGGAACTAAAACTCACCCATGGGAGCACGATCTGCTTGCGGATATTGTCCTCGCTCATGAGGAAATAGACGGCTTCCACGCGGGAATCGTCCTCGACAACGAGGTCCATGGCGGTTTCATCCGGCGTCGAGTGCCGCATGCGTGCAACTTCACCAAGAGTTTTGCCGGTCAACGGTTTGAGCTTCTCATTCTTGAATCCAACCAGCAGCACATTGTCGGCTGTTCCCGCCGCTTGAAGAAGGTTGTCGTATGTGCCGCTTGTGGACATCTCTTGGCTCACGCGTTTGCGCACGGCGGGGTCCTGCAATCGCTTGCGCCATGCCTCGAGACCACCTTCCTGAACCCAGGGTGGCATGGTGGCGTCAAGACCGGTGGCGCCGGCAGGATAGGTGTACATATCCGCGGTAATGGCCAAGCCTTGGGCGCGAGCCTCTTCGATCCTCTGAATCACCTCGGGGAGATGGCTCCAGTTCTTTTCGCCCGCAACCTTAAGGTGATAAATCTCCCCCGGGATTTGTGCCTGGCGGGCGATGGTGATCAATTCGTTGATCGCATCCATTTCATGATCGCCTTCGTTGCGGATGTGAGAAATATAGATGCCCTTATATTTGGCAGCGACCTGCGCGAGGGCGACCAGCTCGTCGGTATGGGCATAGTTGCCGGGCTGATAGATCAGGGCCGACGCGATCCCGAGCGCGCCGTCCTGCATTGCCGTGGCGGTGAGGTCACGCATGCGGTCGAGTTCGGCGGCCGTGGGGGCCCGGTTGGATCGACCCAGCACATTTACGCGTGGCGTCGCGGCACCAATGAAGGAGGCTATGTTTGGGGAAATACCGCGCTGGGCCAAAGTCTCAAGGCCTTCGTTCAGCGTGTGCCAGGTGATGTCGTACTTGATGTCGGTCTGATCTCTCAGTCCCTCGGTGCGCATGTCGACGGTGAGAGGTCCCATGGACTCGCCTTCCCCGAAGATCTCGAGCGTGACGCCCTGGAGCAGATCGCTCAGGCCGCGACCGTCCGCAAAGAGTCCTTCTGGCGCCGACATCATGTTGATAAAACCGGGCGCAATGACTTGGCCGTGAACGTCAATATCGATACGTCCGCGATCGGCCAATACATCGCCCGTTTTGGCGATCCTGTCGCCCGCGGTGGCAACACCTCCGGCGGTACAAGGTGAGCCGGTGCCGTCGCAGATCAGGCCGTTTCTCAAGACGACGTCGAAGTTCGGCTTGCGGGCACAAGAAATGAGCGTTACAGAGATTGCTACCAGAAGTAGGCGGCGCATGATTGATCGAAAGACACTAATAGTACCTCAATCGAGAGTGGCACCTGCTCGGCGATTCCTACCCCATCCGCCTGCTCAGGGCCACACAGGCTGCCAACTTTACTCACTTTATCGTCTCCATCTATGCGAAGCCGCAAGAGGAGTTGCTCGCCCGACCCAGGAGCGTTCTCCGGCGGCCCGTGCTGCGGGCATGCCGGTCATCTTCGTGCAGGTCGGATTCCGGCCGGGTGTGCCCGAGGTCAGCAGTCGGAACAAGCTGCTCGCACCCATCCCAACCTCGACCCTACACCAAAGCTTCTTTCAGGGCTCGGCAGGTATGATCCATCCGGTGCTCGGACCGGAACCAATGACATCCTCATAACTAAACATCGCGTGAGTGCTTTTGTAGGAACGGATCTTGGACTGCTGCTTCGCGCCAAGGAAATTGAAACCCTGGTTCTGTTTGGCATCGCAACGAGTGGCGTTGTGCTGTCTACCTTGCTCGAAGCCAGTGACGCGGGTTACCGGCTGATGGTGATCGAGGATTGCTGTGCTGACCTCGATACAGAACTCCATGCCGCGTTGCTCAAGCGGCTGTTTCCTAAGCGTGCGGTAGTGATAACCGCCGCTGATTTTGCGAAAATACTTGAATCGCATTGATCGGGACGTTTTCTGCCGAAAGTGCGCCTGGGGATTTCGTCCCGAGCGGTGCTAAGGAGCAACCATGCACGTCACCAAGGATCTGCGCTTCGCATTTCGCCAGCTGAGGAAGACGCCTGGACTCACACTGACCATTATTTTGACGCTGGCTCTCGGCATTGGTGCCACCACTGCCATCTTCTCCCTCATCGAAGGCATACTCCTGCGTCCGCTTCCGTTCCGGGATCCTGACCGCCTCGTCTTGTTGGGGGATCACCTAGGCAGCAGCCCGAATACTCCCGTCACTGCGCGCGAGATCGGCACCTACTCAAACGCAACCAGCGCCTTTTCTTCCCTCGGCGGCTACATCGGCGGAAGCTATGAGCTCTCCGGCCGCACCATGCCAGAGGAGGTTTTCGGAGCTCGACTCACGGCCGGCGTTTTCCCAACTCTCGGTGTGAGTCCGATGCGAGGCCGCATCTTTACGCAAGAGGAAGAAGATCGTCATCAGCCGTTCGCCGTCATCAGTTACGCCTTATGGCTGAACCGCTACGGCGGCGATCCCAATGTCCTCGGGAGCGCGATCGTGCTTGATCGCAAGGCCTACACCATCATCGGGATCATGCCGCGCAGTTTTGAGTTTCCCCTTCAGCCAGGTCACCTTAACCAGGTGCAGGTTTGGATACCGATGATGCTGACGCAGGAAGAAATCTTCGACCAGGCCGGCTTTTGGGGATACCAGATGGTAGCGCGCCTCAAGGACGGAGTTACGCTCGCGCAAGCGGCGCAGGACGCCAATCGGGTTGCCACCCAGATCATGCGGGACTTCCCCCCTAGTATGGCTGCCATCCACATTCGGGGTGACGTCATACCGTTGCGTGAATTTGCCGTCGCAGATGCTCGACCGATGCTGCGCACCATATTCTTAGCCGTGTCCGTTGTTTTGCTGATCGCTTGCATGAACGTGGCCGGTCTGCTGTTGGTCCAGGCTATCCGTCGGCATCGTGAGTATGCCGTTCGGTTGGCTTTGGGTGCGCCTTCGAGCATTATCATCCGCGAATCGCTCTCGCAAGGCTTACTTCTCAGCCTCACGGGTGGCCTGCTAGGTTTGGCTTGCGCCGCGATCGCCATCCGAACGGCTTTGCACCTTCTGCCGGAATCCATGCCGCGCATCGCCTCCATCTCAATGGACTCAACGGTCTCGATTTTTGCTCTTATCGTTGCTCTGACAACCGGCGCTCTCTGCAGCCTCGCTCCTAGCTTCGCCGCGTTACGCACCAACGTGACGGAAACCCTCAAAGAAGGGGACCGGACCGGCACAGGTACCTCGAGCCATGCCTGGTTACGCTCAGCCCTGGTGGTTTCGGAGATTGCCATCGCGCTGGTACTTCTCACATCATCCGGCGCCCTGCTGCGCAGTTTCCAGAATATGCGCGCCGTCGATCCCGGCTTCCGCCCTGACCACGTCCTCGTCGCTGGTTACCAGCTACCCCTCAACCAGTATCCCAGTGAAATTTCTGCCGACACGTTTCATCGTGGCGTAGTCGACCGACTGTCGAGCAAGCCGGGAATTATGGCCGTCGGCATCACCGATATCCTTCCCGCCTCCGATGCCTCCGCCCAAGCTGCCTACACCATCGAGGATGAGCCTGTGGATCGTTGGAAGTTGAAATTCGCCGCGTTTTCGCTCACCTATGGTGATTATTTCCGTGCCATGCAAATTCGGCTGATCGAGGGCCGCTACTTCAATATTGACGACCGTCGCGACTCGCCTTTCGTGATCATTGTCAATGAGACTATGGCCAAGCACTGCTGGCCCGGCCAGCGGCCGATTGGAAAGCGCATGCACGTCGGTAACCCCAAGAAGGGACTGCCGTGGGCAACGGTCGTCGGTGTGGTCTCCGATACAAAAATCGGTTCTCGCGATGAGCCCAGTGTCGACCAGTGGTACGCGCCCATACAGCAGCCCGCCATTCTCGGCCTTGCACCGGGTGGCAGGCTCACCGGAGCCGCGAGCGGCTATATCGCCCTCCGCTCGGCTCTTGCTCCCGAGCAGATGGTTCAAACCCTACGCTCGACCATGGCTGAAATCGATCCACTGCTCCCTCTCCAGAATGTGCAGCCCATGGATGATGTCATCTCGAACGTAGAAGCGCCCCGCCGTTTCAATACCGACCTCATAACCATCTTTGCCGCGGGCGCTCTCCTGCTGGCCATGACTGGGATCTACGCAGTGCTCGCCTTCTCCGTTTCGACGCGCAGACGTGAAATTGCCGTGCGCATGGCCCTCGGTGCTCAGCGCACCAACATTGCCCGACTGATCCTCAGTTGGGGCGTGAAATTCGCAATCCTCGGATGCGGCTTGGGTGTGCTCGGGTCGCTGGCCGTTTCACATCTCGTCAGCTCCTTCCTCTTCGGGGTCAGCGCCGCGGACCCGACCATCTATCTGGCGGCGGTTCTGGTAATGATGTTGATGGCGCTTCTAGCAGCGGCACTTCCAGCCACACGTGCCGCTTCCGAGGATCCTATTGAGGTTCTACGCTCGGCCTAAGACTCGCGAAGGTTTTTGGTGTCCTGGCTTCTGTCGCTACGCCAAAAGTAGAGCATGCTGAAAATCATCTGTTCCGCTTTGCTGAGCTTTCTCACCGTGCTTGTGTTGGTCGCGTCTGATCAAGAGGATGCAGCCTCCGACCCAGTCGCCAAGGGTTTTCTTCAAACTCGTCAGACGGCACATCTGTCGCCCCTCGAAAGAATGGGCAGGAACACGTTTCGTGAACAGGTGTGCAAGCACGACCTGCGTTTCCCTTCCGCCTGGATCCAGGTTGTTTACGAAACATCCGATCCCGCCGAGCTGCCCGAGTCGGGCCCGGAGGCTGGCAACATGGCCAGATACTGGTAAGACCACAGCCCGCTTTGGCATCGGCGTCTGCATCAGGAACAGCAGTTCCTCGGGACACCCGAAGTACTCAGTTCTCATTGCGACGTACGAATCTCAGTGGACGAAAGGTCGCCAAGCGGGGTGCAGGTCATCCTCGGATTGAGCCTGGCCAGGGTTCTGGCCACCGAGATCGTAAGATCGTGGGTCACCCGCCGATACGCCTCCTCGTTCATCCCAGCGGAGGAAACACCCAGGCAGAAAAAACAAGCGTCATAACCTGAGAAGCTTCCCTCAATCGCCGAGAGATCAGAAAGGTCGGTGTGTACGATTTCACGGAGTTTCTCGTGGTGCTGCTCGATCGAACGACGCCCAAGCACCAGGATACTTTCCACCTCAGGATCCAGCAGACACTCCCGCAAGACACCCTGCCCAACCATACCGGTCGCCCCCAGGAGAATCACTTTCACGTGGGACCGCCCTTCAACTCTGCCCTGCTCAGTGAAATGGAAGACTCAGGATCCGCACACGTTCACCCGAACGGCAATGAAGATAGTTAAAAGTGCGGTAGTAATGGTCCGCCCCTTGAGTTTCGAATCGAACCAATCCCATGATAGCTCTTGCATCGTACGCGACTCGACATCGCGCAACCATCTAGTTGCATTTTCAATTCCCCCTGGCTAATATGCAACCTGGAGGTTGCGCGACATGAACGATCGCATCGAAAAGCAGATTGAACTGAAGGCTCCGGTTTCTCGCGTGTGGCGTGCGCTGACGGACTATCGCGAATTTGGAGAGTGGTTTCGCGTGAAACTGGATGGCCCGTTTGTCGAGGGTCAGGTCTCGCGCGGCAACATAACGCACCCTGGCTACGAACACGTCAAATGGGAGGCCGTGGTCGAGAAGATGGAACCCGAACGGCTGTTTTCATTTACCTGGCCGCATCCCAAATCGTTCGATCGCAAAGAGTATTCAGGCGACTACTCCGACGCCCCCCGAACGCTCGTCGAATTCCGACTGGAGAAGACGAAGAACGGTACCCTGCTTCGGGTCACCGAGTCCGGTTTCGACCAGTTCCCCGGTGACCTTCGCCGGGAAGCTTTCCGCAGGAACGAAGGTGGCTGGATCGAGCAAATGAAGAACATCGAGACCTATGTCGCAAAAGCGGCCTAGTACCATCGCGCTCAAATGGCGTACCCATGCACCAGTTTTTGCCGCCTTGGGAGATGAGACGCGATTGGCACTGGTTGTGAAGCTTGCGGGTGGTCGGCCCTATTCGATCTCTCAATTAACCCAGGGCTCAAGGCTGACGCGGCAGGCCATCAGTAAGCATCTTCGCGTCTTAGAGACAGCTGGAATGGTTCAGAGCGTGAGGGCCGGTCGCGAGAACCTGTTCCGATTCAGTCCCCGGCCGATGGAAGGTGTCAAGGAGTATCTCGATTTCGTCTCCCAACAGTGGGACCGGGCACTGTCCCGGCTAAAGGCCTTCGTCGAAACTTAAGATTAATCCGAGCGACGGCCTTAGGAACGAGTCAGGCAGCGCTCGATCAGTTGCCCGTGCTGAGATAGCGCGTGATTTACTCCCGGACCCACCGGAGCTGGCCCGTTTATATCACGTCGACGTGGATGTGTGCTTTGGCACCGGCCGTCTGTAGAGCCAAGATGAAGCCCACGCAACGGCAAAGATTCCCCAAAAGATCTTGAGGTTCAAACTGATCGCGAAAGCCCACATGGCAAGAGCCAACAACCAATACAGCAGCTCAGTGCGGAACCCCTCTGCCCAACGGGGGGCATTCCCCGCCGGTGCCACGCGCGGGGTGAGCGAAGGCATGAGGCGAGGCACTGCGGCACAATAGGACCGGTACGGCTGGCCCTGGTCGCGTAGTAGTTCGGATTCCTCCCGCAGGAGCAGCCGGATTACAAATACCGTCATGCCTGCGAACAGAATGAGGAAGCCAATCCGGCTGGCCATGAGACCGATCCCTGCGGCCATAAAGATGTTGCCGAGATAGAGGGGATTACGGACATACCGATAAGGACCGTCGGCCAGCAACTTTTCTGTATGAATGTGGGAGTCGCGCATCACTTCCGCCTGCAAATAGGAGGTACCCCAGGTACGCAGAACAGCCGCGGCAGTCAACCAGAGAGCGCCAAGGGCAAAGATGAACCGATAGGCATTGTCGGTTGCTGGTCCAGGGCCCTTCGCGAACCAGTTGGCGATGGCCACACCACAGTTCACCGGATCCAGAAAGTATGCTGAGAAAGCAGCGAAGAAAATAAAGGTAATGACCCACCATCGATGACGAAACTCGAAGAGGCTAGCCTGCATGGCGGACCAACTTATCACAACTTTCGTACCGACCTGCTCCGGACGAGTGTCCCTGACCACTGCGAAGCTAACTCAGGGGCGCTCGCCTGCTTCCAGGCGAACTTCAATCTGGCTCATGACTGGATCGATGTCAGCCAAGGTATCGATTACGTAGTGCGCCCCCGCGTCCAGCAATTTGCGACGTGCGTCCTCGGACCGCTCTCGGCGTTCGGGTTGCGGCAATTGCTGCCATTGTTCTGCCGTCAATCCGATCATGTTTCCGGTCTGCGTGACCGCAACCGCCCAAGTCCCGGCATTCAATCCTTCTTCAATATCGTGAATCGTGTCACCAATCTTGACCACCGCTTCGAGAGGGTAGACCTTCATGCGAACGGCATTCTCATACATCATCCAAGGAAGAGGTCGTCCCGCCCCAACATCGTCAGGACAGAGGGCACAATCGGGCACATAGCCCTGCTTGGCGGCATGGGGAAGCAGGATATCCAGCAGGAGCCGTGTATAGCCTGTGGTGCTCCCAATCTTAAGCCCGCGAACCCGCAGACGTTCGACCGCGCTGGTTACTCCTGAAATCACCGTCGAGTATTCCGTTAGGCATTCCATTTGTCGAGGGATGAAATCGGCAAACAGTGCCTCCACCTCGTTTTCTCCGGGAGCCTGCTGATAACGCCTTTCCCATAAACCGGCGATCCGAGGAAGATTGAGCAGACTGCGAATATGATCCTTTTTCAGCACACCCATGTCACGACGAACTTCCTCGTCCGTGATCTCGATTCCGCGGTCAGCAAAAATCCTCTGAAGCACACGCATGGGAGCTAGGCTGCCATGGTCTACGGTGGTGCCCGCCCAGTCAAGAACCACTGCCTGCAGCCGACCGCGATAGGGTCGGCGCATGGTATTCATAAGGACTCCTGGGTTGTTCTCCCGGATGATCCGAGAATTTGGGTCTTGCCTCTATCCCCATCGTAGCGCTCGCTAGCGCTCACTTAAGGCTCGCCCGCAAGCCCAAACTCCGCAACCCGACGGTCAGAATTGCTAGCGCGACGTCGTCTCTGATCGCGGGGTGCCGCTCATTGTCCTCGGTCGTTGCCCGCGTAGGTGATGGCATGCGGCGAATCGACTTGCATCTCATCCAGCACTTGACGGATGGCAGCGACGAGGGCTCTTAGGTCTTGCGGAAATATATGTCCGATGGTGCCCACACGGAAACAATCCGCATCGCTCACCTTTCCGGGGTAGATGACGAAGCCGAGCTCGCTCAGCCGTCGGTAAAAGGTCGGGAAGTCAAAACGGCTGTGCCTGGGGAAGCGAAACGATGTAATGAAGTGGCTTTGGTACTCAGGCACAAGGTAGGCGTCAAAGCCAAGCTCCGTCATGCCCTCCATGAGCGCCCCGCGATTCGCCGAGTATCGCGCAGCCCGGCCCTCCACGCCACCTTCTTCTTCCAACTCCTCGAGCGCTTGGCGGAAGGCAAGCAGCGCGTGCGTGGGAGGTGTAAAGCGGAATTGCCCGCTCTGTTCAAACTCCTCCCATTGGGCAAACAGGTCAAGGCTTACGCTGCGAGCGTTGTTTTCCGTCGTTTCGAGGAGATCACGGCGCGCCAAAACGAATGCGCAGCCCGGCACTCCCTGGATGCACTTGTTTGCCGAAGAGATCAGGAAATCGATTTTGTCTCGTGAGATGTCGATCGGAATACCGCCAAAGCTGCTCATTGCGTCCACAATGAAGATGCGGCCAAGTGCGCGCACCGTTTGCCCCAGCTCAGCGACAGGGTTCAGAATGCCGCTGGAGGTTTCGCAATGGACGACGCCCACGTGGGTAATCGCCGGGTCCTTGGCGAGTGCCCGACGCACGGGCTCGAGGAGAACCGGATTCGCTTCTTTGCAAACGATGGTTTGGCACGCGATACCGAGCGCCGTGGCAATCTTCGCCATGCGATGGCCGTAGGCTCCGTTGATTGCGACCAAGAGCTTCCCGTTACACGGAATGGCAGAGGAGAACACGGACTCGACGGCAAATGTACCGGAGCCCTGCATGAGCACCGATTCATAGGAGCCATTCGCAACCTGGCCGAGCTCTAGCAGCCGGCGGCGAATGTCGTCTATCACGGACAGAAATTCCCCATCGCGCGATCCCATATCCCGCAGCATGGCTTGCTTCACAGTCTCGCTGGTAGTGAGCGGGCCGGGTGTGAAAAGGAGCTTCTTCTGGCGCATCGCTTGGGTTCTTCGCAGTTGGGAAAAGAACCTGTCGGCAAGGCAGTGTCTGCCGGGCGGCTTTCTGGGTGCAGAATGCTTGCCGAGGTGATCTTATCAAAGCCACCGATGATTGCGGGATAGCGAAGCCCGCAGCGCGAGTAAGGGCGGCAGGGCCGGCGATTATTACCCATTCTTTAACAAGACTTTCCGCATCAGCGGTTATGATATCTGGCACGCTGGAAAGATCGTCGAAGCCCAGCTGCTTTCGCAGCAGAGGAAGATTCCGTGAATATCGTCGATTTCTTGTTTGGCCGGCCTTTGGCCACGGAAGAGGAAAAAGCAGAGAGAATCGGGCCGGTTAAGGGTATTCCGATCTTCGGCCTCGATGCGCTGAGCTCGGCGGCCTATGGTCCCGAAGCCGCTCTTACCTTGCTCATTTCGCTGGGCATGGCCGGCGCTGCCTATGTATGGCCGCTCACCATCGGGATCGTGATTCTGCTCGGCATCGTTTATTTCTCCTATCGGCAGACCATCTCTGCCTATCCCCAAGGCGGTGGGTCGTACACGGTCGCGACAGAGAACCTGGGCGAGAGGGCCGGACTGCTGGCCGCGGCAGCGCTCATGATCGATTACGTGCTCACTGCGGCAGTCGGGATCTCCGCCGGAGTAGGCGCCCTGGTTTCGGCGGTGCCGTCGTTGCAGAGCAAAACGCTCCCCTTATGTCTGGGGATCCTGCTCCTTATCACGATCGTCAATTTGCGTGGAGTGCAGGAGACGGGTGGGATCTTCCTTTTGCCGACCTATGTCTTCATCGCTTGCCTTCTCGGCCTCATCGCTGTTGGCCTATTCAAGACCGTCGCCGCGGGAGGGCATCCGGTTCCCGTGGTTGTCCCTCCCAAGTTAACCGGAATCACCGAATCGGTGAGCGCCTGGCTTTTACTGCGTGCCTTCTCTAGCGGTTGCACGGCGATGACCGGAGTCGAGGCGGTGAGCAACGGCGTTATGGCCTTTCGCGAGCCCACCGACAAATACGCCAAGCTCACGCTAACCATCATCATCGGGATCCTCATGGCAATGTTGTTGGGAATCGCCTACCTCGTGCCGGCCTATGGAATCGCGGCGACGGATCCAGGGATGCCCGGCTATGATAGCGTGCTCTCGCAGTTGCTGGCTGCTGTCACGGGTCGGGGCGTTTTCTACTGGGTCAGCATTGTTTCCATCCTTGTCGTGCTGTCGCTTTCTGCCAACACGGCCTTTGCCGATTTTCCACGTCTAGCTCGCGCGATCGCGCAAAACGGGTACTTGCCGCATGCTTTCGTCATCCGCGGACGGCGGCTGATTTTTGCCCAGGGCGTGTATGCCCTCGCCGTGCTCACCGGCACGCTCCTGTTTATCTTCGGTGGTGTCACCGACCGTCTGATTCCTCTATATGCGATCGGCGCATTTCTGGCGTTTACGCTTTCGCAAGCGGGCATGGTGATGCACTGGAAGCGAAGCGGTGGACCCGGTGCAACCCACAGCATGTTCCTGAATGGACTCGGAGCCGTGGCGACCGGGATCACCACGGCTGTGGTGTTGGTTACGAAGTTTGTAGATGGCGCCTGGATCACAGTCCTGCTGATTCCGGCCCTGATTGTGATGATGCGTTCGGTCAAACATCACTACTCCCATGTGGCGCAGGAGATCAGCACGAATCTCCCTGTCACCACGGGTAATCTTTCTGAACCGATCGTCCTCCTACCGATCGATCGCTGGAGTCTTGTATCCGAGAAAGCACTGCGCTATGCCTGGACCCTGTCGCGGGAGATCCATGTACTGCACGTGCAATGCGGAGAGGATACCTCTCAGCTGTGTAGCCAGTGGAGCGAGGTTGTGGAAAAGCCCGCCAAGTTGGCTGGCCTGCCTCTACCACAGCTGGTTGTGCTCGATTCGCCCTATCGTTTCATTGTGAAGCCGATTGTTGATTACGCGATTCAACAGCAGGCGACACAACCAGATCGCAACATTACCGTGCTGATCCCGGAACTGGTCGAAAGCCACTGGTATCACTATTTGCTGCACAACAACCGACCGGAGGCCATTCGCGCCCTGTTGCTGTTCAACGGCAACCAGCGCATCACAGTCGTGTCCATCCCTTATCAGTTAACTGCCTGAGTTCATGTCCTCCGCGTGAGGTCCACCAATTTTTCTGTCGTGCGGGCCTTTGACTCGACAGGGGAGCAAAATCTGTTTCTAGAATCGAGTGGCTATGTTTTAATTTCGAGTCGGGCAAACGGCGACAGAAGAGCATCAGAATTGACGGAATGGAATCGCAGCCGGGTCTGTCCCGTCGGATGTTGACACTGGAATTCACGACTTGCGTTGCCAACCAGTCATTTCGGGCCTGTCGTTGTCCTGGATTCTTGTTGCAACCGCTTTGCTGTACGGCCAAAATCAGCCGGCTGCAGTGAGCATGCCACCCATGATCACAACCGATCGTCCTGCGGTTACCGCTTCGAGTATGGTCGTCCCAAGTGGCAGCCTGGTTTTCGAAAACGGTTTCACCGAAACGAGCAACCAGGGACAGCAGAGCTTCGACTTTCCTGAAACACTGGTCCGCTTTGGGCTCACATCGAAGACGGAGTTACGGTTCACCGCGCCGGATTATTATCAAAATCTCTTTACCGGAACCGGCTTTGGAACCGGGTTGGGGGACCTCAGCCTGGGTCTTAAGCAGCAGCTGGTCACCAGCGCGACGGGTTTCGACGCCTCATTGATTGTGTCGCTGAGTTTTCCGACCGGGGCGAACTCCGTATCCAGTCATGGCTATGACCCACAGTTCGAGCTTCCCTGGTCGCATCCCCTGCCCAAGAATTGGATGGCTGCGGGCATGTTTTCGCTCTTATGGCCAACCCAAGACACCAGTCGCAATCTCACGGGTCAAGCCACGTTTCTGCTGGATCGACAGATTACCAGTCGATGGGATGCCTTCATCGAATACGCCGGGGAGTTCCCGCAACATGGGGGGCCGCAAAATCTACTGCACCTCGGAACGGCCTATAAGATCAAGCCCAAACAGCAGCTCGACTTTCATGTTGGCTTTGGCCTTTCCTCGGCAGCCGTCGATCACTTCATTGGATTTGGCTATTCGTTCCAACTTCAGGCCATTCGCCGAGGACAGCACAACCGGTCTTGACTAGGCGGATTCGTGGCAGCCTCACCGGGCAGATTTGTGCTTTTCGAAGCTTTGATTCGGGGCCTTCATCTCGTTACGGCCTGATTATCGAACTACTCTCACATTCTTCCGACGTCGAAAACCAGGGGAAGATGCGAACTGGATTCAAATCTGAGCCGGCGGCCTGCCAACCTAGAGGTCCGAAGTCATTTCAGGCCGGGGATCTCGTCGACCTTCGTGGCCGCGGACAGCAGAGGATGACAGCGCCTATCTCCCTGTCATGATGACTAGGTTGAGTCCAATAGCCAATTTTTATCGAGAACTCTAAGGGTCTGCGTTGTAATGTTCGGTTTTCAGAACAGTTCGGCGGCCTCGGCTGAGAGCCTGAAAAAGACCCGGGCTTTCCCTTGGGCTTCAAAATTCAGCTGACGGGTTTGGTCTCCCAAGCGAAACTGCTGTCGGAGAAGGACGACAGTTTCACACGCACCTAGCCCGTCAGCATTCCAAAAGCTACGTCTGTTACTCATCGGAGGGAATAGCCTTAGTGTGCCGTCTTCCATGGCACACGAGTGGCGGCGCGATCGCTGACCGGCTGAGAGCCCGAGCACCACACTGTCGTGCCGCCGGGGCTGGCATCCGTCATGGTTCGCATGAGGGATGACATCGCCCTCCTAGCCTCATTAAGAATCCGCAGCATCGCACACCCGACTAAGATCCCCGATCATCGCCAAATTACCTGGCCGTCCGGAAAGGGGACCTGGTAGGTGGAATGACGCCATGGAGAGCTGGTTCGGCTGAATCCTAATCCACAAGGGTTCGGAAGAAACGACGGGGCCGATGTAACAGCAAAGCGCCCGCGCCGGTGCCCAACCCCCTCGGTCCGGGTCAGTCCTTTGAACGAAATCTTGCCGGTTTCGCACCTTGCCGTGCCGCAGGCACAGGATGTCCCCTCCGGCCCCGGGATTGCTGGGCTGGACAAAACGAAACAAACCGTTATAAAAAGAAAATAGAAACAAAAGCGGCCATTTGGTTGAGCAAGCCATGTATACCAGTGGCCGGGAGAGAATAGCGTGCTAAACGAAGAGCGGCGGCGGGCCATTCTCGAGACCCTGAACCGGGAGCGACGAGTTTTGGTGGCAGAACTCGCGAACCAGTTTCATACCTCCCAGGTCACGATTCGTAAGGATTTGGAGGTGCTTCATGAGCACGGACAGCTCCACCGTACTCACGGCGGCGCTCTGCCCGCACGCGCTGGTGCGCTTGAGGATCCGACGCTATATGAGAAAGAACAACTCCATCGCAAGGAAAAGCTTCATATTGCGGCTGCCGCCGCCCAAATGGTGAATGAAGGTCAGGTGGTGATCCTGGATTCCGGCACGACGACAACCGCGATCGCGAGGTCCCTGCGTCAATCGAAGCAGCTGACCGTGGTTACGAATGCCGTGAACATCGCGGCCGAACTCGCGGGTGCTCCGGTCGACGTCATTCTGACCGGAGGAACCTTGCGCAAGAACTCTTTCTCCTTGGTCGGCCCGATTGCCGAAGAAACGCTCCGCCATCTGAACGCCGATGTTCTCTTCTTGGGCGTAGATGGGTTCGATGTTCATTACGGTCTGAGCACGCCCAACCTGCTGGAATCGAAAGTAAATCGGGTCATGGTCGAAGTGGCGAAGCGAACGGTCGTGGTGTGCGATTCGAGCAAGTTCGGAAAGCGCAGTCTTTCCCTGATCGCTCCACCATCGGCAGTGCAACAAATCATCACCGATCATGGCATCTCGAAGTCTGATCTGCGCGTGCTCAAGAAAGCCGGAATCGAGGTCACCCTTGTCTGATCAAACCCAATCCTTGTCTCAGCAGTCCAACGACGGCCACAAGCCGGGCAAAGCCGCCGGGGCGCATTCTCTCGCGGAGATCCTGTCGCAGCCCGACGTCTGGAAGGCTTGTCTGGCAAAGCTTCACCAGAGCCAGGGGCTCGAGCGAGTCCGCGACCGCTTCGCCAATGCTCCAGGTTGGCTCCTGATTGGCTGCGGTTCCAGCTACTACGTTGCACTCGCCGCGGCCGCGACGATCAGCAGCTTGACCAAGCGCCCCGCCCGGGCGATTCCGGCTTCGGAGATCCTACTCTATCCGGAGCCGGCGCTGGTTGAAGCCAAGGATTGGGTACCGGTTCTGATCTCGCGCTCGGGACGGACCTCGGAGGTGCTCAAGGCCGCAGAATTGTTAGGATCGCGAAATCTTCCAACTCTGGCGATCACCTGTGCGCCGAATCAGGCTCTGGAGAAAATGGCCACCCACACCATCTGCATACCCGCCGATGAACAAAGCACGGTGATGACGCGGTCCTTCAGTTCGATGCTCTTGACCCTGCAGGCATTGGCGGCTGTGCTCGCCGGAGACACCAAATTTTCCGGTTCGCTCGCGGCCATGCCGGCGGCGGCCGAATCAACCTTAGGAGAATTGCCCACGAGAATTCGAGAGTTCGTGCAAGCTCACTCCTTCGCCGATTATGTTTGCCTGGGCCAGGGACCTTTCTATGGCCTGGCGTGTGAATATGCACTTAAACTCACGGAAATGTCGCTTTCCTACGCCCAGTCGTTCCATACCCTGGAGTTTCGCCACGGTCCTAAGTCGATCGTGAGCTCGAAAACATTGCTGGTGTTTCTCCTTTCCCAGCATGGTTACGAAGCGGAGTGTGAACTGCTTGGCGAAATGAAATCTCTAGGCGCCCCCATCCTGGCGGTTGCTAACCATGCTGATGGTCGGGTGCGGGCGGCCGCGAGCCTGGTTGTGGAGTTGTCACTCGACCTGCCTGAACTTGCACGTTTGGGGCCAGTTTTATGGCCTGGGCAGCTGCTCGGCTTGTACACGGGATTGGATAAGGGTCTGGATCCCGACGCGCCAAGGAATCTGAGCCGCGTGGTGACCCTTGAGCAAAGCACTCCCTCAATGACGACCAAACATGCCTCGCTTTGATGTCACGATCGCGGGCGAACTGAATCTCGACTTGATTCTTTATGGTCTCCCGGACGAGATACCCGCCGAACGGGAACTCCTGGCTGAACGTATGGTCCTCACACTCGGGAGCTCATCGGCCATTGTTGCCCACAACCTGGCAGCGCTGGGCAGCCGGGTAGGTTTCCAGTCCCGCATTGGCGATGATCAGCTGGGCCAAATGGCGCTCGAGCGCCTGGAAGAAGCCGCGGTTGACGTCTCGCGGGTGCGCCGCGTCCCCGCTCCCACTCAAACCGGGTTAACGGTCATTCTGCAGCACACCGCTCAGCGGAATATCTTGACCTATCCGGGCAGCATCGCGGAGTTGACGTTAGCGGATCTCGATTTGGAATCTCTATCCGATTCACGCCATTTCCACTTGTCATCGTATTACTTGCAAAAGGAACTGCAGCCACAAGTGGGGAATCTATTCCGCAAACTCAAGGCCTCCGGGCTAACGATCTCGCTCGATACCAACGATGATCCTGAGGATCGCTGGGAAGGTGGCCTGCGCGACGTGCTCCCTTATGTCGATGTTTTCCTGCCGAATGCACGCGAGGCTCGCAAGATTGCCGATACCCAGGATCTCGACCTTGCGGTGAGCAGCTTGACTGAGCTGGTCCCTTTCGTGGTGGTGAAGCTCGGGCCGGAAGGCGCCATGGCGCAACGGGGCAAACAGAGAGTGGTCAGTGCGGCAATACCTGTGACCGCAGTCGATCCGGTGGGTGCAGGGGACAGTTTTGACGCGGGCTTCTTGCATCAGTTTCTGAAGGGGGCCGATCTCGCTACTTGCCTGGCCGCGGGCAACCTGGCTGGCGCCTTGTCGACCACGCGTCCCGGGGGAACCGAAGCGTTTCGCGATTCCGCCCACAGGGAGAGCTTCCTTCGCCAACACGGTCGAATCGCGTCTCAGACCGATTGAGTTTTGAGGCCGCGAACGACATTTCTTACCGGGAAGCTACTTCCAACAGCAGGTGTTGCTTGAATTCGGTCTTCAGTTTGGCGGCTTGCTCCGCGGTTGCCTGTACCGATCCGAGATCGACGTTATTGCCATAGTCCAGTACTTCGTATGTCCCCGGCTTCAATCCGCGCAGCTCCACTTCTCCCTTCCAAGGAGTGGTGTCGTTGGGGGCGAAAAACGCGTAGTACATCTTCCCGTCTTTCTCGATCGCGTAGCCTTCGGGCACATCGTAACCGTAGGTGTAGAGATCGAGGAAGGTGCCTTTTGAGAGCATCTTCTCGTTGTAGATCGCGATCCATTTCTTCCAGTGTTGTTCCTTCGCTTCGGTTAGCACTACTGGCTTGAATTTCGGGCCCGGATCCGGCCACACGAATTTGGTTCCAACCACCCCTCCCACACCAATCGTAGATGCGAAGTCATCCCCGTGTTCGCTCCAGTCGTGGCCCACCCGGGTCATGGCGGAAAGCTCCACGTGGTCTCCGTAAACTGCCGATTCAGGCCCGAGCAGAGCCTTGTACATCTTGATTCGGCGGCGCACTTGAACTGCACCTACGGGATCGGCAGTCACGGCTTGATCGATATAGGGCAGCCAAGCCAGAGAAGGCGGCGTACCGCACGGACATGCCTGGGTCACACTCTCGGGTTTCAGGGCGCGCGTGGTCTGAAAGATAGTTTTGTACACCTCGCCCATGGCGTTGACCGAGTCCTGCGGTGAATTGTGGTGATGAGCAGGGTTGTAGCAGGCGGGTACGGAATAAATGTTGTCCAACTTGGAGCCGTCGAATCCCCAGTCTCGAATGAACCTCTCTGTGAGCTGCTTGTGATATGCCTGGACCTCAGGCAGCGCCGGGCACAGGGCGGCCAGGTTACGCGTCATGCGCCCGTGGGAACCGTCCTTGTTAAGAATGAGCCAGTCTGGATGCTGGCGCACAACATCGGCAACCTTGTAGCGGTGGGACTCCCATCGGCCCTGACCATCTTCGACTCCCAACGGCAACCACCAGAGCTGGACCAGTTCTCCCTGCTTGTGGAAATCATTCGTCATCTGCTTGATGGAATCGCCAGGAAAGGTGTCAGAACGAGGATTCCAGTCCCCGTAGGCATCGAACCAGCGGTCATCGAGTGTCGCCCACTTGATCCCGAATTCTTTCAGCTTCGGAATGGTGCCCACCATCTGAGCCGGGGTCACGTTGAACTCATAGCCCCAGCCACACCAACTCACCTGGTAGGCTTCCGCGGAAGGCTTGGGCAATTGCCATCCCTCCTTCTCGAGTACGCGCGACCACAAGTGCAAAGGTTCATAGAAGTCCCCGGAGTACACGGCGAGAAAGCTGCGGGGAGTGGAATAGGTCTCCCCGGGGGTGAGCGTGGTCTTGGCGGGGATCTCGACCGACGCGTTGACATCCTGGTCGGTGCCGACTGCGACCGGAATCGTAAGCGTCAAGGGCACGGTCTCGACGTGTCCGATCGCCTCCCCCACCGAAGCTGTCCAGAAGGCCACGACCGGAATGCCTCCGCCGTAGCCGCCTTTGACCATCTCGCCCATGACATTCGGCTGTCGAAACCCGCGCGACAGCTTCAAAACATCATCGCTTCCCCAGTTGTAGCTCGAACCCTGGTACGACCACATCTCATAGGGCTCGACCTTCGGGTCTACCAGTTTGGCGTTGAAGCGATGCTGCTGGTCGATGGCACGCTCAATTTGGAATTCCGCGTTTCCACTGTTCTTATATGCGACGCTGGTGAGCAGGAGGTTGGGAAAATCGTCATAGCACTCAATTTGCAGCACGCGTTCGAGACTACCGGCAGGCCCTGAAAACCGGGAGGGAATCTGCACCTGCTTGCCCCGACCGAGCTTGCCGGTGGCGTCGGAAACTTTCGCCTGGTCAAACTCCAGCTGGAAACCAACTTCGTGGCTCCCGGACAGCAGGTAGTCGCTTCCGGCGGCTTTTCCTACGGACGGCTCATCGAGCGTAAGCTTCTTGCCAGCCTTCAGGAGAGAGCCTCGCACGTAGCCAGAAGGCAGAACCTCAAATTCCGCCGCGGTGGTCGTCAGGATCAGCGGTCCACTGGGGTTCAGTTCTATCTTGATCGCAGAGGGCTGCACATTCTGGGTCGCAGCAGGCTGGTCATTCGCGGGTGGATTTGCTGCCTGCCGGCTGCAACTACTCCCGGTCAGAACAAGAATGAAAGACAGGGCAACCGTCGTACGACGATCGGCGTTCCTCATCAGGGCCTCCAACATGCCGCACCAACGAATTTCGACTTATTTCGTTTTATTATTATTTCTTGCGTGCTTGGCTAGCTTGCCACAAACGCGCCAACGGAACAAGTCCTCGTGACCGAACCCACCATCGTCCGCACAGGAGCCAACCCTGCGCTCGACCGGCGTCTCGGTCTGCGCACGCTGTCGGTAGGAAAGGTCCATCGTCTCTGGGGTGTTGCAAGTCTGCCGGGCGGAGAAGCCGCTCCTGTTGCCACGGTTGCGGTTTCCAGGGTAAGCCGCGCGAAAGCGATTGATGGCGGCATCCGGATTGCGGGCTCCACCGTCTCATGCACATTTCCGAAACAGGAAGGGAAGTCGCCGCTTCAATTCATTAGCGTGCAGCCCGTTGGTCAGGACCGCCGGTGGTTTCGTTATATGATGGCTTGTTTTTGCATTCTTTTGGCACGACTTGCATCCACACCGTGAGGATCGTCGCTCAAACGCGGTGTCTCGAGAGGCGAGAAAGAGCATATGGAACACACTGAAAAGCCCCTGCGTGGCACGAGGCAGCCGCCACGGAACCAACAGTGGGGAGAGGCTGGTGGCCGGCTCCGGGAGATTCTGTGTGCCAACCGGAAGTCGGGAAAAGGCGGCACGTATGCGGTCTGCTCCGCTCACGTTGCCGTCATCGAAGCTGCCGTTCAGCAGTCGCTACAGGACGGCTCGATTCTGCATGTCGAGTCGACTTCAAGCCAGGTCAACCAGTTTGGGGGGTACAGTGGTTCTACACCGAGCCAGTTCGCACATTTCATCCGATCCGCCGCAGAGAAGGCGGGACTGCCGTGCGAGCGAATTCTGCTCGGTGGGGATCATCTGGGTCCTTTCCCTTGGCGCGCAGAACCGTCGGGCTCCGCATTAACAAAAGCTTGCGACCTGGTCGAGGATTGCGTAGCCGCCGGCTACCAAAAGGTCCACCTTGACGCGAGCATGCCGTGTGCCGACGATCCGGGCAGGAGTCTGCCGGAGAGACTAATTGCCGAGCGAGCCGCGCGTCTCTGCCATGCCGCCGAAAAGGCTTTTCAGAAATTGCCTCCGGGCTCTCCACCACTGACGTACGTGATCGGAAGCGAGGTCCCCGCACCTGGCGGAGAGTCTGACGCGGCGCAACCGCCTGCTGTAACCACCGCCGAGCATGTGAATCGAACGCTCGAGACCTTTCGGGACGCGTTCTCTGACCTTGGCCTGTCGTCCGCATGGGAAAAGGTAATCGCCCTAGTCGTCCAGCCTGGAGTCGATTTCGGATCAAATGCGATCTTCGACTACGATCCCGTAAAAGCGCAATCGTTATCCGCCACATTGTCCAATCATGCTGGAATCGTCTTTGAAGCACACTCGACGGATTACCAATCCCCCCAAGCCTTAGCCCGCATGATCAGGGACCATTTCGCAATCTTGAAGGTCGGTCCCTGGTTGACCTTTGCTTATCGTGAGGCGGTGCTGGCCTTGAGCAGCATGGAACGAGTGCTGTTCGGAACGAAATCAGAGCGCCAACTTTCAAAGGTGTGGCAAGTGCTGGAGGAGGCGATGTTGCACAACCCGAGTCTGTGGAAGGCTTACTATCATGGCAGCGAAGACGAGGTTCGCCGCGACCTCATATATGGCTTCAGCGATCGTTGTCGATATTACTGGAATCAACCTGCGGTCCAGGCAGAAGTGTCACGCCTGCTCGATAATCTCGCGACAGAATCGATCCCTCTGACCCTCGTCAGCCAGTACCTGCCCATGGAGTACCAAGCGATTCGGGCCGGAGCACTGCAGGCTGTTCCCGAACGCATGATTCAGTATCACATTCGGCGAGTTTTGAGTGTGTATGCCAAAGCATGCTCGGCATGACCAGCCCGTTGCAGGGAATTGCTTTTACCTCGGTAGGAGTCGTAAGCAACGAGGTTCCTTCGACGCGTGGGACGGTAACCTATTCTTCTTCGCCAATATCTTCGTTCCATACATCCGGGTGAGCACGAATGTAGTCCGCCAGCAATGTGACGCACTCTTCGGAATCGAGATCGACAACCCGGACCCCAAGCGAGCGGAGCCATTCCAAGCCACCTTGAAAATTGCGGCTTTCACCAACCAATACCGTACGAAAGCCAAACTGACGAATCAGCCCGCTGCAATACCAGCAGGGAGCAAGTGTAGTGACCATGATGAGACTGCGATAGCTGCGCTGGCGTCCGGCATTCCGAAAGGCGTCCGTTTCACCATGGATCGAAGGATCCCCACTCTGCACACGGCGGTTGTGGCCGGCGCTGACCAGCCGGCCGCCTCGATCGAAAATCGCCGCCCCCACGGGGATACCGCCTTCGGACAACCCCTTGCGCGCTTCGGCGATGGCGACCGAGAGCATGGCTGTGTGATCGGCTTCTGAACTCATTGGTGTCATGTCGATTGTACCCGGCGGCTGCCTCACACCCTCGAAGCAAGACGTCTAGCCGCATAATGACTGGTCCGATATGGGCAGTTACGATCTACACATTCGCCGGCACCAGCCCACTTACTCTTCGATCGCAAATAGTCACCTTGGTGAATTTGCTTGAGGCCATAGACCGGGCGAAATAGAAGAAGGTCTTTGAGCAATGCATCCTCTCTTCGAATCCTCGTAAGTAACTGATTCCTGGGCATGTTCGATTCCTCAGTGCAACGAATGCGAGCCCCCCATGTTGACGCTTCTGGCTTTGTCGAGGAAATGATAGGGTGGGAGCCTGGCCTGATGCCTCGCTGATTTGAAACCGGACGAGCATGACGACGCTCCGGTCGACCAGATGTCAACGGGTAAAAGAGGCCGCGGACCGTCGTGGGATGCCTAACCCCGTCCTTAGCTGCGAATCGATTTCCGATGCGTTGAGCAAGCGCTTCCAGCAATTGCATGGCGCCCCTCCCAAGATTTTTCGAGCCCCGGGCCGTGTCAATCTGATTGGCGAGCACACCGACTACAACGACGGCTACGTAATGCCCATCGCCATTGAGCTCTATACATGGGTGGCTGCGGGAAAACGGGACGATCGTATTTTGCACGTGCATTCGGTCCACTTTGGGGAAACGATTGAGTTGCCCTTGGACGAGCTCGCGGGGTCTCCACGCCAGCACTGGAGTGACTACATCCGCGGCGTAGCTGCAGTGCTCGAGAGCAGTGGGCAGAAGTTATCGGGAGCTAATCTGGTCATTCACGGTGAGTTGCCTCTCGGAGCCGGATTGAGTTCCTCGGCCTCACTCGAGGTCTCCACTGCGTTGGCAGTGATGTGGACGTCCAATTTTGAGCTGTCTCCTCTCAAGATGGCCAGACTCTGTCAACAAGCTGAGCATGAGTACGCTGGCACGCGCTGTGGGATGATGGACCAGTTCGCTACTACCTTCGGTCGCTCGCACCATGCTCTGATGCTCGATTGCCGCTCCTTCCAGTACAAGCTGCTTCCGATTCCTGCCGAAGCCAGCTTCGTGGTCTCGAACACCATGGTGCGACACGAACTGGCCGCGGGCGAGTACAACCGTCGCCGGGCAGACTGTGAAATGGGGGTGAGAATCCTTCGACAACATCTGCCAGGTATCGTTGCCCTGCGCGACGTCACCCTCGCCGATCTGGAGCTGCACAAGACTGAGTTGCCCGAGGAGGTGTATCGGCGGTGCCGTCACGTTATCAGCGAGAACCAGCGTGTACTCGGGGCGGCGGAGGCACTTCAGGTAGGCGACCTGGATCGGTTTGGGCAGTTCATGTATGAGTCGCACCGAAGCTTGCGTTGCGACTACCAGGTCAGTTCCCCCGAACTGGATGTGCTCGTCGAACTGGCTTCGGGCTGCCAGGGCGTTTACGGCACCCGCATGACTGGAGGAGGATTCGGAGGATGTACCGTGAGCCTGGTGCGTTCGCACGAGGCCGAGCGGTTCCTATCAAGGATTGCGGAAGGATACGCCAGAGCGACCGGGTTGATTCCGGCCATTTATGTATGCTCGGCGGCGGAAGGCGCTGGGGTCTGGTAACCATTCGGGAGAACCCAAAATGGATGTTCCAGTAATGGGCGATGCCGTCAAAGTCGGCGCCTTCGAAGCATAAACGATGGACCTCGAGCGGACGACGCATCGGCGCTTGAACCCACTCACCGGGGAGTGGGTGCTGGTTTCGCCAAACCGAGCCCAACGTCCCTGGCGAGGGCAAGTCGAGAACATGTCAGGTGCAAGTCCACCTAGGTATGATCCCGACTGCTATCTGTGTCCCGGTAACTTGCGGGCGAACGGAGTGCGCAACCCGCACTACGGCGCAACCTTTGTCTTCACAAACGACTTTGCTTCTCTCGAACCCGATATACCCAGCGCAAGAATCGACGAGGAGGGACGGGCATTAGTTGTGGCCGAGAGCGAGGCGGGCACTTCGAAGGTCGTGTGTTTCTCTCCTCGCCACGATCTGACTCTGTCCCGAATGAGCGTCGAGGAGATCGCTCGCGTGATCGAGGTCTGGACTGACGAGTACGCCAGTCTGGGAGCGCTGCCCTACATCAATTATGTTCAGATCTTTGAGAATCGGGGCGAGATGATGGGGTGCAGCAATCCGCATCCCCATTGTCAGATCTGGGCGAACCAAACCATCCCCAACCAGCCGCGCCTGGAACAGGATTCGCAAGCGGCCTATCGAGGCAGGAATGGTTCATGTCTGCTTTGCGATTACCTCGATCTCGAACGCAGGGTTGGGATCCGCATCGTCTGCGAAAACGATTCCTTCCTGGCGCTCGTCCCCTTTTGGGCGGCTTGGCCATTTGAAGTCTTGCTCATCTCACAAAAACACTCCCGCGATTTCGTGCCCTTCAACCCGTCGGAACGCACAGGCCT
>Ga0187783_10000194_pt1 | contig 46197 bp, 40 predicted proteins | sample 1015_SJ02_MP02_2_FD_132471 | JGI IMG/M metagenome (GOLD analysis project Ga0187783, IMG submission 132471) | Tropical peat soil microbial communities from peatlands in Department of Meta, Colombia - 1015_SJ02_MP02_20_MG | ecosystem: Environmental > Terrestrial > Soil > Wetlands > Peat | place... | reverse complement strand
TTCTGGAGGAACTCGAGGACGATCTGTCTCCCTTGGCAATTACGGATCTGCTCAAGGAAAAGAAACATCACCGGATTGCGCAGTTGGATGCACTACCACTCTAGCGCCCTAGTTGAGCCACGAGACCCGATTCAATCTTATGAATGAGTTTAGTCTCAGATGACCAAAGAACACAGAGATACTTGCTACCTGACCCCGACTCAGGAACTGGGGCAGGCATTTGTAGCGCGCGGGATCACAGGCGGCGTCGTTATGTTGAACCTGCAGCGGTTTCGCACTATTGCAGATTATTCGGCAAGCCCGGAGCTTACCCCGCCAACTGCGATCAGCGGTGCCGAGGCTTTTCAACGATACATAAGTCATACGCTGCCGTACCTCACGGAAACAGGTGGCGAAGTGCTGTTTTTGGGAGATGGTGGAAGGTTCTTGATTGGGCCAGAAAGCGAACTGTGGGATATGGCGATGCTAGTCCGGCAGCATAGCGTAGAAGCATTTCTCTCGTTCGCGTCGAATCGAGCGTATTTGGCTGGCATCGGACACAGGATTGCCGCTTTGGAATTCACGCCTTCTTCCGCTCGTAGAACGGCGGTTACCGAGGCTGTAATAGCACTGACCAGCCGGTTGGAGAGAGCCGTTGTTGCTTCGATGGAGATCTCACGACAGCGCCGCAAAGGACCGCCCATGGTCCGGATGTTGGCCGGGGCAGGTATCCTTGGCGCCTAGCGCTTCCTGGTCCGCGTTGTGTCGAGCCATCCTCGATCGGTTCGCTCTCGTATCACATGTCAGCTGGAATTAGGCTGCAGCCCGACAAGTTGACGTATCACGCGCGAACCGCCGACATGCTTGGTGCACCTCTGGTATCAAACTGACCCACTACCCCCGTCGCGCGCCACGTGACTTGCAATCAACCGTGCCCGTTCGTCTGACTGAAAATTGGATGAAAAGGCGGGAACTCGAACAAACTGCGGAAATCAGTATTCCTCTTCCTGAAATGGATCAGCGAAAGGATCGCTGAATGGATCGCTTTCGGCCTTCGTAGCCGGCGACTCACGAACATCCAGCGCGCCGTCCTCGCCTACTGCCAGCACTTGCAGTCCGCGAAACAGCACAAATTCCCCAGGCTCCGTTGCCGACAAATACTGCAACCGCGCAATCGCCTCTTCCCACCCGAGCACTGTCTCCGTCCAGCACGCGAATCCGTGCTTCCCGCGTTGATAAATATCGAACGACTCTGAAGGTATTCCTGTTTCCCGAAGCTCGCGCGTGAACGCCCCCGTCGCTAGTGTTGCTCTCAACGCCTCTGCTACGTACGCGCGCTCAATCAAGTTTGCCGCCTGCCGCGCGATCACATCGACGCTCCGCAGTTCGCTCGTCGACGGCCGCCGCTGTTTCCGATAGTGCGACGAAAGAATCCCCATCAGCTCCCCCCCGCCGCTTATCAACGGAGTGCTTTGCACCGCCCTTGCTTCTGCCGCCATCATCACGTCCCGTGCCTCAGTCCCCTTGAACACCGGGTGTGACGCCACATCCTCGATCACCACGCGCCGCCGTCGCTTCATCGCCGTACCGCACGCCGCCTGTCCCGCGTGCGTCGACGAAAAGAAATCTACAAATTCCTGCGGAAATCCGAAATGCGAAACGATCCTCAGTGACTGGCTCGCCGCCTCATACACCTGCAAATTCGCCATGTCGCCGGTTGTCTTCAGCGTCAAGGCGACAATCGTGTCCAGCTGTTTTTTCAAACCGGCCGACTGTGCCGAACCGAAGTTGCTCCTCGGCGTCAGCGCGAAGTTGAGTCTTCTTCTCGGCCTGTCTTGACTGCGGAACATGGCGAGGTTGAAATGCCCGTAACCCGAATTTACGTTACCCGCGTCGGCTCGTCAAGATCGGCTACCGCTGCCTCGATGGCTGGTCTCTTGGCGATTTCTCTCCGCGGGTTTACTGTCTACGCGGGATAGTTCCGTCGTGTCATCCCACCCGAATTCTGCTCATGAATCGATTGCGAATTGGCACTCCAATCTCCACCGACAGGAGATCCAAATGAAGAAAACACTCGTCGTGCTCGCGCTTTCAATTGCCGTGCTTTTTGCGCTGCTCCGGCAATCTTTCATCGCCCGGGCTGCTGCCGCTCCGCCTCGCTCCGCTTCGCAGTTTGAACATGCGCCGCAGGAAGGCAAAGGTTGCACGGTTCCCAAGTCTTGGGGTCAGCTGAAAGGTGTTGCCGATCGCACCGTCGCCTTCGAGGATTCCTCAGGCGCGATCCGCGTTGTTGACCTCGGTCCCTGCATGAGAGGCGAGACTCAGCTCGTCGTCAAAATCAATCGGCCCTGAGTCTCCCAGCCGCGGAGGAACAGATTCACTCCGCGCCGCCGTGGGTGTATAAACTCCCGGACAGGACATGCCAACCACACTGACCTGGCACGCCATCGCTCTTCGCCTGTTACTCACAACTCTTGCAGCCATCGTCATCGGCTTCGATCGCGACGAACGCGGCCGCTCTGCGGGCCTCCGCACCAATATCCTTGTCGCCCTCGCCGCGTGCATCGCCATGATTCAGGCAAACATCCTCATGAATTCGAACGGAAAGCCGGTCGACTCGTTTGCCGTGGCCGACATCATGCGCCTTCCTCTCGGCATTTTGTCGGGCATCGGCTTCATCGGCGCGGGTGCCATCGTAAAGCGCGGAGAACTCATCGTCGGCCTCACCACCGCCGCCACCATCTGGTTTCTCACCGTTATGGGACTCTGCTTCGGCGGCGGCCAGCTCGGCCTCGGCATCGCCGCTTTCGCCCTCGGGTTCGTGGTCCTCGCAGGATTCAGAAAACTTGAAGACCACCTGCTGCGTCAGCAGAGTGCCACGCTTCGCATCAGCGTTTCCGCGGAGGGCCCCAGCCGCGCCGAAATCGAATCCCTCCTCACGCGCGCCGGCATCGGCCTCACGTTACCCACGTTCACCTGCGAAAGATCTCCTGAGGAGCACCAGATCTTCGGTTGGAAGCTTCACTGGAAAGCCAGGCATAAGGAAATGACCGCCCCGCCGCCCGCCGTTGAGGATCTCGCCGCGCGCCCCGATATCCGCCGCCTGGAATTCATCCGCTAGCAGGGCGCTGCAAATGAACGTCTATTTCTTGTGCGCGATCACTCCGCACGCTTCCGCCACTTCACTCGGATCGGGCATATCGAACTGCGCTTGGATTTGCGTTCCCAGCCGCTCCGGAATCCCCACCATGAGTTTGTGCACTGGCGGATTCGTATCCTCTTTGCGCGGCGCGCTCCGTCCGTACAGCAGCTTCTCCAGATCCTTCTCCCCGAAAGACGCACCGCCGCCATCCGTGCTTGTTGACCAGTAAGCGTTTTGAAGCTTGCCGTCATCAAGGCGATACTCCACCGGAATGTTGTCCTGCCTGAAATCCAGCGTCGCGTCCACGTCCAGGTATCCTGCGATCAATTTTCCGCTCGCTTGTCCACCCGAATGGCTGCGCCCGCCTGGGCCGCACTGCAGAATCAGCATCGGAGCGTCCGCGCCGGGATGCCGCGGAGGCACCAGATATTTTCCCTCGAGCGTGAATTGCGTGTACTCGGTATTGTGCAGCGGATCCGTCTGGTCTTCGCGCGTCCATTCCTTCTGCTGTGCCTGCGCCGCGAGCGCCATGAACCCCGCAAGCAAGCACACAACCGCGAATCGCCTCTTCATTTGCCGATAACCTCAGTAAATGAGGTTACACCGTTTCTTGCGCTCAGCCGAGCCAGTCGCCGGCCGGTCGCGCGTTCGCCGGCCATCAATGCCGCTGGTGTTGGGCTGCTTCCGGAAGACGACCCGCTTGCCTTCAGAAATTCTCGGTTTCCCGCCGGCCTTACTTTAGCGTGATTTCCTGTAGCGATTCCTCGCTGATCACCTCACGATATTCCTGCCGGGTTATGCCAAGCGCCTGAGCTTGCGGCTCTCCCCCCAAAAGTTTGTTCTCGATGGCTTCTCCCTTGGCGTCGAGGCCGTCCAGCGCCGCGTGATTCTTGTATTCGACGGCGATGCAGACATCCCAGTCTTGAGGGTCGTGCTTCGTCTCTTTCAAGAAAATTTTGTAATCCAGGATCAGCCCCTGGTTCTTCTCTTCGTCATAAATCGGCTTGCTGTTTTTTCTCAGGCTGGCCAAATATGTATCGACGTAGGCCGGTTTTACGCGAATCAAGCTCACGTGCCACACCGGGCCCTCGCTATAGTTTTCCTGGGCCAACGCTGCCGGTGCAAACAAGGCGACGCAAATAGCCAGTGCATACAACGTTCTCATCTTGATCTCCTCATGTAGGGTTTTCCGCTGTCTTCGCGGAGAATTGGCCCGTTAACATACTCTTGAATCCCGCTCGTATGCAACGAGCGATCCTCGCCGCGCCTGCCCGGCGCCGAACAGAAAACCTGAATTGTCGAAGAGCGCCAGGGCAGCCAAGAATCAACGTCCGCCCGCGCTCAGTGTAGTTTCGCGTATTCGGATTTGGCTTGCTTGAAGATGGGAATGTCCGGGTCGGCGTGTTGCCACAAAGTCAGGAACTTTCGATAAGACTCGCGGGCCTTGGCGGTGTCGCCCTCCAATGAGTGGGCGCGCCCTAGGCCAAGAAATGCCAAAGCCCCGATTGGGCAGTTGTTTACAAGGCCGCGATGATCGACGATTTTTTGAAATTCCGCACTCCCGGCAGCGCCGTTGTGCTCATCGAGATAAGCCAGGCCGCGAAGATAGACCGGAATCATCGGCCCAATCGTTACCGGAATAGCCAGTTCATAGGAACCATGCGGAACCAGGTCGTCAATGGCTCCTGACGGATTACTTTGACGCAGAGCCATAGCTGCACGCACCGAAGGCGCGTAGACGAACCGCACGTAGGACGCGTCGGGAAATCGTCGAATCAAGTCGTCCAGTCTTTTCTGGGCCTCAGCATCGCCTGAGAGGGCCAGCGCCAGAGCCACAGTGCCGCGGGAATTCAGATTGAATGTGGAATGAACGATTTCTCGCGCATCGTTTCGGGCTTGGGAAAAATTGCCGAAGAGCGCCTCGCGTACCGCAGATTCCGCGGCAAAGTCCGCCGCGCCGTCTGCGTTCTGTTCATTGCCAGCCGCCGCGATGGCGCGGCGGCTCCATTCGCGGGCTTGCGAAAGCCGCCCGTAGAAGGCCTGCGTCTCTCCCAAATTGTCTTCACGAAGTCCGGCAGGAATGGCGGTTGCGCCGGTCCACGGACGGGACGCCGCTGTGCCCATAGCGTTTGGGTCATCGGCGACAAAACCCAAAATGTAGCGAAGCATTGGACCGTAAAAGGGTTCTAGGTGCGCAGCGTTCGCCTTATCGAGCATTGCGCGGGCGTCCGAAAACCGGTTCAACGACATGTACGTTTGCGCCGTCGCTCCGTAGGTAAGACCAGAGGGATTTAGACGCAAGGCCTGCTCATCCGCGGCGAGGGACTGGTCGTATTGTCCTGCGGAATTGTAAGCGAAACCTAATCCCGGCCAAGCCTGCTCGTCTCGTGGGAATGTACGGGCCCATTGCTCGAAAAAGATGATTGCCGTGTCGTAATCTTTTGGGACCTCAAAATAATAGTCGGCCGATATGGCGATCTTCTCGTACTCGCTCGTACGATCGCGAAGCGCGTAAGCCTTCTCGAGATCAGTATTGGCTTCGGCAGCGTTGCCGAACGCTGCGCTCAAAATGCCCATGACCGAATAGGCGACGGCGAAATTTGGATCAATCTCTACGGCGCGGCGATAGGAAGCAATTGCGGAACGCCAATCGCTCGCCGAAAAAGACGCGGCCCCTTGGCTGTAAATGTGTAGCGCTTCAAGTGAGGAGGTGGTCGCCTGGATCAGGGGAACATCGTAGCTTTTCAGTGAAGCATCCGATTCGCCCAGTTTCGATCGCAACTCCGAGGCCGCGGCGCCAAGTGCGGTGAGCACTTTTTCTTTGCTCGGTGCCGTCACTTGTTCCTGAGCCAGGGTTTCGCCGGTCGCACAATTGAGCGCATTCAGCCCAAGCACGTACTCACTGCCGAGTGCGGCTATCGAGCCATCGATTTCGACGGTGGCGTTCATGCGCTGACAGATTTCGCGCGCGATTTCTGGCGTGATGTGCGCATCGGCTGGCTTTTCCATCATGCGAAGTGTCTGAGCGATCTGATCGGCGCCTACAACCTTGAGGAACGGCGTCTGCTGAAGTTGCACGGAAAGTCCCTGCCGGAGCGTGCCGTCGAACACGGGATCGCCCGTCCTGTTGGTAAAGTCGGCGAGGACGAGGGCGTCCTTGTCCGTCAGAGCGTGAGTCTTGCGTGTGAAAAGCAGCCATCCACCTACCGCCGTCCCGATGACAAGCACGGTTGCAATAACGGTCGCCCACCGCGATCGCATGGATCTTGCGGCGGGCTCCCGCACGACCGCGGCCGTGCTCGAAACCGGACTACCAAGCCGCCGAAGGTCAACACCGACTTCTTTCGCTGATTGATACCGGTTTTCCGGTTCCTTCTCGAGACACTTCAAAATGATGCGCTCGAGTTCCGGTGACACCCGTGCATTGAACGCCCGCGGCGTTACTGGCTGCTGGTGCAGGATCGCGTCGGTCAGTTGCGGAATCGAATCCTGCTGAAAAAGGCGCCGCCCTGACGCCATCTCGTACAGCAGGAGACCGAGAGCGTGAATGTCCGTCCGCGGATCGACCGGTTCGCCCTGAAGTTGTTCGGGTGACATGTAGGGCAGCGTCCCCACCAGCGCCTGCGATTCGGCGAAGCTTTGCGTTGTCGCGGCATCGGCGAAGGGCAGCAGAACCTTCGCCAGACCGAAGTCGAGGACTTTGGCCTGGCCCTTGGGCGTGACCATCACGTTGGCAGGCTTCAGGTCGCGATGCACGATGCGCTGCTCGTGCGCTTCCTCCAGTGCTGCCGCGATCTGCGAGCCCACCGACGAAATTTCCTTTTCGCCTAGCGCGCCCGGCTTCAGTTTCTCTGCGAGCGAGATTCCCGGGACGCATTCCATCACCAGATAATCGGCCCCGCCTTGCTCTCCAACATCATGTATGGCCGCGATGTTCGTATGATTGAGCTTCGCGAGTGCCAGAGCTTCCTTGCGGAATCGCCGGCGCGCGCTTTCGTCGGTCAGCAACCCGATGGAAAGAATCTTGATCGCGACTTCGCGCTCGAGCCGCGAATCGCGGGCGCGATAGACAACACCCATCCCGCCTGCGCCGATCCTCGCGAGAATTTCGTAAGGCCCAATCTTGTCGCCCGGCTTGAGAGGCTCGCCGTTTGCAGTGGCGAGGCGTTCAAAGAAACTCCCGTCGCCTTGATCGTGTGCGGCAAGGAGCGATTCAACTTCGCGGCGAAGCGCCGGCTCGGAGCAGGCTTTGTCGAGGTAGCTGGGTCTTTCTTGCGGCGGGCGTTCGAGGGCCACGGCTAGCAAATCCTTCACTTCTTGCCAGCGCTCGGGCGTCATTAAGGCGAGTCCTCACCGAACGAACGTTATCGGGGGGTCCGGCGCGCCGCTAGAAGCAAAGGCTGGCGCGAATTGCGGGTATCTTAGGATGTACTTACCGCACCGTCAATGCTGCCTGCCGCTCCAGTGCGAATTCTCGTTTTTCTCTTCCTGTCCGACGAACTCGCCGAAAGTTTGCAGCTCGGGCCTCATGCTTCGCGTCGGATAACAGCCCTCCATGCTGCGCCTCAAATGTCAGTGCAGGCTGCACAGTCGAGATCTGGACCTGAGCGGCTGGCGACTGACGCACAACGTGCTACACCGAGTGGAGCGGTTACCGCGGTCTGCTGCAACGAGCAGTCCCGCCGCCGAAATCTATGATTTTTTTAATCGCAACTCCCGAAATTAGAATCCATGTCAACTCATTTGGAATCAGCGAAAGTTCCGTTTCTAATCGCAACTAAAACGCAAGTGCCTTTTTCTCAGGCGAAGAAAAGGTCAAGGCCATTGCATATGCTCCCTGGCTCCCGCCTCAGACGCTTTGCCAGCTCCTTGCTGACGCCTTTGTCGCTCGGGTGTATAGTTCCGGCGCTCGGGGCCCATCCAAAAATTTCAGTTTCGGCAGAGCTCGAAAGAAAGGAAAAATTCGATGAGAACGTTGATGCAAATCTATATTCCGGTTGAAGCTGGAAACGAAGCCGTCCGCAACGGGACACTCGGGCCGACAATCGAAAAGATTCTGCAGCCGCTGAACCCGGAGGCCGTTTACTTCGCCGCCGTAGGAGATGGAGAACGAGGCGGCTTCGTCGTTTTCGATCTGAAGGAACCCTCGCAGATCCCCGCAATCGCCGAGCCATGGTTCCTCGCGTTCAATGCCCGGCTCTCATTTGCCCCGGTCATGACCGTGGCGGATTTGGCCAAAGCAGGTCCGGCAATCGAGCAAGCTGCTAAAGACCATGCCCGACACGGCCGGGCCGCCTCTGCCTGAGTCCAGATCTCGGAGTGAGCCGCTGCCGCATTGGAAAAACAACTTCACCTGAACTCGCGAGCAAAACGCAAAGCGGGCGGCTCAAGGCCGCCCGCTGCGTGGTACACCCTCGCTGTGTTTTTCGTGCGCCGGCGCGCGACAGCGCTGCGCGTCTGGCGCTCACCGATGAATTTAGCCAGCCGCGGCCTGGCTTGCGGCCTTCGCCATTCGCTTCTGCATTTCTTCCGGCGAAACGTCTTCGATGTGCGTCGCGATGGACCACATGTGGCCGAATGGATCGCGGATGGTGCCGCTGCGGTCGCCGTAAAACTGGTCCTTCACCTCTCGCACCAGCTTGGCGCCGGCCTTCACGGCCTTGTTTGTTGTCGTGTCCACATCCTGCACGTAAACGTGCAGCGTGCTCGTAGTGCCGCCGACCGTCTGCGGGCTGTTTGCACCGATCTGAGGATTTTCCTCGGCGAGCATCAAGATGGAGTCTCCGATCTCGAGCTCGGCGTGCATCACTCGCCCGTTCTGGCCGGGCATGCGCATGCGTTCCTTTGCGCCGAACACACTCTTGTAGTAGTCGATGGCTTTGTCTGCTCCCCTGATAAACAGGTAGGGCGTGATGCTGTGATATCCCTCTGGAATTGTTTTCACACTGGCCATATTTTCTACCTCGTCTTCGGAATGGATTTGCGGAACCCGAGGTTCCGGTGGGCTGATGGAGTCATGAATTTTACACCCGTTTCGTAGACGGAGTGTGAACGTCGGTGCTGGCCCACTGGAGTTGCACCGTCGTCTGGCGTTACATTTGCCTCAACGCAGACGTATCTTCCATCAAGACCACTCGGCGCGGAGAGCGGCGCATGAAGGCAATCGTCTTCCATTCCTACGGTTCACCCGATGTGCTGAAGTGCGAAGAGATCGAGAAGCCTGTTCCAGACGACGATCACGTCTTGATCAAGGTACGCGCCGCTTCCGTCAATCCACTCGACTGGCATGGCATGCGCGGCAAGCCTTACGTCGGCCGTCTGTGGGGCGGGCTGATGCGGCCGAAGCGGCCCGGCCTCGGCGTGGACGTCGCCGGCGAGGTGGAAGCCGTCGGCAAAAACGTGACGCAGTTCAAGCCCGGCGACGAAGTGTTCGGCGGCAGCATTGGCGTGACCGCTTTCGCAGAGTACGCGTGCGCACCGGTTTCGCAGTTGATCCCCAAGACGGACAAATTGACATTCGAGCAAGCAGCGGCCGTGCCCGTCGCCGGATTCACCGCGCTGCAAGCCCTGCGCGATAAGGCTCGCGTGCAACCGGGACAAAAAGTCTTGATCAACGGCGCCGCGGGAGGAGTTGGCACTTTCGCTGTGCAGCTTGCCAAATGGCTCGGCGCTGAAGTGACTGGCGTTTGCAGCACAAAAAATCTCGATTTCGTCCGCTCGCTCGGGGCAGATCGCACGATCGACTACACGCAGGAAGATTTCAGCAAAGGCGTGCAGCGTTACGACGTAATTTTGGAAGCCGTCGGTAATCGCCGCTTGTCCGCATTCAGGCGTGCGCTCACTCCCAAGGGAATCTGCGTTGTTGTCGCCGGACCGAATGGTCGCTGGCTCGGACCTTTGTCTCGTTTTGTCGAAGCGCTTGCTCTGTCGCCGTTCGTCAGCCAGAAGCTGACCCCATTCATCGCGAATCCCAACAAGGAAGACCTCACTGCATTGCGCGACCTGAGCGCGAGCAGAAAAATCAGCGTCGTCATCGACAGGTGCTACAAATTGGCGGACACCGCCGAGGCCATCCGCTACGTCGAAGCAGGCCACGCCCGAGGCAAAGTAATCGTCGTTGTGTAACGGCCGGAAGTACAAAGTGAGCCGCTCCAGTTCGAAGCGTTCACTGGATCAGGTACGAGGAGAGATGCCGATCGAGCGCCGCAAGCGCGGCCGCGTCGGCGCTCGGGGAGCGGAAACCAATGTGGCCGTCGGGCCGGATGAGGACCATGCCGCCTGCCGGGACGCCCGCGCGCGCCGGCTTTACATTAGGGTCGCGCGAAATCTCGACGCTTGTAGACCAACACTGGCCCAACCGCGAGAGCCCGTCGGCGTCAGCAATGGGTCCGAAGACAAGCAAGTGATGCGAAGTCCCGCCGAAGTGCGTCCAGTCCGGATAGCGCTGCCCCGGATGCGGCTCCGCAGCAGCGCCGGAGGCGGCACCAGCGCGGCCGTCCTGGTAATCCGCGATCCCGACAATTCCGCTGTGCACCTGGTCGGAGACGTCGAGCACGTGACGGTCGGCGATGGTTCGCTCTACGGCGTAATGCTGCAGCAGCGACTGCGCGGCGCGCCCATGCAAGACCAGCGCCAGTTTCCACGCGAGGTCGTGGCCGTCATGCAGTCCCGAATTCAGTCCTTCTCCGCCGAATGCACTCGAAAGATGCGCGGCATCGCCGATCAGGAATCGCCGCCCGTCCGTCATTCGCGAGACCATCCGCCGGTGCATGCGAAACAGCGAGAACCATGCGACGTCGGTGGGCCGAAATCTTCCTCCCAAGCGAGTCTCAATCCGCTTCACGATTTCTTCCGGGGTTATGGTCTGCGTTTCCTCTTCGAGGTCCTGAAAGGTGATCCAGCGACCGCCTGGCATCGGCGCTAGCAGCAATAGGCCGGCCGGGCCGCACACGACGCCGGCCTCGCATGGCGGCAAAGGCGACTTCATGGCAATGTCAGCGACCAGGAAGTGCCCCTGGTAGGTTGCGCCCTCGAGATGCTCGCTCATCGAGACACGGGTGATGCTGTGGGCGCCGCCCGCGCCGATCACCATCGCCGGTTCGATCGTCTCGACCTTGCCGTCCGCGTGCAAAAGGTCGACAGCGACGCCGCCCCCATCAGGGCCCAGCTTCGTAGCTGTGACGCCGCGCTCTACGGCGCCCCCAAGGGCCACCAGGTGTTCTTCGAGGATCCTTTGGGTCTCGTATTGAGGAAGGACGCACTCGAAATCGTAGCGGCAGTCGAGCCCGTCGAAAGTCGCCACGCGCAGTTCCGTCATGTCCGATGCGAAGATGCACGCGCGCCGGACGTGCTCCGCGGCCTGCAGAAACGGCGTCAGCAGCCCGACGGAATCCAGAATTTCGAGCGTGCCTGCCTGAATCGTCGTGGCACGCGCTTCGTGGTGCGGCTGCATCTCACGCTCGACGAGTCGCACGTCCACGCCATGGCGTATCAACTCGGAGGCGGCGAACAGGCCCGACGGACCAGCGCCAACAATCAGGACTTGGTTTGACATAACCTGCGAGTCACAAGCGAATTCAACGCATGAAAAGCCGAGAGAAAAATCTCGCGCGCGTGCAATTAGTCACATAAACGACCGTGCGGCTAGGAAGCTTTATACGCTTCTGGCGGCGTCATCACAACGAATACGTCGCAAACATGCCCCGGAAGCTCGCAGCTACTCTCGTTGTCTTACGAATTGCTTGCCGTGGAGTATAGAATGACGAGCTTCACGGCAGTTCGCTCGAAGCGCTCCTCTTGACTTTGAAAATCGCGAGACATGTTGTGACGGCGGCTGCGGCTTTCTTGTTCTGCGCTCAAGCAATGGCACAGACGGGGCGCGAAACCGTGCCCGTTGCTTCGAGCGCGGTGCCGATGAATGCCTGGACATTCTCGGCCACGGTAGATGGCTACGTGGTTCCAAATGGCGATTCGTACGTTTCGCCGATTTTCACCGCCGATCATAACTGGCTGCATCTGGAAGGACGCTACAACTACGAAGACCAACGCACAGGATCATTCTGGTTTGGATACAACTTCAAACGCGGAGAGAAGCTGAGTGTGGTGGTGACGCCGATGGTCGGCGGCGTCGTTGGAGACACGACAGGCGTCGCACCCGGCTACGAAGTTTCAGTCACGTACAAGAAAATTTGGGTCTACAGCACCGGCGAATACGTTTTCGACGTGAAGAATCGCAACGGCAGTTTCTTCTTCAATTGGCCGGAAGGCACTTACTCACCGTGGAACTGGTTTCACGTGGGGCTCGCTGCGCAACAGACGAAGGTCTACCGCAAGGATCTCACCACCGATCGCGGCTTCTTAGCCAGCATCTCGCACAAAAATGTCTGGTTCACGACCTACGTTTTCAACGTGGCCTCGCCATCGCGCATTTTTCTTTTGGAAGTCAACGCCAGATTCTGACTCTTTTTATTCACTGCAACTATCACCGTCTATATACCACACTTTACTTCCATAGTTAACCTAGGTTAATATCACGGCCGGAATAAGCTAGCGAGTTCCGTTCATGTTGCGAACGACCAAGGTCCACTTGTTCGTGTTTATCCTCATGTTCACATTCTCCCCGCGGGCCTCGGCGCAAGGCGAAACCACGAGCGCCATCGAAGGCCAAGTAATCGACGCGAGCAATGCCGCGATTCCCGGTGCTACCGTCACAATCACGAATCGCGGGACAGGCTTGCGGCGCGCGCTCAAAACCGATGCGGAAGGACGATTCAATTTTCCGCAGCTTCAGCCGGGCACGTACTCGGTCGAGGCGGAGGCCGAAGGATTCGAGTCGCAGCAGGTCGAGACGATTTTTTCGGGTCTAGGGCAGACGCAACGCGTAAATTTCACAATGAACGTTGCGCGCTCGGAGGAGACAGTAAAGGTAAGCGCAGTGGCGCCGCTGCTCAACCCCGGAAATGCGAATACGTCGACGAACCTCAATGCGCCTGCGCTCGAAAACCTTCCCAACCCCGGCGGCGACCTCACGTACCCCTTGCAGTTCGCTCCGGGCGCGCTGATGAACACGGCCGGGAGCGGAAACGATTTTGTGGGCAGCTCGAATGGATATGGCAACGTGCAGTTCAACGGGCTTCCAGCGCTATCGAACGGCTACATCGTGGATGGCCTCGAGACGAACGACCCGCTCACGAATCTCAACAGCGGTCTTTCGACGAATTTGGTGCTGGGACTCAACTCAATTGCTGAGGTGACTGTCAACACACTCTCGTATTCGGTGGATCAGGGAAGATATGGCGCATCGCAGGTCAATTATGTGACCAAGTCGGGGACGAACGAATTTCACGGTAACTTGTACGAGATCTGGAACGGTTCGATCCTCGACGCAGCTGATTACTTCACGAATGCGACTCCAGGCAATGTCAAGCCGCGCTCCACGGTGAACCATTTCGGCGGAAGCCTCGGCGGGCCGATTCTTCGGAGTAAGCTGTTTTTCTTCTTCGATAGTGAATGGATACGAATTGCGCTGCCGATCGTGACACCGATAACGGTTCCCACTTCGGCTTTTGAAAATTACGTCCTGCAGCAACTTCCGCTGGGGGGCACGGACTCAGTGACCGGCTCGGTCTATCCACCAGAGCCGCTGCTCGTGCCGTTCTACCGGAACATGTTCTCGCTGTACGGGAGCCTCGGCGGAACGCCGCTGGCGATGCTTGGCTGTCCGTTCAATGCGGACGGCAGCCCGGCGAGCGGCACGCCGCCGAGTGGAAGTGGTTGCGCGAACCGGCGAATTGTGTCGCATTCGAGCGACGATCACGAGCAGGTCCAGACGGCCCGCGTCGATTGGAATATCGATTCCGTGAACACCGCCTGGTTCCGTTTTCAGTCGGACACTGGTTTACAGGCGGTCTACACCGATCCAATCAATCGGATTTTTGACTCTATCTCGCCGCAGCCCTTGTATTCGTTTGCCGCGGGCTACACGCATATTTTTACCTCAAATGTAGTCAACTACTTCAATCCGGGGTTCTCCTGGTATTCGAGCCTGTTCGCGCCGACCGATCTTCAAAAGACTCTCACGGCGTTCCCGATCGTGCTTGAGGCCAACGGAGCAAGCGGATCTTCGAGCCCTTTCTTCACGACTGTGGGAGGGCTCGACAATACCTGGCTGCAGGGCCGGCGGGCCTCTCGTTTTTTCATCAATGACAATTTGGCGTGGAGCCATAACGCGCACGAAATTCGGTTTGGAACGAACATACGAATTTTCCGGCTGAACGATTACGACTTCGGCGAGGGAACGGTGCCCACGGTCACGTACAACACGCTCGCGCAATTCATTTATGGCGTGGCTTCAACTGCGACCAAAACGTTCCCGCTTTCAATGAACGAACCATTCAGTTTCCTGAATGTCGATTTGTACGCACAGGATGCGTGGAAGCTAACGCCGAAGCTGACGTGGACGATCGGGGTTCGCGATACGCTGAATACGAATCCGCTCAATCCTCACGACAATGTGGCGCGGCTGCAGGGCTCGTTCGATTCAATTTCTCACGATGTGAATCAGCCGTTGAACCAAGCGGTCCGGACCGGCCTTGGGAGGCTGTTCGACTCGACTCCGCTCGCGATCTTGCAGCCGCGAACAGCGCTCGCGTGGCAATTCGCGCCGAACTCCATCTTGCGAGCGGGAACCGGGCTCTTCAGCGACATTCTGCCTGGCAGCGTCGCTGACGTCGTCGGGATGAATCCGCCGTACGTGCGCAGCTTCCAAGGTGGAGTTCTCGGCACCGTGGGAGGCATTGCAATCGCGCCTGGCGTACCGGACAGCACCGTGGATGCAACGGTCGCGGCGAATCAGGCGTTCGGCGCAGGCTTCGCGGCAGGCGAGCTTTCCTGCGCTTCACCGCTTGCGAATCCGGCTGCCTGCCTTCCGCCAGTTGCAATCACTGCTGTGCCCAACGGCAAACTGCACGCGCCATACTTCATCCAATGGAGTTTCGGTATCGAGCATCAATTCGGAAGCACGGCCAGCGTGCGGGCGCAATACGTGGGAACGCGAGCTGTGGATCAGCCGTTTCTCACGCAGGTGAACGGCTATGAAACGGTGTGCCAGGGCTGCTTTGCGCCATTTCCATATCTGCAGGCGCCGGATCCGCGATTTGGCGCCGTGACGCAGTTTTCAACTGGCGCAGACAGCCACTACAACGGCTTGCAACTCACCGGCGTGAAGCGCATCGGGCATGGCCTGGAGGGGCAGATCAATTACACGTTCAGCCGCTGCATGGACGAGGTCTCGAATGGCGGTTTTCTGCAATTTTCCGCGGGCGGCATCCTTTCGCCGCTGCCAGGGGAATTGCGTCGAGACTATGGCCCGTGCGATTACGACGTGCGGCACAACCTCGACGCGCAATATGTTTATCAGCTGCCGTTCAAGACGGCGAACCGCCGGCTTGGTTATGCTGTCAACGGCTGGCAAATTTCCGGCACGGTCTTCTGGCACAGCGGACTGCCGTTTTCGGTATTCAGCACGCCGTATTCGGCGAAGGGAAACGGAATCGTGCAGGGCGAGGGGCCAGAATTTGCGAGCGTTGTACCAGGCGCACCGATTTACGAGCACAGCGCGATTCCCGGTATCACACAGCCGGGCACAGTTCAGTGGCTGAATCCCGACGCGTTTGTTTCAGCCGTCGACCCAAGCACGGGCGCTTGCGACGGCGGCGACAGTCCACAGAGCTGTCAGTTTGGCGACTCGGGGCGAAACGCATTTCGCGGCCCGAATTTTTTCTGGAGCGATCTATGTTTGACGAAATGGTTCGCTCTGAGCGAACGCGTGAAGCTGCGCCTCGAGGGACAGTTCTTCAACGTCTTTAATCATCCGAATTTCGCGCTGCCGAGCATGGTTTTCGCCGGCATACCCGGCAAGCCTTCGACGCAGACCGGCTTCGGCGCACTGACCTACACGACCTCGCCTCCCACAGGTCTGCTAGGAGTGGGCTTGGGAGGAGATAGCTCCCCGCGAATGATTGCCGTGCAGGCGCGCCTGGAATTTTGATCCGCTGTAAGGTCAGCTGGGCTCAACTCGAAATTCTGCGCCGAGGAGTTTGCATCGCAGAATCGGATGCGAGTGAAATTCGCGAGTCGAGGCTGCGCGAGGCAGCCTCGACCCGCACGTCTCAGGCGTGGCGAACTTGGTGTTGCACAGGAGTCGGGTGCGTAAGCCTTCTGTGCGCGCTGGATGCGCCGCCGATGGCCGCAAGCCATCCCAGGAACAGGCCTACGAATAGTGGCCATCCGAATTTCGAAAAGACGTCAATGAGGTAAGACGCGGCAGAGCCGTGCGCCGCGCCGCCGGCAAAAATGCTCGCCCCCATGGCGGAAATGACCACAGCGGAGACCACCGTGAGGCCGAACATGGTCATCCCGTACATCATCCCGTCAGCCGAATTGGCAACGCCGGCCAGCCGGCCAGTGGTGCGTCCTGCAACGAACATCGCAATGATGGTCAAGATGATGCCCCAGACTGCCAGGGCGAGGCTTAGACTCCCCGAGCCCGCCCAAATGGCCATGCACAGGGCTCCAAACACTGACCAAATCGCCAGAAACGTAAACATTCCGGCCCAGATAGCATTCCAATTGGTGCGCGTCGGAACCCCGACAGGATCGAGCTGGATATTCAAATCTGACATAGGTTCCTCCTTTTGAAGCAGAAATATCGTGTCACGATATTCCACACGAATATTGTCCGCCCGCTATTACAGCTTTCTTAATAAGGTTTATCCGGTACCCGGATGGCCTGTATGCCTGTAGTGAGACTGACTCGCTTTTCGCGCCCACGACTGCTTGGGCATTTTAGGAATGCAATGCGGCCAAAAAAACGAGAAGGGCGGCGGGGAATTTCTCCGGGCCGCCCTTTGGTTTGGTTGAGGCTTTTGAGCCAGGCGAGGATTAGTACATCCCGCCGCCCATGCCACCGCCGCCGGGCATACCGCCACCGGCCGCGCCCTTCTTTTCCTCTTCCTTGATGTCGGCCACCAACGCTTCGGTGGTGAGCATCAGGCCGGCAATCGACGCGGCGTTCTGCAGCGCGAGACGCGTGACCTTGGCCGGGTCGATGACGCCCGCCTTCACCAGGTCAACGAACTCGCCTGAGTCCGCGTTGAAGCCGAAGTTGTCGTCCTTCGATTCGCGCACGCGACCAACGACCACAGCGCCTTCCTGACCGGCGTTGTGAGCGATCTGCCGCATGGGCTCTTCGAGCGCCCGCTTTACGATGCTGACGCCGATGGCCTCATCGCCTTCGAGCTTCAGCTTCTCGAGAGCGCCGATGCAACGCACCAGCGCCACGCCGCCGCCGGGAACGATACCTTCCTCGACAGCCGCGCGAGTGGCGTGCATGGCGTCCTCGACGCGAGCCTTCTTTTCCTTCAGCTCGGTCTCGGTCGCGGCACCCACCTTGATGACGGCCACGCCGCCGACGAGTTTCGCGAGGCGCTCCTGCAGCTTCTCGCGATCGTAGTCGGAGGTGGTCTCATCGATTTGCGTGCGAATCTGCTTCACGCGCCCCTCGATCTCGCTGGCCTTGCCCGCGCCCTCGACGATCGTGGTGTTGTCCTTGTCGATGGTGACCTTCTTGGCCTTGCCGAGATCCTCGACCTTCACGTTCTCGAGCTTGATGCCGAGATCTTCGGTGATGGCCTTGCCGCCGGTGAGAACGGCGATGTCCTCGAGCATGGCCTTGCGGCGATCGCCGAAGCCGGGCGCCTTGACGGCCGCGACTTGCAGCGTGCCACGCAGCTTGTTGACGACGAGCGTCGCGAGCGCCTCACCCTCGACGTCCTCGGCAACAATCAGCAGCGGCTTGCCCATCTTCGCAAGCTGTTCGAGCAAGGGAAGCAGGTCCTTCATTGAGCTGATTTTCTTTTCGTGGATCAGAATGCGAACATCTTCAAGCACGCATTCCATTCTTTCGGGATCGGTGACGAAGTAGGCCGAGAGATAGCCGCGGTCGAACTGCATTCCTTCGACCACCTCGAGGGTCGTCTCCATCGTCTTCGATTCCTCGACGGTGATGACGCCGTCCTTGCCGACCTTCTTCATCGCCTCCGCGATGATCGAGCCGATCTGCTTGTCGTTGTTGGCGGAGATCGTGCCAACCTGCGCGATCATGTCGCCCTTGACGTCGCGATGGAACTTCTTCACTTCATCGACGGCCACTTCGACGGCCTTCTCGATGCCGCGCTTGAGGGCAGTTGGGCTTGCGCCGGCTGCGACCGTCTTCACGCCTTCGCGGAAGATAGCCTGTGCCAGCACAGTTGCGGTGGTCGTGCCGTCGCCCGCTACGTCCGAAGTCTTCGAGGCGACTTCACGTACCATCTGCGCGCCCATGTTCTCGAGCGAATCCTGCAGCTCGATTTCTTTCGCTACGGTCACGCCGTCTTTGGTGATGACCGGCGCGCCGAACTTCTTTTCGATGACAGCATTGCGCCCTTTCGGGCCGAGCGTGATCTTCACGGCGTCGGCCAACACGTTGACGCCACGAAGAATGGACTGGCGTGAATTTTCACCAGTCACGATTTGCTTTGCCATGGATCCTCTTCCTCCTCAGAGTCTTTTCTTATACTGCTGGATTGCTACTTATGTTTCGAAGTCTTGATTGCCGCGCCGCCACCCATTCGGGCTGGCTGCGCCAATTTACTTTTTGCCGCTTGCGGCCTTTGCTGCGCCGCCGATCTTCGCGAGAATCTCGTCTTCTTTGAGAATCAGATATTCCTCGTCGTCGATCTTGATGTCGTTGCCGCTGTACTTGCCGAAAAGGATGCGGTCGCCGGCCTTCACGTCCAGCGCGATGCGGTCGCCCTTCTCGTTGAGTTTGCCAGCGCCTACGGCAATCACTTCACCCTCTTGCGGCTTTTCCTTCGCCGAATCCGGGATGATGATGCCGCCCTTGACTGTCTCCTTCTCCTCCAGCCGCCGCACCAACACGCGGTCGTGTAGCGGTGTGATGTTCACTGCCATTTTCGTTCTTCCTCCGGTGGATTACTGAGTGTAGCTTGCTGAGGCTGGACTTAGCACTCGTCTCAAGCGAGTGCTAATATAGCAAAAAATGATTGGCAGTCAAGAAAAAATCGATCAGTCGACCGGTCGCTGTCAGAGCTGGCTGCCTGAATAAGTCTTCTATTTTCAGTAATGTGAGTACTGTAAGGTTTGGCCGACACTTGGATATTGAGTTGCGGGGTGCATCGAGGCTATCATTTCCACAACCGGGGTTGGCTTGGCGCTCCTCTTCTATCTTCGGCTGATTGCCCTGACGGCTGGAACGCTGGTCTACCTGTTCATCATCGCCCTGATCTTGGGCCACAGGCGGCCGCGACGGCTTGAGCGGCTGCTCTTCTTCCTGATCTTGGCTCTTTTTCTGCTCTATGCAGGCGGGCTGCTGCAAATCAACGCGCAGATTCAATATGGGTTTCCTCCGCAAGCGACCGTGTGGCTGTACGCCGGGCTAATGGTGCTGGGAACGATCCTGCTGCAGCCGTTTGTCTGGCATACGCACCTGGAGTACGCGCGGTCGATTCAGCGCGTGAGCGTACCGCTATTTTTCTGGGTGGTGACCGTCCTGCTGTATTTGGGCGCTATTGCCGAGGCGGCATTTGTCGTGGTGCTCTCGCGCAAGGCCGGCGCAGCGGCGGCTGTTGCCATGTTAGGCCACGGAAATTTCAATTTCACCGTTTATTGGGCGCTGTGTGCAGGGCTTGCGGCGATCGCGCAGATTTGGGTGACGCTGCCTGAGGAAAGCCGCCCTGCGAAAATTCTTGGGCGATGGCTGATCGCCGTTTCGTGCGTTCTGTTTGCGGCGCTGGCTACGCGAGTGGTGTACCTGGCCGCGTCGCCGTTTCTGTCGGACCTGCTGACGACCGCGGTCGTAATCGGCGCGGTGTTTCCCGGCGCGCTGCTCATTTATTACGCGCTGCGGCACAACTTTCTCGAGATCGGCGCGCAGCGGAATCTGGTGTACGCGCTATCCGCGACATTTCTGGCGCTGCTGTATCTCGCGCTGGTACGTCGCGTGAGCGGCTGGCTCGAGCCGGTCTTGCCGCCCGAAGCGACGTCGAGCGTTTTGGTGTTCATCCTGATTTTTCTGTTCGAGCCGCTCGAGCGCGCGATTGGGCCGGCGCTCGATCGCAGATTTCGCGAGCGCATCGAGCGATGGCAGGGCCTGACAAAGGAGTTGCAGGAGCAGGCGCGTAGCGGCAATCTCGGGCAGCTGATTGCCTTCGCAGAGAAACGCATTCGCGCGGAGTTCGGTCTCGCGGCGGTGCGCATTTCGGTGCCGCGCGATCCAAGCGCCAAGCCACTCGAATCTCCCGGCGGTCTGGGGCATGCGGTGAAGATTCCACTCGCGAAAGACGGCCAAGAGATCGGGCTGCTCGAGGCCACATCCACGGGATCGTATCTGACCGGCGAAACGAGCGCGGGATTGCAATTTTTTGCCGAGCAGTTGCCGGCAATGATCGATTTGTGCTCGCTGATCGAAGAAAAACTGCGGCTCGAGCGCGAACTTGCGGAGCGTGAACGGCTCGCGGTGCTGGGGCAGATGGCGGCGAGCGTCTCGCACAACCTGCGCAATCCGCTGAGCTCGATGAAAATCGTGATGCAAGTACTGCTCGAAAATCCCCGGCTGAGCTCGGACGTCCGCCACGATTGCGAACTGGTGGTCGCGGAGCTCGATCGCATGAGCACGAAGCTCAAACAGCTGCTCAATTTCGCGAAGCCGGCAGTCAGCGAAAAATCGGTAGGCGCCGTGGCGCTCGCAAAGCAGACAACCGAGTTGTTGCGCAAGGACGCGGAGAGGCACCACGTGGCTCTCGAGTTCAGCGCTCCTGGGGAGGAAATTCCGGTGCTCGCGTCGGACGAGGCATTCAGCGAAGTGGTCTCGAATTTGGTCGTGAACGCGATCGAGGCGCAGCCCGACGGCGGCAGTGTGAAGGTGAATCTGGCGCGTGCCGACGGGCGGCTCGACATGTCGATTGAAGATGAAGGACCCGGGATTTCGCCCGAGCTGCGGGCGAGAATGTTTCAACCGTTTTTCACGACGAAAGTAAGCGGGACAGGACTTGGCCTCGCGATCGCGGCGCGGCGCGTGGCCGAGATGACCGGCACGATCACGTGCGAAAGCCCGCTCGCGGATAGCAAAGGCACGAGATTTCGCATCACGCTGCCGCTCGCGACTGATACGACCGAGCAAGCCGAGCACACCGGCGATATTGCGGTGGATGCGGCCAAACCCACCACGGTCTGAACGATCTTTTTAACAGGAGTTTCATGCCGACGATTTTGATTGTGGACGACGAGCCTGCCGCGCGCTACGGAATGCGCCGCGCGCTGGAGGGCAGCTATAAAGTTTGCGAAGCCGGCTCGGCCCAGGAAGCACGCACAGGCCTCGCGTCGATTCGGCCCGATCTGATCCTGCTCGACCTGAGCATGCCCGGGGAAGATGGCATCACGTTCTTGCGCAGCCTGCGCGAGAGCGGCGATGCGACCCCGGTGCTGGTAGTGTCGGCGCTCGATACGGCGCGCACAGCGGTGGACGCGCTTCGCAGTGGCGCAGCGGATTATCTGGTGAAAGGTTTCGACATTTCCGAATTGCGCGCCCGCGCCGCGAACCTGCTGCGGCAGGCGGAGCTTGGCGCCGAAAACGAGCGATTACGGCGCGAACTTGTCGCGGAAGGTCAATTCGGGCGCATGCTCGGGCGTTCGCCAGCAATGCGGCGGACGTTCGAGATGGCGGATCGCGTCGCGAGCACCGACGCTACGGTGCTGATTCTCGGTGAAAGCGGGACCGGGAAGGATTTGCTCGCACAGGAAATTCACGCGCGATCGCCGCGCGCGCAAGGGCCGTTCGTGGCCGTGAATTGCGCGGCGCTGCCGGAGAATTTGATCGAGTCGGAGCTGTTCGGCTACGAAAAAGGCGCGTTCACCGGCGCGGCGCAACAGCGCAAAGGAAAATTCGAACTTGCTTCGGGCGGGACGCTTTTCCTCGACGAAATCGGCGACATGAATCCCGTGACCCAGGCGAAAGTGCTGCGGGCTATCGAGAGCCGCAAGATCGAGCGCCTTGGCGGGTCGCATTCGATCGATGCGGACGTGCGCATCATTAGCGCGACACATCGAGACCTGCCCGCCGATATTTCCGCTGGGCGGTTTCGCGAAGATTTGTACTACCGTCTGCGGGTTGTGACGCTCGAGCTGCCGCCGTTGCGCGCGCACAAGGAAGATATTCCGCTGCTCGCGGATGCTTTTTTGGCGCAATTGAGCGTGCGCCATGGACGCAGCGGGCGGCTTTCTCCCGAGGCGATGGAGACTCTCTCGCGCTACGATTGGCCGGGCAACGTGCGCGAGCTGCGTCATGCGATCGAGCGCGCACTGGTGCTCGCGCATGAAAACGAAATGTCCGTGTCTGATCTGCCTGAAGAAGTGCGCAAGAACTCCGGCGTGGCCATTGCGGCGCGCAATGGGGAAGGGAATTCGTTCTTGGGGGAGCCTGATTTTCGCGACGCGAAGCACAAATTCGAAATTGCGTACTTGAAACGAAAGCTCGAGGAGAATCGCTGGAATGTTTCGCGAACGGCGGCGGAGATTGGGCTGCATCGTCAAAGTTTGCAGGAAAAGCTGAGGGAACTCGGAATCCAGCGGCCGGGCAAGTAGGCGGTGGCCGAAGTCACCCCGCCTGCTGGATCAGAGTGCGTACTGGGGCGAATTCTTCTTGGAATCGAGCAACGAAATTGCGGGATTTGTCCTGGCCGGCGGCGAAAGCTCGCGGATGGGTCGCGACAAGGCGCTGCTCGTATTTGACGGCGAGCCGCTGCTGGTCCGCACGGTGCGGTTGGTGGAATCGGTGGCCGGCCCGACGACAGTAATCGCAAGGCCAGACGACTACCGGTCGCTCGATTTGCGTGTGATCGGGGACGATTTTCCGGGCGCAGGCCCGCTCGGTGGTATCGCCACGGCGCTGCGCGCGTCGCAGGCTCCCTGGAACCTGATCGTCGCGTGCGATCTACCGTATCTGACCGAGAAGTGGCTTGAGCATCTGATCGCGCGGGCTCGTGCGTCTCGCGCGGACGCGGTGCTGCCGGTGAGTGAGCGCGGCGCTGAGCCCCTTTGCGCCGCCTATCACAAGAGCGGCGAGTCCGCGATCAGCGCGGCCCTGGCGCGCGGCACGCGGAAAGTGACCGACGGGCTGCAAGCGCTTTGCGTTGACAGCATCGAACCCGCGGAGTGGAAAGCATTCGACTCGGACGGTATGCTATTCAAGAATATGAACTCGCCTGCGGATTATGAAGAGGCAGTGGCGCGCTTGAGCGGACGCGCGAAATTGTCCCGATGACGAACGGCCATTACTTCGAATTTCAAAATGTTTTCAAGTCGTTCGACGACAACCACGTGCTGAAGGACGTGAGTTTTCACGTGGATCGTGGCGAGACCGCTGTGATCATGGGGCGCAGCGGCGTCGGAAAATCGGTTTCGCTGAAGCTACTACTTGGCTTTCTGAAGCCGGATTCAGGTCGCATTGTTGTGGCGGGCGAGGATGTGACGAATTGGACCGAAGATCAGTTCGCCGGCATCCGGCGGCGCGCCACAATGGTGTTTCAGTCGGGCGCACTTTTCGATTCCATAACCGTCGCGGAGAATGTGGCGTTTCCACTCGTGGGACGCGACCATAACACCGCGGATCAAATTGACCGTCGCGTCAAAGAACTCCTCGAGATGCTGGAAGTATCCGAGTTTGCGAATCTTTTGCCGGCCGATTTGAGCACGGGGACAAAGCGGTCCGTGGCGATCGCCCGGGCGCTGGCGGAAGATCCTGAAGCGATTTTGTACGACGAACCGACCACGATGGTCGATCCAATCATGGCCGCGCACATCATCGACCTGATCGTCAAGTTGAAGCAGAAATTTCACAAGACATCGATCGTCGTGACGCACGATACGCATCTCGCCAAGAAAATCGCCGATCGCATCATTTTTCTGCAACAAGGGCACGTTGAATTCTTCGGTACGTGGGCCGAACTCGAAGCATCGCCCGATCATTTCCTCCACAACTTCCTCGAACAAGACGAATTGATTCCCGCGCTGGATGCCACCGCGTGAGCGAGCCGCAAGCAGCCGACCCGAAAAGCCAGCTTCGCCGCGCGATGGGATTTTGGGACGTTCTTCTGTTCAACATCGCGGCGGTGCTCGGTCCGCGCTGGATCGCCGCCGCCGCGCACAACGGAACTTCGTCGATCAGCCTTTGGGCGCTCGCGGCCGTTTTTTTCTTCCTGCCGAACGCTTTCGTCATCATCGAGCTTTCGACGAGGTTTCCGAGCGAAGGCGGCCTGTACGTTTGGTGCAAGGAAGCATTCGGCGAATTTCACGGGTTTGTCGCCGGCTGGACGTATTGGGTCTACACATTTTTCTATTTTCCGGGGTTGCTGATGGCCAGCGCGGCGATGTGCGCGTACATCGGCGGGCCGAAAACAGCTTTTCTCGCGCAAGATCGTCCGTTCCTCATAGTCGGGTCGCTCGTGCTTCTTTTTGTCGCTGTCTATCTCAACATCATCGGGCTGCATATCGGCAAATGGTTGCAGAACGCAGGCGGCATCGGAACCTATGTTCCGCTGCTGATGCTGGTGGCGCTCGGCGGGTATTTGTGGGTCACGCACGGCGCACAAACGCATTTCAGTGTGGCGAACATGCTGCCTGCCTGGAATTGGGACACAGTGAATTTCTGGCCGCAGATCGCGTTCGCTTTCACGGCGCTCGAGCTGTGCTCGATGATGAGCGAGGAAGTGCGCGACCCACACCGCACGTTCCCGCGCGCGATACTCAGTTCCGGGCTGCTGATTTCGCTGATCTATATCGCAGGTACGTTCGCCGTGTTGGCGATGGTGCCGGCTGCAGCAGTCGATCCGAAGGCGGGCGTGTTTCAGGCGCTGACCACGGGATCGACTCTGCTGCGCATCGGAGCGTACGGAGTGATCGCAGCACTGCTCGTGACGGCAGGCAATGCGGGCGGTGTCGGGACGACTGTTGCAGGAGTGGCGCGCATCCCGTTCGTAGTTGGAATCGATCGCTACATGCCGGCCGCGTTCGGGAAAATTCATCCGAAGTGGAAGACGCCGTGGGTCTCGATTCTGGTCCAAGCGCTCATTTCAGGCGCGATCCTGCTGGTGATTCAGTTGAACGAAACGGCGAACAGCGCGTATCAGATTTTGGTCGACGCGGGGACGATTCTTTATTTTGTGCCGCTGCTCTATATGTTCGCGGCGGTGATAAAGCTCGCCTATCGGGCGGATCGCGCCGAACGGGCCGCGCGAGAAAACGCATCGCTGATCCCCGGCGGGAAATTCGGCGTTTGGGTAATGGGCGTTTTGGGTATGGCCGTCGTGACTGGCGGGATCGTGCTGTCGATGATTCCGCCGGGCGATGTAGAGCACAAGTGGCTGTTTGAGGTGAAGCTGATCGCGGGCACGCTTGGCGCGCTGGCGCTGGGACTCATTCTCTATTATCGCGGCGTGCGGGCAAAAGCGCGCGAGGGCATGAGTTCCGCGCAACCGCAGCAGCCGGCGGTGCCTACGCAATAGGAGAGACGCCAGACGCTGCGCATCGCCGCGGCGTCTAGAATCCTTCCTCGATCAATTTGCTCACGGTGAGGCGCGAAGCGGCAGGCGCTTTGCGCGATTCGAGCAGGCTCTCCACATACTTTGCGAGGATGTCGGACTCGAGGTTGACTTTGTCACCGGGGACCATCGCGCGCACGTTCGTGTTGGCATATGTGAAGGGGATGACGGCGAAGTCGGCGACGCCATCTTGCCAGCGGGCGACCGTCAGGCTGATGCCGTCGACTGCGATCGAGCCTTTTTCCGCGACGTAACGGCCCAAATCTTCGGGAACACGCACGGAAAGCCACCAGCTCTCGCCTTCGCGCGCCAGGCGCGTGACGCGGCCGGTGCCATCGACATGTCCCTGCACGAAATGGCCACCGAGGCGCACGCCGGCTGCGAGAGGGCGCTCGAGGTTCACGAGATCTCCTGGTTTTTTCTCACCGAAGGACGTGCGACGCAGGGTTTCGCCGGACAAGTCCGCGGCGAAAAAATCCACACCGCAGTCGACGACGGTGAGGCAGCAGCCGTTCACGGAGACGCTGTCGCCTGGTTTCGTTTGCGCCGCGATATCCAGCGCGGCTGCGGATTCGTCGAGCGCGAGGCGGAGGCGTCCGCCGTCGGGACCGTGGTCGAACGCGCTAATTTTCGCCAGCTGCTCGATGATTCCCGTAAACATCGTGGAAATATCCTTCGACGACGAAATCAGAGCCAAGACTGTAGGTTGTGATGTGCGATAGTGCCGGCGCGTTCGTGATTTTACGGGACGGGATTTCCGCGACCGGCACGGCGCCGGTACCCATGATTCTCGGCGCGTAGTACAGGACCATTTTGTCGACGATTCCGGCGGCGAGCGTCGCGCCGTTTAGTTCAGCGCCCGCTTCGATAATCACATCGAGCATTTTGCGCCGGCCGAGTTCGCGAAGGACTTCGGTGAGGTCGACGCGGCCGTTTCGAGCCGGAACGCGCTGGACTTCGACGCGGGCGTCGGCGAGGGCGCGAGCTTTTGTCGAGCGCGTGGACTGTGTCGTGAAGACCAAAACGTCTTCGGACGCCGAGCGCACGAGTTCGGAATCAAGTGGAAGGCGCAGTTGCGAATCAACCACGGCTCGCAGCAGTGGCCGCCGGCGCGGCGCGCCAGTGCGGTCGGTCAGGCGCGGATCGTCAACCAGAATCGTGCCGACGCCTGTGAGCAGCGCGTCCGAAGCGTGGCGCAACTGCTGCACGGCGGCTTGCGAAGCTTTAGCTGTGATTTGTGTGCGCTGGCCGGCGCGCGCGGCGATCTTGCCATCGAGGGTGAGCGCGGCTTTCAGGGTCACGAAAGGCAATTTCGTCGTGATCCAGCGCGCGAATCCTTCGTTGATCCGGCGGGCTTCATCGGCTTCCACGTCGGTCGTGACTTGAATTCCCGCTTTGCGCAGTTGCGCGAAGCCTTGGCCTGCGACTTTCGGGTTCGGATCGCCAATCGCGGCGACGACGCGCTTCACGCCGGCCTCAATGAGGGCTGAGGTGCACGGCCCGGTGCGGCCCTTATGGCAGCACGGCTCGAGATTGATGTAGAGCGTCGCGCCACGCGCCTTCGCGCCCGCCTGTTTCAGCGCAACAATTTCCGCGTGATCGTGATGATCGTAAACGTGATAACCCTCGCCAATGATCTGGTCATTTTTCACCAGCACGGCGCCGACGCGCGGATTAGGATGCGCGACTCCGACGCTTTCCTGCGCCAGATCGAGAGCGCGCTTCATCCAGAAATTGTCGGAGCGCGCGGCGGATTTAATCAAAGAGTGAGTCGACGTAGGTTTGCGCGTCAAAGGGCACCAGATCTTCCATCTGTTCGCCTGTGCCAACAAATCGAATGGGCAGATTCAGTTCGCGTGCGATGGCGACGACGATTCCACCTTTCGCCGTGCCGTCCAGCTTGGTGAGGACGATGCCGCTCACTCCCGCGTGGCTCCAGAATTCTCGCGCCTGATTCAGGCCGTTCTGGCCTGTGGTCGCGTCGAGCACGAGCAGCACGTCGTGCGGCGCGCCGGGCACGACTTTCGCGGCGGTTCGTTTCATCTTTTCGAGCTCAGCCATCAGGTTCGATTTCGTGTGCAGGCGTCCCGCGGTATCTACAATCACGACCTCCGCGCTGCGGGCGCGCGCCGCCGCAAGAGCGTCGAAAATCACGGCCGACGGATCAGCGCCTGATTTTTGTTTGATGACTTCGACGCTGGCGCGCCGGCCCCACACCTCCAATTGTTCGATGGCGGCGGCGCGAAACGTATCGGCGGCGCAGAGTATCACGTTCGCGCCTTCTTTTTTCAGGCGATTCGCAAGCTTGCCGATCGTCGTCGTTTTCCCCGTTCCGTTCACGCCAACCACGAAAATCACGCGCGGGCCCGAATCGACTGTCGCGCCCACGACACTGTTCGCAGCGCTGTTTGCGGCTGGCGCCGTGTTGCCGTTCGTTCCGGCGCTCGCGGCGGGCGCGGCGAGAATTTTCACGATCTGCCGCTTCAATTCCTGTTTCAAGGCGGCCGCGTCGTCGATCTTATGCTCGTTTACCTGCTGGCGCAGCGCGGCGAGCACCTCCTTGGTCGTACGCACGCCAATGTCGGCACTCAGCAGGGCGGTTTCGAGCTGCTTCAACAGCTCGGGATCGACCGGACGATCGCCCGTGAGCAACTGCTCGACGCGCGCGGCCAACTCGGTCCGCGTCTTGGTGACCGATTCCTTCAGCCGCTCCAGCAGAGTCGGCTCAGGTTTTCCGAATAGCGTGATCATCTGAATGGAACAGCAACTGCGAGTCACAATTCTAGCAGACGCGCACGCGCGCCGCAGAACCAGCTATTTGGCACCGCAAATTCCAGTGATAGAATCCCGCCACTTCTCGACGAGGTTTCCACATGCGCAAATTATTGCTTCCTGTTCTGCTGGTTGCGGTGACGGGCCTGGCTTTCGCGCAGCAGCCCCAAGATTTCTCCAAAGTTCAGATCAAGGCGATTCCAGTCTCCGGCGTAGTCACGATGCTGCAAGGCGCGGGAGGAAACATTGCGGCTTCGATCGGCGACGATGGCGTCCTGATTGTCGACGCAGAATACGCACCGCTCGCGGACAAAATCCAGGCGGCGATCGACCAAATCGCCGGCTCGCACAAGCCGGTCCGCTTCCTGATCAACACGCACTATCACGCCGACCATTCCGACGGCGACTCGGCGTTCGGCGCGCGCGGTGCGACCATCATCGCGACAGAAAATCTGCGGAAGCGGCTCGAGAGCGGCAGCATTGGCGGCAATGGTGGCGCGCTCAAGTTTCAGCAGCCACCGTCGCCCAAAGCCGCGCTGCCCATCGTCACCTACGACGACCAGATGTATGTGCACTTTAATGACGACGCGATCGTGCTGATGCACTTCGCCGCGCACACGGACGGCGATTCGGTCGTTTACTTCCCCAAAAGCAATGTCGTCCACATGGGCGACATCTTCATCCGTTATGGTTTCCCGTTCATTGACGTCAATTCAGGCGGCAGCATTCAGGGCATGATCGCCGCGTGCGAAAAAGTGACAGCCACCTTGCCCGCGGATGTGAAAGTGATTCCGGGGCACGGTGACCTGGCAACGCTCGACGACGTGCGCGCCTACACGCAGATGATGAAAGACACGATGGCGGCAGTGCAGAAAGGTATCGCCGACCAAAAGACGCTCGACCAGATGAAGCAGGAAAAGATTCTCGCGCCCTGGCAGAGGTATTCGGGCAATTTCGTCAACAGCGACGCGTTTATCGAGACAATCTACTACTCGCTGATGGGCAAGACTCGCAGATAATGAGATCAGTGGAAATCTAGACTTCGACAAGGGTAGCCGTGAGGCGAAGCCGTCCGGAAGCCACGGCTGCCTCGAGCGCCTCCACAACCTGCGGATCGAATCGCGTGACGACCAGCGAGCGGATCCGCGCGAGGGCGTAATCGAGATCCATCGCCGACTGATACGGACGGTTCGTGGTGATGGCGTCGAGCGTGTCCGCCACGGCTATGATGCGGGCCATCATCGGAATCTGGTCTCCCTGCAAGCCATACGGGTAGCCCGCGCCATCCATGCGCTCGTGGTGCAGTTCGATTCCGGGCAGCACGTCTTTCAGTTGCGCGACGGGACGCATGATGTTTGCGCCCTTCACCGTATGCTGTTTCATCAACTCGAATTCCTCTTCGGTGAGCTTGCCAGGCTTTTTCAGCACGCGATCGTCAACGCCGATCTTGCCGACATCATGCAGCAGCGCCGAGATGCGCAGCCTGTCCAATTCCTCCGCTGGTAATCCGATCCCGTCGCCGATAATCATCGAGTATTTTGCGACGCGTCCCGAGTGACCGCGGGTATACGGATCCTTTTCGTCGATGGCCGCGGCGAGCATGCGGATCGAGCCCAAGAACAGCTCGCGATTTTCTTCCGCCGCTTGCTTCAGCTTTTCGACGTACTCCTCGATGTGTCCCGCCATCTGATTGAACGTTTCGGCCAGCTCGCTGATTTCCGCCGCGCCGCGCACTTCGACACGCTCGTGGAATTCGGCCCGGCTGATGGCGCGCGTCGATTCAACGAGCCCGCGAATCGGCCGCGTGATCCCCACCGCGAAGACATACCCGAGGATCAACGCCAAACCTGTGGCGCCGAGCACGAAGCTGTGCGCCGCGGAAGTCAATTCCTCGACGCCGGCGTCGATGCGCGCGTCATCCAGGCTCCGCTGCGCGATCACCGCCCAGCGCAGCTCCGGAATGGTGCTGTAGGTGCCGATCATTTCGACCGGGTGGCGCTTGCCTTTTACGTTGATTTTGAAGTTCGTTGTTTGCGTGGCCCGCAGATCCTGCGGCAATTCGGTCACCTGCTTCGCCAGCGGCGACATCGACGTCACATCCATGCCCGGCACCATTTCGCTCGTGTTAGGGTCGGCCACGATATGGCCATGGACGTTCACGATATAGACCCTGCGATCGCGCACGCTTGCATCACGCAGCCGCGCCTGCACGGGCTCGAGCGAAACCACCGCGGCGAACATCCCGGCGAATTGCCCGTCCGCCAGCAACGGGATAGACATCACCATCGCCGGCCGGTTGTCGCGGCCGAGCGCAAAGGGCTCGCTAAACGAATCGAAGCCCTGAATGCTTGTCGTAAACGCGCGCTTCAGGTCGGCTTCGACAAATGGATCGTGATCCGCAACGAAGCTGCCCGCCGTCGGCCCCTTGGCCTCCTTGTTGATGGCCATCACATAGAGAATGTTTTGATCGTTCTCGACAAAGTCCTCGAGCATGCGCGAGAGCTGCGCGGCGTGGGTCGAATCGTCGACGTCCTGGATCCAGCCGGTCAGAGCGAGCACCTGCCGCTGGCTGATCAGTTGTTCGCGAATATTCTGCTCGAATTGCAAAGTCTCATTCGCGAGTGAGCGCGTTATTTCGCTCTGCTGGACGCGCTCCGTGTCCTGGAGCTTCTCTTCACTGAGTTGGAGAGCCTGCCGGTGATAAAGCCAAAGCGGCCCGACGCTCAGCAGCACGAGAGCGGCGAGCACAACCCAGAGGATCCGCAGCCGCCTGATTTTGAGATGTTCCAGGGCTGGATGGAGCATAAAAGTCGAAGTAGTACGAAACGAAAATGCTAGCGAAAGCGAACGTGAGGCACAACGGAACTCCGGTACTGGGGTTGGCTGATAAGCCACACTGAAGACGGCAGTTAGACCGGGTGCCAAAAGGCGTTCAGGCTCGCTTTCCGGCCCTTGCGGAACCCTCTCCCGTTGACTGAACGGCATCCCAGTGATAACCAGAAGACAATATGCCTCTGCCGCCCCTGTCGTTGCGAGCGACCAAATTGCTGATCGAAGCGCGCCGCGAAGCGGGAGCGCGTGGCGCCGAATCCCTCGATGCCAATGACCTGATTTTGGCGGCGGTTCTTGAGGATCAAAATCTCAATTCTCTCGATCTAAACGAGCAGCATCCGGACGTGAAAAAATACGCCGAGATGCAGCCAAAGCCAAAAGGGGTGCTGTTTCGGCCAGACTGCGCGCTTCCTAAAGAAAGGCTCTTCGAGGCGGAAATCGCGGGAGAGTTGTTGAGGAAGATCCACGAATTGCAGCCGGTCTCCAGCGCGGTACCGTATAACCGTGGAATGCCCGTTTCGGATGGTTTCACGCACGCAATGGAAGCCGCGGAAAAACTACGTGATGAGTTTCATCAGAGCAAGGTCACAGCGCTGCATATTCTCATTGGAGCGATGCGGCAGCCGTGCGAAGCTGCCCGCTTGCTGCAAGAGAACGGGATCACGGAAGAAAAGGTCCAGGCGCTGCTCAGCGCGGCCCCGACAAGCTGAACGCCTTGCTTCCCCGTAGGACATCCTTTTCGTCTTGTCAATGCGATGGACTTTATCGGCGAGTTCTATTGCCGGGGCTTGCCGATCCGATTTTCCGTGCCCGCGACGAGACGTGCGATGTTCGAGCGATGCTTCCACAACACGAGCAGCGAAATCAGGATGGTCGAGAACGTGATGTAGTCGGGCGGCGCGTGGCGCGGCGCGTACAGGATGTAGATGAGGAATGGAAGTGCTGCCGCAGCGATGATCGATCCGAGTGAAGAGTAGCGCCAGAAAGCGACCATCAAAATCCACAGAAGGCACGCGGCCCCGACGGCTTCAGGGCAGATCGGCAGAAAACCCCCCAACATCGTTGCGACGCCTTTGCCTCCTGAAAATGCAAGCCAGACGGGAAACATGTGGCCGGCCACGGCCATCACGGCCGCAGCGATCATCCAGCGCGGGCTGCCTCCGGTCCAACGCGCCGCCAGCCAGACGGCAAGGTAGCCCTTTCCTGCATCGAGCAGTAGCGTCAAGATCCCCGCGATGATGCCGGCGCTGCGCGCCACATTGGCGGCGCCGATGTTGCCGCTGCCGGTCGAGCGAACGTCCTTGCCGCTCATCGCCCTCACGATCAGCAACCCGAACGGAATCGAACCGAGCAGATACGCGGCCACCGGAATGAGCCAATCGAATCTCACGCGACACCTTTCGCTTGCTGCACGAACGAATAGCTGTCGATTTTGGTGTACTCCGCACCGGTTGGCTTGGTGATGCTATTGAAGAGGTGAAATTCGGATTCGCGGGCGGCGCCAAAGTCGGTGTCCTTGAGCTTTTCGGCTTCGCGCACGAGTCGATCGACTCCTTCCGGTGATGAAATGCGCGCCAGCGTCAAATGTGGCGTAAAGGCGCGCGCCTCGCGCTCGATTCCGAGCGGCTCGAGCTCTCCTTCGATTGCGCCGGCGAGCGAACCCAGGTTTGCGGAGCCTTGCACTCCAGACCAGAAGACCCGTGGGCGTCTTTCGTTCGGAAAGAAACCCACACCGCGAAACTGCATTTCGACGGGCCGCTCCGAGAGGATTTTTGCGAGCGCGACGCGAATCGATTCAATTTTCTTCGTATCCTGGTCGCTCACGTGTCCGATGAACTTGAGCGTAACGTGAATTCCCTCGCTGCGCACCCAGCGCGCGCCCCTGCACGCTGGCTTGAGGCGATCGATTAATTCAGCGATTGCCTGGCGTACGCCCGCTGGAATATCGAGCGCAACGAACAGGCGCATCGCTTAATTCCGCCCATTCGTAGGAAAAAGAAAATAGCGCCGAACCATGTCGAGCGCGGAAAGCGCCGCGAATTGGCGGATACGATCTCGGTCGCTCGGCGGGAACCGAAACGCTTTATCGCACGGCCCGCGTTCGTCTGCCAGCGCGATGTGCACCAGACCGACAGGTTTTTCCGCGCTGCCGCCCCCGGGCCCTGCGATTCCAGTGACGCCGAGGCCAAGCGTGGTGCCGACGCGCTTGCGAATTCCGTCGGCAAGCGCCAGCGCCACTTCCGGACTGACTGCGCCGTGCGTTTCGATCAGTTCGCGCGGCACGCCGACGAAATTCGTCTTCGTTTCACTGCTATAGCAGACTACGCCGCCCATGAAATAGGCTGAACTTCCCGCGAGATTCGTCAGTCGCTCGGCAAGTAGCCCGCCGGTGCAGCTTTCCGCGACGGAAATGGTCGCGTGATTTTCGATCAACAGTCGCGACACGATCTCCTCAAGCGATTCACCATGTGTCGAGACAAGATTTTCGCCGAGTGCGAGCGCCATGCGGCTGACCAGCTCGTCAAGGCGCGCCTCGGCTTTCGCGGGATCGTCCGACCAGATGCTCGGATGAAGCTGGATGCCGTTCGCCGTCGCCAGAATTGTCGTATCGGTGTCCGGATATTGTGCGTAAAACGGAGAGACGCGCTGCTCCACGTCCGACTCAAATAGCCCCATGATGCGCAGCTCGCGCGTGTACAGCCGCTCTTTGATGCCGAGGCGTTCGATGCGCGGTTTGACTTCGGATTCGAAGAGCGCCCGCAATTCGTGCGGCACGCCGGGAAGCAGAATCAGGATGTGGCCGCGCGCCTCGACCCATAGGCCGGGCGCGGTGCCGCGCGGATTCGGCATTACGGTGGAGCCTTCGATGATCTGCGCTTGGCGGCGATTGATTTCCGGCATCGCGCGCCCGTAGCGCCGAAAGCGCTCCTCGATCTTGTGCAGCGTCTCTTGGTGGACGATCAGCTTTCTTCCGAGCAGCTCCGCGACGGTCGAGCGCGTGCGGTCGTCATCCGTCGGCCCGAGCCCCCCAGACGCGACGATCACGTCGGCGCGCTCGAGCGCGTTGCTGAACGACATCCGCATCTCGTCCGGGGCGTCGCCGACAACGGCTTTGTGCACCACGCGCACGCCAAGCGCGGTCAGTTCGGCCGTGAGGAATAGGGAATTCGTGTCCAGGCGATGCGGTGTGAGCAGTTCCGAACCGACTGCGATAATTTCCGCTTTCATGCTTTAGGAGTTTTACTCGATGAACCTGAGGCTACGCAAGCCGCGTCGCGAACTGCTGATGTTCGGCTCGGTTACCAGGCGTTCAGAGGCAGGCCTTCCACATCCCAGTCGAGGGTGAACAGCGCGTTATTCGTGGCGATGACGGCGCGATTGCTAGGCAACAATGCGAGACCGACAATGTTGGAGCCGCCAATTACGACTTCGGCTTCGGCCTGTGGAGTGAGACGAACTACTCCGCGCTTGCCACTAAGCGACGCGGCCACGTACAGATTGCCGCGGCGATCAAATGCGACACCCTGCGGGCGTCCCAAGCCACGAAAAAATACATTCACCTCACCGGCCGGTGAAATCTTGTACACGCGGTCAAAGCTCGAACTAGTTGGGCCGGTGACAAACAGATCGCCCATAGGACTAAACGCAAGGTGATAGGCAGACATCGAAGGCTCGAGCGTGGCAAAAACGAAAATTTCGCGATCGGCGCCAATCTTGAAAATCGTCCCGCTGCGATCGCCGACATAGAGGTTCCCGGCTTTATCGAACGCCAGCCCAGTGGCGATACCCATGCCTTCGATCCATTGCATGGCGCGGCCGTCGGGCGAAATGCGGTGAATAGTGCCGTCGTTGCGACAAGAAACATAGAGATTGCCGTCGCGGCCGATGGCAATACCCGTCGGATTCATCAGCTCGGTGATGAAGGGCTTGACGACGTGGTTCGCCGTGATTTTGTACAGCGAGACGGGAACCTTTTGCCCGCGCTGCCCGCTGAACGTGACGTAGATGTTTCCCTCGGAATCAACGGCAGGATTCGCGACGGGATGCAGATTGTCGGCGATCTGCATGCCGAGCGCGATCGGGAAGGGCGCGCTTTCGATGGTGCCCATGCGCACGCGTACGGCTCCTCCTGCGGCGCCTTCGGGCACGCGCGCGATCAGCAGGTTATCGGCCGCCATGACCAGGCTCGCCTCGGATGACCCGAACTGGACCTGCGCGCGTGTGTGATTGCGGGCGCTGAAACCGCTGCCCTTGATGGAGACTTCGCCGCCCGGCAAGGCCGCGCCTGGTTTGACGCTTTCAATTCTGGGCGAACCATTCATTTTGAAGAGTAGGCGCGAGTGCGTGTTTTACGGCAACGAACACGGCAGTTGGTTGTCTGTTTGCGGCAAGCGCGCGTCGAAGGATACGTTCTTGCGCTGGTGTCCAACCCTTACAAGCCCGCCGCGCGCGCGATCCACAGCAGGATCGCCGTGTGGATCCCGGCGACCCAGTCGTCCGTCATGATTCCCCAGCCGCCCGGCAAAGACTCCGCCTGCCGCGCTGGGAACGGCTTCCAAATATCGAACGCTCGAAAAAGTATAAGACCCAGCAGCAAATAATGCCAGTTCATGGGGGCAAGAGCGAGGGTGAAGGCGAGATGCTGCCCGGAGACCTCGTCAATGATGACGGACTGAGGGTCCTTCTTGTCCAGGAGTTTGGCGGCGCGAGAGGAAGCCCACTGACCGACGATAATGAGAACAATGGTCACGGGGATGGCAGTCCAGCAGGCCCAGTGCAGCCGTTCGAGGAGTGTGACGGGACGCAGCGGAAACTGCGCGCCGACATCGGGCGCGAAATGGCCTTGCGTGAGTGCATAAATCAGGAGGCCGACAAGAGAACCGAACGTGCCGGGGCCAATCGGGATATCGCCCAGGCCGCCCACGGTGGCGAGAAAGAGAGCGAGATTCGTTTTCGGTGGCTCGGGCTGGGGGGGAGCGGGTGGCGGAGTCGCCTGTGACTCGGGAGGCGTAGTGGCAGAGGCCGAGTCGGGCGCGTCAGTTTTCGTCGTCATCTCTTTCGGGTTTGACTCCGTTTCGTTCTCGATTCTCACTGATGGATTCGTCGATCACGGGCTCGCTTACGACGTATCGCTCGCTCGACCAGTTGCCCAGACCCAGCAGTTTGCATCTTTCACTGCAAAACGGAAAATTCGCGTCCGTCTCGGAATCGGTTTCCTTCCGGCAGATCGGACAGTGCCACCTCATACCACTTCCGATTATGACTTCACTTGGCGCTGGGGTGGGCCGAATTCTTTTTCGCCCGACCGCGCGCGGCACCTCCCTCGCTAGCGTGCATATTGGCCGCCGTCTGCAGCGGCGATTGGCGGGATTATACATGGATGTTTCGCGGAGTTGGGTTAACTGGAGGCGAGAATCGGGAAAAGATTTTTTTCAGGGGCCAGAGCGGGCGCAGCGAGACGCGGGGATTCGAAAGCGATCGCGCGGCCGATGACGTCGTGATCTTTCGAGTCGGTGATTTCGACGGTGGCGAGTGTGCCGGGCGCGGGCAGTTGTGAGATGTCCGTGACGCCTTCGAATTCAGTGATGTAGACCTTGCCGTCGATTTCAGGCGCCATGCCTTCGTGCCGCGCCTCCCAGATCAAATCGGTGTCTTCGGAAGGTCCTTCGAGCATGACGGTGAGTTGCTGGCCGACATGCTTGCGCAGTTTGCGCGCGGAGATTTTTTTCTGGATGGACATCAACTGAGCGCGGCGGCGCGCGATCGTTTCGCCATCGACTTTGTCTCCAAGCGAGAAGCTCTTCGCGGCATCTTCATCGGAATAGGCGAAAACACCCAGCCAATCGAATTCGGCGGCGCGGACGAAGTCGCAGAGCTCGCGAAAATCGGCTTCGGTTTCGCCAGGGAAACCGGCGATGAACGACGTGCGGATGGAAACGCCAGGAATCGTGCGACGGATCTTCTCGATCAATTTCAGGAATGCGTCGGCGTGCGAGCCGCGCTTCATGCGCGCGAGAACGCTGCGGCTGGCGTGCTGCAAGGGCACGTCGAGATATTTTGCGAGATGGTGGTGGGCGGCGATCGTGTCGAGCAGTTTCTGCGTGATGCGATTCGGGTAGCAGTAGAGGAAGCGAATCCAGTGGAGGTCCTCAATGCGGGCCAGGCGCGCTAGAAGAGTCGGGAGTCCATCTCGCAGACCCAAATCTTCGCCGTAGTAGGTGGTGTCCTGGCCGATCAGGGAAATCTCGCGAACGCCAGCGGCGGCGAGATTTTCGGCTTCGCGGACCACCGATTCGAAACGGCGGCTGCGGAATTTTCCGCGCAGCTGCGGAATCACGCAGAAGGTACAGGGGTGGTCGCAGCCCTCGTTGATCTTGATGTAAGCGGTATGGCGCGGTGTGGCGAGAATGCGCGGCGTGAGGTCATGGTAGAGATAGGCGGGCGTCTCCTTAAGGCCGTCGTTCTCGGCGATGCCTTCGGGGGTGAGTTCGCCCTGGCAAGCCGCCAGCACCTTTTCGACTTCGCCGGTGCCGATGACGGCGTCGACTTCGGGGATTTGCTCGCGGATCTGGTGGCGGTAGCGCTCGACCATGCACCCGGCGACGATAAGCTTCTGGGCGCGACCGAATTTCTTGTATTCCGCCATCTCGAGAATCGAGTTAACGGACTCCTGTTGGGCTGGCTCGATGAAGCCGCAGGTATTGACGACGAGGACGTCAGCTTCGGCAGCGCGCGGGGTAATTTCGTAACCGACCCGCGCGAGGATGCCCATCATGACCTCGCTGTCGACCAGATTTTTGGGGCAGCCGAGGCTGACAAAACCGACCTTGGGCATGTCAGAGTGCCTCGTTTTTGTGGACGCCGGGGATGCCGTTTATGACAGAGTAGAGCGTACACCCACTGTTTGTTTTCAATGACTTGCGCAAGATTCTACTCTTCACCATGTCAGAGTAGAAATTGCAGAGCGCGGGGCCAAATTCAGGAGCTACTTGGAAGCCGAGTGGTCTCGGAGGGGCAGAACCAGATGATGGTTCTAGCAGCAGGACGCGCGCTGAGGACGAACGGCCGATCTGGTGCCGAGCCTCCGTGGTCCCGAGCGGGGACCGCATGGGTTGACGGCTATCTCCAAGTCCAACTGGCAAGCGAAGACTCCCGGGCAGGACCGGAATGGCCCGGTCAAGCTGCACCTAGGTTAGCGTAACAGGTCGCCCGCGGAATTCAAGACGTAGATATACGGATATTCGGGCGCGGGCGCTGATCTGGATTTCAACTGTGAGCCGCGAGACTGGCTAACTGGAGGTAGCCGGAGGAGCGGGAGGCTATTCGGGCGAATTCCACACGTACAAGTAAGTGGCGTCGCTGGCTGTGGTGACCCTCAGGCCCCCCTTTCGAGTTGCACGATTGAGGGCGGAACGAACTTTCTCCTTCGACTCAGCCAAGTCGGCCAGCGGAACCTTAATGGCGGAGCCGGGTTTGAGGTGAGCGAGGTCCTGCAAAATGGAAGTCACAATCAACTTGTGCTTTCCACTGCGCCCCTGGGGCACGTCGGCTTGCAGCATGGTTTTGAAGCGCATCGCACTCTTTTTCGCCCGAGCCGTTGCCATCGTCGTTCTCCGTCAATTCGTTTTACAAACGAGGCGTTAACGTATCAGAACGTAACGCAGCGTTCAAGTAAAAAAACAGAGGCTTAAAAAGCGTAACGGACCAATCCGGGGGAGAGCCGTTACCTGCAGATCCTTACAGGTTGGTATTCATAGTAGGGCGAGCGACAAAACCAATTCCTAAGGATTCCCCCGTATGAGTCCGACTCTGCTAGGTTGGTGTTATCGCGGAGGCGTTCCGGCTTGGACGGAGACGACCTGAAATTTCCAGAATGGCAGGTTCCTCTTCAAGAGCTCATTCTCGAGTTCAGCAAGACAAAGCTGCACGCCAAAATGCAAGAAGTGGAAAACCTAATTGCGGACAGGCTCAGGAAGTTGCAAGCCGAAGTCAACAGCGATGAGTATGCCGCTCTCAACGATGCTTTATCGATCCTGCGGGTACTCAAACGCGACAGGCTGGGACAAGGAGTGAGTTTGTAGTTGAAAAACCCTGCTCGCCGCGGAACGCGCTGCTGCCGCGCTCGCGCCCCTTTGTTATAGACCCCGCTTCACTCGTTCACTCGAAATTTCCGTTTTGGTCGCCACCAAAAGTGGCGCTACGCGAGAGACAAAAGCTGTGTCGCGCGCCGGCGCTGCGCTCAGGAACCGCTGACGCTGGCGTGGCTTCCCTCGGAATCGACGAACTGAGCGAGCATGCCGCCGTAGTCCTGCTTTTTCGGCGGCAGTGGGAACTGCACACCCTTGGCGGTCATCTCCGTGTGCCATTGCTGGAGCTCGGAAACGTGGAATCCGAGCTCGATTTTTCCCGCGGGATTGCGATCGGAGGCGGGATGAAGGGCGAGGCTGGTCTCGCCGGTAGCGAACTCACTCCACTCGGGGGATTGAAATTTGAGAGGAAGGCCAATCGTATCGCGGTAGAAGCGGACGGCACGGTCCATGTCGGCGACAAATTCGATCACGTGTGAAAGTTTAGCAGCCATCGCATTCACCTCCGGCGGGAGCTTTGCAGCCGGGATTCTACATCAAGAGCTCAAGATGCAGGGACAACGCCCGCCGGGGGGCTGGGAAGAAAGAGATGTGGTCCGAGTGACGGATTTTGTATGATGCGCGGCAAGTCAGGTGGGCAAGACAAGATTCGGAGGAGAGGGGGAACAGGAAGATGCGAAAGGCGACAGTGATTGCGCTGTGTGCGGTGGCGGCGTTGGTGCTGGCGTCAGCAGCGGCGACATATTCATTGCGAGCGAGTTCCTCAAGATCGAATTCGTCAAACGCGATGCAAAGCAGCTATGCGGAAGATCGCGCGGAGATCGAGGATTTGCAGGCGCGGTACATGTTCGCGCTGGATTTCAAGGACGCGGATACGTACGCGTCTACGTTCACGGAGGATGGCGTGCTCGATTACGGCCCAGTGGTGAAGGGGCGCGACGCGATCAAGAAAGTTGTGGCGGCGATGGCGCAGAGAGCCGCGGACCAGTCGGCGAAGAATGCGGCGCCGGGGATGGGTCCGGTGGTGGGGCGGCATAACATCACGAATATCGTGATCAAGATCGACGGCGACAAAGCGGAGGGGCGCGCGTATTGGTTTCACTACAGCAACAACAATCCAGAGCGAAAGGCACAGATGGATTCGTTCGGGAATTATGAGGACGAGATGGTGAAGGTGGATGGGAAGTGGCTGTTCAGCAGGAGGAAGATTTACAACGAGCAGGTGAAAGACTGGGCGTACAAAGGTGGCAATCCGGCTTGGTAGCCAGCCAGGGCCTGTCGCACGAGACGCAGAAACGTAGTTTGCACGACGCGTTTCGGCTTGTGTTCAGATATCCAACCTCGCCCAGATGCGGAACATCTGCTCACTTTCGCGCAATCGTCGATCCCAGTCGCCGGATTTGGGTTTGACACCGAGTTCGTGGATCAAGAAACGCAGGACTTCTTCAATGGTTACCCAGCCGGTGGATATGTGGCTGTTCCAGGGAGAGGGTTGTCCTGCCGAACGCAATTTCGGCTCGCACATGACAGTGATGGCGCGGATGAAGTCCAGGTTGATGTTCGCGGGAGTTGTATTCCCATCGTATGAGCCATTGGTCGGTGCGGAGCGGGCCCTCCGCGATCCTATAGGCATAGGCGAGCGTTCGCAGCCTGTATGTTTTGGGTGCGATTTTATCGACCCTCAGAGTCTGGCCGAGGAATAGGTAGTATCCGGCGCCCACCGGGACGGCAGTGGCTGCCCCACCCTGTCTGAATTCGAGAAAGGCACGGTCGCCCGTGATTATCTGGACCAGCGGTGCCTGCGTGACTGTGTGATGCAGGAGATCGTTTAGGTGATCGCGAAAAGCGGTGAAGGCTTCTTCGGGATAGCTGCCGTGCAGACCTTCAGGCAAGGAACGACTACTTCATTAAAGTCGAGAACAGCATGAGTTCGGTCCAAGCGGGATCCGCCGCCGAATCAGATTTGCCCTCGCGAATGTACACCAAGGCCTCTGGGCCTGACATGCCTACAAGCTTGCGGGCTCGAAAATCGAATAGCTCATGCAGCTGAGTGTCATCGAGAGACACACTGCCCTTTTGCTCAAGGAGCTGTTCGAGTTCCGCCAATGCCGCAGGTGACATCAGATTACCTTTTAGTGACTCCGTAGCTCCAGTTTAGCGCTTCGGAAGGATAGGCGTCAACGAGGCATTACCGGTAGTGCTCTAGCTCTGTGCCCGCAATTCCGCGGCCTCCACGTTTTGCGAGATTATTGTCGCGACTCATCGGCGCAGAGTATGATGCGCGCGCCGGAGTCCTCGAAAAATGCGCAAGGTGTTATTGGCTGCAATCGGCGTCCTGCTACTCGTCCTGCTACTGGTTCCGTTTGAGGTGCATGCGACGGAGTGTGTTGCGATTCCTCTCAAGCCTGTTCATCACGTATGGGGAGTCGTCGTCAATCAAGCAGGGGAGTTTGTGAGCGGCGCGACGGTGACTGTCCTGAAAGGCAGCGATACGATCGCCAGCGCGAAAACAGGAGCGGATGGCCGGTTTGCGTTTGACCAATTGAAGGCGGGAACCTACGACATTCGCGTTGATGCAAATGGATACCTGAGCGCGCTTTCGCCGATCACTCTCGTCAAGCCCAATTCCAATCGCAAAAAGGGATTGGAGGTCCTGCTGGCGGTCGGTATGGGCTGTAGCGTCATGGGCGTACACAAGATCAAGGAGCCTAAACAATGATTCGAGGCGTATCGGCAGCAATGTCGATGCGCTGGTACATGCGCGGTGCGGGGAGTATGATGCGCCGCGCGAGAATGAAATTCTAAATTCGAGCACAGGGGAAGAGGGCCAAGTGTCACGAAAATTCGAGAGCATGGATGAAAAGAACGGTGCAACGAATCGTTGCGAAAGAGCTTTGCGCGGGATGATCGTGATGGGTGCGGCGATCGGGATGATCATGGCGACTATGAATGTGCGGATGGCGCGAGGGCAGCAGGCGTCGCAAGGGTCACAAGGATCACAAACATTGGCGACGCTGGATGCGCCGCCGACGGGCATCGCGCCTCCGGGAGACGCGCTGCGTCCGGGGCACCTTGGGCGGCAGATCGAGAATGTCGAGCTCGACACGCACTTTTATCACGACCTGATTGGTCTCGAGCTGCGCGGGAATCGCGAGCAACCGCGAGCGTTCGGGCAGAATATCGGGCTGCAGGAAGTGGCGGAGCTGGCGCAAGGAGTGCCTGATCCTCATCTACAGGCGAGCCGTGTGGTGCTGCTGCCGATTCCGGGAACCGCGGCGGCGCCGGGCGGTCCTGAAATGACGATCGAGGCGATCGAGATCAAAGGGATTCCGACGAAACCGTTCCGGCCGGCGTTGACCGATCCCGGCGCGTCGTATTTGAAACTGATCGTCACGGACCTGGATGCGACCCTGAAAGTCTTGAAAGACGAGAGGACGCCGATCATCACGCCGGGCGGAGCGCCGGTGGACGTGCCGAGCTGGCCAGGAATGCCGGGAAAAATACGCGCGATTTTCGTGCGCGATCCCGACGGATACCCGGTGGAGTTGATGCAGGTGACTCCCGCGCCGGAGTCGACAGCGGCCCCGGGAAGCAAGGTGCTGGGAGCGCGCGCGACGGTTGTGGTCGATAACATCGAAAAGACGGCGCGGATGTACCAGAGCCTGGTGGGACCGGACTTCAAATTCTGGATCAGCCCGATGCTGATGGGCGATCAGGCGTACCAAGACCTGACGGGAATCAGCAGCCAATTCCGGCTGGCGCAGGCGCTGGTGCCGGGCTCACCGGTGGTGCTCGAGCTGATCGAATACCAGCATCACAGCAAGCATTACAAGCGGCCGCACTTCCAGGATCCGGGCTCGGCGCATTTCCTGTTCATGTCAAAGGATGACGACGTGATGATCGAGCGCGTGAAGGCGGCGGGACTGCACACGGCGAGCACAACGAACGCGCCGGTGTATATCTCGAAGACGACGCGCATGTTTTTCGTGACCGATCCGCAGGGGTTCTGGCTGGAGTTCATGGACAACAACGTGAAGCCGGACCCGGACTGGAAATAGCGCGGGAGGGAGGATGGCGACGCAACCGAAGACGGTCTCACAGGATAGGCCTCGCGAAGGGGAATACACGCTGGCGACCGGCGAGGCCGCAGTCCGGCGGTTGAGTGCGCTGCACCGCGTCTATTCGCCGACCGCGCGGCGGGTGCTGGCGCAGGCGGGACTCAAGCCGGGGATGAAGGTTGCGGATTTCGGGTGCGGCGTGGGAGCGACGACGCGCATGCTGGCGGAACTGGTGGGGCCGACGGGGCACGTGACGGGCGTCGATTTGAGCGCGGCGCAACTGGCGCAAGGGCGGCGCCTGTGCGAGGAGGCGGGAATCACGAACGCGACGTTCGTGGAGGCAAGCGCAACGGAGACGGGTCTGCCGCGCGATTCGTTCGATTTGGTGTATTGCCGGTTCCTGCTGCTGCATCTGGTCGATCCGGCGGGGTGTTTGCGGGAAATGCGCGAGGTGTTGAAACCGGGCGGGATATTGGTGGTGGAGGACGGCGATTTGACGTCGGCGGGAAGCGTGCCGGCGAGTTCGCTGCACGCGTTCGCGGATTTGTTCGGACGGCTGGCGCCGACGCGAGGGCTAGACTATACGCTGGCAAACAACCTGTATCACATGGTGAAGGCGGCGGGGTTCGCGGAGCTGCAGATCGAGATTCATCAGCCGGCGGTGGCGCAGGGCGAGGAGAAATTCCTGCTGAAGTGGTCGATTGACGAAGCGGGGCCAGCGTGCGTGGAGGCGGGGCTGCTGAGCGAGGAGGAGCTGGAACGGACGCTTGCGGAGATGGACCGCGACACGCGCGATCCGAATATTCTGGCGCTGATGCCGCGCATGTCGCTGGTGTGGGCGCGAAAGCCGAATTGATGTGAAGACGGAACCAGATTTCGATAGTTCCTCAGGGGCTAGAGCCCTTCTCTTATTCCTGAGCTTATGTCGGGGCTGAAGCCCCGACCCCCAAACTGCTTCGGTTGAATACCATCAGAGTGAACTCGCGTCATCGAGCGGGTTTGCGGATACGCAAAGTCTCGCGGAGGGAGCGAAGGAGAGAGGACATTTGCTCGATGGGGGCGGGCGAGGAGCCGAAGCGAGCGGACTGGTAGAGGTCGGTGAGCTGCGCGACGGGGACGGAAACTTCGGGCGCGGGAATCGCGGCAGCGAATTCGAGCGCAGTTTGCGAGGGAGATTTTTTCCAGCCGCGCTTTTCGAGCAGGCGCAGCATTTCGGAGTATTCGAGCGCGGCGAGAGACGCGGTGAGGTTGCCGTCGCGGCTCGCTCGCAGGCGCCAGCGGGCGAGGAGATAGCGAATGACTGAGCGACCGCGCAGATAGATGAGAAGCGCGACGAGAATCACCAGCACGCTCGGCAAGAAATACGGCGAGGCTTCCGTACGGCGGTCGAGCGCGAGGATTTCGCGCATGGCCGCTTGCTCTTCGCGCTGATAGAAATTGCGCACTCGATCGGTCCACTGGCGCGAGGACTGATGGACGTTCTGCGCGAGACTCAATTGGTGCACGAAGTCGTAGTTCACGACCCATTCGCCCCAGGCGTATTGAAACCAATCCCAATAAAGTGACAGGCGATCGAGGAAGCCGGCGCGCGAGGCGTTTCCAGGCGGCGTGGGATCAAAAGTGATCCAGCCGTAGCCGGGGAAATAGACTTCGACCCAGGCATGGGCGTCGCTTTCGCGGACGATGTAGTCGCCACCGAGGTCGTTGTATTCGCCGGGAAGAAAGCCGGTGGCGTAGCGCGTCGGAATGCCGATCGAGCGCAGCATGACCGCCATCGCGGCCGCGAAGTATTCACAATGACCGGCGCGGCGCACAAATAGGAAGTTCGCAAGGGGATCGCTCGTTTGCGTGCCGGAAAGATCGAGTGTGTAAGCGTAGTGCGTCGTCAAATAGCGCTGAATCTGGGCGGTCTTGTCGTATTCGTTTTTTGAGCGGGCGGTGATCTGTTCTGCAAGCGGCTTGATACGTGGGTCGATGGCCGGCAACTGGAGATAGGTGTTACTGATTTCTAGCGGGTAGAGGGTCGAGGAGCTGCGAAGCTGCGAGGGGGTAAAAAGCGGGAGTCGCGAACTGCCCTGGTAGCGAATCTTCAGGCTGTTGTGAAACGGATTGTAGACGGAGCCGCCGTCGTCAACGAGAAGATAACCACGGTGACTGAGGCCGCCGGGGCCGGGCTCTTGTTCGGAGAAGCGCCCGCTGATCGTTTGGGCGCGCGGGGCTATGAAGATTGCATCGGTGGCGACAGGCTCCATGAGAACGGTGTAGCGCAGCGGGTAGAACGCGCCGGTGGCCGTGTCGGGCGGGCCGATCCAGAATTGGCCGTCGTTGCCGGGGACGATGACGGTCTGGTCCGCGGGAGGATTGAACCAGCGCTTGCCGTCAAAATCCGAGAGCACCATGCCACGCCAATGCACGTCCTGGCCACGTGAAGGATCGCCTTCGATGTGGATGCGCATGACCACGTCGGGATTTTTCTGAATCTGGCCGATCTGGCCGAGGGTGACGTCGTTGGTGAAGCCGGTCATCAAGGTCGGCTGGAGGCTGAGGGCGCTCATGTAGCCGGTGGTGAAGCGCGGGATCAGGAAGAAGATCACGATGCCGAGCGCGAGAGTGCCGAAGGCGACGAGAATGGACGTGAGGCCGAGCGCGCGGGTCAGGCGGCGTGCCATGGGCGA
>Ga0187783_10000193_pt1 | contig 46215 bp, 40 predicted proteins | sample 1015_SJ02_MP02_2_FD_132471 | JGI IMG/M metagenome (GOLD analysis project Ga0187783, IMG submission 132471) | Tropical peat soil microbial communities from peatlands in Department of Meta, Colombia - 1015_SJ02_MP02_20_MG | ecosystem: Environmental > Terrestrial > Soil > Wetlands > Peat | place... | reverse complement strand
CGCCCGGCACGCCGGCGAGCGCTCGCAGGAGAGATTGAACTTCTCACGCATCGCCGGCGCGTAGGTCGGGTACCAGGCGTAGTCGGGACGTTCGAGCGGATAGGCGCCATCGAGCACCAGCGAGCGGAGCTTCTCGGGGTGACGTCGGGCAAACACCTGCGCGAAATACGTGCCGTAGGAATCCCCATACAGCCCGATGCGCCCGATCGCGAGCGCCTCGAGAAGGGCTGCGAGGTCATCCGCCGCCAGCACCGTGCTGTAGAGCGGCGCGGTGCGCCCGAGCGAGCGCCCGCAAGCGCCGATGTTGGCTTCTGTGAGTTCCGTTGCCTCCTGCAGCTCGCGGCAGTCGACTGCGCCCGAGTGCCCCGTTCCGCGGTAGTCCATGAGCAGCACGTCGTAGCGATCGCTCAGCGGGGCGAACAGCGCGAGGTATTCCGCCGCCGAGCTGGTCGTGGGATAGCCGGGCCCGCCCTCTGCACCGACCAGCGTACCCGCGGCGGGACCCGGGCCCGAGTGCGGGTAATACTCGAAATACACGGACAGGGTTCCCGGAACCGCACCGCGCGGATCGAGCGGACGCGCCAACGTGCCGCACCAGGGCGCGTGCGTCTGGCACTGTCGCAACGTGAGTCGTCCCACGGTGAGGGTGGCGGCGCCAGCGCCCGGAGGCGCTGTTGCTACTCTCGCCGCCGTTGCGGCCGTTACCGCGCGCATCGCGGGCTGCGGTTCACCAGCCTGCGACAGCACCGCAGCGGTCACGAGTGCGAACTTGACGAGAGTGTTGGTCAGGCACGCCCTCCGCGTTGGTTCGGCGTCGGCTCGCCCGGGCGTGCAGCGGCGTTGCGCCGGTTGTTGCGGCCGTCATTGTACCTGCATTCCGTGGCGCGCTACGCTTGGCACCACCTCCCCGGAGTCGCTCCCGATGTTGAACCGGATTGTTTGGCCGCGGCTGCTTCCCGCGCTGGTGCTGGCCCTCCTCGCCTCGCAGCCAGCGGCGCGTGCGCAATCTCCCTCGAGCCTCAGGACGCGCAATGTCGTCCTGATCGTGAGCGACGGGCTCCGCTGGCAGGAGGTCTTCACCGGTGCCGACCCGACGCTCCTCAACGGGAAGAATGGCGGCATCTGGGACAAGGAGCAGGACTTGCGGCGCGAGTTCTGGCGCACCGAGCCGGGCGAGCGCCGCCGCGCGCTGCTGCCTTTTCTCTGGGACACGGTCGCTGCGCAGGGGCAGATCTTCGGCAACCAGACGCGCGGCAGCATCGCGCGCGTCACCAACGGGTTCGCCTTCTCTTACCCGGGCTACAACGAGATGCTGACGGGTCACGGCGATCGGCGCATCAACTCCAACGAGTTCGGCCCAAATCCCAACGTCTCGGTATTCGAATGGCTCAACACGCTGCCGGATCTCAAGGGGCAGGTGCGGGCGTACGCCACCTGGGCGACCTTCAAGGACATCTTCAACGTCGCACGCAGCCACCTGCCGCTCGAGGTCGGCTGGGACCCACCGTACCAGGGCACGCTCACCGAGCGGCAGGCGCTGCTGAATGAGCTCTACCGCACGACCACCCGGCTCGATGACGAGGACGTCTACGACTCCTTCCTGCAGATACCGCTCCTCGACGCGGTGCGCAGGGATCAGCCGCGCGTGTTCTTCGTCGGTTACGGCGAGACCGACAACTGGGCCCACTCCGGGCGCTATGACCTCGTGCTGCACAGCGCCCACATGTTCGATCACTTCGTCGAGCAGCTGTGGCAGACGCTGCAGGCGCTGCCCGCCTATCACGATCGCACCACCTTCATCATCACCACCGATCATGGGCGCGGCAGCGGACCAGTCGAGTGGAAAGAGCACGGCGTCGAGCAGAAAGGCTCGGAAAACATCTGGATCGCGGTGATGGGCCCGGACACCTCCCCGCTGGGTGAGCGCGCGCACACGGCGGAGGTCCACCAGGCGCAGATCGCCGCGACGGTGGCGGCGCTGCTCGGCAAGGACTACCGCCAGGCGGTGCCGGTCGCCGCGGCGCCGATCGCCGATGTGATCGGCAAGGGACACTGAGGCGCGGCGCGCCTCCCCGGGCTTACGGCGGCTGGGACGAGTCGATGGGCGCGCAGTTGGTGCGGCCGGACATCACGCAGTCCTGCATGCGGCCCGCATTCCCCAGAACGCGAATCAGGATGAGTCCGATCACGATGAGCAGCACGGTCACGAGCAGTCCAAGGAGCGCTGCGCGGCGCGAGTCGCCGCGCGGCGGCGGATCGCGGGGCGGCCGCGGATCGTGCGGTGGCGGCGAACCGTGTGGTGGCTGCGGGTCTTGCGACTGCTGTCGGTACATGGCGGAGCGGCCGGAGCACGTGCCCGTCGGCGCACGAGGATAGTAGACTGCCCGAGCGGCGGCGCTGATGGAAGCAGCCGGGGCCGTCCGGTTGCCGCGGAATCCCGTGGTCGTTCACCTCATCGACGGTACCTACGAGCTGTTCCGGCATTTCTACGGCCTGCGCCGCTTCGCCAAGGGCGAGGATCGTCCATTCGGCGCCGTGATCGGCGTGCTGCACACGGTCCTGCAGATGATCGAGCAAGGCGCCACCCACCTCGGGGTGGCGACCGACCACGTCATCGAGTCCTTCCGCAACGGTCTGTGGTCCGGTTACAAGACCGGTGAGGGCGTCGACCCGGTGCTGCTCGCGCAGTTCCAGCCGCTCGAGGATGCCCTCGGCGCGCTCGGCGTCGCCGTGTGGCCGATGGTCGAGCTCGAGGCCGATGACGCGCTCGCTTCCGCCGCACACATCGCCTGCGCCGATGAGCGCGCGGAGAAGATCAGCATCTGGACGCCCGACAAGGACCTGGCGCAGTGCGTGCGCGGCGACCGCGTGGTGCAGATCGACCGCCGCAGCGGCCAGATCCGCAATGCGGAGGGGGTGCGCGCCAAGTTCGGAGTGGAGCCTCCGCGGATTCCCGACCTGCTCGCGCTCGTCGGCGACAGCGCCGATGGCTATCCGGGGATTGCCGGCATCGGCCGCGTCACCGCCGCGCGGCTCATCACGAAGTACGGCGCGATCGAAGAGTTCCCGCCCGCCGTGCTCGGTGAGCGCCGCGAGCTCGCCCTCCTCTTCAAGAACCTCGCGACGCTGAGGACGGACGCCCCGCTGTTCGCCGATCTCGAGCAGCTGCACTGGCGCGGACCGCCCGAGCGCTTCGCGGCCTTTACTGCGCGGCTCGGCGATGAGCGTCTGCTCGCGCGCGCCCGGGGTGCGCCGCGCACCTGATCCGCCGCCCTACTTCGGCGGCTGCATCATCTTCTTCAGGTCCTGCAGATGTTCGATCGCACGGTCGGCCACCTTGGTCATCGCCTCGGCGTTCGAGCTCCGCACGATCTCGGCCATCTCCTTCATGTGCTCGAGCGTCTTGCGGTAGGCCTCGCGCGCGAGGTCAGCCGACTTGGCCTCAGGCGGCATCCCCGTGGCATGCTTGGCCGCATCCTGGACCTTCTGCATGGCCTCGGTCAGCAGCTCGCCCTGCTTGCGCGCGAGCGCCTGCAGTCCCTGATAGGCCGCCTTGTTGGCTTCCGCCAGCGCCTCCATGTCCTTGCGTCCCGATTCGACGATCGCCGACAGGTCGACGCCGGGAATCTTGAACTGCTCGATGAACCTGGAGAAGTCGGAGAACGGGTTGGGTTGATCGGCCATGGAGATCCTCTTTCGAGCATCCGGCGCGCTTCGCTGCGCCATCGCGTTGGATCTTTCTGAGGCTGACTACACTACGCTCAACGCCCGCACAAGTCAGCCGCCGCCCGGGGACGGCTTCAATGCGCCGCAGACGCGGGCGCTGGGATCGTCACCAGCACGAGCCCGTCGGGCGGTATCTCGAGTGAGAGCCCACCCGCCTCGAGCGGGCGCAGCGTCGCTCTCGGCAGTGCCGCCCCGGCGCGCAGCTCGGTGAGCTGGCGTTGCGTCGGGTAGCGCGGCGAGCCCATCTTCTCGTAGGCGGTCTGCACATTGCCGTGCAGCCGATCGAGGGTCTGCACGGCCGCGGTGCGCGCATCGACATGGCTCAGGCGCAGGAGGACCGAGCGCACCGCTCCTGCGGCACCGACGTCGACGTAGTTCCACAGGGCGATGACCAGCGCCCCATCGTCGCGGCGGGTGATGAGCGTACCCTCGGCATCGCCTGCGAGGCGCTGCGTGCCGAGCTGGTGCAGCAGCGCGAACGCGTTGAAGGCGGGCTTCGGCAGGCCGCCCACCGCGAGCAGCCCGAACCCGCCGTAGAACGGTGTCCGCACCACGCCCTGTTCCTCGAACACGTCCGAGAACGTCCAATAGGACATCTCCTGCACGAGTCCGTCGCACTGGCGCACGGTCTCGGCGAGCCAGGGTCCCATGTAGGGAGCGTCCGTCACTTCCGTGTGATTGCTCCAGCTGGCGTTGAATTCCGACCAGATGAGCGGCAGTTCCGGCGCGGATGAGGCCTGGATCTCCCCGCGCACTTTCTGCACCGCGCGGCACACCATGCGATTGCGCGGGATGCGCTCGCTCGAGCGGAACACGTCCTTGGCGGTGTCATCACCGTAGACGTGCGTCGAGACGAAATCGACCGGGACGTGCTCATCGTGACAGTGGCGGATGAAGGCGCCGACCCAGGCGGCCTGCGCGGTGGCCGGCCCGCCGACACGCAGGTGCGTGTCGACCGCCTTGAGGGCGCGCGCGGTGTGGTCGTACAGCGTCCAGTAGGTGGGCTGCTTCGGCTCGCCCGCCCAGAAGTCGAGGTTGGGCTCGTTCCACACCTCGAAATACCACTGACTCACCTCGTCGATGCCGTAGCGCTCGATGAGATGCCGCGCGAGCGCCGTGATCAGGGCATCCCAGCGCCCGTAGTCCTTGGGCGGCGAGACGATCGGCCGGTACCAGAAGCTCTGGCGGACCTCGCGCCGCGCGAGCTGGCGCGGCATGAAGCTCAGCTCGACGAACGGTCGCACGCCGTTGGCGAGCAGGCCGTCGTACACCTGATCGATGTAGGAAAAATTGTAGCGGGCCTCACCGTGAGGCCCCTCCGCGTAGACCCCGAGCTCGTCATGGAGGATGGCGTGAAAGCGGACGTAGCGGATCGCGGTCACGCTGCGCATCGCGCGCAGATCCTCGCGATAACTCTCGCGCAGACTGAGCACCGCGCGTCCCGAGCCGAACATGTGCTCCCAGAAGTGCGGGAAGGGATGCGCCGGCGCACCGGCATCCACGGTGACGGTCTCGGCGGGCTGCGCCACAGGGAGCGCAACCGGCAGCGCCAGCGTCACGAGTGCCGCGGCGCAGCCGCCGGCGCGCAGCGCCCTCGCGAGCCGCCGCGTGCTCACTGCGACTGTGGTGTGAGCCAGCCCCCGGAGAATCCGGCGCGCTCGAGGCCCTCCCGCAGGTAGGGATCGTTGCGCATCACGCGCCACACGAGGTCGCTGCGGTAGTTCTCGATCATCGCCAGTATCGGTCCCTGATCGATGCCGAGGTAGTCCGCGTCCACCCAGCCGGCGGCGCCGGTCGCGGGCGGCGCCTCGCCGGGCTTGGCGCCGGCGCTCGGGAAGCTCGCGTTGAAGGCATCGAGGAAGCCGTAGGAGGAATAGATGGACGAGCCGAAGCGGTGGTACATCTCGAGCGTCGCCGGCAACACGATCTCCGGCGCGAACGGCAGCGAGCTGATCGCCGCCGTGGGCGCGATGGTACCGTCATCGATGATGTGACCGACGCTGACACCACGGGCCGCGTACTTCATGAACGAGCGCTCGTTGCCAAGATACGGCTCATGCGCCGGTCCCGGGCCGTCCGAGGCGCTCATTCCCCAGATATCCTTGCCGTAGGCCTGCCAGTGCAGCGGATTCGCGATGGCATAGCGCCGCTGCGAGTAGGTGGCGCGGCGGCTGTTCTCGAAGTAATCGAGCCGGTGCTCGCGCATGTAGGCGTCGCGAATGCCGCGGAAGTCGACCCACACGTGGGTGTACTGGTGGCCGAAGAGCGGCGCGAAACTGAGGAAGGTCTGGTCGTACAGCGTGCCCCACTGCTTGTCGTAGTTGCTGGTCCACAGCGACCAAGCCTGCGGGCTGACCGCGTGCGTCGGCGAGCCGAGCGCGAGCAGGTAGACCAGCATCGCTTCGTTGTAGCCGCGCCAGTCGTCGTTGGAGAACCCTTCTTCCGGCGTCCACGCGAGCGCCACGCCCGGCGGGCGCGGCTGCGCCCAGGTCCAGTCGACGCGCCGGTAGATCTCATCCGCGAGCTTGCGGATCTCGATCTCGCGCGGATGCTGGGTGTCGAAGTAGCTCTGACAGAAGAGCACGCCCGCGAGCAGCAGCGCGGTGTCAACCGTCGACACCTCGCTGTCGTTGGCGCGTGCGCCGGTCTTCATATCCATGTAGTGATAGAAGAAGCCGTGCTGATTGGGTGCGTGCAGGAAGAAGCGCAGCGTCGTCAGCACCCGCTGCCGCGCGGCGGCGCGGGTCACGTAACCGCGCTCGACGCCGATCGGGTAGGCGGTGAGCCCAAAGCCCACCGCGGCGATGCTGGCGAACGAGGGGGTCGGATAGCGGTCGGGAATCAGCCCGTTCGCGGGGTTCGCGGTGTCCCAGAAGAAGCGGAAGGTGCGCTCCTCGAGATCGGTGAGGAAGGGGTCGAAGAGCACTGCGTTCGGCTCACTCAGCGCGCCACTCACAAGCGGCTGGGCAGCCGGGGAGATGCTCACCGGCCGGGATGAAGCGGTGAGCGCGCTGACCGCCGGCTGCGGACCGCCGGGGCCGCTCGGCTGCGACGCGGCGCTCGCCGGGGCAAGCGGTTGCGACTGGGGGGCCGGTGCGGCGGCGAAGGCCGATGCGGTAAGGAGCGCCACGCAGGCCGCCAGCGCCTGAAGGACGCGTGGCGCTCTCATGCAGCCTCCCGTGGACGACCGGCGCGTCGCGTACGCCCGCTGCTGCGCCCGAGCGCGCGAATCACGTTTTCCGGATCGTTGCGGATCGCGCGCAGCAGCGCTCTCGCCGGCCCGGTCGGCTCGCGCCGTCCCTGCTCCCAGTTGCGCAGCGTGCTGAGCTCGACGCCGAGCATCGCCGCAAATTCCGGCTGGCTGAGTTTTGTCCATCCACGCAGTTCCTTGATCATGATCGCATTGATCGGGCTGGCACGCCCGGGGGCGCGCGCGCCGCGCGCGCTTTCCGTGGCCTGCCTCACACTGATCAGCAGCTGCTCAAAAGCAGCCTTCCTCATATATATGCTCCGCACCGATCGCGCAGGGCACTTAAGGCACTTGCGCGCGAGAGACCGATCACTTAAGGGATCTGCGTTCTTCTTGGCTTTTGTGGTTTTATAGGCCAGTGGCGTACGTACGTCAATGGCGTACTTCGCATCTCTCCAGGATGAGCAGCGCGTCGCACTCCGGCGCTGCCAGGCTCAGGCAATCGGGGGTCTCACACGATTAAGTCACACACGGCCCTTAGAGGGATTTCGCCATAATCTCCGGGGCGCCGCGCAGGAGCGGCGCCACCCGGGGCACCGTCAGCATGGTGCTGGCGAGCGCCATGAGGAGCAGCGCGGTGAAGGTCTCGCTGCTGATGAACCCCCGGTCGAGCAGCACATTGACAAAGACGATCATGACCAGCCCCTTCGCCTGGAGCAGCCAGCCGATGATCGTGGCTTCCGTGCGCGTCCAGCCGAGCACCCGGCCCGCGAGGTGCGTGCCGATCAGCTTGCCGCCGACGGCGGCCCCGAGAAGCACCCCGGCGACGAGCAGGACCACGGCTCCGCCCAGGCTCCAGTTCGTGCGCAGGCCGGTCGAGAGGAAGAACACCGGCATGAGGGTGAGCAGCAGGTAATTGCGGAAGCGGCGCAGGGCAGCCGGCTCGAACCAGTCCTCATCCATCACCGCCCCGGCGAGAAACGCACCCACCATGAAATGCAGTCCCGAGGCGTCCGCCCCCCAGGCGCACAGCACGAGCCACACGAGGGCCACGTACCAGCGATCGACCTGCGGCAAGGCGCGCATCAGCCTGCGGAACGGCCCGCTCGAAAGTGCCAGCGCCACGAGAAAGCCCGCCTGCCAGGCGATGCGCGCCCAGTCCATCAGAATGACCGCCAGCACGCCCCAGATCGCGACGTCATCGAGACTCGCGTAGCGCAGGATCCGCTGGCCGAGCGGCTGACCCAGGATGGCGAGCCGCTCCATCAGCAGGATGAGGATCGGCAGCGCCGTCACCGCGCACGCCATGCCGACACCGAGCACGAACTGCCAGGGGCGCGCCTGCGCGCCGATCCATCCCGGATGCCGCAACAACGCCGCGGCGGCCAGCCCGCCGAGGAGGAGCGGTATCCCGAGCGCCAACGCCGCGGTGGTGAGCGATTCCACCCGGTGCGCCCACACCCTCTTCAGGTCGAGCTCCACGCCCGCGACCCACACGAACAGCATCACCGCCCACCAGGCGATGCCGTTCAGCGCCGCGACCACCGCCTGCGGGAATACGTACGCGTAGTACGCGGGAAAGAAGCGGCCGAGGATGCCGGGGCCCAGCAGGACACCCGCCACGATCTGCACGACGACGAGCGGTGCGTAGTCATCCGTGCGCAGGACGCGCCAGATCAGGTACGGGACAGCGAATATGATGCCCATCGCGATGAGGAAGACCTCGGTGGTCGTGATGGCGCTCGTCATGTCGGTGCGGCGGATGTTGCTTGTTGTCTCGACGCGCTGCGCGTGCATGCTACCTGACGGCGTGGCCATCGTCGCTGTGCCGCTGGCGGCTGCGGCAACTGCTGCAGCGCTGCGCCCGAGCGGCACCCGGGTGATTCGCTCGGGTCTGCGCGAGCTACCGCGATCTCGCGCAGATGGGGATCCGGCCGGATGCCGTGCGGCCGCCGTGCGCCGCAAACATCACCGCGGCGCTGACGCTCGACGTCGATGCCATCAGGGTCGCGTAGTTTGCCGGTGCGGCAGTGTCCGTGGGAACGTGCGCCGGTGCTCTGGCACCTACGTATTGGAGCCCATGGACGGTGCAGGTAAACTTCCAAGCCAACTACAATGACCAAACAGCGCCGTTTGAGCCTGCCCCACCGATGTTGAGGAGAGTTGCATGAAAGAGGTCATCGACCGCAGCCGTCGCCGGCTGCTGCGGAATGTCGCCCTGGGCGTGGCCCTGATACCGGTCGCGCGTGCCCCGCTCGAGCTGGCTGCCGCCGCCGACCTGCCGCTGGTGACCGCGGACGATCCGACCGCGACGGCGCTGAAGTACACGAGTGATGCCAGCACCGCGAAAGACGCGAAGCCGGGCAGCAAGTGTGCCAACTGCAGGCTCTACCAGGGCGCCGCCAACTCGACTCAGGGCGGCTGTCTCCTCTTCCCCGGCAAAGCGGTCAAGGCCTCCGGCTGGTGCATGTCCTGGACCGCCAAGACCTGAGGAAGGTCTGAAGCGTCAACGCAGCGCAGTGCGGCGCGAAGCCCGGTGGCGCCTCGCCGCACGGTTTGGCGGTGCAGGCTGTCAGCCGGAGCTGGCGGATGCGCTGCGGCGCACGAGCACAAAATCACTGTCGAGTGCGTCGACGAGCGATGCGGTGAGTGTGCCCACGAGCGGGGCGGTGGCCGGCCGGTGCGTGAGCGCGCCGATCACGATGACGTCATAGTTCTGCTCGCGGATCAGCTTCTGCAGGGCCACCTGCGGATCGCCGAGGAGGAAATGCACCCGGCGGGGGTCGAGCTGCGCGTGCGCGCCGAGCTGCTCGAGCGTCGCCCGGCGCTTCCGCCGGGTGTTGGCATCGCTCCGCGCCGAATCTGCGTAGGCGAGCTCGAGCGCGCCGCCGCTCCCCGTGGCGAGAGCGCGGGCTCGCTCGAGGATTGCCTGCGCCAGACCTGCGGTCTCTTCCTCCGAGACGTCGAGCGCGGCGAGAAACCGCGGCGCCGCGCCCCAGGGGCGGCCGCGACTGAGCACGAGCGTCGCCGGCGAGTTGCGCATCAGCTGCCAGTCGTTCGCGTCGAAGGTTCTGCGGTGCGGGCGATCGACGCCGCCGGCACTTTTCAGGACGAGATCCGCGTGGCTGCCGAGAGCTTGGTGGACGATGCCCTCATAGAGCGGGCTCACGCAGGCGACGTCGATGGCAACGGGCACTCCGCCGCCGGGGATACTGGCCTCGAGGCTCCTCAGGTAGGCGCGCGACTGCTCGAGGGAGGCCTGCCGCGCCGCGCTCACGGGACGGCTCTCGTAGGCGTGCTTGAGCTGGTAAGCCTGCTCCGCGTCGCAGATGAAGAGCTCGAGCCTGGCGCCGCTCTGGCGTGCGACGCGCAGCGCTTTCGCGAGCAGCCCCGCATCGGCTGAGCTGCCGTCGGCGACCACGAGAATCGAGTGCGAAGCAGCCATATCGGGCGATGCGCGGCGGTTGCGTCCTCGAGCGCGCCGCTACGGCTTACCGGCCGGGGCCGCGCGCAGGCTCATGATGTAGTGCGCGACGTCGCTCACCTGGGACTCGGTCAGCATCGGATTCGGCATCGTCGGTGGCAGCGATTTCAGGTCCCAGTGCGTCTTGGCAATGAAATGACACAGCGACTTGTAGCTCGTGTCGGGACGACTCGCGATCTCGGTGAAAGGCGGCCCCAGATCGGGCAGCCCGCGGGCGCGGGGCAGCTGATCGCTCGTCGCCTGATGGCAGGCCGAGCAGACGTTGCGGGCGATGTCCGCACCGCGCGCGACAGCCGCTGACGCTGCAGGCTGGGCGGCGCGAGCCGCCATACCGGAGAGCGCCCAGATCGCGCTCAGGCAAAAGACCAGCGTAAAAGGGACTGAGCTCGCCTTCATGCGGCCGCCTCTCAGGGTCGTGCTGCTCGCAGATTACCTGATCTGCACGCGGATCCTCGTCGCCAAGCTACCCGCGCTGGCCGCGTAACGCGTCCGTATTTCTGCGCATGGCAGCCAAGAGAACTGCCAAGCTGGGCTGCGGCGAGCCCGGACGCCGGCCGCGCTTTCGAGCGGTTATTTTGCTCCCATGACGCGGGTCGCTATCGTTACCGGGGGTGTCGTCGGGATCGGCGCAGCGACCTCCACGGTGCTGAAGAAAGCCGGCTACAGGGTCGCCGCGACCTTCGTCAGCGACGTCGCCGGCGCTGCCACCTTCCGCGAAGAAACGGGCATCCCGACCTTTCAGTGGAACGTGGCCGATTTCGCCGCCTGTGAGCGGGGTGTCGCCGAAATCTCCAGCGTACTGGGACCGGTCGACATCCTCGTCAACAACGCCGGCATCACCCGCGATGCCACTCTCCACAAGATGACCTACGAGCAATGGCGGGCGGTACTTGACGTCGATCTCGGCAGCTGCTTCAACATGTGCCATGCGGTCATCGAGTCGATGCGCGAGCGACGTTTCGGGCGCATCGTGAACATCAGCTCGGTAAACGCCATGGCGGGCCAGTTCGGCCAGACCAACTACGCGGCCGCCAAGGCGGGCATGATCGGCTTCACCAAGGCGCTGGCGCTCGAGAGCGCCGCGCGCGGTATCACCGTGAATGCCATCGCGCCCGGGTACACCAACACCGCGATGGTGGCTGCGGTCCCGTCCGACATTCTGACGAAGATCATTGCCAGGGTGCCCGTCGGCCGCCTGGCGCGCCCCGAGGAGATCGCCAGCGCAGTGGCCTTTCTGGTGAGCGATGACGCCGCCTACATCACCGGCGAGACTCTCTGCATCAACGGCGGCCAGTACCTGCAGTAAGCGCTTCGCAGCGTCGCCACAACCGCTCACGACGGTGCAGTGCCCTGCGCGCGCCCTCGTGTCTCGCGCTATCGCGCCGGCGCGGGCGCGGGCGCGGGCGGAGTGAGCCGCGAGAGGTAGTCGGCGAGTGCCTGCTGCTCGGACGCCGACGGCGCCCCCGGCAGGGTGAAGAGCACGTGCGAGCGCCGTCCCGCGGTGAAGCTCCGCAGCTGCACGAGCAGGTAGCTGTAATGCTGGCCGGCGATCGCCGGCACCGCTTGCAGCGCTTGTGGCACGCCGCCCTCTCCCTCCGCGCCATGGCAGCCGGCACAGTCCCGGGCGTAGGCGCGGGCGGCGGCCGCGAGCGCGCGACCATCGCCGTGCTCGGGCTCGGGGTCGCGTGGGGCGTGGACCAGCCATGCGGCGAGATCCGCCAGCGCCTGTGGCCGGTCCACATCCGGCGGCTGCAGCGTGTCATGCATCGCTGCACCGTGAGTCTCGGTCCCGGGGCGCGCGCCGGTCGCGAAGCGGGCAAGCTGCGTGACGAGATAACGCTCCTGCTGCCCGGCGAGCGTCGGGATCTCCCGCGGCCCATCACCCCAGGCGCGCGGCCCGTGGCACTCGACGCAATGCTTGAGAAAAAGGATTTGCCCATGCCCCGCATCGGCCTTCACCGCGGCAGCTTCGAGCGCAAGCCGGTTGGCCTCGACGGCCGGGGATGGGCCGGAGGGCACAGGCGGCGCGAGCGCAAGCCACGCCACGGCGAGCGGCAGGAGCTTCGCGCTCACAGTCGCATTCACCCGAGTACCGGCACGGCGAGCACGCGCGCCCCGCGCGGCGCGCGCGGCACGCGGTTCGTGAACTGCAGCGGCTTGACGACCAGCAGGTCGCACGGCAGTCGGTCGAGCAGCCGCTCCGCGGTGTTGCCGATCAGGAGCCGCTTGAGTCCGCTCCGCGAGATCGCTCCCATCACGACGACATCACTGCCGAGCCGCGCCGCCGTCGCGCCCACCGCGTCGCAGGGGTCACCGCCGACGAGGTGACGGCGCGCCGCGGGAATGCGGCTCGTGCGCAGCAGCTGCACGAAGCGGCCGCTTGCGCTCGCGGCGCGCGATGCCTGCAACCTGAGGATTCTCGCGACCCCGGCCGCACTCAACGCCGCGAAGTTCGCCGCAATCGGCGCGTAGGCGTGCACCGCGTCGAGTCTTCCGCGCAGTGCGCCCGCAACCGCCGTCGCCATGCGCAGAATCTCCTCATCGAGCCCGGCGGGCTTGTCGAAGGCGAGATCCGGATCCACGGCGGCGAGCACCCCGGGGTGATGATACGGTCGCGCCTTCTTGACGAGGAGCACCGGCACGGGGCTCAGCCGCAGCAGCTCCCAATCCGCAAGTCCGAGAATCCCCGGCGCGATGTGCCGCCCGGCGTGCCGCTCCGCCACGATGAGATCCGCAGCGGTGGCAACCGCGCGCCGCACGACCGCCTCGTACGCCGGGTAATCCCACTCGACCGCGACGCTGACCTCGACGCCGTGCAGCCGGAGGCGCGCCGCGATGCGCCCGAGACGCTGCAGGAACTCGCTGCGCTGCTCTTCCTCGAAGGGCTGCAGCGTGCTGCCGGTCGCACCGAGCGTGTCGACATACAGCGCGCCATCGATGGCGTGAAACAGCTCGAGGCGCGCGCCACAGGCGCGCGCGAGCTGCGCCGCCTTGTTCACCGCGGGAAGCGCGCGCGCCAGCGGGTCCTTGACTGCGACCAGAATGCGACCGATCGACGCCACCTCGAGCCCTCCGCGTCCGGCAACGGCGGGCACTCTGCGCGCGGTCCGAGGGCGCGGTCATCCGGCAAAATGCGTATTCGAGTGCACGCCCCCGTCAACGCGAGGCTCTGGCCGCAGGGGGCACACCACTGCAACAATCGGGGTGAGTACCGGCTCGCGTCCTCAAAGCGGCTGCGGAAGATACGTACGGACGCGGGCGGAGAAACGGTGGATCGTCGGCCATTGCGACTTTTCGCATGATTTCACAATGAATCCGAACCGCGAGCCTGAGGGAGTGGCGGCCGATGGCACGGCGCTGACGGCGACGCTGCACGGTCGATTGCTGCAGGTGTCGCGCATGGCCACCATCGGTGAGATGGCGGCCGGCATCGCCCACGAGCTCAATCAGCCGCTCACCGCGATTGCCAACTACGCCCAGGCCTGCGCCCGGCTGCTCGAGCGCGGGGAGGTTGACCCGGTGGAGCTGCGGCAAGCGCTCTCCGAGATCACCGCGCAGGCGGCGCGGGCGGCTGAGATCATCCGTCGGCTGCGTGCGCTGGCGCGCGCCCAGCGGAGCTCCCGCGCACCGATGAGCGTCAATGTGCTCATCCACGAGCTCATCGAGCTGGTCGAGAGCGATGCGCGCTTGCATGGCGCGCAGTTGTCGCTCGATCTTGCCGAAGCACTCCCCGAGGTGGTGGTGGACGCCGGGCAGATCCAGCACGTCATTCTCAATTTCGTGCGCAACAGCCTGGAGGCGCTGGCGACACAGCCGAGCGGCACGCGCCGCGTCGCGCTCCGCAGCTCACTCATCTCGACCGGCGAGGTGGAGATGGCGGTGTGCGACAACGGGCCCGGCCCCTCGGCCGAGGCCATGGCGCGCCTGTTCGATCCCTTCTTTTCCACCAAGGAAAGTGGCACCGGCATGGGACTCGCGATCAGCAACACCATCGCGCGCATGCACGGCGGCTCGGTCGGCTATCGTCCCAATCCTCCGCAGGGTGCCTGTTTCTACATCCTCCTGCCGGCGACGTCAGCCATCTGACCATGCAAGAGCCCACTCCGACCATCTATGTCGTCGACGATGACGAGGGCGTGCGCAACTCGCTGCGCTTTCTGCTGAAATCGGTGGGCCTCACGGCGCGCACGCTGTCGTCGGCGCGCGAATTCCTCGAGAGCTATCGGCCGCGGCAACCCGGCTGCGTGGTGCTCGATGTGCGCATGCCTGGCATGAGCGGCCTCGAGCTGCAGCAGCAGCTCAATCTGCGCGGCGCCATCATCCCCGTGATCTTCATCACCGGTCACGGCGACATCCCGATGGCCGTCGATGCCATGCAGCACGGCGCGTTCGATTTTCTGCAGAAACCCTTCCGTGATCAGGATCTGATCGACCGCATTCAGCGCGCCCTCGAGCGTGACGGCAAAAATCGCGCGGCGCTCGCCCAGCACACCCGCATCCGCGAGCGCTTCGCTGCGCTCACCCCGCGCGAGCGCGAGGTGCTCGCACTCATGACCCGCGGCAAGCCCAATAAGGTGATGGCGGCGGAGCTCGGTGTCAGCCAGCGCACCGTGGAGATCCACCGCGCGCGCGTCATGGAGAAGACCGGTGCCGCATCGCTCGCGCAGCTCGTGCGTATGGCCATGGACCTGGAATCCTCAGCGGCGAGCCCCTAGGGGCTACTGCCGACCGGGCGGTGGTGAACGGCGGCCGCCGCCTGCGGTAGGCTAAGATTCACGCCGACGTGTCCTCCCCTGCCCCGCAGCTCGACGCATTCACGGCCCGCTTCCTTAGGGAGGCGCTCGATTCCGCCCCCGACGCCATCGTAATCGCCGAGCTCTCCGGACGCATCCGCTACGCCAACTCCCAGGTCCGTAGCCTGCTCGGCTACGAGCCGGCGGAGCTGATCGGCCAATACATCGAGCAGCTGCTTCCCGAGCGGCTGCGCGGGCGCCACCTGACGCACCGTCGGCACTATGCCGAGCGTCCGAGTGTGCGCCCCATGGGAACGGGACTCGATCTCTATGCGCTGCGCAAAGACGGCAGCGAGGTGTCGGTCGAGATCAGCCTGAGCCCGATTGCCACCGAAGGGGCTCGCGCCCTCACCGTGGCCGCGCTGCGCGATGCCACCGAGCGGCGCAGGAACCGCCTCGAGCTGATCGAGGCCCGCGAGGCCGCCGATCGCGCCAATCAGAGGAAGACCCGCTTCCTTGCCACGGCGAGCCACGATCTGCGCCAGCCGCTGCAGACCCTCGCGCTGCTGAACGGAGCGCTGCGCCGCATGATCACAGATGCGGCGGCGGCGGAAGCACTCGCGCATCAGGAGCAGGCGATCGGCGCCATGTCGCGACTGCTCAATGCGCTGCTCGATATCAGCAAGCTCGAGTCCGGCGCGATCCGTCCTGACCCGCGCGACTTCCCGCTCGGCGCGCTCTTCGAAGAGATGCGCCGGGAGTTCACCGGCCTCGCCTCGGGCAAGGGGCTCGAGCTGCGCGCCGCAGCGACCAGCGCCAGCGTGCACTCCGACCGCGCGCTGGTCGGGCAGGTCCTGCGAAACCTCCTCTCCAATGCCATCAAATACACCAGGCGGGGCACGGTGGAGCTGCGCTGCGAGTCTGGCCCCGAGAGCGTACGGATCAGCGTCGCGGACACGGGTATCGGCATCGCCGCGGATGAGCTCGAGCACATCTTCGAGGAGTTCTATCAGATCGGCGTCGCGAGCAATACGACACGCGAGGGCTACGGGCTCGGGCTGAGTATCGTGCGCCGCCTCGTGGCGCTGCTCGGACTGAAACTCACGGTGGCCTCGGGGGAAGGTCGCGGCACAACGTTCACGCTCGAGCTGCCGCGCGCCAACGGGCCGGTCGGTGATGCTCCCGGCGCAGCGACGGTACCGCAGACGCGCCAGGCCTCCGCGCCCGAACCTCTGGTACTGCTGGTGGATGACGACCCCGGTGTGCGCGGCGCCACGGCCATGCTGCTCAGGGTCGAAGGCTATCGTGTCGTCACGGCTTCCTCGCTCGCCGAGGCGCTGGCGCAGGCGCGCGAGAATCCCGGCATCGCGCTGCTCTTGACCGACTATCACCTGCGCGAGGGCGACACCGGCACTCAGGTGATCGCCGCGGTGCGCGCGGCGCTCCGCAACGAGCTGCCGACGGTGCTCATCAGCGGAGACACCTCCTCGACAGTCCGTGGTCTCAGGCCTGATGACCGCGTGCATGTCGTGAGTAAGCCGATCGACGCCGAGCAGCTGCTGTCGCTCCTCCGAACGCTGCTTCCCGGCTGAGACCCCCGGTATTCCCGGGTGGCGGCTAGGCGTATCTGCGTATTCTCCCGTGCTGAGGGTCGGCGTAGCTTCGGCATCGAGGGCAAATCTCGCTGCTGGAGTTCGGCTGATGTGTGCACGGTCTGATGCCGAGATCCGCGCGGACGTCGAGGAAGAGTTGCGCTGCTGCCCGGACGTCGATGAGACGGACATCGCCGTCAAGGTAGCGGACGGCATCGTCACGCTCACGGGCTTCGTGCGCAATGTCTTCCACAAGTACGGCGCCGAGGACGCCGTCGCCCGCGTTTCGGGCGTGACCGCCGTCGCCAACGACATTCAAGTGCGCACGCCCTGTGGCGCGAACGGCGACGGCGAAATCGCCCGCCAGGTGGCGGCGGCGCTGCGCCGCCAGCTGCCGCTCTGCTGGCAACAGATCCGCTCGGTCGTGCGTGCAGGCAGCGTCACGCTCGAGGGCAAGGTCGAGTGGATCTACCAGCGCGCGGAGGCCGAAAGCGCTGCACGCGGCATACGCGGCGTCATCAACGTCGTCAACTCGATCGCGCTCTCCGGGTAGCGCTGCGCCGCCGCAGCTCCCGCCGACCGCTCACGGCTCAGTTCAAGTCCCGCAGCGCCGTAAGCCGATACGCATTGATGCGCATGCCACGCCCAGCGGGCGAGCGTATCGTACGCTCGCCGGCGAGTTGGGCTCACTTCGCCGAGAGGAGGAAATCATGGCCGTGATCCGCTGGGAACCCTTTGGTGCGATCGACGATATGTTCAGAGGCTTTCCGAGCTTCTTCGGCCGCTGGCCGCGCGTTGGCGGCGGCGGCGAGTCGGATGCCGACTGGGCGCCGTCGGTCGACATCAGCGAGACGGGAGAGGAATACCTCATTCGCGCCGCACTGCCCGCGGTGAAGAAGGAGGATGTCAAGGTCACCGTCGAGGACGGCATGCTGACTTTGAGCGGTGAGCGCCGTCAGAAGGCGGAGCAGAAGGACGAGAGGTTCCACAAAGTCGAGACCTACTATGGCAGCTTCTCGCGCAGCTTCGCTCTTCCGGATGCGATCGATGCTGCCCGCATCAGCGCCGAGTCGAAGGATGGCGTGCTGACCATACACGTCCCGAAGACCAAGGCCGAGTCGAAGAAACCAACAACGATAAAGGTGCAATAGGCTGAGGTGCATGCTGCCCGGCGATGACCCCCGTGTCATCGCCGGCGGCCTTGTCGCCGGGACGGAGGGAGAGGAGCGCATGCAGGTCGCGCCGGTGTTCGCAGCCCCGCTGATCGAGCGTTACGACCGTCCGGGTCCGCGCTATACCTCTTATCCAAGCGCACGCGAGTTCCACGCGGGCTTCGGCGCGGCGCAGCTTGCCGAGCACGCGCAGCGAGGCAGCGCCCGGCCCGGCGCACGCGGACTGTCGCTGTACGTGCACGTGCCTTACTGCGCGAGCCCCTGCTTCTACTGCGCCTGCACGCGGCTCATCACCCGCGATACCTCAAAGGGGCCGCCATACGTCGAGCGGCTGCTGCGCGAGGTGGCACTGGCGGCGCCGCTTCTCGCGCGCGACCGCGAGGTCGTGCAGCTGCACCTGGGCGGCGGCACGCCCAACTTCCTCAGCGAGGCAACTCTGGCGCAGCTTCTCGACGGGCTCGCCAAGGCTTTCCGCCTGAGTGATTCGCCGCAGCGGGATTTCTCCATCGAGCTCGACCCGCGTTCGGTGTCCGCCGGTTACGCCGAGTCACTCGTGAAGCTCGGCTTCAATCGCGTCAGCCTCGGGGTGCAGGACTTCGACCCGCGAGTGCAGCGAGCCGTCAACCGCATGCAGAGCGTCGCAGAGACGCTCGATCTCATCGATGCCTGCCGCGACAGCGGCGTCCGCTCCGTCAACGTCGATCTCATCTACGGCCTGCCGCGGCAGACGCTCGAGCGCTTCCGTCACACGTTGCGCCTCGTGATGTCGGCGCGGCCGGAGCGGCTCGCCGTGTACGGCTACGCGCACCTGCCCGGCCTCTTCAAGGCGCAGCGGCGCATCGAGGCCGCCGAGCTGCCGCGTGCCGCCGAGCGGCTCGAGCTGCTGCGCCTTGCGATCGAGGAGCTCTCGGCGGGCGGCTACCGCTACATCGGCATGGATCACTTCGCGTTGCCGGACGATGAGCTGGTGCGCGCCCAGGAGGCGGGTACCCTGCAGCGCAACTTCATGGGCTACACGACCCATGCCGACTGCGATCTCCTCGGCATCGGCGTGAGCGCCATCAGCCACGTCGGCGAGAGCTTCAGCCAGAACTACCGCGATCTGAAGAGCTGGGAAGCCGCAGTCGATGCCGGGCGGCTGCCCGTGTGGCGCGGGTTGGCACTCAGCGCCGACGATCGGGTGCGTGCCCGGGTGATCGGGCAGCTCATGTGTCAGGGAGAGATCGATATCGGCGCCATCGAGCGCAACCATGGCATCGAGTTCGCCGCCTACTTCGCCGACGCCTTCGCGCGGCTGCGGCCACTCGCTGCGGATGGTCTGGTCGTGATCGAGCCGGGGCGGATCACGGCGACGCCCGCAGGACGACTGCTGCTGCGCGCCGTGGCGATGTGCTTCGATGCCTATCTCGAGCCGCCGCAGGATGCGACGGCGCCGGCCTTCTCGCGGGTCGTCTGAGATCGCCCCGCGCGGCGTGCGCTGCGCGCGACTGCGCGGCCCGGCCGCTCAGCCGGCGGCGGCAGCACGGCCCTCGCCGAGATCGAGCACGAGCTCCTCGACATTGAACTCGTTCCCCCGCACGCGGAACCCGAGGCGCTGCGCGAGGTGCAGCATGGCGGTGTTCTCGCTGAGTACGCTGCCCCAGAGCTCGCGCGTGCCGCGCTCACGGCAGTAGCGAATCAGCTTTTCCATGAGCAGCGTGCCGAGCCCCTGCCCCTTCAGATCCGAGCGCACCAGCACGGCAAACTCCGCGGCGACGTTGTCGGGATCGCCGCAGGCGCGTGCGACTGCGAGGATCTGCGGCGACCCGTTCGCATCCGCCGCTACGGCGACAAACGCCATTTCGCGGTCGTAGTCGATCTGCGTCAGGTGGGCGATATCCGCGTCGGGCAGCTGCCGCACGGCGGCGAAGAACCGCGTGTAGAGATCCTGGGGCGTGATCCGCGCGAGGAACTGCCGGTGAAGCGGGGCGTCTTCGGGTCGAATCGGCCGCAGGAGCAGGCGCTCGCCGCGGTGCTCGCACCGTTCCTCGAGCTCGCTCGGATAGGGGCGGATGGCGAGTCGCGCGGCTGCGCCGGCCGCCACGGCGGCGACCCGCACCCGCGCGTCGAGGGCGATGACGCCCTCACCGTCGGTGAGCAGCGGATTGATGTCGAGCTCGGCGATTTCCGCCACATCGCTCGCGAGCCGCGCGAGCCTCACGAGCGTCGACTCGAGCGCACTGAGGTTCGCGGCCGCCTGGCCGCGCGCGCCCGCGAGCAGCCGCGACACGCGGGTGCGCGAGATGAGCTCCTGCGCGAGCGCCGAATTCAGCGGCGGGAGGCCGATCGCGCGATCGCCGATCACCTCCGCCGCCGTGCCGCCGCGGCCGAAGACGACGACCGGCCCGAAGGTGGGATCGCTCGCGATACCGGCGAGCAGCTCGTGCGCGCCGCCACGGCGGATCATCTTCTGCACGGTAAAGCCCTCGAGCCGCGCCTGCGGCCGCAGTTGCCGGCAACGCGCGAGCATCGCTGGTGCAGCCTGCTCGAGCTGCTCCGCGGTGGCGAGATCGAGAGCCACCCCGCCGACATCGGACTTGTGACTGATGTCGGGCGAGAGGATCTTGAGGACTACCGGGTAACCGATCGTGTCCGCGAGCGCGCCGAGCTCGTCCGCGCTGTGCGCGATGCGCGTCTCGACCACCGGGATACCGTACGCCTTGAGCACGTCCTTCGCTTCGGGCTCGGTGAGGGTCGTGCGCCCTGCACCGAGCGCACGCGCTACGATGCTGCGCACCGCCTGCGTGTCCGGCGCCGGCCCCGCGAGCGAGTGCGGCGTCTCCATGAGCAGTGCCTGCACCTGGTGATAACGCACCAGGTGCAGAAACGCATCGATCGCCTCCTCCGGCGTCGCGTAACCCGGCACGGTGCGGCAGCCCGGGCCGGCCGCGCGCACGCCTTCCGCGCCCAGCCAGCAGGCAAATGCCGGGCGCGACGCCTGCTCGAGCAGCGGCCCACAAAGCGCCGCGACCTCGGCCGCGGAGGCGAGCGCCGTCGGCGCGTGGATGAGGAGCAGCGCATCGACGCTCGCATCCGCGAGCACGCTCTCGAGGACGCCGACATAGCGCTGCGGCCGCGCGTCGCCGATGATGTCGACAGGGTTCTCGCGCGACCAGGTAGCCGGCAGCTGCGCATCGAGTGCACGCAGCGTCTCTGCCGCGAGCGGCGCGAGCTCGCCCCCGCCCTCGATGAGGGCGTCGGTCGCCATGACGGCCGGGCCGCCGCCGTTGCTCACGATGGCGAGCCGCGGACCGGCGTAGGGCTTTGACTGCGAGAGAAGCTGCGCCGCCTCGAACAGCTGCCGTGTGGTGCGCACCCGCAGCACGCCCGCACGGCGCAGCGCCGCCTCGTAAACGATGTCCGCGCCGGCGAGCGCGCCGCTGTGCGAGGTGGCGGCGCGCGCTGCCGCGCCGGTGCGCCCGGCCTTGACCGCGATCACCGGCTTGTTGCGGGCCGCGGCGCGCGCTGCCGACATGAACTTGCGCGCGCCGGTGACCGATTCGATGTAGAGGAGAATCGCCCGCACGCGCGCCTCCCTCGCCAGGTAATCGAGCAGGTCGCCGAAATCGACATCGGCGGCGTTGCCGAGCGACACACAGTGCGAGAAGCCGACGCCTGCCGACTGGGCCCAGTCGAGCAGCGCACTCGTCAGCGCTCCGGACTGGGCAACGAAGGCGAGGCCGCCGGGACGTGCGCCGACGTGCGCGAAGCTCGCATTGAGCCCGATCCCGGGCACGAGCAAGCCGATGCAGTTGGGACCGAGAATCCGCATGCCGCACCGTCGCGCAGCCGCGAGTGCCGCAGCGCACAGCGTCCCGCCGTCCTCGGCGACGCCCTCGAGTCCCGCACTGAGCACGACCGCCGCGCGCGTGCCGCGAGCACCGAGCTCGGCAATCAGCGCCGGGATGCCCGCCGCAGGCGTGCAGATGACAGCGAGGTCCGGCGCCGCCGGCAACTCCGCCGGGCTCGTGTAGGCGCGCACCCCGGCCACCGAGCCGTGTTGCCGGTTGACCGGCCACACGGGACCGCGGAAACCACCGCCGAGGAGATTCCGCCAGACGGTGGCGCCGACGCTCCCGGGACGATCCGAGGCGCCGACGACCGCGACGGAGTTGGGGGAGAGCAGATGCTCGAGATTGTAACTGCTCACTTCCGCATCTCTCCCTGACAAGCTTCCTGGCAGCACTCGGGCACACGAACGCGCGGCGAGCGTAGCGCGCTTGCCGTGAGAACACTCGCCGTAGAACTACGTACGGCTGAAGCAGCACAGCGCACGACCTTACCTATCTCCCTAGGTACTAACCCGCTTATTCCGCGTCGCCCGTCCGACTACGCTCATGCCACGTGCGGAGAACCACGAGTCGGGGGAGGCATCATGGCATCCAACACGCGGGTCGGGATCGCGCGGTGTTGCGTCGGCATCCTCGCGCTGACACTCCTGGCAGCGGCGCCGCCGGTGCAGGCCGTACCGAGCTACGCGCGGCAGACCGGCATGGCCTGCGAGGCCTGCCATACCGTGTTTCCGGAGCTCACGCATTTCGGCCGCGTCTTCAAGGCCAACGGCTACACCCTCACCAACCAGAAGCAGGTGCAGGACGTCAGCAGCAAGAAGGAGCAGCTGCTCGCGTTCTCGCAATTTCCGCCCATATCGATCATGGCACAGATCTCCTACACGGACATGAAGGGCGCCGTGCCGGATCTGTCGAATGTCGGAGCTCCGGGGGTCGCGCAGAGCGGCACGGTCGGCTTTCCGCAGCAGTTCAGCTTCTTCTATGCCGGCAAGATCGCCCCGCACCTCGGCGCCTATCTCCAGCTCACTTATGACAGCGCCACCGGCACCATCGGTATCGATAATTCAGATATCCGCTTTGCCGACGAGACGCTGCTGCCCGACAACCGCACCCTCACCTACGGGCTGTCGCTCAACAACAACCCCACCGTGCAGGACCTGTGGAATTCGACTCCGGCATGGGGATTCCCCTATGCCTCGAGCAACGCCAACGTCTCGCCGCTCGCCACCGCGGCCATCAACGGGCCGTATGCCCAGAACGTTGCAGGACTCACCGCATACCTCTTCTGGAACGAGTCGCTGTACGCAGAAGCTGGCGGCTATCGCTCGGCGAAGCAGGGCGTGACCAACGCGCTCACCGGCGCAGCCGGCCCCCTCGATGGCACGACCTCGAACGTGCTCGAGGGCTTCGTGCCCTACTGGCGGCTCGCCTACGAATTCAACTGGGGGCGGAACTCCCTCGAGATCGGAGCCTACGGGGAGGACTTCAAGGTGTTTCCCGGCGGCTCACCGAGCTCGCCCTCACCGCTTACTGGCCCGACCAATCGCTTCAACGACGTGGCGGAGGATCTGGAGTACCAGTTCATCGCCGAGGAGCATGTGTTCAGCATCCTGGCGACGCACATCCACGAAAAGATGACACTCGATGCGAGCTTCGCCACTGGCGCCTCGGCCAATCCGACCAACACGCTGCAGACCACCGAGGTGGCGGCAACCTACTACTACCGTCGCAAGATCGGCGGCACGGTGCAGTACTTCGACACCACCGGGAGCACCGACACGCTGCTCTATCCGGCGACTCCCCCGGGCGCCCCCGGCGTGATCACTAGCGCCAACGGCTCCCCGGACACCAGAGGCTACATCACGGAGCTGAACTACCTCCCCTGGCTCAACGTGAAGGTCTCGCTGCAATACACCTGGTACACCAAGTTCAACGGCGCCAGCAGCAACTACGATGGCAAGGGACGCGACGCCTCCGCCAATGACACGCTGTATCTCCTGTTGTGGTTCGCGTTCTGAGGTGCACGCCATGCGCAACACTGAAGGCAACCGCCGGGACCGCGCGCAGCTAAGCCGCCGGCTGCGCACCACGCTGCTGCTGACGGGGGCTGTGGTGCTCGCGAGCGCCGGCCGTGCCGATGAGCCCGACGGGCCGGCGCTCGCGCACGCCCGCTACGTGGCGGCTACCGTGTGTGGGACCTGTCACGGCGTCGACGGTAACAGCACCCAGCCGAAATTCCCGCGTCTCGCCGGGCAGCGGGCCGACTATCTCGACAACCAGCTCAAGGCCTTTCGTGCCCAGACCCGCGGTGATCCCGATGCGATCGCCTACATGTGGGGCATGGCAAGTCAGCTCGACGATGAGACCATGCATGCTCTCGGCGGCTACTACGCCGGGGAGAAGACGGGGACGAGCGGTGGCGGCGATACCGCGCTGATCAGCCGTGGGCGCGAGGTCTACGCGCACGGCCTACCGGCCGAGGGCGTCCCCGCCTGCAGCAGCTGTCATGGCGCCGACGCGCATGGAACGCCGGAGTATCCGCGCCTCGCCGGTCAGCACGCCCAGTACGTCCTCAAGCAGCTGGCGTCCTTCCAGAGCAATATGCGCAACGTGGCCATCATGCACGGCGTCGCCCAGAATCTGCGCCTGCCCGAGATGCGCGCGGTTGCGGCATATCTCGAGGCCCAGCCTTAGAAAGTTCGGAGAGCTCACGATGCGCCGCATGCGCCCAATTCGCCGCATTCTCGTCGCCGTCAAGGATCCCGCGGCGCGCTCGCTGCCCGCCCTCGGCAAGGCCGCGCAGCTTGCCCGCGCGCTCGGCGCCGAGCTGGTGTTGTTTCAGGCGATCGCCGCACCGCTCTATCTCGATGGCGACATCTCGACGCTCGGTGACGCCCTCGTGGTGGCCGCGCGCAACCGCCGCCAGGAGTGCCTCGCGGCACTCGAGCGCCGCGCGCGGCGGCTGCGACGCACGGGACTCGCCGTGACGGTGTCGGCCGAGTGGGACTACCCGGTGTACGAGGCGATCATCCGCGAAGCCGGCCGCCGCAGCGCCGACCTGATCGTCGCCGAGCGTCACGCGGGTCGGCACCTGGCGGCGAGCTTGCTGCAGATCACCGACTGGGAGCTGCTGCGCCGGAGCACACTGCCGGTGCTGCTCATCGGACCTTCCGGCACATATCGCCGCCCGGTGATTCTCACTGCCCTGGATCCGGAGCACAGCTACGACAAGCCCGCACGGCTCGATGTCGACATTGCGCGCACGGGCGCGGCGCTCGCGACGCGCCTCGGCGGGCAGCTCCACGCGCTGCACGCCTACGTGCCGCTGCCGCTCGCGGCGGTCGCCCGCGGCACGCTCCTTTCCGCAGAGGACGCGGCGCGCCTCCAGGCGCAGGCCGCAGCCGCGGCGCGGGTCAAGCTGCGACGTCTCCTCGCCAAGGCGGGCGTGCGCGCAGCGCGCGCGCACGTCATTGGCCGTCATCCTGCGGACGCTATCGAGCAGCTCGCCGCGCAGACCCGCAGTGCCATCGTCGTCATGGGCGCGATCGCCCGCTCCGGGCTCAGGCGGCTGCTGATCGGCAACACCGCCGAGCGGGTGTTGGATCATCTGCCCTGCGATGTCCTCGTGGTGAAGCCCCCCCGGCTGCCGAAGCCCGTGCCGCGTGCGCGGCGTGGTGCACGGTACGTGGGCGCTCAGCCCTCCGTGCCCGCACTCGCCTGAATCAACGCGCTGACGCCTGTCACTTTCCTCGTGCCTGCGGCAGCGCCTGGTTCGGCGGCTCCGCGCAGCAACATTTCTGTCATGAGCGCACGGGTCAGCGCGCGCGCAGCGGCCGCTCGCGCCGCCGGCCGGCGCTAGGCATATTCCACGATTCGCGGCGCAGCGGCGTACAGTAAGGTCGCGGCATCCTGCGGAAGGGAGTGTTGACCCATGGCCGAGCGAATGCGCCGTATCCTCATCGCCATCCGCGATCTCGGGCACGTGCCGAAGAACGAGCTGCGCAAGACGGGAGCGCTCGCGAGAGCAGCGCACGCCAGCGTCGAGCTGTTTCACGCCATCGAGTTACCGGACCCCGCTGTGGGCTGGCCCGAGACCGCCACCAAAGCCGCCGTCGAGGGGCAACGCAGCGCCATCGCCGCGCAGCAGCAGGGGCGGCTCGAGAGCTTCGCGCGCGATCCGTCACTGCGCGGGGTGAGCGTCACTTGCACGGTGAGCTGGGATTACCCGGTACACGAAGCGATCATTCGCCGCGCGCTCGCCACACGCGCCGACCTGGTCGTCGCCGCAACACGCGCTCACCACATGGGCGCGCGGCTCATCCTGAGAAACACCGACTGGGAGCTCATCCGGCATTGCCCGCAGCCGCTGCTGCTCGTCAAGTCGCGGCAACCCTGGAATCGGCCGGTCGTGCTCGCCGCCGTCGATCCCTTCCATGCGCATGCGCGACCTGCCGACCTCGACCCGCGGCTCCTCGATGTGGGGCGGCAGCTGGCGCAACTGCTGCACGGCACGCTGCACCTCTTCCACGCCTATATGCCGATGGTGACTGCGGCGCCGGCGCCGATTGGGACGGCACCACTCATGGTGCTGCCGCCGGCGGCGGAAGAGGCACACGGGGCGGAGGTCGCGCGCGTCATCGGTCAACTGGCAAAGAGCGCCGACATTCCTCCTGCGCGGCGTCACATCCAGATGGGAGAGGTGTCGACGCAGCTCGCCGCGGTCAGTCGGCGCACGCACGCCGGCCTCGTGGTCATGGGAGCGGTCTCGCGCTCGGCACTCGTGCGGCTGTTCATCGGCAACATGGCCGAGCGGGTGCTCGACAAACTCACCTGCGACGTGCTCGTCGTGAAGCCACGGGGCTTCAAGTCGCGCATCGCCACCGCGAGCCGCGACCCCTCATGGCTGCGCTCCCGGGCGCGCCCGCGCCGCGGCGCCGGCGGCCGTGCAAGGAGCAGTGCAGCCCGTGCAGTGCTGCCGCCGGTACTTTAGTCCCGTACGCTGCGGCGATACTCACACCGCGGCGGCGCAATGCCCGCAGCGGTCGGTGTGGGGCACGTTGTACAGCCGGCCATGAGTGATGAGCTCACCGCACTGCCGGCAGATGCCGTAGGTCCGATTCTCGAGCCGTTGCAGCGCATTCTCCACCTCGCGCAGCTCGACCTGCCCGAGCGGCTCGCCCGTGCGCGCTGCACTCACACGCCGGCCGCCGTCATCGGGCAGAGTGCTGCGCAGCTCGTTTCGCCGGTTGCGCAGGCGCTTGCCGATCAGCTCCTGGAAGCGCTCCTTCATCGCGGCAGCCCTCGAGCTCCGCCCCCACTTGCGCGGTACTCCCGCACCGGATGAGACACTGCCGCAACGGAGTCCTCGGGCGCCGCGGAGCGAAGCGCCGGCCGATACGCCGGTCGACCGAGGCATATCAGCGTCACGCCCGTCACCGGCACCGGAGGTTGCCGTCGCAGTGGCCGCAGCGCGGCCCTCGCAAGCGCGGCGCCGAGAAGTGCCGCCACCACCTGGCGAGCACCAAACCCATGGGATAACGGTGAGACCTGTCCCGCGTACAGCTCCGCCCACAGACGCCACAGCGGCGGCGACAGGTGGGCGGAAGCCCAGCTCCTCAGCTCGGGTCGGCCGAGCCAGGCGAGCAGCAGCTGCACCGCCGCCCAGAAGAACGGAATGTATGACAGCAGAGGGCGCTGCGCCCCAAGAAGCGCGGCACTCGCGAGAGACAGCGCCACGATCTGCAGCACCGTCGGCAGGAGGTAGAAAGCCACAGTGAGGGCGGCAATGCCCCAGCGCGAGCTGACATCGGCGTGCGCCGTCGACCAGGCGGCGAGCGGAGATTCGAGGAATCGCAGTGCGAATGCCGCGGCAAGGAGCAGCGCGGCACCAAGGACCAGCCGGCCACGGACTCGGGTGGTAAGCATCGGGAGTTTCTCCCAGCGACCTGTACGCCGGGGGGCAGCTTGGTCAAGCGCGGCGCCTTAAGTCTCAACGGAACACTGAACTTTCTCTCAAGGTTTTCTGACGACACGCCGTCGCCGTCGGTGGCACCCTGTCACGCGGCGCTGTTACACTGCGCCGACTCGTACAAGTCCCTGTTCTTATGGGCTCTTCTCCCAACCCGGCTCTGCGCGTCGGCGAATGGCGCGTCGATCCGGCGCTCGATGAGATCGCCCGCGACGGTCAGGTCGTCAAGCTCGAGCCGCGCACGATGGCGCTGCTCATGTACCTCGCCGAGCGTGCACAGCAGGTGGTGAGCGCTGAGGAGCTTCTCGAGCATGTCTGGCGCGGGGTGGTGGTAGCCCCGGGCTCGGTCTATCAGGCCGTGGCGCGACTCCGCCGCATGCTCGGCGACGTGAGCGAGGCTCCGACTTACATCGCGACGATTCCGCGCAAGGGCTATCGGCTGCTCGCGCCGGTGAGTCGCTGGGCCGAACCCGTGGCGCAGGCGACGGCATCGCCCGCCGCGGACGCAGAGGTGGCGGCCCCGGCGCCGCCAACGCAGAGCCAGCCGTCCGCACCCGGGCGCAACACCCGCGCGGCTACCCTGCTCCGGCGCGGTGCCTGGGCGGCTGGCGCCGTGCTCGTGATTGCGGCGGGTCTGCTGCTCTGGCTGGGCTCCCCCGAATCGTTGCGCCGACTCTTAACCGGCCACCCGGCTCCACGGTCGGTTGCGGTCCTCCCCTTCCTCGCCCTCGGCGGGTCAGCGGATGACGAGTACCTCGGCTACGGCCTGTCCGAGGACCTGATCAACACGCTCGCCAACGTCGCCGGCCTCCAGGTTGCGGCACGAACCTCTTCGTTCCTCTTCGCCGGCAAGGGCGGCGACCTGCGCCAGATCCGCAGCCAGCTCAATGTCGATGCCGTGCTCGAGGGGAGCATCCGCCGCGCCGATGGACGTGTCCGCATCGTCGCCGAGCTCATCGACGCCCGCTCGGGCTATCACCTCTGGTCCCAGGCGTTCGAGCGCAATGCGGGGCAGCTCTACGCCGTGCAGGAGGAGATCGCCGATGCGGTCCTCGAGCATCTCGATCCGGCGCTGACGCGGCGCGCGAGCGCGTCTGACCCGCGCCGCGCGCGCGACAACGGCGCCGCCTACAACGAGTTCCTGCGCGGACGGTATCTGCTCGAGCAGCGCACGGAAATGGGGCTCACCCAGGCGGTCGAGCACTTCCAGCGTGCCATCGCGCTCGCGCCCGACTACGCACTCGCCTACTCGGGACTCGCCGACGCCAAGGCGTTGCTCGCACAGTACGCGGCCCACGACGATCCGACGCTCCTCGAGGAGGCGCGCAGCGCGGCGCAGCGTGCGCTCTCGCTCAGTCCCGACCTCGCCGAAGCGCACGCCTCGCTCGGTCTCATCGAGAATCAGGCCGGCCGGCTCAAGGAAGCCATCCCGCACCTGCGACGCGCCATTGAGCTCGATCCCCACTACGGACCCGCGCAGATGTGGTACGGGCGGAACCTGTTCCTGCAGCGCGACTTCGTCGGCGCCGACCGTGTGTTCGAGGAGGCCCTCACCTTCGATCCGTTGTCCCCCATGTTGCAGCTCAACGCGGGGCTCACCCTCGATCAACTCGACCGCCTGCCGCAGGCCACCGAGCATGCCCGCCGCGCGATCGAGCTCGAGCCGAAGCTGCCGAGCGCCTACTGGCTGCTCGCCTTCCTCAAGGTGCGCACCGGTCAGCTGAGCGAGGGAGCGCGCTTGTTTCACAGTGCGGTCGCCCTCGGCCTCAACCAGGCGGAAGCGCTTGGCCAGATCTCCACGCTTTACGCGCAGCTCGGCGACTGCAGCTCCGCCGCACACTGGCTCAAGAGCGGCCGCGAGCGCGATCCGCTCGACTGGGCGGTGCTCCACGCGGATATTGCGTACTACCTCTGCCGACAGGACCTGAGAGGGCTGCACGCCTCGCTCGAGGAGTTGCGCCCGCGGGCGGCCGGAGACACCTCCGCGCTCGCGAGTGTCGCTCTCGGCATGGCGTTCGCCGACGACCAGGGTCAGGCACTCGATCTCTATCGCAGTGTCGAGGCTGCAGCGGATGGCGAGGACGCTCTCTTCGACCGGCCGGCGCTTGGCATCGGTGTGAGCCACGCGCTCGAGTACGCCACGCTCGTCCGCCGGGGGCAGCCGGAGAAGGCACGGGCGCTGACCTCGGCCGTGCAGCAGCGTCTCGAGACGATACGGCAGCAGGGGGGTCGCGCGCCGGGGCTCGAGTACTGCAGCGCCGGTGCGCTCGCCCAGCAGGGCAGCACGGAGGCCTCGCTTACTGCGCTCGAGCGCGCGGTGGCCGCGGGCTGGCGCGCGCCCGACTGGATGGAGCGCGACCCGACTCTCGGGCCGCTGCACACCTCAGCGCGGTTTGCGAATCTGCTCGCCCTGCAACGGCGCGAGATCGCCGCGCAGCGGGCAGAGCTCTCCGCCGACGCTGCGACGCCGTAGCGGCTGCCCGCGGGCTCGCCGCAGGCCCGCGGCCGCGGCCAGGTGCCCGGGCGCTAGCCGAACTCGAGGTAGATGAAGTAGCTCGCGACGATCATCACCAGCCATCCCGAGAGGATCAGCTCGGTGCGCACGCTTCTTGCCTCGTGCTGGCGACCGTCATCGAGCAAGCGCGTGATCCGCATGAAGCGCACCGTGGCAAGCACGACCAGCACCACCCCGCCGACGATGAGCACGAGTCCGTCATAGCGACCGAAGCGTCCCTGGGCGCGGGCGATGAGGGAGCCGGGCACCGCATTGCCGAGCGCCGCGCCGGTGAGGGTCAGCATGAAGAGGTTGAACTTCTCGATCACGAATCCGAAGGCGATGACGGCGATGCCGGTGCGGACCCAGGCGAGGTAGGTGCGTTCGTTGGCCGCATGATCGCTGTAACCGGTGATCATCGGAGGGCCCCGGGTGTTGGTGTGAGGTCCGCCTAGTATGAGGGCAGCGTCGGCGGCTGTACGCCATCGGCGGTCAGGATTCCTGTGACTGTCCCAGAGCTTCGCCGGCCGGCGCTGCGCTCAGACTCCGGAGCGCGCGTAGGACCCTCCTTGCACGGCCTTACCGGGAGTCCTACCGTCGTCGCATGGCTACATCCATTTTCGACGTGATCGTCATCGGTGCGGGCGCCGCCGGACTCGCCGCCGCCGCTGAGCTCGTACGCGGGGGACGCTCGGTCGTGCTGCTCGAGGCGCGCGACCGCCTCGGCGGGCGCATCTGGACGCGCCGCGAGGCGGGGCTGCCGGTACCGATCGAGCTCGGTGCGGAGTTCATCCACGGCGAGGCGGCGCCGGTGCGAGCGCTGCTCGCACAGGCGGGAGCGACCGTCATCGATACCAACAACTCTCACCTCAGGATGGAAAACGGCGAGCCGCTGCCGCGCCATGACTTCCTGGCGAGATTCCAGCAGGCCTTGCGCGAGAGCGACGCGTTGCGTGAGACGGATCTCTCCTTCGATGATCTCCTCGACCGGCTCGCAGGGATGCTGTCGGCGGAGGACCGGCGCGCCGCCCGGTCCATGGCCGAAGGGTTCGATGCGGCAGACACCTCGCGTGCGAGCGCGCGGGCGCTTGCCGCAGAGTGGTGCGGCGACACGCTCGGTGAGAGCGCCCAGTCGCGTCCCGCCGAGGGTTATGAGGCGCTCATCGCCGCGCTCATCGCCCGCTCGCACGGCGAGCGACTGCGGCTTCAGCTGCAGTCGCCCGTCGAGGCCGTCGCCTGGTCACGCGGCTCGGTGCAGGTGTCCGGCCATTTCGCCGGCGCGCCGTTCACGTTTCGCGGCGCACACGCCATCGTCACCGTGCCACTCGGCGTGCTCAAGGCGTCCGCCGGCGCCCCCGGCGCGATCGCCTTCACGCCGACGCTCGAGGCGAAGCGCCGCGCGCTCGAGGGCCTCGCCGAGGGACCGGTGGTGAAGCTGCTGCTGCGATTCGCCTCGGCCTTCTGGGAGAGCCTCGATGAGGGGCGCTATCGCGAAGTCTCGTTCCTGCATGTGCCCGGAGCGCCGCTCCCCACCTTCTGGACGTCCGCGCCGGCCCGCGCACCGCTCCTCGTCGCCTGGGCCGGCGGTCCGCAGGCGCTGCGCGCGGCCGACGGAGCGACCGCCGCGGAGCTCGCGGCTCTTGCCATCGCGAGCCTCCGCCGCCTCTTCGGTCCCGGCGTCGATGTCGCGGGAGAGCTCGAGGCCTGCTACTACCACGACTGGCAGCGCGATCCCTTTGCCCGCGGCGCCTACAGCTTCGTGACGGTAGGGGCCGCAGCAGCACCCGAGAGCCTCGCCCGGCCGCTCGATGACACCCTCTTCTTCGCCGGCGAAGCGACCGATACCACGGGCGAGGCGGGCACGGTCGCGGGCGCCCTCGCGAGCGGTCTGCGCGCCGCGCGCGAGGTGCTGGCTCAGTGAACTTCGCTGCGGGCGCGGCCCGCGCGGGCACGGCCCAGGTAGTAGCCCGCGGCAAAGGGCAGCCCGAGCAGCACCACGGCGAGAAGGATAAGGAGTGCCACGACCTCACCGGCGACGAGCCGCGCCTGCTCACCTGAGCACTTGAGCACCTGGTCGGCGACCTTCGCCGCATCGGCGGTGAGCGCCTTGCGCTGCGCGTCCACCGCCGCGACGACCGCCTCGCGCTCGCTGCGGATCTCATCGAACAATGCCACGCGCTGCGTGGCGAGCTCGCGGGTAGCGGCGCGCGATGAGGCGTCGAGCCGGTCGAGGAGCTCGTACACGCTGTCGCGCACGTCCGCCACCGCTCCGCGCACGGTCTCGGGTGCCGACTCCGCCGCCGCGCCAAGGCGTGCGAGGCGCTCGTCGAGCCGCTTGAGCGAGGCCTGCACCTCTCCGTTCGAGTAGCCCGCCTTGCGCAGCGCGAGCTCGGTCTCGCGCATCACCTGCGGGGGAATCGTCTCGCCGTAGATCTGCATGCGCTGCGCGGAATCCTCGAGCGCCTGCGGAATGGTCCCCATCGCGTCGATGAGCCTGATGTCACCCTTTTTCTCGCTCCAGAGGACGACGACCGAAGCGCGCTCGAAGGTGAAGTCCTTGAGGGGATAGTCGCGCGCGTACGTCTCGATGAAACTCCGGTAGTCGCTGAATTCGGCCGGTGTGAGGAGACTCTGGCCGATGCGCTCTGCCCCATCGGCATAGTCGTCCGAGAGCTGGCGGACGGCGTCCTGGTGAGTGCCGAACGCGGCCGCCCCGGCCCCGCCCGCGGCGACGAACGACTTCATCTGCTCCGCGAGCGCCCAGGTATCGAGCAGGCTCAGTCGCGGCGCCATTTGGGTCGCGGCGCGGCGGCTCGCGCCGATCGCGGCAATCTCCCAGCGGAGTGTGTTATCGAGCACCTGCTGATCGTTCTCGCTCGCGGCGATGTCTGCGCCGCAGCGCTCGACCGCCACGATGTACTGCGCCGAGAGCTCGCGTGTCAGAGCCCGTATGTTGAGATCTTCCGCGGAGAGCGGCTTCTCCGGAGATTTGATGGAGATGAGCGAGCAGCCGCTGAGTCCCACGAGCACCACGAGCGACACGAGCGTCAGCAGGCCGACGCCGGCCCGCAGTCGGGCACGGTGCGGCGCTGCGCGCGGCCACTGAGCGTTGTGCATCGCCGCGCCCAGCCGCTGCCTAGGGCCGGCCCCCGATGAGCCGTACTTCCCGTTGCGGCACCGGCACGACGACGCCGCGCGCGCGCAACGCCTCGAGCAGTGCCGCACGAATCTCACCGCCCGCCGCTACCTGGTCCTGCACGAGCACCCAGGGCTTGACCGCGATGCCGACCGAGGAGTCGCCGAACTCGATCGGTTGAACCACGGCCTCCGGATCCTGCAGCACCCGCGGGTTCGACCGCAGCACTTCGCGGATGGTCTTCGTGAGCATCGCGAGGTCGGTGTCGTAGGCGACGCCCACGGCGACATCGACCTGACGGATGGTGCCGTAGTTGTGCAGGATCTCCCCGACCACCCGGCGGTTCGGCACCACCACCCGCGAGCGATCGACGTGTCCGAGGGTCGTGTTGAAGAGCGTGATGCTCTCGACGACGCCCTCGACCCCCGCGATGGCGATGTACTCGCCGACACGAAACGGCTTGGCGAAGATGATCGACAGCCCGGCGACGACGTTGCTCAGCACACCCTGGGTCGCGAGCGCGAGTCCGGCACCGACCACCGAGAGCCCCGCGATCAGCGGCAGCAGCTCCACGCCGAGATTTTGCAGCGCCATGATGAGGAACAGCGCGATGCACAGCACCCAGATCACGCGGGTGAGGAGCAGGCGGATCGGCGGCTCGAGGTCGCGGCGGTTGAGGACCTGGGCGAGCCAGCGGCTGATCCAGCGGCTCACGAGGAGGCCGGCCACGAGGATCAGAACCGCCGTGAAGAGGCGCGGGCCGAAGCGGATGGCAAGGTCGAGGATCGTGTCCTTCGCGTGATTGATCGTCGCCGCCTGCTCGTTCATCGCGAGAGCACCCCCGGGGGATCCCCGAGTCCATCTTACCAAGGGCGCACTGACACCGCTGCGGCGACCAAGTCTGCGCTGTGCATGCCCGCGCCGCCGCTGTAGGGATGCGCCGACCCTGCCCCGGGGGTCGCGCCGCTGGCGCCAACTTGAGGCCCGAGCCAAGGTGCCACACAGACAGCGGTGCGACTCGCACCCCACTTGAAAGGACTCATCATGGGACGCGGAATTCTGTTATGGCTTCTCGGGGTGCCGATCCCCGTCATCCTGTTGCTGGCGATGTGCACGCATCATTGAGCGGGAGAGCTGCGGTGCAGTCGCTGCCAACTCCTGCGATCGCGGTCGCGCCGGTCACGGGCGCCGTGTGCTGGGGCGCAATCCTCGCCGGCAGTGCGGCGGCAGCAGCCATCTCGCTGCTGCTGTTTGCGCTCGTGATCGGTGTCGATCTCGCTACGCTCCCGGCTCAGGCCGCGCGTGCCATTCCGCTTGCCTCGACCGCCGGGGTCGCAACACGCCGAGATCGCCTGGGTGGCAATCAACGATCGATCCAGCGCCGGCGGCGAGTGCTTCAGGCCTTCGGCGTGTAAGAGAACTTCTGGCCGGCGACGGTTGCCTGGTACATGGCGCCGCCCTTGACGATGGTGAAGACGGCCATGCCCTTGTAATACTTGCCGGCGGTGGCCGCGTCCTTCATGCCGCCGCTCGCACCGGCGCTCGCGCCGCTGGTGCCGACGCTGCCGCCGGCGGCCGCGGTGATGACGACGGCGTTCACGTCGGCGCCGAACTCGAAGTCGCCGCGGGTGAATTCATCGAAGGCGCGCTTGTCCTCGAAGAAGATGATCTGACTGTAGGCCTGGCCGCCCGCCTGGAAACCGACACTCAACTGCGTCATCGAACTATCGCCGACGTACTTGCCGTGGACGAACACGCGGCCGTTGCCGTGGGCACCGCCGACGATGAAGCCGCCTTTGCCGATGCCGGGAAATATCGCGTAGCCATAGCAGTTCTGAAAGAACGCGCGGCTCTGGCCGGCGTTGCGGAACAGGTTCGCGGCATCGCTGTAGTCATCGGCACGGATCGCCGTAGCGGCGGCAAGCAGCCACAGCACAGTGAGTGCCCACCTGAAAGTGCGTGTCATCGTCGATCTCCGTTGAGTCCGATTCCTGCTGCAGTGCGCATGATGCCGGCGGCGCCCCGGGGCGCTGCCGCGAGCGCCGGCTTCGGCGACTCCACCGCAGGCTTCACTGCTTCCACCACCGGTTTCGGCGGCTCGATCGCGGCAGGTACGGTGATCGCGGAAATTTCCACTCCCGCAAGACCGAGCAGCTCCCGCGGTGGCGCGGTCTCCTCCGGCGTAAGCAGCAGTCCCCAGCGCCGTGCGAGCCGCCCCGCACTCACACGGCTCGTCCACACGGTAAGACCGATCCCGCACACGAGCCCGATGAGTACCGGTGTGAGCCACCAGAAAAACTGCGGCGCGAGGCGCAGCATGAGCGCACCCCAGATCAGACCGAAGAGCAGATGCCATTTCTCGCGGCGGAAGGCCTCGCGGAAGGTCACGCCGCGATCGCTGCGCGACTGGGCATTCCACGACACCACCTGCCCGAGCAGCGTCTGCAGCACGAAGGTCGAGTGGAACATCATCATCGAGGGCGCGAGCAGCATGCTGAAGAGCTGCTCGACCAGCACGCTCGCGCACAGTCGCCGCACGCCGCCGAACTGCCGCCGCAGCACGCGGTCGCGAATCGCGAGGATCACGCCGAGGATCTTCGGCAGGAGCAGCACGACGAGCGTGAGCGCGAAGAGCGTCACGGTCTCGTTGTTGCGGATCTGCGGCCAGTGCGGGTACAGGCTGCGGAACCCGGGCAGGAAGTACTCCGGCTTCCGCGCCGCCTCGATCGCGCTCAGCACCGAGCTCAGCACCAGGAGCCCGAGCCACATGGGCGAGCTCACATAAGAGACGATGCCGGTCAGCAGGTGCACGCGGCTGAGCGGGTGCAGCCCGGGGAAGAAGAGTACGCGCGAGTGCTGCAGGTTGCCCTGCGTCCAGCGGCGGTCGCGCGCCGCGTAATCGATGACATTCGCCGGCACCTCTTCCCAGCTGCCGCCGAGCTCGGGAAGCTGGCGCACCTCGTAGCCACCGCGGCGCATGAAGGCGGCTTCGACGAAATCGTGGCTGAGGATCTCGCCACCGAGCGGCGGCTTTCCCGAGAGCCGCGGCAGCGCGCAGTAACGCGCGAACGGCCGGATGCGCACGATGGCGTTGTGGCCCCAGTAGTTGCTCTCGCCGAGCTGCCAGAACGCGAGCCCGCTCGAGAGCATCGGGCTCTGCAGCCGCGAGCCGAACTGGATGAGGCGTCCGAAGAGCGTTTCGCGCCCGACCGCGAGCGGCAGTGACTGCAGAATGCCGATCTCGGGGTGCGCCTCCATGACGCGCGCGAGCGTCACCAGCGCCTCGACCGACATGATGCTGTCGGCATCGAGGACCACCATGCACTCGTAGTCCTCGCCCCAGCGCCGCACGAAGTCGGCGATATTGCCCGCCTTGCGCTCGCGGCGATCGAGGCGTCGCCGATAGAAAACGCGGCCGGCGGCAGCGTGACGGGCGACGAACGCCTGCCACATGAGCTCTTCCTCGGCGGCGATCGCCGGATCGCTGGTGTCGGAGAGGATGAAGAGATCGAAGGCCGCCTGCTGCTCCTCGCGCAGGAGCGAGCCCCAGATCGCCTCGAGCCCAAGCGCGACACGGGCGGGATCCTCGTTGTAGATCGGCATGGCGATGGCGGTGCGCGTCAGCAACGGCCGACCCGCCACTTCGCGCGCATCGATTCCCGCCGGGTCACGCCCCGCGAGGCGCACGCCGAATCCGGCGATCGCCGTCCACAGCGCGCCCGCGATCCAGCTGAAGAGGGCGAAGAACAGCACCAGACCGACCACCTCGATACCGCTCAGCCCGTTCGCCTCGAGCACATCGAGGAGTAAGGCGGTCGCGCCGCCTGCGGTGAGGAAGGTCAGACCGAAGAACAGCGTGCGGCGCACGCTCGCCCGCCATCGTCCGATCCGTGTGCGACTCAGGGCGTCCATTGATAAACCCACGTTTCCGTCAGCACCTCTCCATAGAGCGTCAGGTAGCAGTGCAGGTCGACCGAGTTGCGCTTGGGTTTGGGCGTCACGACGAAGGCGGCGCGCCACGCCCCACTCGCTGCGACGCGCTGCACCGTCAACGCATCGACCTGGCCGTTATCCACACTCAGCTCGGCTTTCACCGGTTGGGCACCCGCCAGCCCGTCGAGTTCACCGCCCGCGAAGTCAATAAGTATGCGCCGGGCGCCGGGACCAAAGTGGCCTTTGTTATCCCCCATGACGGGATTGGCCGTGCGCGTCGCGATGACCCGTCCGCCCGGGGGCCAGCGGGGGTTCTGCGCAAACGCCGACAACAGGTAGGCAAAGGCGAACGGCTTGCCCGCGGGCGGGGCCTGAGCCGGTACCCAGTACGCGACCATGTTGTCGTGTATCTCCTCATCGCTTGGGATTTCAACCAATTCCACGCCCCCCTTGCCCCAACTTCCGAGGGGCTGGACCCAGTAGCTTGGCCGCGTCTGGTACTCGGACTCCGCGTCCTCGTAGTGCACGAAGCCGCGCTCACGCTGGATCAGGCCGAAGCCGCGTGGATTCTCGTCGATGAAGCGATTGACGCGCAGCTCCCGCGGGTTGGCGAGCGGCCGCCACAGCCACTGCCCGTGACCGGTCTCCGACATGAGTCCGTCGCTGTCGTGGACCTGCGGCCGGTAATCGTCGAAATGCCGGCTGCCATCGTTCTCGCCGTAGAGAAACATCGACGTGAGCGCCGCGAGACCCAGCTTGGCAATGATGCGGCGCGGGTAGAGCTCGGCGTGTACCTCGACCTGGGTGATCTCGCCCGGGCGGATCTCGAAAAGATAGGCGCCGGCTACGCTCCGGCTGTCGAGCAACGCGTAGATCGTGAGCGCGCGGTCCGCCGCCTGCGGCCGGACCAGCCAGAAGTCGGTGAAGGTCGGGAATTCCTCCCCGCTCTGCAGCCCCGTGTCGATCGCGAGCCCGCGTGCCGAGAGGCCGTAGTGCTGATTGCGACCGAGCACGCGGAAGTAGGAGGCGCCGAGGAACACCAGCAGCTCATCCTTGTAACCGGGCGTCTGCAGCGGGTAGTGCACCCGGAAGCCCGCATAGCCGAGACTGGCCGGCGCCTTCGGCGGCTTCACCAGCCGCCCATAGGTGAAGGCGCGCGGGTTGTACTCGATCGCCACCGGGCCGTCCGCCCCGACCTCGAAAATGTTGACGCGCTGGCGGATCTGGTAGCCGCGATGGAAGAACTGCACCTCGAACATCGCCTGCCCGCGCCACAGCGCGCTCGCCGGACGGAAGCGGATGTCGCGGTATTGGTCATAAGTCAGATCGGCGAGGGACGCCGGCAGGGTCTGCGACGGCGGGCGGTAGTCGTGGCTCGCGCGCTCCTTGGCGAGTTGTCGCACATTGCCGAAGCCGAAGGCCGGCGGTTGTGCCGCAGCGGGTGTTTGTGAAGCCGCGGGACTCGTTGGTGAAGCCGCGGGACTCGCCCCGGTGGTGCGGCTCGGCGCCGTCGTGGCGGGCTTGCCCGTCGGCGCAGCGCCTGCAGGGGGCTGGATCTGCGACAGCAGTGTCGATGCCAGCAGAACGACCGCGATCACGGCCGGCGTCCGCAGGCAGGAGCGCATAACCTCACCCTGGATTCCCCCGAGCGCAGCGCCGCGCGCAGCATCGTGATGAGTGTGCCAGTGTTACAGCGGCGACTGGTCTGAATCAAGCGTCGGACAGCGCCGACGGTGGCGGTAATGTCGGGCACTCACGAGCGGTTGCGGTAACATCCGCACCAACCCAACTCGCAAGGAGCAGAGCGAAAGTGCGTGGCCCGAGGAGGCGACCGCGATCTGCCACGGCGCGGTTGCGCTGCGGCGTGACACTGCTCGCGCTGGGTGTGCTGCTGCCGCTCGCCGCCCGCGCTGCCGATGCCGGCGATCCGTGCGCGGGCTTCACCTGGGACGTGCGCCACGAGCGCGCGCTTTTTGGCGGAACGCCGCAGTCCCTCGCCGCCGGCACTACGACCGCCAACGCCCCGGCACTCTCGCCCGATAAGCTCTACGAGCTTCAGCTCAGCGCCTTGTCGCTGGTGACTCTCGCGGTTCCTGCGGGCCGGCATGCCTCTTCCCCGGGAGCCGGCGCGGGGCTTGCCACCCTGACGCTCGCGCAGGCGGGCCTTTACCGCATTTCGCTCGATGTGCCGATCTGGGTGGATGTGATCGCGGGCAGCAACGCGCTCCGCTCGCAGGACTTTCAGGGGCGTCCGGGCTGCAACGCTCCGCACAAAATCGTCGAGTTCGTGCTGCCGGCGGCGACGCGCCTGACGCTGCAACTCAGCGGCGATTCAGCGAAGGCGGTCAAGGTTGCGGTCAGCCGCTCGCCGCAGCCACCGCAGTAACATGGGCGGGGTGCGGCCAGCCCTCAGTCGATGGCGACCATGACGCTGTCGGCCTTGATCACGGCCTGTGCCCGCTGGCCCTTTTTCAGCTTCAGCCGCCGCGCCGAGCTCGTCGTGATGACGGAGACGATCTCGACGCCCGGGGCGATGCGCAGCGTCACCTCGGTGCTCACCGGACCGCGCACGATGCCGCTGATCGTGCCTGTGAAGAGGTTACGCGCGCTGATCTTCATGGAGTCTCCCGTGTCGCTCTCGACCTGCGCGCCCACGGCGCGCCGCCCACGGATTCTACGCAATTCGCGCGGCGCGCTGTGTTGGTTTTCCTGACCGGGGGTCGGGAACTCATGGCGCAACCGCCACACCGCCCGCCCGCCAGCAGCGTCGCTGCCGCAGCGGCCGCGCCTGCGGCCTCCCCCTGGAGCGCACTGCGCTACCCTCTCTTCCGCTGGCTGTGGCTCGCCACGGTAGTCGCGAACGTCGGCGGCTGGATGTACAGCGCCGCGTCCGCCTGGCTCATGACCAGCCTCGATTCCAGCCCGTTGATCGTCTCGCTGGTGCAGGTGGCGAACAGCCTGCCGCTGTTCCTGTTCGCCCTGCCGGCGGGCGCCTTCGCCGACATGATCGACAAGCGCCGCTTCATTCTTGCGCTCGAAATACTCACGACGATCTCATCCGCGGTGTTCGCCTGGCTCGTGATGCGGCGCGCGGTGACGCCCGCCGTGCTGCTGCTCTTCACCTTCCTCGTCGGGGTGCTCGCAGCGCTCGAGACCCCCGCCTGGCAGGCGATCGTGTCACTGCTCGTGCCGAAGCCGGCCCTGTCGTCCGCGATCGCCGTCAACAGCCTGGGCGTCAACATCTCGCGCGTCATCGGCCCGGCGCTTTCCGGAGCGGTGATCCTCGGTTTCGGCATCGCGGCACCCTTCTGGCTCGATGCGGTGAGCAACCTCGGCGTGATCGCCGTCATCTACGGCTGGTGCCCGCCGGCGAAGCCGGCGCACGCGCTGCCCGCAGAGCACCTGAGGAGCGCCATGCGCGCCGGACTGCGCTACGCGCGCAACAACCACCGCCTGGCGGCGACGCTCGCGCGCGCGGTGGGCTTCTTCCTCTTCGCGAGCGCCTACTGGGCACTGCTCCCGGTCGTGGCACGCACGCAGCTGAACGGCGGCGCAACCCTCTACGGCGTGCTGCTCGGAACGATCGGCGCAGGTGCGGTCGTCGGCGCGGTGCTCCTGCCGCGACTTCAGAGCCGCTCAGGCGCCGACGGCGTCGTGAGTCTCGGCGAGGTGGGAACCGCGGCCGCGCTCATTCTCTTTGGGGTCGCGCAGCAGCCGTGGGTCGCGATTCTCGCCTCCTTCGCGGCAGGGGTCTGCTGGATCGCGGTGCTCGCCAGCCTCAACGTGTCGGCGCAGGTCGCGCTGCCGGAGTGGGTGCGCGGTCGCGGGCTCGCGGTGTACGTGACGGTGTTCTTCGGGACGATGACCGCAGGGAGCGCGCTCTGGGGGTACGTCGCCGATCGCCTCGGGCTGCCGGCGGCGCACTACCTTGCCGCCGCCGGCGCATTGCTCGCCGTGTGGCTCACGCGGCGCTTTCACCTGCAGTCAGGACCTGAGGCGGACCTCACCCCCTCGATGCACTGGCCGGAACCGGTGCTCGCCGAGGACATCGAGGAAGACGCCGGCCCGGTGCTCGTCACGGTCGAGTATCGGGTGAGCCGGGAGAACCGCGCCGCCTTTCTCGCCGCGCTCGAGCGCATCGGGCACGAGCGGCGGCGCGATGGCGCGTACTCCTGGCACGTTTTCCAGGATACCGCGGATCCCGAGCAGATCCTCGAGACCTTTCTGGTCGATTCCTGGCTCGAGCACATGCGCCAGCACCGGCGCGTGACGCAGGCGGATCGGGTGGCGGAGGAAAAGATGCGCAACCTCGCGCGCGAGCCTCCACGGATCACGCACTACATCGCAGCCGAAGCTGAGCTCACGCCACGGATGCGCGACACCGATTCGAGCCCAGATGCATAACGCCGGGGGTAACGCAACCCCACGGTCGACCCAGGCCGCCATGCGCTGAGCTTGAAGCGCGTCACAGATTCCTTCCTCGGCGGGTGGAGCGGTACCCGCCGCTGTGACCGGTTCATGGGTCGCTCCCGGATTGGCCACGTAGCATCCGCTGCCGGGTGCGGAGAGCTCTATCCGCGTGGGCGTTAAGATGGCTACTTATTCAGATCTTCGGACTCCGTCGGTCTTCGCCAGGCCTTGGGTGCAGCTCATCATCGGCATCGTCTGCATGGTGATGATCGCCAACCTGCAGTACGGCTGGACGCTCTTCGTCGGCCCGATCGGCGACAAGTTCCATTGGACCAAGGCGGCTATCCAGGTCACGTTCACCATCTTCGTGGTGTTCCAGACATGGCTCGTGCCCGCGGAAGGCTACCTGGTCGACAGGTTCGGTCCGCGCTGGATGATCGTCGGCGGCGGAGTGCTCTGCGGCCTCGCCTGGGTGAGCAATTCCTTCGCGAGCTCGCTCGTGGCGTTCTACGTCGCCGCGGCCCTCGGTGGCCTCGGTGCCGGAGCGGTCTACGGCACGTGCATCGGGAATGCGGCGAAGTGGTTTCCCGGGCGGCGCGGACTCGCGGCCGGCCTGACGGCTGCGGGCTTTGGCCTGGGTTCAGCGCTCACCATCATCCCCATCGCAAACATGATCAAGACCCAGGGTTACCAGCAGGCCTTTCTGACCTTTGGTATGTTGCAAGGCATCGCGGTCGTTGTGGTCGGGATGCTCGTCATGGCGCCGACCTCGCGGTTTCTCGCCTCGGCACCGCGGCTGGCGCCCGGCGCCTCGCGCTACCAGGCCCAGCCGTTGACAATGCTGAAGACTTCGGTCTTCTGGGTCATGTATCTCATGTTCGTGATGATGGCGGCGGGCGGACTCATGGCCACCGCGCAGCTCGCCCCAATCGCCAGGGATCTGCACGTGGAGAAGGTACCGGTGAGCCTGATCGGGCTGACGCTCCCGGCGCTCACCTTCGCCCTCAGTCTCGATCGTATCCTCAACGGACTGTCCCGGCCGTTGTTCGGCTGGGTATCGGACCGGATCGGGCGCGAGCCCACCATGTTTATTGCCTTCCTGCTGCAGGGACTGGCAATCATTGCGCTGGCGATCTTCGGCACCGACCCGACCTCGTTCGTGATACTGAGCGGATTGGTGTTCTTCGCCTGGGGCGAGATCTACAGTCTCTTCCCCGCGACCGTGACCGACACTTTCGGCGCCGCTTACGCGACGACCAACACGGGCCTCATGTACACGGCCAAGGGGACCGCCGCGTTGCTCGTGCCGCTCGCCAATGTGGTGGCCGTGAAGGGCGACTGGTACCCAGTCTTCATGGCGGCGGCCGCGCTCAACATCCTGGCGGCACTGATGGCGGTCGCGGTCCTCAGGCCGCTGCGCGGTGCGTACGCAAACCGCCTGGTCTCGGTGAGCGCAACCGCCAACCTGGCGACGTACTGACGGTTCCCGGCCGCTCCGCGGGTCGGCCGACCCCGGCGGCTGCCGTCGCGATCGAGGAACTCATCCCTCCGAGATATATTACGTACGCGATATCACCACGATTTCTCGTTCGAGTCCGTCCGGGGGGCTGCGCCGATGGTTGCCGATTCGAAAGCCGAGGCCACCTCAGTCTTCGCCCGGCCGTGGCTGCAGTTGGTCCTCGGTCTGATCTGCATGGCATCGGTGGCCAACATGCAGTACGGGTGGACCAACTTCGTCAATCCGCTTGATCACAAATACCACTGGGGGTTGGCCGCCATCCAGCTGGCTTTCACGATCTTCGTGCTGCTCGAGACCTGGCTGGTTCCGGTCGAAGGATACCTGGTCGATCGTTTCGGCCCTCGGCCGGTCGTTCTCGGCGGCGGCATCCTGGTGGCGGTCGCCTGGGCGCTCAACTCCGTGGCGGGCTCGCTCGCGCTGCTGTACGTCGCCGCCGCCATCGGCGGTGTCGGCACCGGCGCGGTGTACGGGACCTGCGTCGGTAACATCGTGAAGTGGTTTCCGGCGCGCCGTGGGTTGGCCGCAGGCCTCACCGCCGCCGGCTTCGGTGCCGGTGCGGCGGTGACCGTCGCACCGATCTCGAAGATGATCGACGCCTCGGGGTACGAACATGCATTCCTGTTCTTCGGCGTGCTGCAGGGCGCGATCGTCATCATCGCTGCGTGCGGACTGCTCATCGCCCCGGCCGCCCTGCTCGCTGCCGCCCCGAGGCGCACCCAGTCGGCACACAGCTTCACGCCGACCGAAGTGCTGCGCAGGCAGGTGTTCTGGGTGATGTACGCGATGTTTACGCTGGTGGCGACGGGTGGGCTGCTGTTGATTCCGAACGTAAAGCCGCTCGCGGCGGACCTGGGGGTCGCGCAGTTCCCCGTGAGCCTCTTCGGACTGACGATGGCAGCGGCCGTATTTGCGCTGACCCTGCAACGCATCTTCGATGGAGTAGGTCGGCCGTTCTTCGGCTGGGTCTCAGACTACCTCGGGCGCGAGAACACCATGGCGATCGCTTTTTTTATCGGTGCCGTGGCGCTCTTCACGCTTCGCCAGTCTGGCACGAATCCGTCGGTATTCGTGCTGGTAAGTGCGCTCTACTTCGGGGTGTTCGGCGAGATCTACAGTCTGTTTCCAGCCACGCAGAGCGATACTTTCGGGGCAAAGTATGCCGCGGCCAACGCGGGCATGCTCTACACGGCAAAGGGCAGCGGCACCCTCGTCGCCTGGCTCGTGACGGTGGTCATCGGTGCCTCGCACGCATGGAATGCTATGTTCTCCGTCGCGATAACATTCAACCTGGTGGCCGCCGCGCTAGCCCTGTTCGTGCTGAAGCCGATGCGTGCAAAGCACTTCGCGGCCCTGCGTGCCGAGACACCGGGCTCAGAGCCCGCGAGTAACGGCGCGCTGCTCAGGAGTCAACCATGAACGCCGCAACCTCCCCCTCGGCAGCTCTTCCCGCAGCGACCGCCGCGGATTCGACCACCGCGGAGGACACCCTCAAACGCAAGAGCCGCGATGCCGGCGTGGTCTCAGGCGGTCACCTCGTCGCCCGAGCGCTGAAAAACGAGGGCATCGACACGATCTTCACGCTCTGCGGTGGCCACATCATCGACATCTACGACGGCTGCATCGATGAAGGCATCCGCATCATCGACGTGCGTCACGAGCAGGTCGCCGCACACGCCGCCGACGGCTACGCGCGGCAGACCGGGAAGCTCGGCTGCGTCGTCACCACCGCAGGTCCCGGCTGCACCAACGCCGTGACGGGCATCGCCACCGCGTTCCGCTCGGAGAGTCCGGTGCTGCACATCGGCGGCCAGGGCGCGCTCAGCCAGCACAAGATGGGCTCGCTCCAGGACCTGCCGCACGTCGACCTGATGTCGCCGATCACCAAGTTCGCCGCCACCGTGCCGACCACCGAGCGCATCGCCGACATGATCTCGATGGCGGCGCGCGAGGCCTTCAACGGCGCCCCGGGACCGGTCTACCTCGAGATCCCGCGCGACATCCTCGACCGCGAAGTCGATGCCAGCAAGGCGATCGTGCCGAAACCGGGGCACTACCGCGCCTCGACCCGCTCGCTCGGCGACCCGCGCGACATCGAGAAGCTCGCCGACCTGCTGGTGAGCTCCGAGCGCCCGGCCATCCTCTACGGCCAGCAGGTGTGGACCGCCCGCGGCCACGAGGAAGCGAACGCGCTGCTGCGCGGGCTCGATATCCCCGGCTACTTCAACGGCGGCAGCCGCGGGATCCTGCCTCCCGGGGACCCGCACCACTTCGACCGCACCCGCGGCAATGCCTTCGCCGAAGCCGACGTCATCGTCATCGTCGGCACGCCGTTCGACTTTCGCATGGGCTACGGACGGCGCATCAGCAGCAAGGTGAAGCTGGTGCAGATCGACCTCGACTATCGCACCGTCGGCAAGAACCGCGACATCGATCTCGGGCTCGTCGGTCACCCCGGCGCGATTCTCGGCGCGGTGCTTCAGGCCGCGAGCGGCCGTCTCAAGCAGGACAAGCGCCAGGCGCGTCAGCAGTGGATGGAGAAGCTGCAGGAGGCGGAGGCGGCGGCCACCGAGAAGCTGATGCCGCTCTTCAAGTCGAACAACCAGCCGATCCATCCCTACCGCGTGGCGTACGAGCTCAACGAGTTTCTCGCCGACAACACCATCTACATCGGCGATGGCGGGGATGTGGTGACGATCTCCGCGCAGGCGGTGCGGCCGCGCCGGCCGGGCCAATGGATGGATCCCGGGGCGCTTGGCTCGCTCGGTGTCGGCACCGGCTTCGCCATTGCCGCAGGGCTTGCGCACCCGCGCAAGGAAGTGCTGTGTTACTACGGCGACGGCTCCTTCGGCATGACCGCTTTCGACATGGAGACGGCCAACCGCTTCGGCGTGCCCTACATCGCCGTCGTCGGCAACAACTCCGCCATGAATCAGATCCGCTACGGGCAGCTGGCGAAGTACGGCGAGGAGCGCGGCAACGTCGGCAACCTGCTCGGCGATGTGCCGTTCGGCAAGTTCGCGGAGATGCT
>Ga0187783_10000192_pt1 | contig 46378 bp, 50 predicted proteins | sample 1015_SJ02_MP02_2_FD_132471 | JGI IMG/M metagenome (GOLD analysis project Ga0187783, IMG submission 132471) | Tropical peat soil microbial communities from peatlands in Department of Meta, Colombia - 1015_SJ02_MP02_20_MG | ecosystem: Environmental > Terrestrial > Soil > Wetlands > Peat | place... | reverse complement strand
TAAAGCACAACATGCATCCAGATCACTCTGCATATATGCCACTTGGCTACCAACTGAATCAACTTTTGTTGATACACTATCAACATCGCTCTTGATAACAACATCTTGCTGACTGAGTAAAGCACAACACGCATCCAGATCGCTCTGCATATATGCCACTTGGCTACCAACTGAATCAACTTTTGTTGATACACTATCAACATCGCTCTTGATAACAACATCTTGCTGACTGAGTAAAGCACAACATGCATCCAGATCACTCTGCATATATGCCACTTGGCTACCAACTGAATCAACTTTTGTTGATACACTATCAACATCGCTCTTGATAACAACATCAAGCATACTCAACGTGCTGCAGCAATTATCCAACGTCGTTTCAAAGGTATCATTAAAGGTGGAAATGGCTTGTTCTAAACAACTGCATACACCGCTGACAATAATTGTTTGAATATTTTCAAGGATACTGATCGCATCGACAAGCGTGCTCAATTGGTCCGATAAGCTACTAAAGCTTGAGAGTACTGCTTCCGTAATAGAACTCGCTACTTCAATCTGCGAGACTACTTCTTCGAGCAGGGATGAAATAGCTTCTATATTTGAACCGGAAATTGCTGCAAGATCCGAGTCAATAGTACTCACCGTGGCTGAAATATAGTCCAACGAACTGCATATATCACATTCTTCCAAAATGGAAAGTATCGGATCAAGATTGGTAAGCGCTGGAAAATCAAACGCCGTTGTCAGAAATTCTATTTGGCTAGATAACATTGCAGTATCTGACATGAGCTCCTGGTCGATCGCACTCACCGTAGATGAAATGGAGTCCAATAAACTGCATGTATCGCATCTTTCCAAAATAGAGAGTATCGGATCAAGATTGGTAAGCGCCGGAAAATCAAACGCCGTTGTCAGAAATTCTATTTGGCTAGATAACATTGCAGTATCTGACATGAGATCCTGGTCAATCGCACTCACCGTAGATGAAATAGATTCCAACAAACTGCATGTATCACATCTTTCCAAAATAGAGAGTATCGGATCGAGATTTGTCAGCGCTGGAAAATCAAATGCTGTTGTCAGAAATTCTATCTTGCTGCATAAAATCTCGGTACTCGAAATAGTACATTCGCCTACTTCATCAACAAGGCGCCAAATATTAATACCATTTGGACCCAGTGTACACACCGCTCCATGTATATCAAAAAATGAACCGATCAACATACAAAAACCGATGCATTGTATATTTTTCATGCTGAATTTTCCATTAATCACCGCGAAAAAATGATCATATTCAAAACAACTACATGCGATTATGTAAAGTCAACACATTTGATCACACTAAGTGCCTAGAACCTAAAATGAAGATGCTCGTCGTGTAAATTATCGAGCAAAAAAAATGGGAGAGGGGTGATACACCCTCTCCCACCATGATTATGTCTACCTACAAGGACCTAAACTGGAAGTCCGTATATTCTCACTCGATTTGTTCCTACCGTCATAAGGCTTGCCATACTATACACACTCAATGCACGGAATATATACATACCAGGGCTGTCTATAGCAGTGGTGAAGGACCATGTATCATCTCCATCGGTGTCAGTAGTTGTAGCTCCTATAAAATTACCATCCATGAATACAAAAATATTGGATGGATTCGGCGCAGTTCCCTCAAGTGTCACGGTACCAACTGGAGAAATCAAAGGAGAAGTCAGTTCTGCTTGAGTAAACACGGCACTATTGGTGTATCGCGCAACCAAAAAGTTCGAATTAGTTGTATCCAAACCCGCTGCAACAATGCCACCATTAGCTTGTAATGCTGCGCCATACAAAAAACCTGGTGGTGTTGTTGTCATCCCACTCGCACCAAATGAACTATCAACTGAACCATCGCTATTAAGACGAATCATAAATGCATTGAGATCTTGCGTACCAAGGACTATTAATTTGCCATCAGATTGTAACATAAGCCCATTTGCAACAGCAGCTGGCCCCGTGACAATACCACTGCTACCAAATGTTCCATCAAGGTTTCCATCGGTATCATAGCGTGCCACATACATAACATATGTTTCGTCTGGAGCAGTATTATACCCCGCAACGACAATATACCCATCCGATTGAATCACAAGAGATGTTGCAATTCCCTGAGGACCGGTGACTATACCATTATCACCGAAGGTTGTATCGATCGATCCATCAGTGTTGTACCGGACGATACTAAAAAAACCATATAGATCAACACCGCATGCCACTACTTGTCCATTGTCTTGTATTACGAGATCTTCTATAAACCCTTGAGGACCTGTTTCAAATTGCACATCTACAATACCGTAATAGGTATAGCGTATCACCAAAAAGTTACCGTTAGCATCAGCACCACCTGCAACTATAGACTCATCGGTTTGTTGTACTAATGCCGAACAGAAACCCTGCGGCCCCTGCACAATACCATCATTGCCAAAACTCGAATCTGAATAACCACCTTGTTCATAGAATCGTGCAAGCAAAAAATTGCCAAACTGGTCCTGCCCACCAGTTACTATATAACCATCGGGTTGTATGACAAAATCGAATAATAATCCCGCCGGACCTTGTGTACTAAATGTGTTATCAATAGTACCATTTGACAAATAACGCACAAGTTGAAAATCATTCCCCGGGCTCGATCCACCAACTATCACACCACCGTCAGCCTCAACTGCCACCGCAGATGCAAAAAATCCGCTGGGCCCGGTAACATAACCAGTGCCATTTCCGAAGGTGGTATCGAGCCAGCCATCTGATTGCGCAAATGCAGGCGAACACAGGAGAAGAGTAATGAGTAATACCTTTTTCATCGGTATCTCCTCGAATAAGGGGGTTTATATTTTCCCTCGTAGTGTAATATTACAATTTTTGGTGAAGTCAACACTTAATATCATCATCAATAAGTTGGGCCTCTTTACGTATAAAAACCTGCACACAAAAGTCATACAAAGCTTAAGCCATAAATACGTAATTGATTTGTCGCGGCACTTGCAGTATTACCATTTTTGTACAACGTAAGTGCACGCACGGTATAAAGCCCTATAGACGGAATTTGGGTCGAAAATGTCCATGTATTAGTTCCGCCAATGTCAGTAGCAACACTATCAATTAAAGATTCATCGACATATACATATACGTATGATGGGTTTTGTGCGGTACCCGCGATGGTCACTGGGCCAAATGGCACTGTCATGGGTGACGTAAAAGATGCACTTGTCAAAGGTGGACTGCCAGTATACCGTGCGACTTCAAAATCGTCTGAAATAAGGTCAAGACCGACCGTTACTATATACCCATTTTCTTGCAGGGCAAGACCATATACATTCCCGATTGTACCAATCACAAATCCACCGGTACCAAATGATGTATCAAGAGTACCGTTTGAGTTATAGCGCGCTAATCTGATATCACTTGTACCTTCGCCCGCCACCACAATTTTGCCATCTGACTGCAATGCTATAGCATTTGCCTGAAAAAATGCTGGACCCACAACTATGCCACCAACACCAAAACTCGTATCATAAGAACCATCTGCATTAAATCGGACCAGTAACATATCGATGTTTGTGGTGAGATCAAAACCACCGATAACATATTGCCCATTTGGTTGTATAACAAGCGATGTCGCGGCACCACTAGGACCAGTTGCAATACCATTTGAGCCAAAAGTGACATCAAGAGTACCATTCGTATTGTATCGCACTACCTGCATGTTACCAGTAGCATTGGTACCTGCAGTTATTACTTTGCCATCAAATTGAATTTTGATACTCTCACTAAAACCATAAGGTCCTATATAAAATGAAGTGTCTACTGATCCATCAGAGTTGTAACGCACCACTAAAAAATGACCGCTACTATCATTGCCAGTCACCACTATTTGACCATTTAATTGCAACATAGAATCAACCGCAAAACCTTCTGGCCCTACCACTACGCCATTGGTACCAAATGTAGTATCGAGCAGACCATACACGGTATATCGCGCTAACTGAAAATTGCTGCCACTCGCATCTTGACCGACCATAACCAATAATCCGTCTTCTTGTTCTATCACTGAAAAAGGCACACCGAGAGGCCCCGTTTGGCCAATACCAGTTTCATTAAATGTCAGATCTAAATCTCCATCAGTCGTGTATCGTACAATCTGGAATGTACTATCTTGTCCGACACCAACGACTACAATATAACCATTATCTTGTATTGCTATACCACGTGCATAATGGGCAGCGGGGAATGTAGCATACCCGGTACCATCACCAAAAGTGGGATCCAAAGTTCCATCAGCATAGAGCGATTTTATGAGCAGTGTGCTCCATATAAAAAGTAGTTTTAATTTCATACGACCTCTTTTGATTCAAGATTGCGATGCTTCATTACTTAAATGATTCTGTTCTTTTTTGTGAAAATCAATAGTTTTCTGCAGGGCATTAATGCGAATGCCCTGCACCCCGCACAAACCTGCGGTTTGATCGCACAAGGCGTTCGTAAGGCCTAATTACCGCGCCTACGGCGCTCATACGGCCTTCTCACTGCGCCAAAGATTTTTTATTTAATTAATTCCCTGGCGCAGCTTGTCAGACCGTGCGAGCGTCTGCCTCAGACGCGGCAGTGCGGACTTACAAGCGCTTTATGGCGATCAAACTGCAAGTTTGTGCCCGGGGTGTGGGGTGTGGGCAAGCACATCCCACGAAAAAACACTAACTTTCTAAAAAAAGAAAGGTATCAAAGTAAGCCCCAAAAAAAATTATTGTGAATTGCTCATATGTTGCACTAGATTCGAGATTGTAACATCTTACCTGGGCCATTATATGGATTTACTCAAACGATTAACTCCTGAGCTGCTCAAAAAAGTAAAAAAAAGGGTTGCACCAACTTTTATAAAGCCAATGTTGGCAACGCTGACCAAAGAATATTTTTCGGACAAAGGATGGTTTTATGAACATAAATTTGATGGTGAACGGTGTCTTGCGTTTAAAAAGAATGGTGTTGTCACGCTCATGTCACGCAATCACCGCAAAATAAATCATGAATATCCCGAGCTTGTTGATGCATTGACCCATCAAAAAAAAGATAATTTTATTATCGATGGAGAAATTGTAGCACACACACAACGGGGACAATCTGCTTTTGAGCTGCTCCAGGGACGCATCAATCTCCGTGATCTTGAAACGGTACAGCAGAAACAAAAAGCAATTCGCATCGATTATTGCATTTTTGATCTGCTTCATATTGATGGCTATGATCTCCGCGCGCTGCCACTCTATGCACGAAAGGATCTGCTCAAGCATCTACTTGCATACAAAAAACCACTCGTCTATACATCTCATATTGTCGGTAAGGGCATCCCCTATTTTAAAAAAGCATGCTCCCACCATTGGGAAGGAGTAATCGCAAAAAAAAGTGATGGACCTTATGTCAGCAGGCGCTCAATCGATTGGCTTAAATTTAAGTGCGTCATGCAACAAGAGCTTGTCATCGGTGGCTACACAAGCCCGCAAGGATCGCGCACCGATTTTGGTGCTTTACTCGTTGGCTATTATAAAAATGATCAACTATATTTTGCCGGTAAAGTTGGCACTGGATTTGATGCCGAAGTACTGGCAATGCTCGGCAAAAAACTGCGCAAAATAGAAACATCACGTTGTCCTTTTGCAAATTATACGGGTACTGAACGCTCTGTTCATTGGGTCAGACCGATCCTGGTTGCAGAATTTGAATTTGCGGAATGGACCAAATCAAAACGACTCCGCGTGGGCCGCTACAAAGGTCTGCGCAATGATAAAAAAGCACGCGATGTGGTACGCGAAGTACCAAAACGTATCAGTCTCAAAACAAAAAAGTAAATTTAGTAATGAAACATAATTTTTTAAAATTTTATAACCACTATATGGTTATCATCGGATCAGTGGGCCACTTTCTTTTTGTCTTTCAAACTATAAAGATAATACATACCCGTAGCTCACACGATCTTTCGCTCGGTGGTTTTCTCATCTCCTTTGTCTCGTTGCTCAGTTGGCTTATGTATGGAATTTTAAAAAATGACAAACCACTTATTATAGTAAATTTATTTGGGTCAGTTGCAGCATTTGTGTGTATCTGTGCAATTCTTATTTTTGCCTGATTTTGTCAGTTCCAATCGAAGATTGCATCAACGGCAGTATCTGTTATAATAGACTTTTATTAAAGTAAGTGTATCTTTTTTAACCCTTCCAAAGTTGGTTATTTTTGTATGAATCAACATCCCACACATCTTTTGACCGTAGCTTTTGCGGTCTTTTCTATGTTTTTTGGCGCTGGCAACTTAATCTACCCGTTGCAGGTCGGGCTCTCTTCAGGCATTGATGGCACCGTCGGGCTCATCGGTTTTTTACTCACGGCCGTGCTTCTACCCTTTCTCGGGCTTCTTGCAATGACCCTTTTTGATGGCAATTATAATGAATTTTTCAACCGGCTTGGCGTTATACCGGGACAAATTTTACTTTGTGCATGCCTTATGGTCATCGGACCAGTGATCGCAATTCCCCGCATTGTTACCCTTTCTCATATCATGGTCGCTCCCTTTATACCGATTCCCCTTTTACAAAATATAACGCCCCTTTCATCGCTCATTTTTGCACTCATTTTTTTGGGTGTCACCTTTATTGCAACCTACCGACCGAGCGAGGTAGTCGAAGTGATTGGCAACATCATAACACCACTTTTGTTGGGATCGCTTGGTCTTATTATCGGTGTCGGCCTCTGGCATACTGAGGCTCCGGTCGAAACGACAAATTTTTGGTGGACAATTTTCAGCGCCAACTTAGTGCGTGGGTATGAAACACTCGATCTGCTGGGCGGTATATTTTTTGCATCGACAGTCATCAACATGCTTAAAGCAAGTATGGGCGGCGAATATAAAATGCACCAGCTGACCGCTCTTTGTATCCGTGCCGGCGCCGTTGGCGTATCGCTCCTTGCACTTGTGTATACCGCTATGTATTTTCTTGGCATATTCCATGCATATGGCACTGAATATATGAATGCCGGGGAATTGTTCAGTTATATATCATTCAAAATTTTAGGGGTCTACGGTGCCGCTATTATTGCTACCGCTGTGTTGATGGCATGTCTTTCGACCGCTATTGCTCTCTGCGCAACGGTTGCGCGCTATGTGCAGTACACGCTATTCCATAATCGCATTCAGTATGTCCACGCATTGCTCATAACCATCGCGGCCTCCATACCACTTACCATTTACGGCCTACCGACAGTGCTTTCATTCACTGCAGGCCCGATTGTATATATCGGGTATCCAATACTTATTACGCTCACTCTCTGCAACATTTTATATAAAACGGCGGGCGTTAAGGCGGTAAAAATACCAGTCATTTGTACTTTTTTAGCAGCACTCATTAGTTATCTCTGGTAAAGACGGAAAAAAATCGGGAACCTTTTTTCAGTTCCCGATTTTTTTCGTACATTCAACTCATTTATTCTTTTGATTCACTTTCCTTTTTGATGGTTTCACCAAGCTCTGCAAGTGGCTTTGACCAGTCACCCTGTGATGCTTGCCAGAATAATGTTGTATTGGCAAAGAATGGTGTTGTTTTCGATTGTCCTTCTCCCCAGCGCCAGTCAGATTCTTTTGGCAACAAGGTAAATGCTTTGACCTTATCACCTAATGCACCTGCAAGCATGCCGGTTGAAGTATCAACACCAACTACACGACCATCTACTTCACCTATTGCACCCATTACTGCCAGAGTATCCTCAAATGAACCTACTTCCTTGCTATCAAAATTTTCTTTAGCAAAGAGCACTATTTTTGACATATCTGCATCTTCAACAATGTCTTTTTCATCAAGATTACCAAGTTTGCCTTCTGCTTTAAGCTGATTATATTTTGAGCGAGAAATTGGATAATGATCGCCGCCACATCCATGATAAATCTTAACCCCTGGCCGTGCTATTGCTTTAATCAAATCGGCAATTGGGCAGTCACGCTCCAAGCGACGAGTTTCACCAGCAACATTGGCGCTGGCACGATATGCTGCAATGAACACGTGTAAAGTTCTTTGGTCACTGAATTGCATTTTCCACTTTTTAACGAGATCATCACGTGGTTCCATGGAACCATTTCTATACGATGGGATATCATCAACAGTTTCTAATGGTTCTAAACCTTTGTTGGAGACATGCCCTGCCAGACTCATGGTATAAACATCTGCATCATATGTTAATGCCTTTTCTTCTTCATCTGATGAGATAACCTTGGAAATGTATGACTGCCGTGAGAACAGCGGTTTCAAAAAACCACGCTCACGAAGAATCACTGTAATTCCCTCATCATGCATTTTTTTCATAAATGGCGTAAAAAAGAAGCTATCACCAATACCATGCTGATAACGGACTAACACTATTTTGGGTAATTGCTTCCCCCATGTACCTGTTGTATATTTTTGTCCATCCCATGGCTTTTGTAATGGTTTATGTTTTTCGCGATCCAATAATCGCGCCTCAAAAAGCGGATGACCTTCTTTGAAGTCGCGAAGTGCAAAACATACCTCTCCTCTATTTGTTTGGGCACGGATTAATTGCTTTGGAGTCGCACTATGCACAAAAGTAGGTAACATGCTTCGATATAACTCGTTGGATTTTTTATAATTGGAATGTATGTATTCTTCTTCCGCTTGTTTAAACGGACCAGCTGGATCGACTCCATCAACGACTTTTACAGCTTCTGCAGAATATGCAGCTTGATTTGCCAAAATGTTTATTATTACTACATATTTTAACTTCATATGATATCTCTTTTATTATGTGTGGTTATTATTGCTTCATCGCCATTGAAAAATATTGCACTTTTAGATCATGGGCATCTCCTTTCTATAGACGATTTACATGCAGTATAACTCAGAATCAGAAAGGTGTAGCGCAAAATAAAAAAAAAGGCTACTCTCTTAATACTTTATTCAACCCAAAAAAAATCGCAGGGAGTTTTTATGCGAATTTATTATGTACTATCGTTTATGGTTTTATGTGCTGGCGAGGTACCGTTTACACGGATAACGGCATGTGATGTCCAAGCGACCGCTTCTACAAACACACTAAACTTTCTCACCGTGTGTAAATCAAAAACATGTATTTTGACTGCATTTCTTTTATTTTCGATGGGCTATATACGTTTAGTAACAAAGTCATCTCCCAAAAAGCACGCGCCTCGCACATGGTTTGAGTATTTCATAAAAACGGCAAGTCTTTTGAACATTCTTCAACTGTTTACTGATGAGTACTGGGAGACATTTGATTCGGTAGTTATAGGTGATCAATTAAAAATTATTAAAAAATCGACTGAATCAACCGACGATAATGGTATTACGACAACGTATGAGGATAAAGCCATAAAAGTCATGCCAAGTGGCTTTATGGGTTATCTCGAAGCATATATATTGCGTAATCTTAAACATATATTCGATAATATAGACAACCTCGTTAAAATAAATGCTTATTTAGATGGTACCCTGTGGAATAATGCAGTAGTCAATATAAATGTTTAGTATAGTTGTTTAATATTAAACACAAAGGACAGCCGTTAAAAGCTGTCCTTTTTTATTACACGCGTGCTGTTGCACCATGCGTTGCAGTGGTAACCTGCAGTAATGATTTTTTATGTGCCGCGGCATGAATCAGGCCACTAAATAAGGCATTCGGGCGCATAAACCTGCTCGTAAATTCTGGATGCGCTTGTGTTGCGACAAAAAATGGATGCGTTGGTAATTCTAAATATTCCATCAAGCGCGTACCATCTTCACGTTCGGTAAAGCCCGAAAAGCAAAGTCCTGCGCGTTCTAAGCGTGCAACATAGGCAGGATTAACTTCATAGCGATGGCGATGCCGTTCATAGACTATGTCAGCAGTAATGCCCGCATCACGATAGAGGGATGCCACGAGCGTGTTGGGCCGTATCATGGCACCGTAAGAACCAAGGCGCATCGATGCACCAACCTGATGTTCTGCCAATGCCTGCTGTTGAGAAACGAGCAATGTGACCACCGGGTATGGCGTTTCTGGGTCGACCTCGGTTGTGTGAGCGTTTTCTAAGTCACCAATATTTCGCGCATATTCAACAACCGCAAGCTGAAAACCATAACATAATCCTAAAAATGGAATACCATGCGTACGGACATATTCGATCGCCGCAATTTTGCCTTTCACTCCCTGATCACCAAAACCGCCCGGCACGACAATGCCATCACATAATGCAAGGTGAGATATGCGGCTTGCATCTTTTTCAAAATCTCGTGCATCGATCCAATCGATCTCAACTCCATAGCCCCGCTGTGCACTCGCATGAATAAGCGCATGGCATACACTCAGATAACTATCGGTCAAACTTTGTGCACCCGCATTAAGATATTTACCTACAATGCCAATGCGCACTGTTTTTTGCGGATTTAAAATTGTGTCAACTCGCTGGCGCCACCGATCCCACGACACTGGCACACGTGCGTGTAGGCCAAACTGCGTAAGCATTTTGGTGCCGAGATCCTGTTCTTCAAAAGCAAGAGGAATTTCATACACAGAACGCACATTCGGCGCTGCAATGACATGGTCCGGATCGATGTGCGAAAATTCAACAATCTTTTTGCGCCGCACCATATCGAGCGTACATTCAGCACGGCATATAATAAAATCGGGTGATATGCCATGCTCACCAAGCAAGCGAATCGCCTGCTGCGTCGGTTTTGTTTTCATTTCACCGATATGATCAGGCACTGGCAGATAGGTAACCAAACTATAGAGCACTCGTCCCGGGCCCAAATCACGTTCCAGCGATTTTAATGCATATAAAAATGGGGTGTTTTCATAATCACCAACGGTACCGCCAATTTCAACAACAACGATATCATAACCCCGTGCTGCCTGTATGATGCGCGTAATAACTTCATCTATTATGTGAGGTATAAATTGCACCGTCTGACCAAGATATTCACCCCGCCGCTCACGCTCGATGACCGCTTTATAAATCTGGCCCGTCGTAATATTGTGCGCGCGCGTAATATCTTCATCCAAAAATCGTTCATACGTACCAAGATCCTGATCGATCTCGCCCCCATCAGCAGTCACCCACACCTCACCATGTTCGGTGGGTCGTAAAGTTCCCGCATCAAAATTGATATATGGATCTATTTTGATGATAGTGGTTTTAAACCCATACTCTTTAAAAATTTTGCCAATCGAAGCAGTGGCAACCCCCTTGCCAACCCCCGAAATAACGCCGCCGGCAACCACCACAAAATGGGTTCCTGCAAGCTCATGTTTAATACGCATATCCATGCATTCCTAGTACGCTATATCGTTTCTCACAATGCACATAAAGGTACCATATTGTGCAAGAGAGCACTATAACTACAGTTGTTGCTCTCGGCGTCAAAAAGTTTTTACACTAAAAATATAATCATACCGTGGATCTTTATGGTTAGAAATACCGTATTTTATTTCACAAAATATCTGTGCCCGCTCTCATGGTTGATCTTGACCGTAATCGCTCATGCGATACCCCTCAATCACATTAGCTACAAAGCTGCTTCCGTTCTCCCGACCTGGTTTGTTAATGACACTCTTTATGTTGTGCTCTCACGTGAGGCATATGGCAGCGATAAGGGAACCTATGATGCCTTCGGCGGATCGCGCGATCCTCATGAACATAACCCCCTAATCACTGCCGCACGTGAATGCGCTGAAGAGATGATCAGCCATCTCACTATCGATCTTTCACCCGATGCACTGGTTACCTATTTAGACCCAACATATGATGCTACCAATATGGTACTCGTCAATGAGGCTATTCGCTATGTACTTTTTATCACCAACTTTGAGCATTTTATGCCCGCATTTATAGCGCGTTTTTACACTGCATTACAAATAGCCACCGAATTCAAATATCAAGAAAAAGACAGTATCGCCTTAGTACCGTGGGATACGCTTGAAACGGCGGTACGCAATCACGAAACCACAGTCTGTGCAACGGTATTTAATCGGTATGAACCGAGTAGAGAAGAATGCACTTTTATTACGTTAAGACCTATATTGAGTACTATGATGGAATTGTTATTCTCGGATGCGCCATATTACACACCTGAACATGAGAAGATCCGCATATATCCTCAAAAGGGGAAACGCTATTGGTACCAGTATTTGGGATTTAGATAAACTGTGCTAAAAATGCCTCTTTACGCTGCTTTTTTTCCTGCGCAATGAGCGCATCAATAATCGGGTCAAGTGCACCGGTCATGACCACATCAAGATTTTTTAATGTCACATCAACCTGGTGATCAGTAATGCGATTTTGGGGGAAATTATAGGTGCGCACCTTTTCTGCGCGCTCGCCGGTGCCGACCTGTTCTTTGCGGAGCTTACTCATTTCTGCATGCTGTTTTTCAACCTGAGCGGCCAGAATACGGGATTGGAGCATCTTCATCGCTTTTGCTTTATTTTTATGTTGCGAGCGCTCATCCTGGCACGCTACCACCACACCGGTTGGAATATGGGTTATGCGCACGGCTGAGTCGGTGGTATTCACATGTTGACCCCCTGCACCGCTTGAACGGTAGACATCGATGCGTAAATCTGCTGGATTAATCGAAACATCAACTTCATCGGCCTCGGGCATCACCGCCACGGTCACGGTCGAGGTATGAACCCTGCCTGCTGTTTCGGTTGCAGGCACCCGTTGTACCCGGTGGACCCCTGATTCAAACTTAAAGTGGCCGTAGGCACCCTTACCTTTAATATGCAGAATCACTTCGCGATACCCACCAAGATCGGTCAGGCTTTCGCTCTCGAGGGTAACCTTCCACCCCTTGTTTTGGGCATAGGCACTGTACATCCGCATGAGATCACCTGCAAAAAGGGCCGCTTCTTGACCCCCGGTGCCTGCACGGATTTCGAGATACACATCCCGCTCGTCGTGCTCATCGGCCGGCGCCAACAGCTCTTCAAGCTCTGCTGTTGCCCGTATATGCCGCTCATGGAGCAGATTGAGTTCATGGTTATAGAGATCTCGCATTTCGCTGTCAGCATTGTGCAACGATTCTTGGATAGCCCGTTGCTCACGCTCGATCGCTGCAATCTCGCCATGTTTGGTCAGTATCGTATCAAGCATCGCCAATTCTTTTTGGAGGGTACGGCGTTCAGTAGTGTTCAGTAAAGCATCAGCGGCACGAGCTGTTAACTGTTCATGCCGCTGTTTTAATAGTTCCCATGATGGCATCATACCGGATACCTTCACCGGTTATGCTTTTTTACCAAACCGCTTGTTGAATTTATCGATGCGGCCGGCAGTATCGACATATTTTTGAGCACCCGTATAGAATGGGTGGCACTTTGAGCAGATCGTTACACGCAATGCTTTGGCGGTCGAACGGGTTTGAAACGCCGTGCCACACGCACATTCTGCGGTAACTTCATTGAGAGTTGGGTGAATACCTTGTTTCATAATAAACACTCCTGGCATAGGGCAGACCAGATTATATCCTGGTTTGCAATGGATTATAAGTAAGAAAATAGCCTATATTACACAATTTGTAAAGATACGCTTGTTTCTCTGGAGGAACACACTTTACACTAATAATGTCTAATCCATAAAAATAGAGGTGATATCATGATCGATCATACTAAAGCGTGCGATGAATGCATCGCGCAGTGCAAAAAAGTCATTGAAGCATGCAAAAGCTGTACATACACCAACAAAACGAACGGCACCACACACCAGCACTGCATCACGACATGCAAAAAAACGGTTGAAGCCTGCAAAAACTGCATCGAGGCCTGTGAGCAACATATGAAAGAGTGTAATAATCCTGAATGCCTGGCTGCCTGCAAAGAATGTATTCACCTGTGCAAAAAATGTATCGCCGCATGTCAGAACTGTGCCACCGAATGTAAAATGACCGGCTCCGACTGTTCCCGTTCATGCCAGCAATGCATCGCCGCAGCACATGAGTGTATCAAAGGATGTGGTAAAGCGGTCCACCATAGCTGCAAGGCATAAATGTATGCATAAAATAATTGTTGTTATCATAGCAGTAGCTGCTCTTATATGCATCGGTTACGCGCTTTTTGTGCTCTACGACATCGTAATGACCGATGTTACGCTCCGGCTTAAAGATGCAATTGCTGAAGGTATTCGGGAAGGGATAACTTCAACAGTTAATCCACTTAACTGGCCACGCGCGCTGCTCCAACAATAACACTTGTCATGATGTGCGTGTATAAGTACCCACCAACACAGTCTGCTCAAGAATATGTCCCTGCATTGCATTCAGAAGTCTATCCTTGTTTGGTGCTTGAGCGGCAGTTGGAATCATTGTATCGAGGGCATACAAGGTAAATCGATAGCGATGCATCCCTGATGGAGGACAAGGCCCATCATATTTTGTGGTATCAAAATCATTAAGTCCCATGAGATATTTGCTATCATTTTGCGGTAGACGACGTACATCGGCAGGAATATTGTATACAATCCAATGAACCCACGTTTTTGATGGTGCATCAGGATCATCGATGATTAGCGCAAAACTTTTAGTCCCATCGGGTACATACTCCCATGCGAGCACTGGCGAAATATTTTGACCATCACACGTATATTGTTTTGGTATCGGTCCCTCATGTTTAAATGCTGTGCTCGTTAAAGTAAGTGCTTGCATTGGTATTGTAGAAACCATGATTAATCCTACGATAAAAATATGTAATCGTTGTTTCTTTTCCATACACCCTCCGTATCTTTGATATTGTCACTCGCTTCACAGTATACTCACCATACCATAACCACAGACATAATCAGGAGAGTTCCACCGGTATGCGTTGTTTTAGAAGCGTGTGCATAGTTGCGATGTTCTGTATCACTCATATCAACATACAAGGTATCACCTTGGTCTATAACTTACGCATCGGCGAGACTACGCGGGCAGTAAACCCTTCATTTGGAACGATGAAGCCCTCCGTCATTGCACTCACACCCTTCGCGCAGTTTCGTCATTTTAAAAATGATTTTAAACAATCTGCCGGTGGTATGCTCGGTACCTATATTTTTATGCATAAAGATTTTTTTGCCCGCATCAATGCCGCGGGTGGCCGTGTGCATGCAGAGCTTGATAACACACTCGATTATGGCGCAACCGAAGCTGATGATCTGTTATTTACCGGTGGGTATAGCTGGCGACTTGGCGATTACACACGCGTTGGCATTGCGGGACATTTGGGCTTTCCGCTCCACACCGATCATATTTTGCAAAGTGTCGAATTAGGTACCGGTCATATCGGCCTTGGCGTACAATGTGATGCCTCACACGCTTTCAGTGATACGCAAATGATACTGCTTGCAGGCCGATTTATCCATTTTTTTCCCCGTAATATTACGGTAACACTTAATGATGTCATGCAGAATGTAAATTTTCACCTTGGCAATGTACTCGATGTGCTCTTTTCATACCAACAAAGTTGGCGGGAGCATATGATCTATTTTGGTTACAACCCGACATTTACTCTCGGTACTGACCCACCGCCCGGCACCATACCATATGTCAAGTTTACGACCATAACAAATAGCTTCTTTTTTACCTATCGATATGGCTTTATGATTAAAGATTTGCTCAGTGCCATAATTCTTGGTTTTTCATATGGCCTCACCAAAGTACCTGCGCCCTTTTACAGTGGTCACATTATTAATAGTTGGTTCACGTGGGGCATCGATTTTTAAAAAAGGATACATATGAGACATATTTTAGTCATAGCCTACCTGCTTACGTGTACTTACACGCCATTTCACGCAAGCGATGATATAACCTGGGGCATCGCTCTTTCCCCAACAACATCACTCGATCAAGCACGACTATTAATTGCAAAACACAAGCCAGCATACTTGAGCGTTCCATGGCAACATACTGAAACTGAATTTGTTGGACGCATCAAAGAGACGTGTGCCAATTATGGCTTGCCATGCGCTCTGATTTTGGCATTTGAGTACGTAACTCTCAAAGAAGTCGCAGCAACTTTTGCTGCCTGTAACATGAACTACATCATAAGCACCACAATACCCGCTGTGAAAGAGGTAAAAAAAATGCAAACGATGCTCCGTTGCATGAAAGAAAAACTCCCTCCATCAAGTACACTGTTGTGCACCATTGGTGCCACAGAAGCACCATTGATACCAGCAATTACACAAACACCAATTGATGGTGTTTATTTGACCGAACCAACTCAGGACATGATACGAACGATTAATACACACGTAGAAAAAAGAAATACTGAATTTTTAGTAGTCGCGCTCACAAATAAAGAAACAATGCACAATGCGCGTGAGACCTGTGATGGAGCTCATATTATTATGCATCGGGACAGTGAAATGCTAAAATTGATGGACCAAAAAAGAAGCACTGCACGACCAAAGCTGTAAGTAACACCAACTAATTGTTACTGCTTGCGTGCTGATTCATTCTCACAAACACTCCATAATCGCGCAAGTAAATAATTTTTGTTGATCCTGTTTTGGCGATAGTCTTTATGTTTTTCTATCACTACTTGCACAAAAACAGCTGGATTAGGGTTTTTTTCAGCCCAAGATATATTTTTCAAACCAAAAATCAAGCTATATGCAGGAGGCATAGCTACAAAAACCGATGCTGTTGTTGTTCTTGTTATCCCTTCTTTTTCAACAACATGTGGCAAAAGCTCGATCTGTTTTTTCAAAAAATTATAATCATTTTCACGCTCTTGCGCGGTCACTTTTCCCTTTGTATGTAAAAGACAAGATGTATCCTTATAGACTAGACTACAGGTATCATGATCTCTTTCATCCTCCTGCAGGTATGAATACAACTCTCGTTCAATCTTGTCTTGAACATCGTTTATACCATAGTTCTTGGCAGCATTCAAGAGTGCCCAATCGATAACTTTTGATTCCTCCGCAGCAACGGCAGGATCTTTGGATAAGAAACTTACTTGGGACAGATCCGCACTATGAATGCAAGTCATACTCAGTAAGCAGAATAATGCACAAAAAATCAGCATGTGATATGCCCCTTTTTTATATGATACAAGTAACAACATTATCCATACCGTAATTACAACCTAACTGAGAAGAGATTTGATATACATCTCTCTCATATCCTTCTACAATAACAATAAGAACCTTAAAAAATAACGTATAAGTCCTTATTATGAGCACAAAACTAATCCAATTAGATCAAATCCCCCCATCATGTGTTAGAAATTTTTCTATTATCGCCCATATCGATCATGGCAAATCGACCCTTTCAGACCGGCTGCTTGAATATACTGGTACGATTAGTGAGCGGGAAAAAAAGGAGCAGTTTTTAGATAAGCTCCAGGTTGAGCGGGAGCGGGGCATCACGGTAAAAGCACAGACCGCTTCGATGTTATATACCTACAAAGGTACCCAATATTTATTAAATCTCATCGATACGCCGGGCCATGTCGATTTTAGTTATGAAGTATCCCGGTCATTATATGCCTGCCAGGGTGCTGTGCTGTTGGTTGATGCGGGGCAAGGGGTGCAGGCGCAGACGATGGCAAACTTTTATCTCGCCTTCGAACAAGATCTCACTATTATTCCTGTCATGAATAAAATAGACCTGTCCACTGCCGATCCTGAACGGGTAATCAATGAGCTCCATAATCTGTTCGATTTTATGCCCGAAGATATTGTAAAGGCATCGGCAAAGGCGGGCATCGGCATTCAGGATATTCTTGAGCGGATCATCGAAAAAATACCCGCACCGCAAGGCCAACGTGAAAAGCCACTCAAAGCACTCCTATTTGATTCATGGTATGACGAATACCGTGGTGTCATCTGTTTGGTAGCACTCCATGATGGGGTGCTCAAAAAGGGTGACACAATCACTCTCGCACAAACGGGTCTTTCCTACGAAATACTCGAACTGGGTCTCATGTATCCCGAACCAACACCACAACCTGCGTTATACGCAGGACAAGTGGGCTATATTATCCCCGGCATGAAAACGGTCAAAGAAGCGCGGGTAGGTGATACGCTGTTTCACTACAAAACCCACGTCGAACCATTTCCTGGTTTTAAACCCGCAAAGCCAGTTGTGTTTGCAGGGTTGTATCCTGTTGACAGTGATCAGTTTGAACAATTACAAGAAGCGATCGAAAAATTAACCCTTAACGATGCAAGTGTCACGGTTGAAAAAAAGAGTTCCGCTGCCCTTGGTCTCGGGTTCCGTTGTGGATTTTTGGGTCTTCTGCACATGGATGTATTCAGACAACGGCTTGAACAGGAATATGGGGTTTCGATTATTGCAACCGCACCGAGCGTGCTCTATAAAATAAAAATTAAGCACAAGGAAGCCATTTTAAATATCGAAAACCCGTCTGAGTTCCCCGATGCGGGCACCATAGAAGAGGTCATGGAACCGATGATCGATGGTACCATCATCATGCCGGCGCAATATTTGGGCAGCATTTTGGCGCTGTGTGAAGACCGGCGTGGCGTGCAAAAAGAGATGACCTTTCTTGATGCACAGCGAGTCATTCTCAAATACAAACTGCCGCTGACCGAAATTGCTACCGATTTTTACGATGAACTAAAATCACGCTCTTCGGGGTATGCAAGTTTTGATTATGAAGAGGCAGGCTACGAACCGGGCAAGTTGGTCAAAATGGATATTCTGCTCAATGGCAATGCCGTTGATGCCCTTTCCTGCATCGTGCACGTCGACAAAGCATATTATATCGGCCGCGAACTGGCAGAACGGCTCCGCAAGGCAATTCCGCGCCAACTGTATGAAGTGGTCATCCAAGCAGCGATCGGATCAAAAATTATTGCACGTGAGCGCATCGCACCGCTCCGCAAGGATGTAACGGCAAAATGTTATGGTGGTGATATCACCCGTAAGCGTAAATTGCTCGAAAAACAAAAAGAGGGCAAGAAAAAAATGAAGCAGGTCGGTTCGGTCGAAGTGCCGCAAGAGGCGTTCTTGAGTATCTTAAAGAAATAAGTGATGCTCGTAGCACGATGGTTTACCTTACGATGGCAGTATGCTACGGTAACATAAAATCATTTCTTACCACGAAAAGCCATGAGTACACCAAACCCCCATGCCAATGCTGAGCAGTTTTCAGGGACCATTTATCTGTTTCATGCCTTTGATATCGGCGAAGATATCAATTTTAATAAACTCCGCACCTTTGAAGAAGTAAGCATTACACCACTCCAAATACCAAAATATTTTAAAAATTATCACACGCCGCTTGGCATTGCACTGCCTCAGCCACACGCAAGTCCGCGTTGTATCAGCGTTAAACTGCATAGTTTTGGTGCTCTTTCACTGGTCTATAAACTTCCTTTTGCTGACACGCTCCACAATGTGCGCAAAGATTTTAATGAATTAGTTGACACCTTTGAGGAACAAAGTGTGCTTGATGCAAAATCTATTTTCAAGCAAATAGAACCGGCAATATCAAAGGCAAAATTTTTTGAAACACGATCATCCTATGTACTCATTCAGGTCGACCCCGAACCGGATAAACTCGATTTAAAAGAGTTTCAGGCACAATATAGCAATCTTATTGCCTCAACGTTGCGTTTTGAAACAGAAATTTTATCTGAAGAACAGACCAAAGAAATTCTTGAATCGGCAGTTGGCTATTTCAAGGAAGAACGTATTATAATCGATACCGATGTTGCATTCGCATATGAAGAAGGGTATGAAGAAATTTTGGACCTGCTTGAATTTGCCAATATTCAGCGTCTTGAATTGCAATATTTTGACCGCATTTTGGACCAACAACTCAATAAATTCTATGAACGCCAGATAAAAAAATTACCGTTGACTGCCTACATTCCACTGTTGAGCGCATTATCACCAAACCCGATCGAAATTTTGGGACAACTAAAAGTAGATATTTCAGTCATCACCGAGCGGCTTGAAAATACAATAAAACTTTCGGGCGAACCCTATTTTGCAGAACTATATAACCTGCTTATCGAAAAACTGGATATCACTAATTGGCGGATCGCCATCGAACGGAAATTGGCGATTATTGAAGATATTCAGATGATGTATCAGCATAAGACGGATGCAACAAGAGAAGATACACTGAGTTTGCTCGTTATTATTTTGATTTTTATTGAATTGGTAATTGGATTACTGAATTATTTGCAGTAGCAAGCATCGCTATTTTTTCTTTTTTTTCTTACGATGATTCTTTTATTTTTGTGAAAATCAAGAAGCCTTTTTTCGTGGGATGCGCTTGCCCGCACCCCACACCCCAGGCACCAACAGTTCCTTTGGATCCCCAGGCGTTCGTAAGGCCTAATTACCGCGCCTACGGCGCTCATACGGCCTTCTCACTGCGCCAAAGAATTACTAAAATATTTCTTCCTTTAAAAAGCAGCCGACATCCAACATAGCCTACAAATGCCGGTAAACACGATCCTGACGTGCTATTGCGGGGTATTTTTTGGTAATAATAGGGGGTTGACTTTTTACTATATATTAGTACAATTAGAATTAATATTATTAACAAGCAATATATTAGGGGTTTTTATTAGGAGGTTTCTATGAATAAGTCTTTAAAAGCTCTTTCATTGCTCGTTGCGATAACATCAACAATCCCTGCAATTGCTGGTGATCCAAATGAATTGCAGCCAGGTACTGTAGTCGGTACTATAGGTGGTTCAATCACACAAATCACTGAACAGCCAGTAACTAAAAATGAATCAAGATTACAGCGGCTGTATAATTTTGTCTCAAACAATAAAGCAAATATCGCCTTGGGTGCAATATCAGTATTAGTTATATCATTAGGTCTCTATCACCTATACGACTTACTTTACATAACCGGACCTGCAGATAGAAAGATGATGGCTGATATTAAAGAATTGCAGAGACAAATAAAGATTGCCATTGCAATATTCAAAGGGCTTTCTGAGTAACAATCTTAATTCTTACTTCGCCCATCCGCTCTGCCGGACTGACGATGCTAAATGAAAAAATATTTAAAACAATTCCTTGGCGCAGCTTGTCAGACCATGCGAGCACTTGTCTCCAAGTGCGGTAGTGTGGGCTTACAAGCGCTTTATGCGATCAAACTGCAAGTTTGTGTGGGGTGCAGGGTGTTCACATCAACACCCTGCGAAAAATTCAATGATATGCGCAAAAAAGAAAAGAACCATCGTAAGTTATCAAAAAAAATCAATCCTTCCTTGGTAGTTGCACCTTCTCCAATAACATTTTTAATCTCTTAGGCCCATTCAACAACATAAAACCATACCATATCGCTACAAGCGCACCAATCTGAATCAAAAATCCTGCTTGGATGAAACCCCAAGTATCAAGCAGCACAAGGCCGCCGAATATTAACAAAATGAGGCCAATTACATAATCGGGCATGGTTTGTAATATATTACTCATAAATATTCTCCTATCTTGAGAAATTATTAGATGCATTCTATCCTACAACAGAGTAACGCCCAAAGAAATAGTTCAGCAAATACTATTTTGCATTTGACAAACTGCACATTTTTGATATCATTAACTATAATACTTATCCAAAGGAGTTCCCCATGTTTCGCACCCATATCTATATCGTATCTTGCCTATTAAGTGCAGGATTGCTTTCTGCTACCTCAATACAACCCGAAAAACCGCAACCGGCACCCGCTGCTCCAACAGCACCGCAAGAAAAGAAGCATAATACTAGAGGTGGTAATGTTATAGTAATTACAAGTGCAGCGCAATTTAAATCATTAATCAATAGTGGTCAATTAGTGATCGTTGATTTTTATAATCCTGACTGCGGGCCGTGCAAAAAACTCAAACCTATCTTTGCACAGGTTGCAGCAGAATGTAATGATGTCATTTTTGTTACCGTGAACGTATATGATGAAAATCTTCAATCTTTAGTCGCTGGCATCCGCAGTGTACCAACAGTACGCGCATATAAAAACGGTAATAAAATTGGTGAATTTAGTGGTTTTAGAGACGCAGACGCCATGAGTGCATTTGTAAACAAAATGCTCAACACATAATTCAAATTATATACAACGTCATGTATAAAGGGATGTATCTAATATACATCCCTTTTTTTTATCCCGTTATATTGTGCACACAGGGCGGACAATTGTTACCAGTTTCACCACCTGCAATTCTAGCTGCATTAACCGCACCATAATAGGTTGCACATGCTGCAATTAATGCTGAGACCGTAGCGCTCCCTATAGCACCAACCAAAGTGCCTATTAATGTCCAGCGGCGTCCTTTTTTTTGTTCTTCAAGCGTTTGTTTTTGTGCTTCATCTGCCTTGGCTTTTTCTTCCTTGTGTGCATCTTCAGCCGCCCGTAGCGTCAACTGCTTCATCAGGTCTTCAAGATCATCTTTAATATCGAGTAGGTCTTCTTTCTGGTCTTTAACTTCTTCTTCTATCGTCGACTGGCGCTTTAACACTTTTCTCATTTGTTTTTTTTGAGACTCTCGATCAGTTGAAGAAGAAGATTTTGGTGTTGAATCATCCGATGATGATTTTTTTTGTGAACGATATTTTTTTATATTGTCTGCTGATATGGTGCCCAATTTCTCTTGCATCGCTATCTGTCTCTTTACAATTTGAGCATATTGTTCCGGATTAGATTTTTGCATTTCGGTCAATGTTTTTTCTAATTGTTGATGTATGGGTGATCCTTCGCCCGGATCTTCAATAAATGTCACCGTATGAGCGATAGCAGCAGCAGCTTTTGGTGTTACTGCTTGCTCATTTTTAGGAGAGTTTTTTGACACACGAAGCTGCTGATTTGACATATCCATTATACTTGATGTTTTTGGCAAGGGCGGCAGCTTTGGAAGGGGAATTTCTTCATCTTTATGGGGAGTCATTTCACCTTGATGACGCGGTGATTCATCGTCATCCATACTGTTTAATGCATTATTACAACATCCCATGACAATCATCATGATACATACTATAAACTTCATATAACCTCAACTGTGTGCATCATGCGTTACTTTGGTATTTTCTTTTTGTTTTTTCTTTTTTTCTATCGTCCTCTTTTTTTGCTCATATGCAACAAGTTTTTCATAGCCTTGTGGGTCGGTGGTACGCAATGTTTCTATTCTTTTTTTTATGAAGGGATCAAGCGCAGAGGTGCGACTTGTACCAAATGTTTCTCGCTTGCACGCAGCGAGCGTTTTTTCTATTTTTTGTTCTTCAGATGCGTACATTACAGAAACAGCTAAACAAACGCACATGTAACGGTATTTCATAAGGAACCTCCTCTGTGATTAGTATGATAAACGTAAAAAAACAGTATTTCCTAACACAAGAGATGGTAATTGCACATTAAAAAAATGGAGCACTCATGGGATAAATCAAAAACTATTGCTGCTCATGCACATATCTCCGTAGAGTAAACAAAAATGATTATTTCACAGGGAGAAACCTACCCATGATTGCAAAAAATCTTTCATTACGTACAAAGATCACACTCAGTTTTGTTGGTATCACGACCCTTGCACTGATTATTACCTCTATCGCCAATTATGTTTCGGGTAAACGGCTTTTAGAAAACGCATCATTCAATATGTTGAGCGCCATACGCGATATAAAGGGGGGGCAAATAACACAATATATCGACATGCTCAAAGGACAATGCCTTTCGACATCAGAAAGCACCATGATCTTTGATGCACTTGACCAACTCAAAAATGGATTTCATGCCTTAAGTGCAACTCCTGAAGAGTTAGCTGCTGATAAAAAAGAGCTTGAAAATTTTTATGATCAGGAATTTTTACCTAAGTTGAACCAAACTGCAACAACCCCTTATACGCTCAGCGATTACTTCCCCCTTGATCAAACAACTATTATTGCACAAATTTGGTACCTTGCACAAAATCCACAGCCGTTACAAAAGAAGATCGATTTTACTCGTTCACCAATCGATCACGCTTATAATACCGCCCATGAAAAATATCATTATATTTTCAAGCGCTATGCACAACGCGTTGGCATTACCGATTTATATCTTATCGATTCAAGCACTGGGTATGTCGTGTATAGTCTCAGAAAAGAAGTAGATTTTGGTTCAAATCTCATGACTGGACCATACAAAGACACGGGCTTGGGAGACGCATTCAAAGAAATTCAAAAAACGAACGATGAAGATTTTGTAAAGATCGTAGATTTTCAATTTTATGCCCCTTCATATGGGACTCCTGTAGGCTTTATAGGAACTCCCATTGTACAAGGAGGTAAAAAAATTGGCGTCCTCGTATTCAAATTCCCCATCGATGACATTAATGAAATAATGACTTATAAAAAACAATGGGCTGAAGCGGGACTCGGTAAGACCGGTGAATCATTTATTATAGGCAATGATAAAGCAATGCGGAGCATGGCACGTGAATATATAGAAGATCCAACCAGATATTTACAGCTTTTACGGGAGCATGGGTATGATGCAAATATCCTTGATAAGATTCAAACATATGATACCACTGTACTATTGAAAAAAATCGATATCGATGCCATTCATGAAGCACTTGAAGGAAAAACAAACACGATAATCACCAAAGATAGTCTTGGTCGCTCCGTAATATTGACCTACGCTCCTATTAATATTCCTGATATGCAATGGTATATCATTGCAAAAATAAATACCGATGAAGCCTTCGCACCAGTCAACGCACTCTTATGGTATATCTTCTTGCTCTGTCTTATTATCATATGCATCGCAACTATAGCAGCATTTATTGCCATTTATGCATTCACGCAACCCCTCACCCGACTCATGCGGTTTCTGACAAGCACCTCGATTTCAAAATCAACAAAGCTGAGTTTCGATGATTCGACCGAATTTACCACTATCGCGAATGCCTATAATGACTTTATTGCACATATATTCAGTACTGCACAAAAAATGGAAATCTTTGGACATAAAATTCAAGCTATTACTGATCATTTGACCCATATGATCGAATCCATGCACGAATCTCTTACCGATATAGGACAGTGCAATGAAGCTTTATTTAATGAAAATAATGGTATAAGTACAGACACTAAAAAAATAAAGTGGCACCATGAAGAACATACCCCTTTTGTAACTCAATCAGTTACTACTTTGAACGTACTTCATGCAATTGCTACGCAAATTATGCAACATCTGGAACATGCAACACAGGATCTTAACAATCTTGAAGTGATTGTGGCGTCGACACCAGCGCAGGAATCGCCCAACGCGTTACTTATCGATATAAAAGGAAAATTGCAACGTATCAGTCATATACATAACGCCATCACACCAAGCCTCATGAACCTTCAAAGTAATTATGCCCAACTAAAATCATTGATTGCCGATAATAAAACGGGCTATGAAGAAGAAAATATGACCCTTGCATCACTCGAAACACACACACAGCGCACAGTGGATATACTGACAACCATGAAGCATACGATTCAACAGGCTGATAATGCGATTACCGAGATGAACTCTCTCCAAAAACAGTACTCACAGGTAACAGATGAACTGACTACACTCATCACACAGATTAAAGTATAAGCAAAGGAATATGCATGCGGTACATATATCTGTTATTTTTATTGATTTTCATACTCGGTACCTGTGGCGCAGCATATGTAGGAAATTTACTCTATCATGAATTTGCTACCACGAAACATACAGAATATAACCAATTACACAAAGAAAGTGTGAATGGTGTACAAGCATTATCTGCCAAAATAAAGTCGCTCTACAATGTTACACAGACCATTCAACATATAGCATCGCAAAAAAGTTCAGCAGCAGAGATTGATACACAATTAACCACCATTATGCAAGAAAATAAATCACTAGTCAGCTGCAGCATTGCATTTGCACCGTACATGCATGATCCAAACACAAAATTTTTCTCCCGCCGTGTAGTACGCACCGGAGACGGGTATATCACGTATGCACTGGAAGAGACTGAGGATTACACAACTGCTGAATGGTTCAGAAAGCCACAACGCGGTACACCTGCTTGGAGCAATCCATTTTTTGATACAGTCAGTAAGCAATTAGCGATTCGTTATTCTTATCCATTTTTTATGGCAGATCCTATAACACAGTACGAACATTTCGGCGGAGTCGCCAATATCACCATAAGCCTTATCGAATTGAACCACCTCATCATGAGCATGAGCCTTGATAAAGAAACGTACGGCTCACTCATCGATGAACATGGTATCATCTTGAGCCATACTGCCGAAGATATACTCAACCAAGAGAGAAATTTGGATACTCTTGCACGAGAGCCTGGGAAAAAAGACCTTCTTCAAGTATCTACACTGATACAGCACAACAAAGAGGGAGAACTTACTATAGAGGATACATTCCAACAAAAATTATTCAGAATCATCATCAAAAAAGTACCGGACACACCCTGGTTTCTCATGTTTATGCATTTAGAACATACTAATATGCTCAATACACACCTTATTGTGAGGCTTTTGATACTCTTTATGTTGTTAGTATGCATAAGCACACTTTCGTTCATAACACCATTCTTTATATCGTTTCTCACACCACAGAAAGCGTCATGGCTTTGTGCAATATGCTGTTCCATATTGTTGACTGGCGCAATAGTATTCATCTGGTCACTTGATATTATGTCAAATATCCCCAGCGCAGAATATAGCAATATTGTAGACACCGAGTTAGCACTCGATCGCTTTCTCTTTTTTCAAAAAAAAAGCAATCCGCAAATCTATAAAAAAGATCCCCATTTTGTACCAACCGGCATCTTTATAACTGCTCTCAGAGTGAGTAATGATGCATCAACCATTACAATCGGCGGTCAAGTATGGCAAAAATATGATCGCACTAAATATAAAAACGACGAACCGGGTGTTGTGTTTTTTAATGCAACAGATCAGGCAGTTGAAAAGATTTACTCGACAGAAAAAAATGCGATCGAAACGGTCGGGTGGCGATTCCGTGCAACCATTCCGGTCAATTTCAACTACCTTAAATATCCATTCGATGAACAAGAAATCACTATATCATTGGGCCATAAAGATTATCTGAGCAACATTATTCTTGTACCCGACCTGAGCGCATTCAGACCCGATTCCTCTTCAAAGGCAGAGATCGATCCAAGCGCCGAAAATGCCCAATGGATTATCAAAGAATCGTATCCATTTTATCAGCTGACCGATTTTAATACCGATTTTGGTATAAAAGGGTACACACAACAAAAGGGATTCCCGCATCTCAGTTTTGTCATTCATATACGGCGCCAATTTGTGTACCCGCTAACTGCAAGTGCGCTGCCCGTTATTATTATTCTTTTCGTCGTGTTTTCTATTGTGTTATTTACCGGTCTTGCGACAAATCGTACCTCTCTTGCAACGGAAGTCATTAAACTGACTGCAAGTATTTTCCTCGGCGCTGCAGTGGCTCATCAAACATTTCAGCGCTCATTGCAATCGCCAGTCATCACCTATTTTGAGTATTTTTATTTTCTGTTATACGCCGTCATTTTAATCACCGCAATCAATGGTATGTTATATGCATACAACAGGGGTGGTCTGGTTGTGACGTACGGTGATAATTTCATACCACGTTTGCTGTATTGGCCGGTCACCCTCTGCATGTGTCTGCTATTGACCCTCTATTTTTTTTATTAAAACAGCATCGCATGCTAGGCTCAGCCAATAGAGTTTGGTACACTACACACAATTATTAAAATGATTTGAGGCTCTATGGTTATGGTATTTTCTGGTGGGTTGTGGTCACTTGTACAACAAGCAGACATGACAAGCTTACTGATCTTGGGCATATTGCTCGTTATATCGATCATCTGCTGGTCGGTATTTTTATACAACCTGTTATATATTCGAGAGCAACGATATCATATCGTCCAGTTCATTCGCAAACTAACAACGAGTCATGATCTCAGTATGTTACTGAACCTCACTCATGATCGTTACAGCTTTGTGGCACGCTATCAGACACATATCAAAGATCTGATTCTTTCCCTGGGCAGTTCTCGCATTGTTGACGATCGCGGCTGGGAACTGCTACAACAACAGTTACTTCAGCGCGCAGAACAGATGCTTGCATACCGTGAAGCATCCGCGACGATACTTTCTACGAGCGCCACCGTATCACCATTGCTCGGACTACTCGGTACCGTGTGGGGCCTGGTACACGCCTTTATGAACATCGCGGCAACGCAATCCGCTGATATAACTGCTGTTGCACCGGGTATTGCGGAAGCATTGGTCACCACCATTGCGGGCCTTCTGGTTGCAATTCCTGCACTCGTTATGTATAACATCACCATGCAGATGCAAATGGGCATTCGCGAATATATGTATGAACTGGTCGATGCGATCGCTTTTTTAGTCCATCGTACTCATCAGCATTAAGGATGCCTATGCTCAGACGCAGTCGCCGCTCAGCACCGCGTATGTTACATGATATTCCACTCACGCCGCTCATCGATACGGCACTTACCTTGCTCGTAATCTTTATGATCGCAGCACCAATGATGCATAATGTTATTAAAGTAACACTACCGCGAGGTACTCAGCAGGAAGGCAAAGATTTAACTCCTGAAATGGTTGTCTATGTTGATGCGCACAATTTCACGTATTGGGACAGTAAAAAAATGAGCGTCGATGAAATCTGTGCGCAGATTAAAAAACAAGCGCATGCACACAATAAAGACCAGGTACTGTTTGTCAAAGCTGATGAAACTGCTTCATACGGCACCGTATTAGAACTCGTTGATCGCATCAAGGGAATGGGAGTGGTACACCATGTGGCACTGGCTACACAAAAAGCTGCACGCACTTGATCCGCGCGCACGGCTCAGTATCGGCCTCGCCTGCGGATTACATCTCTTTACTCTTGTGATCACGATATGTTTACACCGGTTACAACCGGCAATGCACGTGCAGATTAATCGTGCACTGCATACCATACATAACCCAATTATAATAATCGATACGACCGCGCGCAGTGCGCAGAATACATCGCTGATGCAACAACAAACGATATTAAATGCACCAGCAACGGGAGCACAGCAAGTCACGCCAAAAATAGAATCGCCACAACACACAACTTTGATCCAAACTGCTCCAACAAAAAAAACAGTTGCGCAGAAAACAAAAAAAGAAACACCAAAAAAGAAAGCTACTCCCGCAAAACCAGCTCCAAAGAAAGTAGCACAAAATAAAAAAGAGACTCCAAAAGAAAAGCCAAAAATTCAGAAAACCCCAAAAACGACAGAGAAAAAACCTGCACCGATAGCAGCACCTGCACCAGGGCCAACTGCAACAAAACCGGCAACTACGCCAACCGCACCAGCAACACCAATTGCAGCTGCTGCTGCACTACCTGACGGTCCCTTCATTATCGCTCGCTCTGCAGCCGAAGCATCGGCCCTTTCAGTGCATTATGTTATTCAAGAAGAGTTATTACGCGTCTGGGCACCACCAGTTGGTATTCAGGATGGCGTCTCATGCACTGCACGCATCACCCTTGATACTAAAGGGCACTTGCAAAATATGGAAATTATTAAACCATCGGGATTGTTGATTTTCGACGTCTCTGCACGCGCTGCACTGCAACAAGCCTCGTGGCCTCGCGGTGTGTGGGGAACAACGCTGGAACTTTCATTACAATGATATCATCAAGAATTATCATGTTTACACATATATTGTTATTCTTTTTTACCATCATTTCATGCACAACGTTGGCAATAGCACCCACCAATGAAGCTGTCGTCATCACTCACACGCATAAAAACATTATCGGGCTCCGCATCGCTTACATCGGTTGCGCAGCAGAGCGGGTAGCGTCCACTATCGCATCTGATTTGGCATTTTCCGGACATTTTGCAGTCGACACGATTGAATATAGATGTGCGCCAATGAAAAAACAGGAAATCACCGCGCTCGCCGCCCAAAACATCTTTTTCTTGCTCATTCTTGAATCACACCACGAAACACTAGAATATCGTTTCTACGACACCACGACTGGCGACATGATACCAAAAGCAAATGGTCGCTGCACCGTGCATGATACTACTGTTACTTTTTGTGCACATCATATTGCAGATAAACTGTGGCACCATCTGATGGGCTCCGCATCACCATTTTTGACCCATATTGCGTATGCCAAAGAAGTACCATACAAAAAAGGGATAACCATAAAACATCTGTGTATAGCCGATTATGATGGTACGCATGAAAAAATACTTGTTGCAACGCCAACTATTTCGATTGCACCACGCTGGGGAGGCACTGCAGAACACCCACTTATTTTTTATTCAGAATACACGAGCACTAACGTACAGCTCATGGTGGTTGATATGCGTAAAAAGCGTAAAATCGTTTCACGCTATGATGGTACCACCACGCACTTTACATCAAATCATGATGGCTCCTGCCATGCCTTTGCCGCATCACGAGGCAGTGGCACAAGCCAAATTTATATGCGTAAAAAAGGCGGCGAGCTCATGCAAGTGACCAATAATGATGCCACCAATGGCTGTCCTGTTTTTAATCATGATAGTTCAATACTCTACTATTATTCTGACATATATACCGATGTACCACATCTAATTTGCTATACGCTCGCAACTAAAAAACACACAACATTGCCAATCAGTGGCTACTGCGTGTCACCGGCCTATAACAACCAACGAAAATTGCTCGCGTACAGCAAATTAATCGATGGTTTTATGCAAATTTGTACCTATAATCCACAGACACAGCAAGAACATCAGATCACCTTTGATGCTGGTAATCATGAAGACCCGACCTGGTCACCCGATGGAAATTTTTTGGCCTACACGCACGAAATCAACAACACAAGCCGCATTCGGGTGCATGCCCATGCCACCGGCATCGAACATTACATTACGCCTGCAGGCATCAACTGCACCTACCCTGCATGGTCGCTCAGTTAAAAAAAGTTATTTGACTGTATCAAATAGCTTTTTGATGCTTGTTAATGCGCCGGCAAATGAACTTGCTTCATATGGCACCACAACCAGTTTATCGTTCGCATTTTTAGTCAACTCAGGGAGCGCTTTAATATATTGCAGCGCAATGAGGTATGGAAGTGGATCACCATTTGGTACCGCTTTTTGTATCATATTGATTGCTTGTGCTTCCGCTTCTGCTTTAATCAACCGTGAACGTGCTTCACTATCTGCAGCAATGAGTAATGCTTCTGCTTCACCTTTTGCACGCAAGACATTCGATTCTTGCTGTCCTTCGGCGCGCAAAATTGATGAACGCTTTTCACCTTCTGCAAGCAAAATCGTTTCACGGCGTTCCCGCTCTGCACGCATCTGTTTTTCCATCGCATGGCGAATGTCATGTGGCGGATTGACTTCTTGCAGCTCTACTCGATTTACTTTAACTCCCCATTTATCGGTCGCTTCATCAAGAATAAGGCGCAGTTTGTGATTAATCGTATCACGAGAAACGAGCGTTTCATCAAGATCCATCGAACCGATGACATTGCGGAGTGTCGTTTGAGTCAATTTTTCGATCGCTTGCGGCAAATCAGACACTTCATAAACCGCCGCGCGAGGGTCGGTAATTTGGTAATACAGTAACGCGTTGATTTCAAGCGTCACGTTATCTTTGGTGATCACATTCTGTTTTGGAAAGTCATAGACTGATTCACGGAGATCGATGCGACGTATTTTTGTCGTAACTCGCTGATATTTGCCATGTTCGGTTGGATAGACAAAAGTCCACAATGCTGCACGCGTGGTATCAAGAAACGGTATAATGAGATGGAGCCCTGCATCAAGCGTCCGATGGTAACGGCCAAGTCGTTCAACAACCAATGCTTCGGCCTGTTGCACCAAATAAACTGACGTAAACAAGGTGATAATGAGCGCAAGGCCAACAAGCACCAACAACACTATCATGGGTGTCAGTACAATGAAATCTAATTCCATAGTTATTCCTTTAACATTTATGCCTGATGAGAAGATGAAACGATGAGTGTAGCACGTTCTATACGCACTACATATACACGCGATCCTGATTCTAAGGAAACTTCATGTAAACTTTTAGCACGCCATTCTTCGCCATTGATCCGCACGCGTCCTGGCATTGACGAGGTAATACGTTGCGTTACCAAGCCATGGGCACCAACAAGTGCCTGTATATTCGTTTTATGATTCGCTGTTTTTTGTACAACATAGGTGCGTAACAACCAGAATGAGCAGACTGAGCTTGCGATACAGACAAGCAGCTGAACCGCCAGCTCAAGACCAGCATGCGCTGCTGCTGCAGCACCTAGGCTGCCGATGCTCAGTGCGAGTGATAAGAAAAGCCCCGGATGGCCCACCTCAATAAAAAAGGTGCAGGCCGATACGCAGAGCCAAAAGTAGATCATATTCATGGTCGTTCATTGGTTTTTATATGATTAAATCGTATGATCCAGTGTATCAGAACCTATAAAAAGCACAAATTAAGGGCTGACGCTCTTATTATTTATAATTTACACTAATAAAAATGTCGATACAGACGTAAATTATGCAACCATTGTGTAATTATGCAAGCCTTGTTATACTTTTACACAAACCTATCCGTTTATATCGATTGGATCGTTATGTTTATACGCCGAGACCTTTTAAAGACCCTCCTGGCCTACACAGACAAATTTCCGGTCGTGGCTGTTGTGGGGCCACGCCAGGCGGGTAAAACAACATTAGTGCGCAAAGCGTTTCCCGATCGTCGCTACTTTTCACTTGAAGATCCCCACACACTCGAACTGGTACACAATGATCCCCGTGATTTTTTAGAGCGCGCATACGATGGCCCCGGTCTTATCATCGACGAATTTCAGAATGAGCCACAGTTGCTTTCATACATGCAGAGCATCATCGATAATAATCGTCATCGCTATGGCCATTTTATTTTAACTGGATCTCACAATTTTCTGATGAATCAGGCGATCGGACAAACACTTGCCGGCAGGATCGCGATACTGACACTGCTTCCCGCATCGATTCATGAACTGCAACAAGATAATCTGCTCAGCACTGACATTAATACAGCAACCTTTTTTGGTGGTTATCCTGATGTTGCCACCCATCGCCTTGCACCTGCCGAATTTTATCCAAACTATAATAAAACCTATGTTGAACGTGATGTACGTCAGCTTATACAAGTTGGTAATTTACTCGATTTCCAACGCTTTATGCGCCTCTGCGCGGGACGCATCGGGCAATTATTGAATGTTGCATCGCTCGCCACTGACGCTAATGTCAGTGTTGCTACTGCAAAAGCATGGCTCTCCATTTTGGAAGCAAGTTATATTTTCTTTTTTGTTGCACCTCATTTTAATAACTTCAGCAAACGTCTGGTCAAAGCACCAAAACTCTATTTTTATGATACTGGACTTGCCTGCTGGTTACTGAAAATAACCGACACTGAACAACTGCAAGATCATTATCTGCGCGGCGGATTAGTAGAATCGATGATTATCGGAGAACTGTACAAAACCTTTTATAATTACGGCCAAGAACCGAGTATCTATTTCTGGCGCGACAGTCACGGTCATGAACTCGATTGCCTCATCGATTATGGCATTACTTTTATACCGATCGAGATCAAAGCATCGAAAACGCTCACCGCAGCCGCATTTGATGGCATCAAATATTGGTGTAATCTCGCAAACGTTGATCCCTCAACAGGCTATGTGATCTATGCGGGTACTGAAACTCATAAAAGTGTATCGGGTACCACGATTGGTTGGCAACATACAGATGATATCATCAAGAAAATATGAAAGGTGCCACAAATACCACTACACGCCGGCGAGGCCGTATATCGGTACACTGCTAAAAAGCAGGCGCATTTCATTGATAATTTTTTTGTCAGATTTATTGCGATGCACGGCATAGAGCTGCACGTTTTCTCGTTCTGCTACGTGCCGTGCACGCGTTATATTTTTTTCAAGATCATCAATATAGATGAATAACGTTGTATCTTTGTCATATCCAAGTTCTGTTTCAACAAACTCAAAAAATTTCCTGAAATATTCGTCGGTATCCTTACCCCCATACACAAAATCGGCTGGCATACCATCTGGTGCCTTATTTTCAATTAACTCAGGACATGAACCGGCACAAAAAGCAGCATCATAAATAAAGGGACTTATCTGTTCTTTGTGCAACTTTTTGTTCAGTTTACTGATCTTGATGCGCAATGATTCATAATCATTATTCGTTGCAACAATCAGTGGTGTCCCCACTGTACGGAGCGCGTTTAAAAAACTGATCATTTTTTTACGCGGCTTTACACCGTTAAGCTTATCAATCAGCATCGCACGATATGGTTTAAGCGATGGTTCTGCTTCCACAATAAAATCGAGATTCGCTTTGAGTCCCTTCAATTTTTGACCATCATGGCGCGCCTCTTGCACCAACTTCATCAACTTTTTCCGCTGGCGGAGCAAGATAGGCAATGATTTTTTGAGTGGTATCGCCAATAATGCAGCCCACAATTTGCCGAGCCCACTTTTTTCATCGAGCACCACTTTATCAAGATCAAAAAAAATCACGACACGCGTGTACGGCCGCAACTGCTGAGGCTTATAAATATCAGCGTACACCGTAAAGACGGTGTACAAATAGAGGAACTGTAAAAACAGCAGCTTCATTAGAATGTGCAACCAATACCAGCACCTATGCGAACGCCGCTTGCATCGACAAGTTTTTGAAATGACACTTTTTGATAGGTATAATCGGCAAAAAAATCTACAAACCAACAGTTGGCAAAGAAGAAGTCAACGCCAAATTTTGCGACAAAGCCCACAAATGCCTTGGTATTGTTTGAACACCCAGAAAACTGCGAATTGTCTTTAATTTGTATGCCGCCAATTGCTGGTCCAAACCCAAGATATACACAGGACCAATCATTGGTATCAAAGGGGGCTTTTAAACCGAAACTACCACTGAATATGTTGATTGAAGTAGGATTGCAAAAATTCAGTGAGTTGCCATCTATGCCGGTATAATCGAAGTTTGCCCATACTTGAAGACAATCACCAATGTTCATTGCTATTTCGGCATCAAAGTTGCCGGCAGCACTCCCATAAATTTCACGAAAAAGAGAATTTGTGGGAATAAATGCCGCACCACGAACTTTTGCTTCCCAACATGGTGCAGCCTTGAGAGTGATTGCACATGCCAATATTGAACATATGAGTGTGTATACCACAGCACAATTTTTAATTGAATACAATTCCATAGAATATCCTTACTTAACTATTAAGATTGTATGCTGACACTGACCGGTACACTTTCCCCACCACTGCTCACGGCAGTTACCGAGAAGTTGCTGCCGGACGTACAATTTACAAGCAATGCATTGTAACAGAGTGGACCTGTAGAAGAGACTGATGCAACTAATGTGGTACCATTATAAATATTGTAAGAGGTAACGGCGCTACTTGGGCTGGCACTCCACGTGATATGCAAAATACTTTCTGTTTTATCAAGGAATACATTGCATATATAAGTACCCACAACATTCGAGGGTGGTGGGGTGGTACCAATAGCAATCCCATTTCCTATCGGATCAAGTTCAAAAGAGCTTACCGCATTTGTTTTTGTATTAACCACATAAACAGAGGTCGTACCATTTGTTACATAGGCGTAATTACCATCTCCCGTCAGGGCGACAAATTGTGGATAATCACCTATTGTCGCATTTGCAGTAATGCTTGCAGCGGATAGATCGACTGTGCTGAGAATGCCGGGAGCTGTCTCGGTAATTGCATATCCTGTTTTATTATCTGGGCTGAGCGCAAGCGCGTAAAGAGAGTTAATCGTTATAGTAGGCTGAACGGTTGGGATCGAAAGCAAGTTGGTGATTGGCACTATGCCACCGGGAGTGCCGTAAGAACACGCATATAATGTATCGCTGTCAGAGGTTATCGCAAGGCCTGGGATATATCCAGAGTTGCCCACTCCATCAATAGCACTTTGTTCCTGCGTAATAATCGAGAAGGTTGACACTTGAAAAGCAGGTGTTTCATCGTCGCCAGATAGATATATTGTCTGATCATTTGGTGCGATGGCAAGCACATACGCATAGTCATCAGGAGCTTGTAACGTATATGGTGTAACAGTGTTACTCGGAATACTAATTTTTGCAAGATGCGCTTCGCTATCAAACGTTACGTATGCAGCAGATCCATCTGAAGTGATGGCTATATAGAGTGGAAAATTAGAATCGACACCAGAAGTATCTACCGTTGAAACCGTATTAGTAATAAGATCGATACCAAAGACCTGTGTTGCGCTACTATCAGTAACATATACATAGCGGTTATCAGGAGTAAGTGCAAGACTATAAAGACAGTGAGCTCCCGGCACTGGAATAGTATTGACGACCATGTTTGTGGCAACATCGACAACAAGTATCGAAGAAGGCGAGGCGATATATGCAAATGGACTGGCATTGATGAGTGATGTACAGCATGTGAGAATCATACAGGTGAATAACAAATAATTTTGGCATTTCATAAAGACTCCTTTATTAAAAACGATAACCAAGGCCGGCGCCGAAAATGGTACCACTCACATGGGCTTTGTTCGGTACAACTGGGCCAGTTGCAGGACATAGCCCATTAAAACACACATTCAGAAATGAGTAATCGATAAAAATATCTAAAAACAGATTGCACGGTAAATTAAAAAAAGTACCAACTTTTGCAATACCGCCAAAACCCCAGGTTGATTCTTCAGCGATAACACAGGGGGAACAGTTGGTTATTTGGACATAGGTAGGCTGAAAGCCAAGTCCCACATAAAAATCACCAAAACAAAAGGGCACCAAATATTTAAAACCCATGCCGATTGGCACTAACGTAATCTGCGTCGGAGAGCAAATACCAAGCGAATTGCCATTTTTTTGAAAAAAATCGAGGCTAAAAAAACCATACACACTATTACAAAATTCAAAGGTCACTTCGGGACCATAGAGCGCACCGCCATTATCATATATGTGTCTAAACGTTTCATTAGTTGGTAAAAAGTAAGCACCTTTGAACTCAAGCAGCACATCATAACTATCAAACTCATCACCACCACGTGCAAAGCCACATAGTACTAAGATTACTGCTAACATACTATATTGTTTTTTACACACAAATCATCCTTTCATAACATGCTCTTATCGTGATCTGTAGTATAACCATCTCTTTAATTATGGTGCTACAATAAAAATCGCATGCTACATTTTCTTCCCATATCCAATGGCTTTATTGACACAAATCAATAACACTTTTTACTCTTGCAAAGAACTCTCATTTTTAATCGAATGGATACACTGCAATGATAAAAATTGTTAAAATATCACTTCTTATCGTCTTCTGCTCTACTTTTATGCCACACAATGTATACGGCGTTTTACCCAATACGGTCGTCGCAACAATTCCCACCGGGGTAACACCAGCAGGTCTTGCTATAACACCCGATAATGATTTTGCATATGTGGCAAACAATAACAACTATGGTATCTCCGGCCTCGATTCGGTCAGTGTATTAAATCTCACGACCAACACCGCCGAAACAATCATATATGACCCAAGTTTTAGTCAACCATACACTGTTACTATTAATGCCGCTGGCACCAAGGCATATGTTACCAATAGTGTCACTACCACTATCACTATTATAGATATTGCAACGAATACTGTGATAGGAATCATCAACAATCTCAATGGCCCATCGGGCATGGTAATTACCCCGGATCAAACCACTGCATATGTTAATAATTATGGAGTAAATAGTGGCACTGGCAGTACCGTTGATGTCGTTGATTTAAACACAAACACTATTATTGGGTCGATCGTTGTCGGTCTTGCGCCCGCTTCCCTGGCAATCACTCCTGATGGTGATTTTGTGTACGTCATCAATTACGTCGATGGCAATACAGGTACCGGCACCATCAGTATCATCGATACGAATACCAACACCGTAATCAGTCCCACTATCACTGGCCTTTCCGGCCCATTCGGTATTGCCATTACACCCGACGGTAATTACGCATATATCACCAACTTCGGCAGCAATAACTTCGAACCTATCGGAACCACTGTAACGGTGGTTGATCTCACTACAAATGCAGTTATCGATACTATCAATCTTTTTTCTATCCAACCATCGGGTATCGCGATCACACCTGATGGCCGCTTTGTCTATGTCAGTAATTATAACAGTCTCTATTCCGGTATTTCTTTTACCGATCTAGTAGCAGGCGCAGGAACCGTCAATATCATTGATATTGCGACCAACACCGTTATCCCGCCAGTTATAGAAGTCGATCAAGCGCCTGATGCTATTGCTATCACGTCAGATGGTACATTTGCGTATGTGTCTAATTACAGTTCAAACACCGTCAATGGTATCGCACTGCCAACCTTTGAAATTATGGGACAGGGCTGCAAAACACAAAATGTATTTTTGAATCAAACCGATCTTATCAACAACTTAACCTGGTCCGCCACCGGCACGTCACTGCCTGTCAGTTACACTATTTACCGCGATGCTGGGTTGACCGATGTGGTAGCCACTATTCCCGCAATGCAACCATTACAATTTTCTGATCACAATAGAACTCCCGGCGTGATATACACCTACTACTTAACAGGCACAAACGCTGCGGGAACCACATCATTGCCAATTACAATTACGGTTACGCAAAACTGCGCATGATGCTTCAAGGTTTTTAGCCATCTGAGCAACATTTTGTTATTATCAGTAGTAATAAAGATATTTTAACTTGGAAAAAACCCGATGAATAAGCTCATTTTTGCCGATGTAAAGCAAGAAATTCTTGCAGCATTAAATAAACAGCGGGAAGATCTCGGTATTACAGAAACTGTTGGCTTAGTGGATGGGTTTATCAACAACCCGCTCAGTAGAGAAGTCAGTAATACACTCATGATCGGTGGCCCCACCGTTCCCATGATTATACTTGTCGGGGAGAAAAGCGGTCGCGTTTACCCATTTGCGCTCAAAGTATTGTTACCAGATAAGGAAATTTAGCCATGCAAGAAGTAAAGCCAATAATGCCAATCGCGGTTGAAGGACCATCTGAAGCACCTACTCCTCTCGCTCTTGAAGAGGTTGAAAAAATGATCCAAAATGCAAAAGACGATGTGATACGGCAAGCAAATGCAAAAATCAACGAACAAATGCAAAAAGCCCAAGACTCATTTATCACAATATTTGGTATCTTTTCTTCCGTTTTGTCTTTTCTAAGCCATAGAATTTCAATTTTTAAGAACACTCTCTCATATTGGACAAGTGACTGGATTTTCACTCTTGTTAGCTGCATTATTACTCAGCTTCAACCTGGCATTAGACTACATGGTGACAAGAAGATTCAGTCAAGAACATCGGGCGCAAAACTTTGTAACAGTATTGATAGTGGTCACATTTGGCGTGGGATTGTTCATGCTTTGGTGTACACGCTGGAACGTCAACTAGCACAGCAAAACATTATTGTGTTTCATAATCATCATATATAGAATGTAGGCACTGTTATTTTTTACACAGAGGTCTATGATGTCCAAAAATGGTGCAATATTAGTTCTATTATTATGCGTTTGCTTTGGCTGGCATACGCATTCTTTATATGGTGCTACAAGCACTCCGCCGAGCACCTTAACCTATTATCTATATATCGCCGATTTTGCGGCAAGTTTTATTAGAATACTAACCTCTGATAAAGGCAGCTCAACCATAGCTTCAAGCTATCTTGCAGGAACAGCTCCCATTTATAATGTCATAGATGATACACAAGTCGGTACGTGCTCTGCCTCGTTTTTATCGATGCAAACTGAAGATGGCATCTTTACCGATATATCCAACTATTTATCTGCTGACGATGGACTCATAGTAACCTGGTTTACACCCACCACGCTCATCAATCTAGAATTAGACAGCATCATAAACTCCATGGTCACCGAATGCACGGTAGTAGTCACAACAAAGGTTGGGTTCTCTCTCGTCTATGGGCAAACATTCAACTTAATTGTTTCATCGGACGATGAAAAAATCTATTTTCAATTTTCAAGAATCGGAACGATTTTCTAAAAGGAATATATGAAGCGCTTTTTGATCATACCTTCTCTGCTCACACTCATCGTTTCAAGTACCGCTGTATGGTGCTGTGCACCCGACGATTATTCTTTCTACATTAAAGTTGATTCTGGTGTATCATGCTCAACATCGACCAATATTTGTGCTCCCTATCCACCATGGAACCCAGCATTCGAAGGATATAATGCGGCGTTGGGAAATGCACCCATCGCCGGTTTTAGCGTCGGGTGCGAACTTTGGGATATCATGGATCTTGAGGTCAATATTGCCAGTCGCTCAACTTTTAAATACAGAAAATTTCAAACTCCCACCACTGGCGGTTCAGCATATACGCGCACCTTTGATCTCAGTGTTACGTCTATTCTGTTTTCTACAAACATTCTTGGACTCGGCTTTCCCTGCCTCAATTGGGATGTTTGGTGCGGCAAGCTTTATCCGCTGCTCGGTGTCGGGCTCGGTGCGAGCAATCTGCTGATAACAAACTACCGCACCGTAGGGCTGGCTCCTACCGGAGATTCTACGCCATACAAAAGCTTTTCTGCAGAAAATCAGTACACACTACGCAGAAATTTCACATACACGATTCTTATTGGTCTTGAGTATAATCACGATGCCCGTTGGGCGGTCGGTACCGGATACCGCTGGTTCGATGCAGGCCATTTTAACGGACCGCAATACCAACGAATCGCAGACGGATCTGCTGTTGACGTAGCATGCGATACCTGGAAAATGCGTTTTGGCGCTCATGAATGGTTTATTGAATTTAAAATCCTTATCTAAGAGATAATCCCTTTTTTCAGCCAATACGTTAATGTATGATCGCTGTCTGTACTGGTACCATCAGCCTGAAAAGTTTTCCATCGCTGCCTGATTTCTATATTTGATTTTGTATATCCAAGTCTTTCCCAATGTTTGCCCAAAGATATATACGAAGCTGGCTTTAACAGGTGATAATCATGTTCTTCGGTGACAAAACAAAACTTGGTAAATCCATTTCGCAATGCATATTCTTCCAATAATGCAAACATTTGCTCGCTTAAGTTGTGACCTCTATGCCCAGGAACAACAATGCATTCAGAAAAATAGTAATATGATGCAAAATCGAGACCCTGCGACTCAAATGCTTGCTGTGAATCAGTAAAATGCTCGCCAAATGACACTGCAGCTACTCCAGTTAAAAAACCAACAGGTTTTTGTTCGTAATATACTACTACTGCGGCACTCTGCAACAAGTTTGCAAACCAACTGAGATAGGACATCTCATATTCGAACGTACCATCATAAAGATAGGGATAACCTGAAAAACAACTCATCCGCTGTTCCGCTATAAAAGGTAGCACGGATGCTAAATCAGCACTTTTTAGAACTGTAAATTCATATGCAAGACAATTTTGAGCGAGTAATAATAAACACATAAACCACATATTATAAACTCTAAAAAAACTTTCTAGTTTTCTATTTCTTGCCCCTGATGCATAGGTTCTAATGTTTTTGAATCCACTTTATTTGCGTCTGAAATAACAATATTGCTGTAAGGATGGTGAGTTACTTCCAAAAATTTATCAAAGATATATGCATAACCGGATGATTTTTCTCTGTACGGGATTATACCCTTTTTAACCTGTCTATCCTGTTTACATTCATACGTTACATCATGTTCATTAACAACAAGATATAGTTCCCACACCAAAACGAGCGGTAACTTTTCTACAGCACCACCTGCTATAAGACCATCAGTATTGCCTCTTCTTATACTCATATGCGCATGATACAATGTGTTACAGTATGCCCGAAAGTGAATTAGCTCATCAGACGAATTGTTACTAACTACCACCGAAACCGGTGCCTTGCGATCATGCATGCTATAGATCAATTCACTACTCAAAACACATAAAGTAAGAAGAGCTGTTCTGTACGCGATCATAGCACATCCTTTTATTTTAAGGTAGAAAGATACGCTTATCATGCCATAAGAGTTGGGTAAAAGCCACTGAGCACAATCATTGCTCACTTGCATTCTATAGGCGAGCAACATATGCTCATTACTGTACACATACCTATTTACTTTTGGTATACATAACATTCCTCTTAATCCATCAAATCAACCGAAATCATGTCACACAAAAAAATATAAAAATTCCTGCATCTGCCAAAGGTTTAACCATGGAGAAACTCGAAAAAAACTTTTTAGCAAACCAGAATTGGTTAAAAACCACGTGAAAGGATCTCTATGTTCTTATATCTTTTTATTTTATTTTCTTACGTAACTGCTTCTGTGGCCAGTGATTCATCATCTGAAAAATGCTTCATACGCATACCAATAGGCACACAATTGGAGGGTAAGTTTATAGAAAGCTCAACCTCAAAGATAAAATTAAGTACTACGTGCACGTTGCAAGAATTACAGACATGGTTATGTATCAAACACGGTGCCGGAGCACTCTATTTCTGTAATACGCGCGCACTGTTTATGCCCTCTATAGCCACTGGATTACAAAATAGTGAACCAATGGGTAAATTTGTGATGAGTAACTTTAGCATTCCTTTGCCAAGCGAAGAAGAAGTTGAAAATGCATATACTGCGGTTATACCCACATATGCACAGCATAGTATCGAAGATCTCCGATCACCGGTAGAAATAGAAGGTGAAGATACAGACCAAGACCTGAAATTCAGATTTGTATTCAACAAAAATTAGCCCGTTCAACAACCCAAGCATCATAGCACAGAACAACCAGATTTCGCCTGTCCATGATCTTCTTGAGCTTTCTTCTCTATTGCTTGCGAAGCTGCATAGCGATTATCAATATCATTAAACGATAAACGGCTTAAATCCATGGGATGCCGTAGTTGACTGTTAAATTCTGCAACATCGGTTTTGTTTTTTTCAAAGCGAAATCTTTGTATTTGATTGCCATGTTTATCGTGAAATACTATAAAATGACCAGGAACACCTTTGTATCCGACTCCTATCAAGCACTCCCAGTATTTTATACTATATGCAACTGGCTGGGGTTTTGGTGCCATAGGATCAAGACGCTTTTCCACGGCCTGAAAGTTACCGAGCTGATATCCAGTTGTTCTAATTGCTTCTCCATCATAAGTGTAGAATGTTACTTGTTTTGATCCGGATGGAACTCCCATTATCACATATGATTTATTGCCTTCATTTCCCTCATACACAAAATAGGACGCTCTTGGTATAACACCGGTTTCATCATTATCCATGCTGTATAATGCAACAAACCCCACAGAACAAAGTACTGCAAACTTAGAAAATAAATGCATAAAATTCTCCTTTCAATTTAAAAATTGCTATTTTCTCACGACAGAAGAACCACCAAGAATGGATGCAAATGGAGGATAGTATATTATACCTAAACCAAATACTGCCGATATCCCTGCTATGGTTAAGCCTGGATAACCTTTTATGAAAGGTATTATCTGCTTATATCGTTCATTTGCAAAAACACATCGAATGGCCTGAACCACACCACCTGTAACTAAACCCCCTATTATAATACTCATTCCATTCTTTGTATCCATTGCTTTCATACTACCAACATTAAAACTCACCGCAAACACAGCTGCTAACATCATGCTACGCATAACAATTCCTTATAAGAGGACACACACTATATCTGAAACGCCATGATAGGATAGCACATTAAACGTAATAGCCAAGACCAGCACTAAAATTATTACTCGCCGTGAACTTTTGCCTTCCAACAGGCTGCAGCATTTTTTTTATCGAAACTAAAGGACAGCATCTCTTGGAGAATACAAAAAGAATACGCCTGACCCGCCTGCCAAAAGGGATGCATCTTGCTGTTATCACACAAGAACACAATACGTTTGAACTTATTCAAAGTGGTAATCAGAAACTCCATCCGAAACGAAACACATCCATAAAAAAACTGCTCTCTGAATTTTTGACCGTCTAAATACAATGCCGCTTGCTAGCCCATCATTTGTCGGCCTATACCCAAAAGACAATCGCCCATCATAAAAAGGTAGCTCGTATGCGGAGATGGCACGGATATAAAATCCATGCCATCTCTCAAAAGTGACACTGAGAATCTACTTCTTTCCGCGATTTTCAAGTGGAATTGGCTCAGGTTTTAATTCTTCCCTATTACCCTTGCCACGCTCTTCGATGGCCTCTTTCAATGACCGCGCCCAATCTATCATAAGAGCAGGGTCGGTTCGCAAACTCGTATACAACCATTCTGCATACGGCTCCTTGCTGAGCTTGTACCAGCGTTCGAGCACTTTTTCGAGCGCTAGATACGAAGTCCACCCCGTTATATCGCCTTCCATGTATTTATCAAAATCAGGCATAGCCATAATATCTCCCTAGAACAGTCATCCATCATAAAAAATTAGCTTGCGAACACGGTGATGGCACGGGAATCAAATCCGTACCATCACTGATTTATATGAGGGTCTACTTCTTGTTACAGTTACATTCACTCATTGGTATCTTTTCATTTTGCCAAATGGACGCCCGCATACCATCTTTGCGGCATTGAGTCATCTCGAGTATAGACTCTGCCCACTCCTCTTGAGATTCAGGACGTATCAACTGTGCCATAAGTGTCATGTAGTCCATATCATTTGTTCGACCATACCATTTCCAGAGCATGCGCTCTAAAACTTTATATGCTTCTCCGCCAGTCATGCATTCAATGAAACCGAGCGCCGTAGGGCGCGACTGAAAACTCTCCGCAGCAAGCCCCCCCACCGAACGCAATTGCATACTTAATACTCTTATCAATTACCAAGTGTTTTTATGTCATTTCGTGAGAAAATAAGCACGGGTTGTTACGCAAAAATTCCTTATCTATAGGCAGCATGTGCTCAAGCGGCATCGCTGATCTTTTGAACCATTTACAATTGTGCATAGTCAGATCTATCTCTCCTTTGGGGTTAGCCTTGAAATATAGATTAAACATATAAAAGTCCGGAAACTCTGGATTTATATACAAATCCTCACTTGTACAGAGCATCTCTTCTATTTCCACTTCACAACCAAGCTCTTCTAGACACTCACGTTTCAATGCTGCAGCAAAACCCTCGCCTTGATCAACCCCACCACCGGGCAGATTAAGAATAGTTTGCGATCCTGCTTGCGTTGTTGTCAGCAGAATCTCATCCCCCCGCATAATAACGGCATAAATCCCAATGCGAATCTTTTTACTATTGAGCGTAAGTGATTCTTCAAATGAGCTGTCATCTCCTTCACGGCTTTTTTCAGTCAAGTGACGCAATAATGCCTGCTCTCCATCCGTTAATTCACGCTTTTCTATCGCAGCATTCGCCCTTATAGTACGTATTTCGTCAAACAAGTCGTGTCCTTCTCTATTTTTATATGCAATAAGAGGCATTGTATTAATTTGTACTTCACCAAGCATATCGTTTATTACATCTTTAAAGACGATATTGATATCACGATAATTTTCTGGAGTTGGGTTTACAAAGTTGTCAGTGATGGAGATAATCTGCAGCGAAGACCGTTTAAATGCTCTTATACAGTCATAGACATCTTTTATGGTATCGACACCAATGGTAGCGCGCGCATAATCGGTAATACGTGACGCATCACCGTTCCATCGCGTTTGAAGCAGTTGGTAAATTGTTTTCGGTCCCTTAATACCCGGATTAATAACAATTCGTTTATGTGCTACATTGTTGAGGAATGCTATAAGTCGTGTCTGCGTTTTTTCCACCATTCATCTGTTTGCATTTCAATTGGTGCTTCTTCAATTCCGACATCATCAGGATCTTGAACACCATATTCAGCAATAAGAACCTTTCGCCACTGTTCATAGAGCCGTTCGGGCAACTTTGTACCACACCAAGGACAATAATAAATCAGCTGTAGTCCTCCACTCCCGACGAGCTTTATTCCAAATTCTCTAAATGCAGGTCTGTATTCCAGGCGAACCTTGCAATCATTGAGCATCTGTTTAAAAAAATCACAACAAGGGGAGGGTAAATCTTTAAACTTATCACAAACACATTCGAGCGTTGTTTTTACCTTTGGCATATGATTAGCAATAGGTTATTTATTTGGGGCTGTCCTAGATAATTGAATGTTAAAATTCTGATTTTGCCCATTTGATCAACATTTTCAATTGTTCCTTCGGTGATGAAAAATTGAAACGCCATTCGCACTCCTTTAAAAACAGTCT
>Ga0187783_10000191_pt1 | contig 46378 bp, 37 predicted proteins | sample 1015_SJ02_MP02_2_FD_132471 | JGI IMG/M metagenome (GOLD analysis project Ga0187783, IMG submission 132471) | Tropical peat soil microbial communities from peatlands in Department of Meta, Colombia - 1015_SJ02_MP02_20_MG | ecosystem: Environmental > Terrestrial > Soil > Wetlands > Peat | place... | reverse complement strand
GCCTCCGGCGGCTTCTTGTCGTAACCGCCACCATAATAGCCACCAAACGTCGTAAGAGCAAGATAAATATCGGATTTCGTGACAGGGCAGCGTTCTAACCAACTGAACTACGTCCCCACGCTCGAAAACCAGGAACTGGTGAAACTCTGCTCCCATGGCTGGTTTTGCAGATTTTGCATACAGCGCCCCGGTTGCATTACCGACACTCGATGGCAGCTATTTCTGGCGGAACCGCCACCAAACCGCCACCAAGAATTCCGGTTGATTGCACACCAGTTCACAAAAGCGAGTCTACCATAAGGGGAAAACCTTTGGACGTTTGTGAATGCAGTGCATTCTGTGCATTCCGTGATATTCTACCGCGCACGGTCCCTCCGCCGGCTCTGGCGGTTCGTATGGATCTTGTGGATTCGCTCGCAAAGCGGGCGACAGCACTGACCGTGGCCGATGTAGCCTCGCTGTTGAATATCAGTGAGCGCCAGGTCTACAAGCTTGCCGCTGACGGCCGTATCCCCTGTTTCAAAATTGGAAACTCAATCCGTTTCGATCCGGCTGCATTCGCGGCCTGGCTGCGGAAGAAGATTACGCCGGCATCCGTCGATGCGGAGGGAGAATCAAGGGTTCGACGCGCCTAGCCTGTTATCTTTATGTTCTTGGCGATGCTCACCTGAGCGCCTGGCATTGTGGCCGAAGACCTCGGTCGATTGAGCCGCCTGCGCGATCTGTCCGAGCCGGGCCGGTGACTCGAACTGGCGTGGCCCGTTCGCTGCACCAACCCCAATCTGAATCGCCAAATCTCTTTGCAAAAGTCGGGAGCGCCAGAAGCAACCAAATGTCGGAACCAAGGGATTCAGTGTGCCTCTAGCAGACAGGTTTGAGGGCAGAGTTTTAGCAGTTGAAGATTTGAAGAGAAGTCCAAACAGAGCATATTGCTTCGGACGGAAAACCGACGAAGCGTCATTCGGACCAAGGATCTCAATGACAACGAGACGAACAACAAGCAAAAAGGGAAAGGCCAATATTTTCAACATTCGGACAAGTCGGACCCAAGCTTGCTTGGCACTTCTGGGGGAACACACAAGATTCCGATGCTGCGTCAAAATCGTCGCCCTGTAGCACCCTGGCCGCACTTGATTTTCTTCATTCGTCAGACTTCAACGCTGGGCTTTGGCGACCGCCAGGTCAAGGCGAGTGAGCAGCACGTATAATCTACTTTGTCGCCGCCTTCACTTACTGTCCGTTCAGCCAATCTTTGACTTGATCGTGATGGCTGGACAGACACGCGTGTGCTTCACCGTTGTGAACCTGACAACAGATCGCTGCATCCATTGCTTGGCTTTTCGCACCCGCCTTCCACGCTTGAATCGTAGCTCGCATCATAGCGTCCCGGTGCCAGACGTTTCCTAATGCTGGTTGCGCCGCATCTGGTACTTGTATTCCGGCAATTCCGGCCAGTGCGTTAGCGCCACAGACAGCACCCTCATTGTAGCCGGTGTCGCCTTTACACCAGTCAAGATGCTTAGGCACGTCTGAACGGCATTTCTCATCCGCATTCTGGGCGATAGAGGTCGCTGGAAACGCAAGTACCAACAGCCCGAGAGCCCAAGTGAATCTCCTCATTGTAGTCTCTCCTCGATTCAGAAGTTTTGAATGGGCCAATGGATTGAATCCGATTCGGTTTCTGTAGGTTTCACTTCCCAACCTGTCTCTAGGCGATGATCAGAGATGATGGTGCACTCCGTCGGACTGCGTTACTTGTCGCGGGGTAATGCGATTCGGCACACAACAACTGCATGCCACGCCTAGGTGGTCGACAAAGTTTTGCTGCAATAGTGCGAACTGCCTTGATTACCACCGCTCCTTCCATTTGATAAACATGCGAATATCGGCATCTCCGCCGTTGATCAAACCCGTACACAGGCCCGTGCTTCCTTCAGGTATTCCCGTGGCGTTAATTTCGTGTTCCCCGGTCGGAGTACACCCAACCTCATAAACCTGCGATCCTGCGGGTGCGTCCATGAAGAGATTCCATGTGCCATATCCGGTGGCATCTCCATTTACATGAATTTGGGTATCCTGTATCTGGCAACGATGAGTCGCACTCACGGAAACAAGTCCCCGTTGGCCGCCGCAATTCGGATCGTGTTGCCAATACTCGATGTATGGTTGCCCATTTTTGTCTTCGGTATGCCATGTCGGTGGAGGCGGTGGGGGAGGAGGCACTACGCGCTTGATAATAGCGGGCAAGGTATACGCCCTGTCGCCCTGATTAGCAAGCCTTATTTCCACCTGCGCATTCTTGGTTGAATCCCACGAGCAAGCGAAAGCTTTCTTCTCCCCGGAAATGTCCAGGTCGCCGAGGTGCTGGTAATACCATGGTAGTCCGAAGGGATTGTCTGGGTCGCAATTCTTCACTGCCTGGCTGGGTTTCACTTCCCCACTCTTCAGCTTCTCTCTGCCCTGCACGTGAAAAGTGAAGGTGAAGGAATCGCCATTAGGTGGCACATCGAAATACGCATAAACCGGTTCTCTATTCAGGCATGTTTCCACTGCCTTTTCGGCATTGTTGCTGAAGATTTCCGACAGATTACTGTTTTGAAGATTTATATACTGTTCGTTGTAATTCGATTGACAAAAATTCTCTTTCCAGTGGGACCAGTCATTCGCAGCGAGGGAGCCGTTTAGATTAAGGGCAAAGATGTCATCAAGCACTGGAAGTGGTATACCCGCAGCGGCTGCGGTATTGATGGCTGTTGATCTGTCGTTGACGGAGTCCTTGCAAATAGCATCTTTCGTTTTTTCGTATACGGTGTAGTTCGAACTCGAACTGTACTTGTCAAGAACCATGAAATGGGAGCAATCTTCGTCGGCGCATACCTGCAACGATGCTAGCACGATCATCGTGAACGACAACAGAAGACCTCTTTTCACAGTTGGCCCCCGCGCTTCTTGGTGTCGCAGAGAATAGCACTTAACTGCATAGATTCATCTGACGATTCCTTCTTTCGTCGGCAAACCGACGAGTTACCCTACCGATCCTGGAGGCTTAGAGGCCCGCGGTGGATTGGGATCGTCAGCACGTGGAATGATTAAAGGCTTTGGTGGAGGCTTGAGAACAGGCTGTTGCGGTGATCAAGGATCCTCAGAAGCGAGGGCTCAGTTTATGCGATGGGATGTAATTGCAATATATGAGGGTCGGCTCGCTTTCAACTCTCGTCCGTCATGATCAGGGCCGCTCCACGGTAGCGCGAGGGCACAACAGTAAGGCTCGTCTCTCGCTTTTTGAAAGACAGAGAAGCACATGCTTTTCATAGATGGATCAGGCCCGCAGCGGAGTTGGAGTCGAGGACGCGCGTTACCTGGCTGAGCCTTTTTTCTGTCATGTTGCCCAATTCTGTATGGTTCCAGTAGTCAACCTGGTAATCAGCATTTGCAATTTTTTTCAGCACGGCTTGGAGTTCCTGTGGGCCACCGAATCTCAAAAGTGCTGCAACCAGAGGACGAGACGACCACCACAGTACTATGTGGTCTAGGGCAGCCAGAATTAGCGGGACTCGATCTTCGGTTGCAGTGCTTAGATTGAAACCGCCAACACATTTGAATTGGATGCTCATAGACGACTCTTTTGTGGCCTTTCTGTGTTCCATTGCACGTACGCTTGCAGCAGGAATTAAAATTGCGCGTCTGTTAGGTTGCCGTCGATGGCGGCAAACGCTTCTCTACAGTCGTTAGCTGTAAAACGGTCAGCTGCTAGTAGGAGTTTTTCAACACGCCCCGTTCGAACCATTCGCAATGCATTCCCAAAAACAAGATTCCGTCTGGACGGCCGGAGCATTCCTCAGGCTCGCGTACAGTGCGTTTGCTAATTTGGCAGAATCGCTTTCAAGTCCCAACTGCTTCAAAACGGAAAACTGGCGGATAGCTGGCGTTGACGGCTTGATCGATGGCACGGCGACAGAGCGACTACGAACGAGTTCCTCATATGCTGTCCTCAGAGCTCTGCTATCGTAGACGCATTCGATAAGCTCGAGTCGATGAGGGTCTGCAACGGCTTGCTTTATCTAGAGGTAAGCGGCTCGGATTTAACCGAGACTTTCTACGATGAAACTGGTCGCGTTGCGTGGCGACCAGGAACGAGGGATACCCGCTGCCTCTGACCACTTCCTCTTTGATGCGAGGGGACGCTATTGGGCTCGTGGCAGTCATTTCGGTGGCAATAGCCTAAGGTCTGCGGCGTTATTAAAGAGCCCAGCACGGCGATGCCAAAGATCTTGACCACAACGAATCGCCTCTTCTCAGGCACGGCTTTTTACCGCGTTTGGCTGAGGAACAGTAAACTAAGCAACAGTAAACAAAGACTGCCACTTGCTCCTTGAAAGTGCCATTTTGAACAGTTGGTTCATATCCGGCAAGGAAACTGCTATAAGAATAATGTCCATCGCATGCATCTGAACGGGTGAAAGGGATCCAGAAATGATTCCCATCGTCCAAAGAAACTCAGAGGTGTTCCGGGGCTCTCTACGTCTCGGGACGACAATTCGCTCTTCCGCGGACTCTCGCTCGCAGTCAGACTTCACACCAAGCTCGGAGGGCTCTGCCAACCAGACGACAGCCGAGCCCTCCTGGCTTGCTGAGTCGCTAAAACTGATACCGGGCGAAGCTTTGGCTGGTTATCTCTCGCTCCAAGCCCTCGGCAAATTCGCTCAGAACCCCGCCAACGTAAACATCTTCATTGCGCTCGTCTTTTGTTTCGTGACCGTTGTATTGCGCTGGTTCGGCACGCAGGACCCCACCGCCCCGAAACCCTCGCACACCGTACAGTGGACTGCAATTATCATCAGTACTTTGTCCTATATTCTCCTCGTCTATTCTTCCGGCGGCCAGATTTTCTGGCACCAACCCATAACCGATCAGAAACTGTATGCTCAAATACTTTCCGTCGCTCTCGTAATCTTGGGCCCGACCGTCTACAAGGCGATCTCGAGTTCGAAATAGGAGCGTCCTATGCGAGTGCTTGAGGATAGGTTTCGTCTCTCTAACGAGGAGGTGTCGTTTGGCAGGTTTCTTGCTTCCGACAAACCTAGGATGGAGTCGATTGCAGCCCTGCGGCTGGGAAGCTATTCATCCTACTGGCTGGAAATGCTCCGAACCCTTCCGGCTCTCGGCGGAGAGGGATTAGGGGAAACCATCGCAGTGGTCGATAGTGGCTTCCTTGAATCGGAAACAGCGTCCCTCAAAATCGATCAGTCCCGCTCGATGGACTTCACGCACGAGGGATTGACAGATTCGCTCGGTCACGGCACCGCCATCAGCAAGTTGATTCATCTCGTGGCGCCTAATGCCACGCAGGTGCACCTCAAGATCTTCAACCGGGAGGGAACCATCGTCGGCTCGGACTACGGCCAGCGAGTTGCGCTGATTAAAAGGGCCTTCGAACATCTTGCTACGCTCGATGTCTCCATGGTCAGCTTAAGCTGGAATCACCTCACGTTTCTCGGCGATCATGATCCGGACCCCCGGCCCAAGCATTTCTGCCACTGTCCCGTGTGCAAGATCGTCACCGACTATGTGACGGCTTCCGACGTCCATGTGTTTATCTCTGAGGGAAACTGGGAATTCAACGGTCGGCGGGAGACTCGGCCCCAAGGATCGTGGTCCTGCCCAGCGTCCGCCGAACTCGCCGTGCCTGTAGTTGGGTATCGCGACGGCAAGAGAGAATACAATAACAATTTAGACACGACTAGCAGCATTAGCGCACCTAGCCAGATCGGCATAACTATGCCTCGTTTCAAGGTTCTTGGCGAACTATCGAAGCATGTTTTTCCGAGAATCGTGGTCATGTCCGGCAGCAGCTTTGCTGTTCCCCTCGTGACTGCTACCTATGCCGCGGTCCGCAGCGCGTTCAAAACTTGCAGGTACGAACGATTTACTCTTCCGCGTAACTCTGACGCCGGTTCGACTTCATATGATTTTCCTCTCGAGTTGTTCTTCTTTCCGCCAGACGATTTGGCCGAAGCGCAAAGAGGAGCCCATGCTGAATGGGCAGTTCTGGCGCACAACTGGCGAACTAGAAGCTTGCAACTCGCGCGCGAAGGCGATTACCTGAACGCCGGTCAATTGTCGTGCCTCGCCGCCGATTTGCTTTTTGTCGCCTTCAAACGCATGGAGGGCTGGCGCTTCAATGTTGGGATCGCCGAGTTTATGATTCGCTTCTATCTTGAAGGCATCCATTTCCTACAGCGGTCAGAGTTTGCTGTCATCGCCAGTGATTTCATCAGAAAGGCCCAAAAGTCAATCGAGCTGGCCCACCAACGCGGACACGACACAGCCGAAGAGATGAAGGTGCTGGAAGCGCTCAAGAAATATGGCCGGGACCACGCTATCGAATTCCTCTTGAGATAGTGCACTGCCTAGACCGGAAGCACTCTGTCGTGCGGTAAGGTCCTGCGTAAGTCGAATCGCCTCCTCAACTGAAGGGAACAAGACTTGTTGGCCAACGTTGTGGCCCCTTCCTGCATCTAGGTTGAGTTCTATCACTGCAAGTATTCACTAGAGGCAGCGCCAGGAAGCAGAATTGATGACTTGTACGAGGTCTGCGGGCAGGCGCAGAAGAGCATCGCCTGGATGTTATCTAAGGACAAACGCACGGACCTGTTGACGCATCTGCTTCGCAGAGAGGCAGGCGCCAGAAGGCCGAATGAACGAGCCCCCCACTCCCGCCCCGCTGAAGCTATGAATTTGGCGTTTGACCTCGGCAGAGCATGGTTTCGAAGAGTGCCTCAAGCGCTGGACAGGGATTTCTGCGCGGATGGCGGCGAAACTGGTCACCGAACTCGCCTGCACAATTGGGCAGCGCTCGGAGCTCTGTTCGACTGCCCGATGCCCCTGCGGGTTGCACTAAGTCTCTGCGTGAAAACTCAGTTTCCCGTCATCACGCGGCACACGCTGCACCCAAAACACGCCAAGAAGCATCGGCCATTTCGGAGCATCGGCCATTCGAAGCATAGCCCCCGCCCCAGGCAGCGGTTCACTTCGTGACATCAACTGAGGCAATTGCCACCCCTATGTTCCACCTGTCATCATTACGCTGTGAAACTGGGAGAGCATGACTTTGAGCACGTTTGCGACATCGCGCCCGTGTGCGGTAGCGACGGCGTTTTGACACAATTCATGCCGCAGAATCGCTACCGCAACGCCTGTGATGTCCCGCTCAACAAATATGGTGCGGGTCCGTTTTGCAAGTTCAAAATACCCGGCCGGTTTTCCCGATGCGGCGTCTACGCGATGATCGCCGACTCAGAACTGCGGTACATCGGCGAATGCGCCAATCTCTCGAAGCGGTTCAACATGGGCTACGGGAACATCTCGCCGAAAAACTGCTTCAAAGGCGGCCAGGAGACGAACTGCCGAATCAATAATCTGGTCTATGTCACGATTCTGGGAGGAGAACGACTATCACTCTGGTTCTTTCGAACGGCTGAGTACAAGTTTGTAGAAATAGCCTTGCGCGAGGCGCTTAAGCCTTTGTGGAACCTGATGTAATGCGGGTAGTTCCCCCGGACGGCGATCCTGTAGGGGAGAACAAGGTCTGGCCGTATTTATATGGCTGGCCAGGCCTCCAGGCCAAAGACCAGCCAGAAATCCCTTATCATTGTTCACCAAGGCGGTTTTCTGGAAAATGACATTTATCGTGGGTATGCGCTGTTCGGACGGAATAGTGATCCTTGCTGACACGCTGGAAAGCGGAGGGGTGGTAAAGCGATACCGGCAAAAGGTTCACGCCGAAAATGTAATAGCTGGATGGGGCGTCGCTTGGGGAGTGGCAGGTAATGCGCACGTTGCAGACAAGTTCTCCCAAAAGCTTCGCGAACTGCTAGGGCACGATTTTTATGAATGTCATAAAACCGAGCTCGTTGTCGAGCGATGTCTGAAATGGATTCGACAACAGTATTCCGGTCCCGATGAAGACATAGATGTGATCTTAGGAATGTTTGGGACATCGCGTCGTGATCCCAGGAGCCGGGGCGTATCCACGCCTACGCCGGAGCAATATCTCTATCGAGCCGATTCCCTAACCGGGTGCTTGGCACCCGTAAAGGACTACTACACTGCAGGAATGGATGTAACGCTTGCAACCTTCATCCTAGAGAACATGCGTAATCCATTCGGGTATATCGATGAAGCAATTCGCCTCGGGGTGTTCGCGACAGCCGTCATGAAGAAATATGCGACTGGGGTGGGTGGTGATACAAACGGGTTTGTTTACCGTCTTGGGATCGATGGCTGGGCTCCGGTGTTGGAACGGGATATTTTGGAAATCGAGTTAAGTTTCCCAGTGGTCGCACTTGAGCGATGTGCTAGTGAGTTTTGGATGAACCACCCTAAAGCTAGGAACAATGCAGAAATGCTCTCAAGCCAATTACGCATCACAAAGTCCCTAGGGAGAAGGGGATCTAAGCAGTCAGCCTCTCGAAAGTCAAAACTGAAGCAGTAACCTTATAACGCAATCTCCCTGAACAAATCGGAACGCTTGCGGCGATTAAGTGCCATGTGATCTTAACCCGAAGGAATCGGTTCCGAGAGGTCGTGGTAATCCCTTGTTTCGCCCTCAGATTGTGAAGAGGATCGCCATGATGCTGCGCGAGCGGACGGGGCCCGTACACCACGAGCCTCGTCTCTCGGTTTTTGAAAGACAGAGAAGCACATGCTTTTCATAGTTGGACCCGGCTCGTAGCGCAGCAGCAGTCAAGGACGCGTGTTTCTTGGCGCCGCATCAGCGGTCGTGATCCTTGACGGCTGCGAGAGCGGAGGGCACTAGGTAGCCATCTCGGTTGGCTCCTGCCCGTGGCTTGGGATCGCGGTGCGTTGCGTTACATCACGGCTCAGATCGCGCCCTAGTTCGCTTTTGTCATTGGTGTAGATTTCCGCATCGTATTGCGCCCGCGAGACAGACACATACGCAAAGCGGTTGTTAATCAATAGTTCGCTCTTGTCCGTGTCCACGTGGATCAGCACTCGCTGAGCCGTCTGCCCCTGGCTGCTGTGGCTGGTGACTGCATAACCGTGATCGAGATGTGGATGCTCGCGGATATTGAACGCAACCTCAAGGCCGGAGTCCATGCGGATTTGGACGTCTCCGGCGTCGTTGATTTTCTCAATGGTGCCCAGCTCCCGATTTGCAACATGCAACCCTTTCGATGGCGCTGTGAACTGCACCCGGTCGCCTTCGGAGAACCCGCGCTCCGTTTCGTGATACACCGCCACGCCTGCGAGTCGGCGCGGATCGTAGGTCTGATGCTCACCGTTCTCGCGTTCGATGGTGACGCGGTTTTCGCTGGCGTCAACCTGCTCCACGCAAGCGTATTCGCCTGGATCGATGCCCAGGACTTTGCTGCCGCGCGTATAGCGCACTACGTCACCTTCCTCGTATTGCCCAGCCCACTGCCGGTCTGCCCCCGTCATTTCCTGGCGAGAGTCCAGTACCCGGAGTTTGTGTTCGTCCCGGCTCACGTCGCCGCGGTCCTGCATTTCCAGGTGGATCAGCCTATTCAGTTCGCGGCGCGATTCGTTGTCAGGAGAGATCACCAGTGTGCCTTCCGGTGCTCGCGCGTACTCACGCGCGATTTCACTTAGCCGCTCTTCGCGGTTCACGATTTCATGCACGCGGCCCTGTTGATCGAGGTTGTCAATCGCTCCGTAGACGTCACCTCGAGCGAGCTGTTCTACGGCTTCCTTGAGAGCCGGGTCTTTCTGCCGTACGATCTCGTCCAACCGAGCGGTTAGCATTCCGGCTTCTTGCAGCTGATGATAAGGTCTTCCAGCCTCGACCGCCTCATGCTGGCGCGTGTCGCCTACCAACAGCACCCGGTCGTATCCGTGCAAGCGCTCGAGGAACTCATTAATCTGCTTCGTGCTCGCCAAGCTCGATTCATCGAGAACAAAAAGCCGCTTCTGTCCCTCGTCTGGCTGCTCCTCGCGGCGGAGATGGCGTTGTAACGTTTCTGACTCGATGCCCGACTCTGCCAGTTTTTGCACCGCGCGCGATGTCGGTGCAAGCCCGCGCACTTCGTAACCTTCGTTCTGGGCAGTTTCACGGACGGCAGAGAGGGAAGTGGTTTTTCCAGCCCCTGCGACACCTTCAAGTCCCATGATCTTGTCCTGGCTCGATAAGATTTGCTCAACCGCCGCGCGCTGGCTGGTACTCAGATGCAAGTGTTGTTCTTGAACCTCGCGCCATGTCTCGGAACTCGCCAGCGGCTCATGCTGGCCCTGTCCCGCTCGCATCGCGGCGATATTGTTCCGTTCGAAGTCGATCATCTCTTGCGTAGTGAAGGCGCGGCTTGGTGATCTATGTTCTACTTGGATCAGCTCGCCGGATTGCACGCGGTTCTCAAACTGACGCTGCAAGTCGGCGAAACCTGCCTCACCCATCGAACATCTTAGCGCATCGCGCATCAATTCCCGTTCGTCACTCACCGCACGGCGTTCCAGATTTTTCTCCCGCGAGTACGTCAGCGCCGATTCGATGGCCTGGTGTTTCTGCTCGGGGCTTCGCTGCTCGACCTGGCGGGAGCGCGCCTCCCGGATTACCTGTTCGGGCGGATGCCCGTACTGAACGGCCATTTCTCTGTGCATTCGCTGCATCTCTTCGTGTGTGATCGCGGGGAGCTTTTCGTCGCGCGTTTGGTGTGCGGCTATTTGTGCTGCTCCTGCTCCCTTCACACCGTGCTTTTCGAGATGCTCCCGGATTTCGTGGCTGCGCGGACTCGATGCTTCCAGATATTCCTGCGTGTAGCCTTTGATCTCGGGCTGCCCACTCTTGCCCGTCTCGATCTCATAGCCTTGGTCTTTTAGGCGGAGTGCCAGCTCCGAGCGATAGATCGCCGTCGCGTACTGCTGCGAGCGGTAAAGCTGGTGTGGTTGTAGCGCGCGTGTTTCGCCGGTCTGGGTTTTCGTAAGATTGAACAACACCACGTGCGTATGCAGTTGCGGCGCTGCGTACCCGTCCACGGGCCGCGCGCTGTCATGCTCGAAGCTGGCCGCCACCCATTTGCCAGTGCTCTCTGCCGGATGATTGCCGCCGATCCGCGCCTGCACGTATTTTTCGAGTTCATCCAGCGCAACCTTCACACTATCTCGATGCACCTGGCGCACTTCCTCGTCTCCGTCAACAAGTGCGGTTAAGCTCACGCTCTTGGGCGCGGAGAACGTAGCATCCCAGCCCGCCCGATGCTGCATTGTCGTGACGGTTTCGCCGCGCTCATTAGCGTATTCCCGCGCGGCCTGGTAGCGCACCAACGGCTCTCCGGTGATCGGATGCCGGCCATTCGCCAATTGGGCGAATTGCTCCTCTTGAACCTCTCCGCGCAAGCCCCATTCCTCGGCGAGTTTACCGTGCCACTCGCCGCGTATCCTGTCGTCCTCGGTGTAGTAATTCCCCTGCGCATTAGCGAACTCCTCCTTGTGGTACGCCTGCGCCTGAGCTGCACTCAGCGGCTTCGATATCGTCAGCATGGCTCATTTACTCAAAGTAGGGTTCTTGCCCGGCAGCGATGCCTTTCGAGTTTTCCGGCTGGCGGGGTTTGATTTCTTGCGCGGTCTGTCCGCTCGGCTTCTGCGGCCTTTTGCTGATTTCAACTACGCGCGGCCTGATCTCACGCGGCACGAAACCGGGCTGAGCCTTCACAGGCGCGAGATACGGAAAGCTGAATGGCACGACCAGATTGTCCAGCTTCAGCAACGCGCTCAAGCGCGGCAGGCCGCTGATCTCAGACGGCAACACCAGAGGTTCCACACGCCGCTCGGCGTGATGACTCTTCGATCTCGCAGTGGCGAAAAAGCGTCCCGAATGCGCCGTCTCCTGCAGCCGCTCAATCTCCACTTTGCCGATCGTATCCGAGATCCATTTCGCTGCCCGCGGCTCGCTCGTGTGCAAGAAGATTTTGGTCGCGGGCTGCGACAGCATGGCTTCCGCCTGGTGCCCATACAACACCTCAAGCTGGCTGCGGCCCTGAAAGCCGATCACGACCGGATTGCCGGATTTGCGGTTCTCGGTCAGCGCCGTGTGCAACTGAGGCAACCGCTGCAAGCTCGCCAGCTCATCCAGCACGAACCAAGCGTGACGCATCGCGCGATCGCCCTGGTTCATCAAGCGAAGTACCAGCGTGTCGAGCCACAGGCTCGTCAGCGGAAGGAGGCGCTCGCGGAAACGGGGAATTGAAGTCAAAAACAACCAGCCACTTTGCTGATGCGCCCAGGCCTCCGTCGTCCAGCGCTGTTCGGTCTCGCTCTGCTTCGGTAGTAGCTTTAAGCTATCGGCAACCATATTGAGCGCGCCCAGAACACCACCGCGCTGCGGGCCTGCCCCGCGATAGATGAATGTCTCAAGCTCCGTGCCTTTCAGCTTCCGGTCTAGCTCCTCCTCGTGGCTCATCCACCAAACCAGGTCCTCGGGTGTCGCTCTCAGCGTGAGTAGGTGGGCAAAGATTTTTCGGGGCCCTTGGACGAAGAAAGTATTTTCGTGCGGCTTGTCGGGGAAGAGCGAGGTCGCCAGCGTCAGTGCTTCGGCCTGGTGCAAAACCTCATCACACGGCGACCAGTACGGGCATCGCGCGTCCAGCGGATTCAGGATCAGATCGCCGCGGGCGGGATTAAAAAACTGGGGGGTATATTCGAGCGCCGGGTCGTAGACAATGGCAGATTCTCCTCGTTGCGCGATCTGCATGATCATTTGCCGTTGCAGAACGCTCTTGCCCGCGCCCGAGTCGCCCATAATCATCACGTGGCTCGACTCGAAGGCGCGCGGGATGGCCAGGACTTGTTGGCTCTTCGTAGTCACGAAGCGGACGCCGTTTGCTCCGCTCCAATGGTTAAATTCCTTCACCGTCACCATCCGTGGGCCTTTCAACCTGCGCCCGTCTTGGATCATGTGCAGACGGATGCGGTCGCGTGGGATCGCCAGGATAAGGCCTAGCGCGAACGTACCCAAGCCGCCGATCCAGGCGGGCCGAATCATGTCGTCGGCAGATTGGCCTGCGTAAATCCAGTCGGCGAGAGTCTGGTGCATCTGCTGGCTCGTGTAATGCATCGTGTTCACCAGCAACGCGACGGCCCCGGCCTGGCGCGCCTGGCTCGATAGGGTGAACGGGATCAGTTGCCGCCCTTGTTGCGAACCTGGGACCACATCGGCATCCACGGCAAGGCGCGCCTGGCCCTTGTGATCCACCTTCGCCAGCAGCCGATAGTTGCGGGTCATATTCCCATGGGTCGGAAAGACTTCCGAGGCCAGATATTGGCTCCAGTACCAGCGCTGCAGTGGGGTCCAAACCACGGCATTCTGATACGTGAAGATTCCAAGTCCCATCGCGGATGCGATTAGAAACGCCCCGATGCTCGACAACGGCCACCGTGTCGGCCAGGCCCGGTACGCAGCACGACCCAACAGCCCGCTCACGGCACACCTCACTACGACATCATTAACAGTCCCTATTCACATAGAGGAACCCCGAAATGCGAAAAAGTAACGTGGAAATGAAAATATTTTTTAGGAGCTTTCCTCAGGGGCGCCAGCCGCGTTTGACTGCGCAAGCCGTTCCCGTGCCTTCCTCAGTTTGTCCGAGTCGGCGCGGTCGATGAGCCGTTGCATTTCCTGCGCCGTTAGCTTCTCGCCATTCGCCAGCTTGTACACCACATTGAGCAGGATCGCCCGCAGCGCCACTAGCTCGGCCATGAGTGCCTGAGCCTCGGCACCGCCTGGCCCAGCTGGTTTTCTTTCCTGCCCGCTCGCCAGGAGAACCTCGCGGCACCACTCCCCGAGCGACCGCTGACGCTTCTGCGCCGCGGCGTCCAATTGCGCATATTCTTCGTCGTTGACTTTGAAACCGATGGATCTCGTACGCAGGGCTGGCTTGACCATCTTGGCGTGGCTCCTCGGAGGATTTTCAGCCGAGACTAGCAGCTTTCGTTTGGAATCAACAAGTTCGCGTGCGCTAACTTAGCGGTTTGGCAGCAACGTGGGGGAAATGGATTTTCTCTTAGCTGCTCTCAATTCAACAGGTTAGCGGGCAGCACCCGAAACGGGGTGACGTGTCATTCTCCACCCGCTGCGGAGCAGCGTTTCGAAGTTCACCGCACCACTCTCCGCCTGAGTCCAACGCCTGCAGTCAGGAGGGCGTGGACCTAGCCTGACTATCCATGAAACGGCGGAACTCTTCCAAAACCTGAGGAGCGGGCGGCAGCTTGTAGCTCTCACTGCCTGGGCTCATCAGGAACCCATCCATAAACACGTCGTGATTGTCGCCATCCTCGGGCTCCATGAGGGCGAAGAGAATCGTCGTCTGATCGCGTTGGGAGATGTACGCCCGCCGGTCGCGTCTATCCAACAGCAAGCAATGGCAGGCAGGCGCACCTATCTCTCCGCTCATGATCTGGTCCAGCGTTGGCCTTTGGGACTCGGATGGTAACCTTCCGTACAGAGTGGGATATTGGGTTTCCGGCAGGTGCGGAGAGATGACCCGATGGTGGAGAAACCAGGACCAGAGACTCTCGTCGGAAGGCAAATCGTCGCCCCCATCGCTCCAGGCAAATCGACGAGGAGCAGCCGTATATCCGCACTGCAGGAAGCGTAGATTCCCTCTGTACCGGAAGGCCTCCTCGAAAATTGGGGGGATCTGAAATGGAAGTGGCTCTGCACCTATGACGGCGGAGGGAATAAATCCGTCCGGAACTCGCCATCGGGTCTTTGCGACAGCCCGCTTTGCTTCGTCGACAAAATGTCGATGGGCTTTCGACGCCGCCAACCGGGTTGTATGTATTCCAGTCATGAAATCCTGCCGCGAGCCAGCTCATCTCAACACACGGTGGGCCCAGTCGCATTCGGCTCCTTTGTGCCAATCGCGTCCCAAAATCAGATAGCTGTTGTTTGGCCCTCGATTTGAACCAGCTCTGTGGTTGGATGGGCTGTGGTATCTAACTTCACCACCTTACCCTTCGCATAGATGCGGTGGCGGGCATGCCCTCGATTCCATTGTGTCAGCGGTGCGGTTTGGTGCAGGTGTTCGACGATCTTCCGCCAGCGACCACCGTTGTAGGCACAAAAACTGATTTCACCCTCTTGTGTCGCCATCGGGGTTGTGGAATCAGAGATCGTCGACAAATCGTAGATGTAGAGGTCCTGAAACATCATCGCGCTGACCATAACCAGTTTCCAGGGACCGTTGTAAGAGTAAGCGCGATTGGACCAGTCTGGGCCGCTACCAGCGACTCGATAAAAACAGTCCACAAGCAATTCACCAACTTGGACAACTCCAAAATCCGCTGGGGCCTTGTTCTGATCGAAATTGCGCAGCAGTGATGCTGCGACCATCGATTTGGTTATTGCGAGGCCTCTGCCCAAATCAGTGATCGCTATAATGTCGGACACGAATTGCTCCACGTCGAAGAAGCTGGCGACCGGAACAATCTTCCTTGTACGCGAATCAACGAGCACCGGAGAGAAGATCCCATGGTTCGGGTGTATATCGTTAAACAGGCTGCCTAGTTCGGCGTGCGGATGCAGAACATCACAGAGATGAGCGAACGCACCATACGCCGAAACGGGAAACCAGTCACGCATCGGGGCCCAGCCGAATGAAGTTTGATTCTCCAAGTCGTACGCGATCTGCGACACCGGGTAGCGTTTTGCATACCGGTCGTCATGGGAGATGTCTTCATCCCGGCCACAGAACATTACGGGCTGAAAGATGACACCGTGGATTTTGTCAACGTGTTCCGCTACAAACCGAACAATGTCGCCCACGCCATCGTTGTTCACACCGTTAACCACGCTCACCTGCAGCGTAGTCTTCATTCCGGCAGCAGCGATGTTATCAAGCGCGAATCGCTTCACTTCCATGTAGTTTCCGATTCCGCGATGCCGGTTTCTTTGATCGGTGACGCCGTCAAATTGCAGATAGACCGCATGAAGTCCAGCTGCCTTCGCTTGAACAGCAAACTCTCTATCTTGGGCAAAACGAATTCCATTAGTTGCGACATGAATTCGGTGGAAGCCAAGACTCTTTGCGTGGCGGACTGCATCAAGGAAAATTGGCGAGAGTGTTGCTTCTCCACCTGAGAACAGAACGTTGATTTCTCGGTGAGGCTTGAACGACGTCGCCCTTGCAAACACGGACCTTACGTCGTGCATATCCAATTCATGAACGAAGTTGGTCGCGTTTGCATCCATGTAACAGGGCGAACAAACCATGTTGCAGCGGTTCGTGAGGTCGACAATGAGGTACGTACCTCGTCCTGTCCTGATACTGTTTGGGCCGTGATTGTGGACTGATTCGTCGTCAGCGCAGTTGAAATCCTTTCCAAATGCAAGGCCCTCCATTCTCTTGAAGAATGTCGCGTGATTCGAAAGCACGTCTTCAAATGGGCCGTGCCTGTCGCAGGCCTTGCGGATAAGAATTCGCCCTGCTTCCTCCACTATCTCCGCATCAATGACTCCGGGTTTGTTTCTAAAGTCGGCGACGGTGGCATCACCGCGGACGACCGCATCCACTGCTTCTTTATTGCAGTCAGGGCAGAGCGATTGCGTCTTCCTTGGAACGCCGGTGGGCATTTGTAGTCTTTCCCAGCTCCTTTGCAACGTGCCGGGTGCCCAACTGGGTCGCGGCAATTGTTTTTTCGGCAAGATTGAAACAATGTTCTTAGCAAATAACCACGCACGGTTCGAGAGAGATTGGACAAAATTCGCAGACTGAGCAGACATTGGACACAACCTCCTGGGTGGATTGTTTGAAGGCGGGATTACAACAAACTGCGACAGCATGGGAGACCCTGCAGAGCAGTGTTCAGTTATTCTACCTTCGAGAGGAGCCGTTGTGGGGAAAAATTGGTCATCCGTCCCCAGCTGCCCATCCCAAACTTCGGAATGTTACACCGCCGAGGTTGCTTCAGGAGTCCTCCTCGTCGTCATCGCCAGCATCAGCGGGATCGATCTCAGCCCCGATTTTATCCCATATGTCGCGATCCTCCTCGCAGACTCGCTCAATCACAGGTTTTATGCGAAGCGATGAAATCCGGAACCAGTCCTGGATAGTATCAGTGCGAATCAGCCCGAAGTAGTCTCCAACTCGAAGCACACTCCACTTGAGGCAGTTCAACGCATCTTCCCATTCCTCAATGAAGGCATCGCGAAGAACCGCCCGTCCGGACATCCGACGCAAGGTCTTAGCCGAAATCCGAAATCGGCTCGTGTTCTTGCCCTTTTCTTTATCGTAATTGGCCACAAGGTAGATGGTGAGCTTTGCAACCTCGCCGGCATTCGGCCTATAACAATTTCTCATCATTATCATCCATCTGATGATAAAGTAGTCAACTTAACGATCTTACCATCAGATGGATGTTTAGTCAATGAATGATATGACTGCAATGTCTGCAGCTGCCAAGTCCCAAACGCTGCTCGATCATCCAGGAATTGTGCAGAACTTCCTGACCCGTGCACTTCGCTCTCCTTCAAATCGGTCGCGCGTACACCATGGCCGAGGACGCCCCAAAGGCCCTGGGTGCTTATGAGGGTTCGCCCGTAAGAGTGCCGGTAGGATTGGCGATTAACAATTGTCAAGGACTCCCTATCAGAAGCAGTACTGATGAACCAACACCACATCGGTTGACAGAGGGTGGATGCATGTACGGGACTTCCAAGAGATTCTGAATGTGGAGATCGTACCGCTTAATGCGGAAACCGGTAGGTTTGGGTGTAATGGCGGCAAGCGGGCCTTTCAACTTGTACAGTCGGGCTCGCTCTCGGAGGGATGCTGCCGTAAATGGCATAATCGGGGCGAATGTCAGTTTCAAGAATCGTGTAGAAGTCCCCGCGATAGGCTCACTGTTGCACCAGTCTTTTCGGAGCACTCAGATATAAACTCGGCATGGTTAACCTCCCCGTCGAAGTCATCCGGGCAGCAGACTACCAGATAGGCCACAGCGACGAAACAAGAATCCGTCCCGGAAGTCCTCTCATTGCCTGGCGCTGCACGGTAAGAGTAACGACCCATGTTACTGGCGTAACGTTCTGCCCCTTTGCAGCGACGACACGCTGAGTCGGCGGTCGGATAATTTCGTAAGCCTGAAAGAGAAATGAATATGACGACGGAACTCCATACGACGATTGCGTTTTTGCTGAACGTGGCTACTCCGATATCGGTGATCACTGGCTTCTTCAAACTGATCAGCACAATCAACCGCTATCGTCGGCAGACGACGTTGCAAATTGTCATGAAGTATACAGAGCGGTATGAGCGCATTCTGGATCAATTCCCAGAAGACGCGCTTACTGCACGTTTCGACGCACAGACGAGGGATCTTCCACCTCAGAGTCAACAGCTGAGACTGGGTGTGCTGAAATATCTCAATCTCTGTTCAGAGGAATATTACTTAACGAAGCACGGCTATCTGGATGAGTCCGTATGGCACATTTGGGAGGCAGATCTCAAGAGAATTATCGCAAGCCCGCTCCTGCAGCGAGAATGGCCAGTTCTTCGCACGGAGTTTCAAGCACATGAAGACTTTTTGCACTATGTGGAGCGCGTGCAGGCTCAATACAAGACCCCAAACTCAGCGCATGCTTAGCTGATTCAAATGCAACCCAGGCAACTGCTGCGAGCGGATCTTGAGCTTGACCTCTGCAGGACTGGCCATATCCTGGTCATGCCAGCCAAGACCACCAAAGTGTGCACCAAAGAAGTTCGACTCTGCCGATCACATTTTGGCTCGTCGTTTCCGATTCCGTTTGGCAGTGCCGTTTCAGTACAATCAGACCGCTAACGCAAAGAGGACATTGCGATGCCTCACGCTCAGAACCAAGACAAAACGATTAACGCTTCTCCAACGAAGGATTTTTTTATCACGATGTTAGTTAGAGACATCGAGTTGTTGGATGCGATTGCCGACCTTGTTGACAATTGTGTCGATGGTGCACGGCGTCTCAAGCCGAACGGCAATTACGGGGGCTTGTGGGTCAGGATTGAAACGACCGGAGAGCATTTCAAGATTGCCGACAACTGTGGAGGAATTTCAGTAGAGTTGGCACGCAATTACGCATTCCGATTTGGCAGACCCAAGGGAATGCCTGAAACACGCCATTCGGTTGGACAGTTTGGAATTGGCATGAAACGCGCGTTATTTAAGCTCGGGAGCCACTTCGTAGTCAAGTCTGCAACCGCAGACTCGCGATTCACGATTGATGTGGATGTCAATGAATGGAAGAACGACGAGGACAGATGGGAGTTCGAATTTGCCCAGTTAGCCGAAGCCATCACCGTTCCGGCGGATAAGAGGGGTACGACCATTGAAGTAACTTCATTGAACAAAGGCGTCGCAAATGAGTTCGGACTGGAAAACTTCCGCAACCGCTTGACGAGTACTCTGGCTGCCAAGCACGAATTGAGCCTCCAGAGAGGGCTCAGTATGACTTTGAACAAGACGCCGCTAAAATTCTCGGCTTCAGAAGTCCTGCGGTCCCCTGAACTCAAGCCAGCGTATCGCGAACTATCATACAAGCCGGAAGGCCAAACCCAAGTCACCGTGAAGCTTTATCTGGGCATCTCCGATTCTGACCCCGATGCCGGAGGTTGGTATGTGTACTGCAACGGGCGACTCGTTTTAGAGGCTGATAAGACCTCGACAACTGGTTGGGGTGAAGGACACGACGTTACGATCCCGAAATACCACAACCAATATGCCCGGTTCAGAGGATACGCCTTCTTCGATTGCGATGATGCGTCGCTGCTACCGTGGAACACTTCCAAAACCGACATGGCCTTAGATTCTCCGCTCTACCAAGCTGTGCGCCAACAGATGATTGTCTTAATGAGGCCCGTTATAGATTTCCTCAATCGACTGAGGCAAGAAGAAAGAATCGCACTGGAAGGTGGCGCAACTCCGTTGTCCGACGGTATCGAAGAGGCCAAATCGGTGACCCTTGCAAAGATTAGAGTTCAACCGACGTTCGCCGCTCCTCGATATGTTGCTGTCCGGAAACCAAAGACTTCGGGAACGATTTCTTACACGAAGCCACTCGAAGACATTCGAAAGGTACAACGGGCTTTGAAGGTCAATAGCTATAAAGAAGTGGGAGAAAAGACGTTCGAGTATTTCCTGAATTCGGAGTTTTAAGAATCAATGAGTCCGATTCAAGGCAGCTACGAGAAAATCAATTACCACATACGCCCCGGCAAGAACGTGGAACGGAAGATGTTTGCTGAGGTGTTTCGCAGGCTTTCCGAATTCGGCAGCCTGCGTTCCTATCGCTACGTGGGTTTCGGCTCAGCATATTTCAGCGACTTCTACCTCCTTCACAAATCTCTGGGACTGCATCGGATGGTGAGTATCGAAAAGGATGTCGAGAATCAGTCGAGGTTCAGATTCAATCGACCTTTTGCATGCATCCATCTCCACTTTGGAAGGTCTAACGACGTTTTGCCCACTCTCCGGTGGGGAACGAAGACGATTCTCTGGCTCGATTACGATGGCCGATTAGACAGCGGTGCCCTGACGGATATTTCACACTTTTGTTCCGCCGCACAAGCGGGAAGTGTCATTGTGATTTCGGTCAACGCGATGCCTGACCCTGCTAACCAAGATCGCCTCCGGTCGCTAAGAGCGCGAGTAGGGAACGAGAATGTACCACCAGAAGTAACACAGGCGTCCCTCGGCGGATGGGGTACAGCCGGACTGTATCGGCGAATTATTCACAATCAGATTTCCCAACGCATTAACGAACGAAACGGAGGTCTCGAAGAACCGAGACAGTTGCTGTATCGCCAACTATTCAACTTCCGGTATGCGGATGGGGCAAAAATGGTTTCCGTCGGTGGACTCATTTACGAACACAGGCAGCAAGCGATTTTTGAAAGGTGCGCTTTTCAAAAACATTTCGACTTTGTTCGTGATGGTGACGAGCCATATTCAATTGAGACTCCCAACTTGACGTTGCGAGAGATTCATCATCTTGATTCACAACTGCCGAAGCGGACGAAGAGGGTGACAGGAAAATCCATCCCGAATGCCGACATCGAAAAATACGCAAAGCTCTACAGATATTTCCCGCGATTTGCGGAGGCCGAGATTTAATTTCTTTTCTGGTTTTCTCTTTGGCCTGGCCAACGGCTGTCTATTCGTAATCAAGATTCGTCCCGCCAAGGAAAGAGCATGGCAGTGGCGCACTCTGAGGCCCGGGAATGGTTTTCCATCCCAGTTTGCAAGTCTTCTGGCTTCTGGCCCCAAAATGGCTGCCTCAATCAGGAAAACACGCGCGTTTGAGCTCTTTATCCAGGTCCAGGTCCCAAAGTTTATCAAGTTTATTCGTGTTCGCTTTACATTCGCCTGTGCCTTTGGCACACTATTTGCGAAAACTGGATTTCCACAGAATCGCGCTTTTTAGGGCTTGCGCAGGAGTCATGACCAATTTAGTTTTCAATCACATGGCACATCCCATCGCGGTCGATTTGTTCGCCGGGGCAGGCGGCCTAAGCCTCGGTTTCCAACAAGCAGGTTTTGACGTTCGCGCTGCGGTCGAGTACGACCCGATTCACTGTGCTGTCCACGAGTTCAACTTCCCCGAATGCGCTGCGATTTGTAGAAGTGTCATCGACATTGACGGAGAGTACATCCGGTCGCATTCGAGCATCCGGAAGTCCGATATCACGGCTGTCATCGGGGGTGCGCCGTGCCAGGGTTTCAGCCTCATCGGGTATCGAGCACTCGACGACCCTCGCAATCAGCTCGTCTCCCATTACGTCCGGTTGGTTAAAGAACTCCAGCCGAGATATTTCGTCTTCGAGAATGTGAAAGGGTTGACAATTGGGAATCATAAGAGATTCCTAAACGAGTTGATCGATGAGTTTAAGCGAATCGGATACTCCATCGTCGAGCCGTACCGTGTCCTAAATGCACTCTGGTACGGCGTGCCGCAAGACCGTGAGCGATTGTTCATCATGGGTGCCCGCCGTGGTTCTCCACTGCCATACTATCCCGAGCCAACCACCCAACCTAACAGAACAATCCACGATATCAGGAAAATTCTGCTCACGCCTACAGTGTGGGATGCCATCGGCGACCTTCCTGAGGTCGAAGATTATGACGAGTTGTTAGAACGGGATTGGGTCGACGCGAAGTTCGGTCGTCCGAGTGAGTACGCGCAGACCCTGAGCCTCGTCAACGGCAAGCGAACCGTGAGGTTGACTTCGAGCCTGCGAACAATTCATACGCCCGAGTCCCAGAAGCGATTCGCTGAAACGCCTCACGGATGCGTCGAAGCGGTGAGCCGATTCCTCAAGCTCGACCCCGACGGATACTGCAATACACTCCGTGCCGGGACAGCAAGTGACCGTGGTGCGTTCACGTCACCACGACCGATTCACCCGCACACGCCGAGATGTATCACAGTCCGCGAAGCGGCCCGTCTGCACTCCTACCCTGACTGGTTCCGGTTCCACGTCACTAAGTGGCACGGATTTCGACAGCTTGGAAATTCAGTCCCGCCACTCCTTGCCCAAGCCGTAGCATGCCAGCTCATTGCCGCTCTGCCGAAAGCCATGAGACCGACAGTGTCGCGAGGCGTGCCGCGGCTCGGCGACCCCACGTTCCTGTCATTGAGCATGTCGGAGGCAGCGGAGCGGTATGGTGTGCCCTCAACGGTCGTCCCGCCGAGAAAGCGGACGACCGAACTCGCGTATGCCTGACTCGAAAGCTGAAGCGAAACTCAATCGTTACCAAGCCCTCATCAGCCGCATCTTTCGGGATCACTTCAAGAGCGGAAAGAGTGAGTTCGAGTTCGAGCGTGACGAACTCCGTAGCAACGCAAAAAAGCTCGGCATTAAACTGCCAGACAATCTCGGCGACGTGATTTATTCATTTCGCTACCGGACTTCGCTCCCCGAAGACATTCTCAAGACGGCTCCGACTGGTAGGGAGTGGATTATCGAACCCGCGGGTCGTTCTCGTTACCGGTTCAAACTCGCCAAGGTCAGCCGCATCATTCCGAACCCGAAACTTCTCGCCATCAAGATTCCCGACGCAACACCCGAAATCATAACAGCCAATGCACTCAGCGACGAACAGGCTCTTCTCGCGAAAGTCCGCTACAACCGATTGATAGACATCTTCCTCGGTATTACTACGTGCTCTCTCCAGAGCCATCTTCGGACCACAGTTCCGAACATCGGCCAAATTGAAATTGATGAGGTCTACGTCGGCGTCAACACAAACGGCCAGCAGTTCGTTGTTCCAGTTCAGGCTAAGGGCGGGAATGATAGGCTCGGCCCGATTCAGACTGCACAGGATGTCGCCTGTTGCCGCCAGAAGTTCCCGAACCTGACGTGTAGGCCAGTGTCAGCTCAATTCATGGCTGATGACGTAATCGCGCTGTTCGAGCTTGCCATGCGCGGCGAGGAGGTTAAAATCGCTGAGGAGCGGCACTATCAACTTGTCCCGGCAGACTCCATCCAAGCCGAAGACTTGAGGTCCTACGCCACTCGCTGACCGCTATGGACCGAGTCACTAGCGAAGTTCGGTCGAAAATCATGGCCGCCGTCCGCACAGTGGGCGGAACGACCGAACGCAAGATGGAGAAGCTCCTCCGACTTCGGCGAATACGCGGCTACAGAAAGCAATGGGCCGTCGCCGGAAAGCCAGACTTCGCGTGGCCTAAGTCGAGGGTCGCGCTCTTTGTCGATGGATGCTTCTGGCATGGATGCCCACGTTGTGATCGCCCGTCGAAGAGCAATCTCGATTTCTGGAAGACGAAAATCGTCTCGAACCGAAGACGAGACCGACGAGTCAGCCGGAAACTGAGAAAGGAGGGATGGCGAGTCCTACGTGTGTGGGAATGCAGAATAAGCGAGGAGAGAACGGTGGCACGAATTAAGCGTGCGGTGAGTTGTCCTGCTGCCGATGTTCGCGAATCTGGGAGTATGCGACAGCAAGTTCGGACCCGCCCTTGAGCTTCCCGTCGTAATCGTACAGTGGCTCGTTGTCCAGCGTTCCGTACACCAATTTCTTGGTCTCGTCGCCCACGAATACGGACCCACATCCATTCACATGAAAGTGCCCACTACTGGCGATGCCGCCAGTGGTATGAACAGGGTCCACTCATTCAGCACGCTGGCCTCAGCAAGCTCTGGACACGATCCGCAACCATTGTGACGAACCGTGTCAAGCGAAGAAACGACGCGCCACATGCGAGCATGACGTCTTATCACACCCGTGTCTAGACGACCAACGAGCGTACGCTTACGCGTAAGCGTAATTCGGACAAGTGATAGAACATTCTTTTCTGAGGGTAATGGCTGGATCCGACTCTGCGCGCACGGGAGACAGTTGGAGGTCATCTGTCGGAATGGCGACCCACAGTGGAGAAACGTCGCAATTCCGACACACTATGGTGACGAAATGTCCTGGATCACCATATTGCGTTCGAATCCCTGGGGGACAGCCAAAGTTCCAACCAGTATTCACACGGCTCTGCGCTGTGACCCTTCCTCGGTTGTGTTCTGGGAGTTTCTGTGTCTGCATGGTATCCGCATATTGCTGATCTGCCGACCGTATCTCCGTCGTCACTTCTGCGGCAACTTTGGAGCAGTCTCGGGTTTCGGCACTCGTCTGCTCCTTCTTCCTGGCTTGGTTGCCGCCAGAGAATACGGATTATGCCGAATTCAATCCATCGCAACGGCAAGGATTCACACTCATAATGGAAGAAAGCAGAAAGTTTAAGGCGTTAGAAGCGGCATAATCCGGAAGTCGGCATGTTCTATGGCGGTTATGCCTATTATAGGTCGGCATAATCGGTGCTGTACATCGTTGAGTGCGTGGATCAAACAGGGCCCAGACCTCAAGAGGATGACCCCTGCTCTGTCGGCCTACATAGGGCAAGTTGGTCTGGGCTCGAACGTATCGTTACCTGAATCTGACCGAAGCGCGACTTCCGGATTCGTCTCAAGCGGCTCTGTCCATTCTCCGGGTTGAAGGCTCCGACTTCTCTCCTGAGGTGTAGTCAATTCTCCTGAGTGGGGAGACTCGCGGCACATTCGATTCTGGATACAATTGTGCGCATGCCTGACATCCTTTTGATCCACGGTACAGGGGTACGTCGCGTTGCCTACGATAAGTCGCTCAACATCGTTCGGTCACAGGCGAACAAATACCTCAAGGGCGTCAAGGTCCACGCGTGTCTATGGGGCGAAGCCGAGGGGGCTAAGTTAAGGCTCGCTGGAGGGTCAGTCCCGACTTATGACGATCCCCAGGCGAGCATGTCCAAGCAGGAAGCTGAGGAGATTGAAGTAGTAACCTGGCGGATGTTGCGAGAAGATCCTCTTTTTGAACTGCGCCTGCTTCAGAACATGCCTCCTAACACTAAGCAAGAAGAGGAACAGAGCCCAGTGATCGAGACGGCGGGTGAACGGTCCTCTCAACTCGTAAGCGACTTAAATACGCCACCAGAATTCAATGAGATTCTGCGCAATCGCGAGTTGGAGGACTATTGGAGCGAGGCGAGGCAAAGGTTCTCTGACCTGGGTGAACTTGAATCCATTTTGATAAAGGCCAATCGGGATCCGCGGGAAGTTTCTCGGGCTCTCGCGCGAGGGCTGGTTGCAAGTTTGCTGGATGTGGCGATCGCGAATGGGCATCTCGGGATTTCGAGCGAGACGCGGGACAGATTGGTTGACTTGTTGATTCCAAAGTTGGGGCAACTGCCACTTGCACCTTTCGACTGGATCAGTCACATTCTGCTCGGCATGGTGAAAAAGATTGGAACTTACAGAGCCCGCCGAGAGCGGAAAGCGCTGACCGATGCAGCGTATCCGGCCGCCGGTGACATTCTCTTGTATCAGAAGGACGGGACGGGAATTCGTCAGTTCATTAAACAGCAGATGGCGAATGTCCCAGGAGATGTAATCTTATTCGCGCACAGTTTGGGCGGCATTGCAGCGGTTGACCTTCTTGCAATGGAGGATTGGTCGGCGAAAGTGAAGGGCTTGGTGACGATCGGTTCTCAGGCTCCATTCTTGTACGAGATCGGGGCGTTACGAAGCTTACGTTGCGATCAGTACAAGCGTGACAAGCTGCCGGCTCATTTCCCTAAGCGATGGCTGAACTTCTGGGATCCCAATGATTTTCTTAGCTATTCTGGGCAAGTCGTTTTCGGTGAAGCTGCAGTGACAGACACTATGGTGAAGAGCAAGCTACCATTTCCCGATTCGCACAGTGCGTATTGGGATCAAGAGGCGGTATGGAGGAAAATTGAAGGTTTCTTTCCATGGACCTAGTTGACAGAACATACGCTGTTGTAGTGGCGATAGAGGAATACCCAGAGCTCGGCCCAAACTGGACACTGCCTGGAGTGGGTGCGCGGGCCTCTGAATTTGTGAGGTGGCTGGCTGAAGACAAGCACGTTCCCGCCGAGAACATAAAAGTGTTCAAGAATGGGGCTGCGAACTTTGGCCTGGCTGCGGTGGCCGATCCGCAATCTGATCCCATCAATAAGTTTCTAGCAAATGTGGGAGCGAACTGGCCGCAAGGTGAGCTCCTGCTCCTCTATTGGGTCGGACATGGATTCGTTTCAAGGGATGGTTCACGTCGACTGTTCTTTGGGGACGCGACGAACACAGTGAAGTCCAATCTCGACGTCGAACAATTCTTGCAACTGCTGCGATCGACGGCTAGGGGTGGGTTCGCCAAGCAGATCGCGATCATCGATACGTGCGCCAGGTTTTTCGAGACCCTTCAGACCACGAAGGGCCTTCCGCGCGGTGGCCTTCCGGAAGGTTTGGTTCAAAAGGAAGGAGTGCAACAGTACTTCTATTTCGCGGCTTCGAGCGGACAATATGCGACGCAGGGCGCGTTTGGGGCTCAGGTGCTTGATCTTTTGCGCGGACTGCCAGCCCATGAATGGCCTCCTAACCCTCGCGCCTTGCGTGACGGAATAGAGGGATTATTTGATCGGCTGACAACGGAGCGGAAGGCAGGACAACAGCCCGCATGGCTCGAATACCGAGATGGGAAAGACAACCGGCTCGTGCGGGGAGAACTTCCCACACTCGGCGCGATCCACGATGTTGCGCAACGAGCGATGGTGCCGTTGCGTCATCTGCGAACCCTGACCGAACTGGCAGTCAACTGTGCTTCGTTGATGCGTAGGGACGGCCGCGACGCATTGGCTGAGTCGCTCCGCACTCCAAAACCGCTCTTTCGTCCCGTCGAAACACGTGAGGACGCCGATCTTGATCTAATGAGCCTGATTGCTGGCTCCCTCCAACAGAATGTTGAGCAGAAACTGGCGGCGGAAATCGTGAGGATGGAATCAAATAGTAACTCCGCTTTCTTGTTCGAAAAGACGATTTCTGAAGCTGCAATTCTACGCGAATTCTGGCCTATACTTGCGCGCATAAGGGTGACTATTGGTCGCGCGCAAGTTCTTTTTCGGGCGTCGCATCAGTTCTGGACGGAAGACCGAGAACCGGAGTCGGTGGAAGAGGCGCTCCAGATTCTAATGGACTTGGGAACTATAGATTCGTTGGTCGAATTTCTAGTACGAGTGGCGCACGAGCACCCGGGAGACCCCAACTGTGGGGTGCTCAAGCAATGGCTTCAAGCGCAATGTGAATGGACGACGGCGCGCCTTTCTGCAGAAGCTCACCTGAAGGAAGAAGTGGAGATGAGGCGCTATCTCTTAGTACGAGTCGAGGAGCGGAATGGAGTTGGACGTGTAACGCGAGCATGGTTATGGGGAGGGAATAGAGGGGATCCTCTCGAACTGGATGCTTTGCCCGCTGACGGCACTCTCGCTGGCGATATCGCAACGCTGCTGAATCAGGTGAAGCAAATGGGTGGGAAGGTGCACCTGGAGATCATGCTTCCGGAAATCCTCTTACACTTGGATTCCAAGCAACTTGCTTGGGTGAATCGTGGCAAGGAGCGCAACTTGGAGACCTTGCATCCCGTGGTGCTTCGCTGGCGCGAACGAATGGATACACCGGGAGATCCATCATTTGAGACAGGACGATGGCAACAAACCGCAGCACAAATTGAACGGCGTCGACAGATGCGTGCTGCACGCGCCGAATGGATGAGCCGTAGCTGCGATATCGATGCCTTTTGTCGTGCTTTTGAACAAGGAGAACGAGGTGAGTTTGTCGGAATCGAGGTGGAGTCGGACGGTGAGGGACGGAGCGAGGTTGTGGCTCTGATCTGCAATGGCGGTCTGCCTTATGCCTGTTGGCCCCGACATAAAGGGGTGAACCTGACCGATGCAAAGGCAGAGGTGGGCAAGATGCTTGGAAAGAATTCTTTCGATGAGGTACCTGGAGCTAAGAACAGCTATCTATTGTCGGATTTGTTGTTGTTATGGGATGACCCGAAACGGAATCCGTACGAACGTAAATTGAGAGAGGTCCGCCAAAAATGAGCGATTGGAAGATATTCACAGGAAGCGCTCCGGCTGACAACAAAGCGTTGAAGACATGGCCAGCGGCTCCACCCTGGCGTCCGTTCGGCAAGGGCGCTGAGCTCAAGGTACCCAAAGAGGCCGCTTCACAGGACGACAATCTGGACTATGTGCTTGCGCGGACGTTTCGCGCGACGCCTGAGATGGTCGATGCGGTTAACACAGCTCTTTACCTAAGACGACCGTTGTTAGTGACGGGAAAACCGGGGAGTGGGAAGAGTTCACTAATTCGGGCAGTCGCGCGAGAGCTGCGATTGGGTCCCGTATTGCGATGGTCAATTACATCCAAGTCAACCTTGAGAGAAGGTCTCTATCTCTACGACGCGTTGGGACGATTGGATGAACAAAGTCGGCGAAAAGGAAACGGTGATGATAGTGACCTTGGACAGTTTATCGAACTCGGTCCACTTGGAACGGCGCTCCTGGAGGCGGATTGGCCGCGCGCCCTTCTAATTGACGAGATCGATAAGAGCGATCTAGATCTTCCGAATGACTTGCTGAATGTCTTCGAAGAAGGAGAGTATTCAATCCCCGAACTGGCACGGGCCAAGGTGGACACTCAAGATGGCGGAGTTGTCGTGCGGACGTGGCGAAGACTAGGCGAGGCCCGGATTATCAAAGGGCATGTGCGATGCAGACACTTCCCGTTTGTCGTGATGACGTCGAATCGCGAGCGCGAGTTTCCGCCGGCATTTCTGCGACGGTGTATCCGAATAGCGATAGAGGAGCCGGGTGAGACGTTGCTCGGTGAAATCGTGTCAAGTCATTTTGATGAGGACACCAGGACAAAGGCAGACGGTTTAATTAAGGAATTTCTGAAGAATCGCAATTCTAAAGATTTGGCAACGGACCAGCTTCTAAACGCCGTCTACCTGGTCTTCAAGAGTGGCAATGAGTTCAGCGAGAAAGATAAAGAGAGTCTTTTGAGGAACCTCTACAAGCCGATTACCGGTCCCGAGGCAACAAAGTAATGCGTTCAAACCATCGATTCGCAGAGTTCGGTGCACTGCTCCGGCACGCAGGGCTTGAGCCGGATGCGGAATCGATAGCAGACGCGCTATGGCTTGCACAGTGGTTACCCGGAGTATCTCGGGCTGATCAAAAGATAAACGGTGGATCACAGCGGAAACACTCGGGCACCTCGAGCCGTCATGCTGAGTTCCAGAAAGACTCGAAACAGCAATCGACAGAACACACAGCACCGACTCCTAAACCACGCGAGAGTAATAACAATGGACAGCTGTTTACTGGTGGCGCCGGCGCTGGGGGCAAGAAGGCGAGCGCAATCCAGGTGCCGGCAGCCAGTGCGCTGCCAGGGGCGCTGGAGTTAGCGCGCGCATTGCGGCCTTTTAACCGCCGTCGGCCGTCGGCCCATAGGCAGGAACTCGACGAAGAAGCAACGGCCGAATCGATCGCGCAATTTCGATTTTTGCGCGTAGTGACTCGACCAGTTGCGGAGGCCTGGTTTGATGTTGCACTAGTCGTAGATTCTGCGTTGTCGATGGATCCGTGGCGAAAAACGCTCGATGAATTCGAGCAATTACTGGTGACCCACGGTGCATTCGGACAGGTGCATCGTTGGCGTCTCGTGTGCGACGGCGATATTGCACTTGAAGCTGGGGGGACGCGAGCCACGCCAAACGCATTAGTTGATTCGCGGGGCCGGACCCTGATACTGGTGGCGACGAACGGCGTGGCTGAATATTGGAACGCAGATGGGATGGCGAAAACTATTGAGCTGTGGACACGCTCTGGGCCTGTGGCGATTGTTCAGTTGTTCGGCGAACGACAATGGCCACATACCGCACTCGGACCGGCAAGTCGCTTAGTGCGTGCGCCGCTGCCGGGGGTAGCAAACACGAACCTACATGTTGAGCGCAAGCACTGGGAGCGACGGCAACCCGATGGCCGCGTCGTTGCAATCCCAATCGTAACCCTGTCTTCCGATTCGATTGTGCGATGGGCGAATGCTGCCATGAGCGTGGGCTTGGGTGGTGCGCCTGCCGTCGTGTTCGGTCATCGTGCAGTTTCGGCATCAGAGCTTGTCGCCGGTTGTAATGTTGTGACGGACGCACGAACGCTAGTTCAGACTTTTCGGACGTTCGCCTCGCCGGAAGCGTTTCGCCTGGCGTGCTACCTTGCGGCAACGACGATGACGCTCCCGGTGATGCGAATCGTTCAGCAAGAGGTCGCGCGTGCGCCACGTGTAGAACATCTCGCCGAGGTCATTGCGAGCGGTTTGGTGGAACGCGTGACGCCCGCGGATGCGGACGTTGATGCGGACAATGTCGTCTACGACTTTCGCCCCGGTGTTCGAGACATCCTGGTTGGGGCATTGCAGATGGGTACTGCCTTCGAGGTGCGGACCAGGGTCGAGGTAGCGTTAAAGGGTTTCATCGAGCGACAGCTGGGGAAATCAATCGAAAATTTTCAGGCTTTTGTGCTGGATGAATCGGGGCTGTACGAAATCCCTGAATCGGCGAAAGCTTTAATCGAAATCGAGCGATCCTTGTTGCGTCGATTTCGGATTGGGGTCGCCAGGTTTGTGCAAGCCGAAGGACTCCTCGCCCCGCTGACCGGAATCGCCAAGACATCCAGGAGGGTCTTAGTAATTGACGGCACAGAACCAGCGGAACAGGCGGTAGCGAGAGCTGTGACTGACGGTTTGCGTCGAGTGGGGCATGACGTAGTGTCCGTCCGGCATTCCGCACTCGATGCTGTGATTCTCGTTAGCACAAATTCTACTGATGTGCGGCTCGCAAAGGAGATCGTGGCGGATGAGGCGGTAGAGGCGATCTCATTAAACGTAAAGGGACGTTCGGAGGGAGGATTGGATTTTAGAAACCGAGCACAGTGGCATGCGTCTTTTGAGCAGCTATTGCAAAAGCTCGATGACACTATTGTACCAGGCTCACTAGTGGGGGTACCAACGGTGCCCGGCGATTACTGGCATCGAAAAGAACATGACATTGTGCTCCAGTCGCGCTTTGTCCAATTAAATGGTCCCGAAGGCAGTGGCAGGCACACTCTCGCGGCCGCCGTCGCACGTGACCGCATCACACGGAGGCGCTTTCGGGGGGGAGTCTATTGGAGGCCTTCCGTTTATCCAAGGACGACGAGCCCGGTCCTGCTCATTAATCCGCAGTTTGTGTGGCTCGATCGACTTTCACCTGAAGACGGTATTATCGTGACGCGTCCCCCGAGTCCTCCGGTGCCTGGCATGGTAACTGTATTTCTACGCGATTTGTCTGTTGCTGAGCAACGTGAGTTTCTGGGATCCGGGTCCATTCCGGCGGCTCTGCCCCTGCCTGTGCTCGGTCGAATGAAACTACTTGCACGCTGGAAACGAATCATGCGTCATTTTGGGACGACCGAAGTCATACACTGGCTTTCCGACAGGACCGTCCCGACGAAGTATGGAAGAGCCGCGTTGCTTTTCGCCGCGCAGTGTGCAGTCGACTTGCTCAGTCACGGTGATCGAATGGTATTGGATTGTGCTTGCCGTGACCGAGCTCATTCCATTGATGAAATTCAGCGCGACACCGCATTGCCCGCGAGCTTTATCGAAAATGCCTTGCAGGCCGCGACTTCACTTGACATGTTCGCGGGGTCAAAGAAACGAACCCTTCGGGCCGAATTCAGAGAAGTGCTTCAACCGCGACGTGCGAAACGAAGCCATGCCGAACCAGTGCGATTTCTATTCTTTGCCTGCTATGCGCACACTGACAGAGCTATTTCAAGGTTCCTGCGGATGGTAAACGAGGAGACAAGCCGCATTCTCGGCTACAAAACCCAGTGCTTTGATTTCATGAATATTGATTTGGGGGAAGCTTGGTCTGACGGAATTATGCGGGGACTTGCGCAGTCTGAGGTCCTCCTAGTCATGCTCTCACCAGCATCTGTGAAGAGTGAATGGGTCCACCGAGAAATACGGTTTTTTCTTGAACACCAAAAGGCAATCGTTCCGGTTCTTTTCAAAGCCTGTAACATTCCGCCAGAAATCGACGCAATTCTACGTTACGATGCGTCTCAAGCCGGATTGGACGAGCCCAAGTACAATGATCGCACATCGCAAACAGTGAGAAGTGTGGCCAGGGCCATAGCCTCACAATCCAGAGCAGCAGCTTCCGGACGATCTCCTCTGAGTCCAGCAGAACTGGCTTACAGGACCAAACAAAAGGGTTATCGCGCGCTCCTCGCCGAGCTTTACGAGCGGCGAGGAAACCAGCCGGAGATTGAGAAGTTCTATTGGAGACTATTGGCAACCGCTCGAAGTGGTGACGAAGAGTGGCAGGACTGGTTCGTTGAAATCCTCGATCAAACCACGAAGCGCGGTATGAGGAAGGGGCGGCGGCCAACCGATCCAGTGTGGCATGAGGCGATGTGGGGAGCAGCCGCGTGGCTGAATGACCCGGATCAGTTTGACTCCGGAGTGATCCAGGACCTGCTCGCGCGTCATGAACATCTGTATGACCTCCTCATAGCTAATCACACGGATACCGTAACCTCGCGCGTGGCGTCCTACTTTGCCTTTAACGGAAGTCCCTCCGTTGATAACGCGCGACAGATTCTTGCAGGTATTGACGAAAGAGCTGAGGAACTCCGTTTCGGTCGTGCACTGCTACCCTGGCTGCAAGCAGTAAGTTGGATTGTTGCACGTGTTGATGATGCCGAACTGCTGGATGTGTTGGAGAAAAAGATCCTCACGGTTGAAGCCAACTGGGATGCTAGGATGACCAGCAAGGGAGAGTTCGCCGAACTCTGCCAGTCTCGAATTCGCAAGCACATTCGTCCATGGCTCACCCTTGCGAAACTCGCGAACCAAATACAAATAGTGCTGCAACAGGGAGACGCCGAAGAGCCGGCAATAGCCCTTGAATACATTAGTCAAATACAAGACGTTCAAATCAATTTAGACTCCGGTGAGGTCCAACGCCTTTTGGAGGACCAAAATGTTGGCCGGCGTCTGATCGTTTATTCACGAACCTCCCTTTACACAAACCCAAATTGCTTCGAGTCTGTCCTTAAAGCCCTTGAACGCGAAGAAGAAACGCTGGGTCAATATTGGGGCTTGAAGGCCATCGAGTCGAACTTAGGGGGAATTTCTCTCCAAGCGCATTGGGGAAGGCTGTTGGCACTCGAACCTAGGTTCCCATCAGACTCCCATCGATATGCTCTTCTTCAACGGATCCTGAAGACGGGGGAGGGATCTTCTGTCGACAAAGAGCATGTTGGTGACGCCAAAGGCGTCCGCCGCAGAAGCATCAATCCGGAAGATGAGCCTTACCGTCCCGCTGCAGGGCACAACAACCTTTGGTACCAATATAGACACACTGATCGGGTGATCGTGTTTGTACATGGCGTGCTCTCGGACAGTCGCGGGTGCTGGTACAGACCGCCCAGTGAGAACCGGCCAGGTGTCTACTGGCCCGATCTACTGCTAAAAGATCGCCGCTTTATCGATTATTCAATTTACCTTGGCGGTTACTACACTGACGTTAAAGCGACACAATACGAAGTCGGCGACTGTGCCGAGGAGTTGTACAGTGCTCTCAAGCGACGCACCTTTGAAGAACAAGCACAGTGCGTGATGGATCATAAGACCATCGTTTTCCTGTGCCACAGCACCGGTGGCATCGTGGTCCGCTATCTGCTTACTGACCGGCCATGGGCTTTTGAAGACAAGCGCGTCGGGTTGGTTCTAATCGCATCCCCTTCTGCCCGTTCACCATTGGCCAACCGATTAGATCTGCTTTTGAAGTACTTCAGGTACGAATACGGAACTCAACTGGGATGGGGAGATTGGCAACTTGAAGAGTTGGACCAGCGCTTCCGAATTCTCTTGCGAGAAAAACGTTTCCCGAAACTACTTGGAGCTGAGGCCTGTGAGGAAAGGTTCTCGTTGGACAGAAAGTGGCTGCCCTCTGCGGAGTCTGTTGCTCAAGGTTCTACGGGAGCTTACTTTGACCGCGTGGAGGTATTGCTGGGCACAGATCACTTCACCTGCGTAAAGCCAAGAGATGAACACGATAGTCCTTATCGGTTTCTCCTCGACTTTTGTGCCGCGGTATCCAGTGGCCAAACCAATACGCTGAAATTAAACACATTGTCGGCAGACTTTCCCCGAGATCCCGGCGGCATTTCTGACAGGGCCTCGGTTCAGAGTTGTCAATCATTACACTGGCATTTCGAGATTGACGAAGAAGGCGATGGGTACAGCGAAATGACATACAAGGGTATCGTCTTGCCGCCAAGACGCCCATTTCTTTTCGAGCTTCCTCCTCCCGTTCAGTCTGGCCACACAACTCAGTATGAGCTAGTCCAAGACGGCCGCACTACGGAGGGTGCGTCAATCAAGCGCGGTCCAACAACAACTCAAATCAATGTGGAGTTCCCAGAACGCCCGACTGAGAGCAATCCTGCGCAGATCACAGTTCGTTGTTGGGACTTGAATGTCTATTCCATGAACATGGAGGAATACCGACAAACACCTGGTTGGAATGAAAACGGTTTGAACTATGCTGAGAAGTATGTCCCTGAGCAGTTGCAAAACCTCACATTGCACATCCACTTCCCGCAACAGATCGTCTTTGCTAGGGAGCCGTTCTTTGAAATATGTGGGTCTTCCAAGAGCGCAGATCGGGTGAAAAATGATGAACTCACCACTACATATCAACGCTGCTTCCATTATTCCGCGGCTCTCAGACAGGCCGTACTATCAGTTGAACTCCCTCCGGCTCCATTCTCCTACCGGATTTCCTGGCTGCTTGGTGAGAGTCGCCAGGGCGCAATGTCACCGCTTGTTCCACTACAACGACAACGCCAGCGCACCTTTGCGCGTCGGTTGTTGCTCATGCGACGGACCCTTGAAGATCAGCAGGAAGAACAGGCGAGTGATGATGCGAAGCAACTGGCGGCAGGGATCAATTCGGTGCTCGCCTCAGTGGCGGAATACGCGCGGATGAGGTTGGGCGGTGCACAATTGAATCGCGCGAGCCTCGACATCAGCCTAATGGTGCTGGACGAGGATGAGCCCGAGAGACCATGGACTGACATCAGACACTTGCCGGTTCTGCGGATCGTCGCCGGCACTCTATTTGCCGACCCGCAGTATCGAGCCCTAGGTTTATTCGTTGGAGATGGGAATGCTGGACGTGCCTGGAAACGACGGAGGGGCCAAGTCTTCGATCTCGACGAAAAGAACCCCAAGCGTCACGTCTATGTTCCCATCTCCGATTCGCTGCGCCACCGTTTCCTGATCAGCGTCCCCCTCTTTGACCCCGTTTCGGAGGCATTAATCTACGGCATACTCAACTTCGGAACCTTTTCAGATGATCAAGCAGCATTGCTGCGCAGGCTGGGAGGGGCGGAAGAGATTGAAAGGTTTACCAGCTATGTCCAATCGTATGTCCTGAAACGTTTGATGGAATTACTTAGGCTATCGTGATTTGATGACACGCAAACCACAAAAGGCATTCGCTCGACGAATGGTTGCGTAACTGCGTCAGCATATCGGGGTTCGAATCTTTGGCGGGTGGAAGTGATCAGCCGCAGCAAGCACGCCTTGGGGATTTGCCCACTGCTCTGCATCCGCGGAATCGATGTGGAAGCCAAGAGGGCGAGTCGGAGTGACCAATCGGCGGTGCATGATGAAGACGTAGTACGAGCAAGTGGTCAGGACTGCCAGAGTGAGAGCTACAGTAATGCCGCAAGCGTTGGGAGACGAATCCTCACGACAAGGTTCCAGTGCTGAATACTTGTCAGAAAATTGAAGTCAACCCGTTCCACGACATCACGCATTGTGTCCGGGATGTTGGGTCTAAAAGACCAGTGGTTGCCACGTTAAAACCCGGCCAGTTGTGGAAAGGTGCCAAGGAGAAATGAGAATTCCTCCAACTTGAAAGCGACTCCAACTTCAAGGTCGCAGCCCTCGGGTCGTTGTAGAGACACTCTGACAGTTTGAAATGCTTGCTGCTGGTTAGCTATGGTTAGCCCGTAATTTCGCCGAAAGGAGGCGCCGTTTATGCTCGCAACGCAATGGTCACGGCTAGTAGTTCTGGTCGTCGCAGGAGCGATCTCTTACGCAGGGCTGTGGTCGATTGCCCGAACCATTGCACTTAAACTCAAAGCGCGAAGGCGATTCAATCGGATCTTCCGGATAGTTAATCTAATCGTGCAGATATATCTAGGCCTATTGCTCATCGGTTTCTTATGGGCCAAGCCATGGCAAGACACGAAGCACTGGAAAAATATCCGATCGCTCGAAGCGCAGAAAGCCAGCGAACCAAAGCCCGACTTCAAGGAGAGCATAGAAGAGTTAGAAAAGGCCCTCACTGGTCACGCGACGTATTCCGATGCAAGCAAACCGACATGGGTCAGCCAGGAGCTTTTGTCAAAGCTGAACACGTCAGACACTCTGATCGGAGTTAGTATTTCCGGCGGTGGATCGCGATCCGCCTACTTCGCAGCAGCAGTACTAGAGCAACTCAGCAAGATTTCAATGCCGGGACAGACTGGACCAGGCAGGTCGCTAGTGAACCATATCGATCTGCTCTCCACAGTTTCGGGTGGCAGCATCGCAGGTGCATACTTTGCAGCAAATCTCCCCACAGATACGCATGCCACCGATGGCGAACTGGCGCAGTTCTTTTCCCGTTTCAAAGCCGCAATGGCGATGAATTTTCAAGATCGCATGCTGCTTCGCATCGCGATGCCCACGAATACAATCGCCTTCCTTGGAGGCGATCAAAGTGGTGCGGAGATCTTCGCTGATGTGCTTGATCGGGATTTATTTCACGAGCAGGAATTCGGCACATTACTGAAGCGCGAGCGAGTCGACCGTACACCGATCCTATTGATCAACGCCACCGACCTGCAGCATTTCAATGCATTCGTATTCTCGCCAGAGAAAGAATGGATGAAGATTCTCGTACCTTCACAACGTCCAGATAACGAACTCGGGGGCAGTTCCACCGAACGATCGACCGCAAGTTATCCTCGTGGAAAGGAAATCGAACCATTCGGTTCTTTCTGGGGCGACTTGAGCAATTTCAAGATTGCTGATGCAGTAGCGGCTTCCGCGGCCTTCCCAGTTGCGCTCAGCGCGATTCGTCTGCACGAGCGAGCAAATGGGTCAAATCCTACGACATACTTGGGAGACGCCGGGGATGTAGACAATTCGGGTCTTTTGTCGCTTTACGCTCATTTGTTCCAACGTTCGATGTTCTGCGCTGCTGCGGGCAAGCTGAAGCGCGTTGTCATTATTGCGATAGATGCCAGCACCGAAGGACAGCAATACACGAGTGCAACAGCCGTGATTGGAGGGATCTACGACATTGGTCAATACCAAATGCAGCAGTTTGTATTGCCAGAAATGCTGCGACGCCTCAGCATCCAGGATCTAGCCGATATCCTCGAAAAACCTGAATGGGAAAAGTTTAGAGTTCCGCGTCCTATTGCTTTGTCATACATGAGGTGCGTCCCGTGGGGCATACCTCTGGTCGCTACTAAGCTCAAACTTTCCAACGCTGACCGCGTGCAGATTGACAATGCCGCGATCGGGTGCGTGGCAATGAAAACGAACTTAATTAAAGGCTCTGTCGACGGGTCGTTGCGTCAGCCGTCAGAATACACGGGAGTCCTGGCCCCCAGCGACAGCAACGCCTGGAAGACCTTGGTGCATATAGCGATAACCGAAAAGAAGTGGATGGAAAGCATGAAACGGTTTATTAGCATCGAAGAAATAAGGAAAGATCGGAAACTATGGCATGCGCTCGGCGACGACATTCAACCTGAGACGACAGGCTTCGTTTTCCAGACCCAGAGCGTTGCCAATTCGTTCCGCCTTTCTGCGACACCACTGCGATATCGGGCACCTGGCCGTATTTCGTTGTTCCTTGACATTCCGAGAGAGCTCATGGACCTTGATTACGATATGTTCTGTAACGCTATTGTTGGACGGTTTCGAGGAGGGGATCTGCGGGGGGCTGAGGCGACATCGGCAAGCGTCGAGTTTCTTCCGTACGGTTTTAGCTCGAATGACATGTGTCGATGAATGTCTGGCCAATAAAAAAGGCGGCATGCAAAGTAGCACTCCGCGCGGGACACACGTAGGGCGACGACCACTACCGTGCCGTCCCGCTTCGCGGCTTCGGCTTCACATCAGTTCTCTTTTCCCGTTTCGCGACAAATTCCTTTGCCACGGCGTTCTGTAGTCTCCGTATCCACGCGATAGCGTTTCGCTGCATCCATGAGAAGGTCGTCGCGGCTTGCGATCGATCGCCGATAAGCCGAGGCCAGCAGACTGACTTCCAGAAGCAGCTTGCAGAGTTCGGCCTCCTCATATTTGCCTACCTCCTTGGCCAAGAACTCCTGCGCAGACGCAGAATCCTTCTTCACCTCTACCTTGAGCCGCTTCGCCAGAGCCGGAACTTGGCTGTAGGAGAGATGACCGATCAGGTAATGCCGCGACCACCAGCCCTCGGCCTTCTTTAACGGAGCCGATACGCGTTGGAGGATCGTAGCCAAGATACGATGGCGAGTCGTAATGGCGAGTTTCTCCTTTTCGATGCGCTTCCGCTCCAGTGCTCGGTCGCGCTGCAATTGTTGGGGTGACGGTCTGTCGTGTGGCTGGGACGGGACTCGGGGATTCGCTCGGAGCGGTCTAGCGGAGTGGTGTGCGAAAGTCGCACCTACAACTCCTTCAGCACAAAATCTGTGGTCGCGTGCCAGTCCATAGCCGCTATGGTAATCTATGTGCCCATGAACCGGGCGGAATTATCGAAGTACTTCGCGAGTATCGGGAGCAAGGGCGGGATCGCGAGAGCGAAAGCGTTGACCAAGAAAGAGCAGCGCGCGATCGCTCTGAAAGCATCGAAGGCCGCAGCCAAGGCGCGCAAGACAGTAGGAAAGCCGTAGAACGTGGCGAACGAACCGACTTTCGTAACAATCGGAAAGCAGACGGACAAGATCGACGTCCGTCTCAGCTACCGCATCATTGAACTGTTTTCCGAAGGCTTGTACGCGAGCCCCAACAAGGCGGTCGAAGAGTTGGTTGCGAACTCGTTTGATGCCGGCGCACGTACCGTCCAGGTTCTTCTCTCGACCGACCTCCACGAACAAGACGCGTCGATCGTTGTTATCGACGACGGGGTTGGAATGGGAGTCGAGGGACTCAAGCAGCACTGGCTGATCGGAATCAGCAACAAACGGAGCCTTACCGAGCTGCCCCGCGGTCGGCAGCAGATCGGACAGTTTGGCATCGGCAAACTGGCAACTTACGTACTCGCCGAAAGACTCACTCACATCAGCAAGCACGACGGCAAATACTATTCGACCTCGATGAACTTCAACGCGATTGACCGGCGCGTCGAGAAGGAAGTCGAACCCAAGGTCCCGATCACGATCGCGCTTCGGGAGCTAACGGAGGCGCAGGCCCAGGAAGCAATCTCTGCATGGACGAACACGGCGGCGTTCAAGGCCAGCCGAATGGTACTATTCGGCAAGGGAGCTAGTCCGACCTGGACCGTCGCGATCATGTCGAACCTCAAGGACAAGGTTCACGAAATCAGGCCGGGAGTCCTCGATTGGGTCCTTCGAACTGCCCTCCCGCTGCGCGACGATTTTTCGATCTGGTACAACGGCAAGAAACTCGCCGCCAGCAAACAGTCGAAGGGACGCCTCGGCAGATGGGTGCTCGGAAAAGACATCACCGCGCTTTCGAGACCCGCCCCAAAAAACACGGTTCCCAGCGAAGACAAAGACCTCCCCGAGAGCGATGATAAACACTTCGGGCTGGATGTGCCGCAACTAGGTCGGGTCACTGGCTACGCCGAGGCTTACAAGGATCTTCTCGCCGGCAAGTCCGACGAGATTGGGAGGAGCTACGGTTTTTTTGTCTACATCCTCGGGCGGCTCATCAACGTCGACGACGGGCACTTCGGCATCGACCCGAACGAACTCCGTCACGGCACCTTCGGTCGATTTCGTCTCGTCATCAATATTGACGGTCTCGATGAGGAGCTTCGGGCTAATCGAGAAACAATCCGTGAAGGCGTGCCGTACGAGACTGCGAAAAACGTTCTTCGTGCCATCTTCAACTACGTTCGTCCGTTCATAGACAAGCACGACGCGGAGGAAGCGCCGGGCGACAGGCTCATTAGAAAGCTGGCTGCGACGCCAGCCAGCCTCTCTCGACTTCCGATTGTCGAGTTGACGCGTGCGGTCCTCGAAGGCAAAAGCAAGGCTCGATTTCTGATTGTCCCAGACAAGAAGTCCGAGGCAGAGCGAGAAGCGTTTCTTGAGAACCTGGGGGAGCGCGCTAAAGATGCGGCGCAGTTCTTTACCGGACTGACGATCGACAACAACGAATCTGCCGAGTCCGGACTCGCCAAGTTCGATACCCAGACTGGCACGATACAGCTCAACGGCTGGCATCCGTTCGTCATTACGTTCCACGAAGAGTTTACGAACAAGAACGCGAGACAGCCGTTGGAGCTGTTGGCGATGGCCGAAATTTTAATGGAAGCTCACATGTATAGCATCGGAGTCCGCGCCGAGCATATCGACGAGTTCCTGACTGCGCGGGATCAACTCCTTCGGACCCTGGCGAACGAGTCGGGACGACAGAGTCCCATGGCCGTCGCGAGGTCGCTCCAGGAAGCTAGAAACAATCCGGACATGCTGGAGCAAAAGCTCTGCGCGGCTTTCACTAGCCTGGGTTTCGACTGCAAGCCGATCGGCGGGAAAGGAAGGGCGGACGGGGTGGCAGCTGCTTTCGTCTCCGCAGACAGCAAAGGAAACCCTCGGCACTACAGCGTGAGCCTCGAAGCAAAGAGCAAGAGAGCAGACGCGGGAAAAGTTGCGGCGTCGACCGTCGACATCGCGGCGGTGATTCGCCACAGGAAGCAGGACGAGTGCGATCACGCCATCGTGGTTGGGCGGGATTTTCCCGCACAGGAGACCTCGGCATTGGCTGACCACATCGAGGACGATCGGCAGAAAACGGCGGCTCTCGGTGATCTGAAAACAATCACGCTGATGACCATCGATGATCTCGCCGAACTGGTTCGGTTGCGTCCGCTAAAGCAGCTCGGGCTCTTGAAGCTCCGCGAACTCTTTCAATGCAGGCTGCCGTCCGACGCGCATGCGTGGGTGGAGCAACTGAGAGTGACTCAGGTCAAGAAGCCACCGTACAAACGAATCATCCAAACAATCGCCGCTCAGCAGAAAAGGTTCCGTAAGAACGCTGTGAAGTTTGCTGGTTTGCGGGTCGCTCTCTCAAACTTGACTCCGACCATTCATTACGAGACGGACGAAGAGCTGGCTGATCTCTGCAAAACGATGGCGCAGATGTCGAACGGAACGATGTCGGCGACTTCGGAGGCCGTGGAGTTGGATCAGAGCCCCGCAAATGTCCTCGCCGAGATCGATGCCGCAACGCACGAACTGGAAGACACTTCAAAGTGAGCATGAACCAGTTCCAGCAAAAGACGATTTATGAAGCTCTGGGCCGCGAGCCCGTTCATCCGTTCCCCGCACGCATGGCGCCGGGAATCGCATTGCGAGTGATGTCGGATTTTGATAGATCACGCGTGCTCGATCCAATGGTTGGGTCTGGGACGGTTCTGGCTCTCGCGCGCGCCCAAGGTCATTTCGGGATTGGTTTCGATGTCGACCCTCTCGCCGTTCTTATTTCCAAAGTCTGGACAACGGCTCAAGATTTGGACGAGATTCGAGACCGCGCCCATCGAGTACTGGATGACGCTTGGAGCGATTTCCGGAACCTGAGTGTGGGCGAGGCGTATCCTGCCGGGGCCGATGACGAGACTTGCGACTTCGTTTGTTACTGGTTCGACGGATACGCACGCCGGCAACTCACCTGCCTGGCATCTAAGATTCGCTCGCTCAGAAACGAGGTCACACGCGACGCTCTTTGGTGCGCCTTCTCGCGACTCATCATCAGCAAGCAATCCGGCGCGTCGAGGGCGATGGACCTTTCACATAGCCGGCCCCATCGGGCATTCGAGACCGCACCCGAAAAGCCTTTTAACAGATTTCTCGACGCGGTGGAGCGTGTGATCGGGAACGTCATCAATAAACGGGAGAAGGTCCGCGGCCCCGCGACGAAGATCAAGCTGGGCGATGCGCGGGAGCTGAATCTGCCTGACGAATCAATCGACTTGGCCTTGACGTCGCCACCCTACCTCAACGCGATTGACTACGTACGGTGTAGCAAGTTCTCGCTCGTCTGGATGGGACACAGCATCGGCGACCTTCGAAAGGTGCGGAGCGAGAGCGTTGGCAGTGAGTGCGCATTTGAGTCGCCGATCGATGATGATCGCGAAATCCGTCAGATCGTTGACACCTTGAGTCTCGACCCGAAGCTGGACCGACGGCACGAGCGGATTCTCGGCAGGTACGTTGATGACATGCGACGGGCAATATCTGAGGTCGCTCGCGTTCTCGCCAAGGGCGGCAGGGGAGTGTACGTCATCGGCGAAAACACTCTTCGCGGAACCTACATAAAGACATCAGCGATCGTGGCGAAACTTGCCGAGCTCGCTGGTCTGTCCCTCATCGAGCGACGCATCCGCGCTCTGCCCGCAAACCGTCGCTATATGCCTCCCCCTTCGGCTGGCTATGCGGGCGGCGCAATCGAGGCCCGAATGCGCCGCGAGATTGTTTTGTCTTTCGCGAAATAAAGTGCTCACTCGGGGGAGCGTGCCAAGGAAGCAAGTAAACGTGGCAACGCGCTCAGAAAAACGGGAAGCAGGTTCGAGCAGGTAGGCTTTAACGATCTTCAGAACGTCTTCGGTGTCAATGCTGGCTTGGCAGAGTTGCCGTAGGTGGCTGAGCATGAAATCAACGACGAGGTTTTCGAGGAACTTCAGGCTCTCGATGAACAAGTCGGAGACGCTCTCCTCCACGCTCATGACAGTCCACTTTCTCCGAATATCGCAGGCTTCAGTCCGAAGAGACGGCACTCATCTTGCTACTAGGGGTTCTCTGCCCGTTTAGCACTGTTCGGTTAGGGCAAAGCAACAGTGGCACCACAATTTCTGGATTCCTCGCTATTGAAGTTGTTCTTGGCGCCGAGGTGAAGCTTTGGTCGAGCCTTCTTACATCTTCCATGCCGGCAGCTTGAGACTAGTCGCGAACTTGTTTGCCGCATCACGCACTGCGTGGTCGGCGAGGTGAGGGTACCGCGCAGTGGTCTGCGGTAGGGTGTGACCGAGCAGCTTACCAACGATGTGCAGCGATTCGCCGCTCGACACCAAGTGCGACGCGAAGGTATGCCGCAGGTCATGAATCCGCACCGCTGGTTTCCAGATCGTGAGAACCTTTTTCCGCTTGCCTGGTACCTGTTCCGACGTGGCCAGCCCCGCCGCCTTGCCCACCTGCACCCAGGGCCGGCGGATGGTCACACGCGCTCCTTTTTGCCCCGGAAACAGGACAGGGGAAATGCTTGCCGCCTTCATGCGTCGAAACAACTGCAACGCCGTTTCACTCAGCGGCGTACGCTCGAGTTTTTTCTGCTTCGTATGATGGCTTTCGTCCAGAGGCCACGCTTGAGATCGAACTGGTCCCAGGTCGCACTCAACACTTCGGTTTCGCGCGCTCCCGTCAGGATCAGTAATCTGATCGCGTCTGCGGCGGACTGGTCTGCATAATTATCGAGCGCTTGAAAGAGTGCTTCGACCTGTTCAGCGCATTAACCAAGTCTCTCTTCGGTCTTCCGGATATCGTGGAATTCCTTTGGTAGCATTGTCTGTACGCCAGTCCCATTCCATTGCGAGGCTGAACATCTTCGATAGCAATGCCAGAACACGGTTGGCGCGGTATGGCGCTTCCTTCAGCGCGTGCTGAAGAGTCTCTAGGTCGCGGCGCGTCACAGCGCGAACGCGTATATTTCCGATTCTCGGCAGAACGATCTTCTCCAGCATCTGTCGGTCGTTCCGGATACTGCCTGAGCGCTTGTGTGCCTTCGCATAACGCTCGAGGAAGTCTTTCCCTAGGTCGTTCATGGTCGGCTCAGAGTTGGCATCGATCCGTTGCTGCAGCGGATCGATGCCGTCGAGAATTTTTGCGCGCAAATGGATTGCTCGCTCCTGAGCAGCGAGGACTGTTAATTCCGGGCAGCGTCCGATGGTGTAACGGCGTTCACGCCCATTGATCCGGTCGTTAAGAATGAACGAGACGACACCATTGCTGGCGATCCGTGCGCCAAACCCTGGAATTTCTTCGTCGTACTGAATGCGCGATTGCCAACAGCCGGTGGCGTGAGGGCGACCATCACTTTCTGCGTCCGTTTCACTTCTTTTTTCAGGCCTTTTTCCGTGTGTGTATTGTGTCAGCGGAGAACGGCATTGTCGTTAATTGTCGGCAAGTATCAACTGACCACCAAGCTATGCCGGTAAAAAATCGGAGGGAAACGGTAACCACTTAAATTCTGCGTCCGGGAGATTACACGTGATGCTGACTCTGCGTCAGCTCATCGGGGTTCGAATCCCTGGGGGTCACTAAGCGAAAGTCGCCAGACTACCCCGGTTCAGGCGATCTTGGATGTCGCGGTTGCGCACGCCTTTCAAGTAGACCATGGTCGATGCGATATCGCGGTGACCCATCCATTGCTGGAGTGTGCGGATGTCGATGCCATCTTGCAGATGCCGGGTCGCGTATGTGTGGCGGAATTTGTGAAGAAACCAGCGGCTGCAAAAGGGACCTTCGGCACAGCGATTGACCTTGATACTGCCATTGATGAGCCTGTGCGTGGTAATGCAGTGGCCACAGTTGAGCTTGCCACGGAAGGCGACCGCCTTGAGCTTTTCCAGCATGGCGCCGTCGGGTCTTCCGGATGAGCTCGGAAATACAGGATCGTCGGGACCCGTGTTGGCAGGCTTGAAATTGCTTAACAAAGCAATCAATTTCTGTGGCACAGGCACTTCGCGCTCTTCCCAGTTCTTCGGATGAAATCCCCACTGCGGCTTCGCGGTGACGCGGACGGCGCTGTGGCGAAAATCGACATCCCGCCAAGTTACGAACCTTCCCTCGGCGTCCCTGTAACCTGACATGAGGTAGAACTTGTAGCGCACGAGTTGCGGTGGCGCGCACGCATTGAACAGCCTGGTGAGTTCGTCGTCCTCGTAAATGGGCCTCACGGTTTCAACAAAGCTCGGCCAGTCGGAGGCCTGGAGAAGTTTCGGGCGGCCGTGCTGTTTCAAGACCTGAGAGAGCACCACTAGCTTGTTGTAAATGCTCTTGCCCTTTTGAGAGTGCTTAAGGCAATCCGTGGCGAAGTCCAGCAGATCGGGGCGTTCGATTTCGTCGATATACGTTTTTCCGCAGAAATTCCTGAAACTCGCGAGAATCGGACGATAGGTGCGGAAGGTACGCAGGGATCGGTGGTAGCGGACATAGTCGATGTACTGGTCGAGGGCATCGGCAACCGTGACGCGCGCGGGTGCTACAGGCTCCGGCTCAGGCGGTGCGATGATACCGCTGCGGATAGCGGCCAGCTCCGCCTGTTTGTTGCGCGCCTTCTCGGCGGCAATGAAGGCATCTGGGCCCGCGGCTTCGTGGGTGCGCTGCCCGTTGCTCCACCATTGCAGAAAGTATGAGCCTTCGGGATGGACCTCGTCCCGACCCTCTATGCTGACATGATCGCGGCGGACGCGGCCCTTGCTGTCGAACAGCGCGCCTGCGAATTGCCATTTCTCGTTGTGCTTGATTTTCTTGAGGAGTCTGACGCGGCCCAGTCTCGGCATGGCGGCCTCCGGCGGCTTCTTGTCGTAACCGCCACCATAATAGCCACCAAACGTCGTAAGAGCAAGATAAATATCGGATTTCGTGACAGGGCAGCGTTCTAACCAACTGAACTACGTCCCCACGCTC
>Ga0187783_10000190_pt1 | contig 46384 bp, 33 predicted proteins | sample 1015_SJ02_MP02_2_FD_132471 | JGI IMG/M metagenome (GOLD analysis project Ga0187783, IMG submission 132471) | Tropical peat soil microbial communities from peatlands in Department of Meta, Colombia - 1015_SJ02_MP02_20_MG | ecosystem: Environmental > Terrestrial > Soil > Wetlands > Peat | place... | reverse complement strand
TAGCTCTTCCTACCTATAGGGAGGGTTTTCCAAATGTTGCGCTAGAGGCTGCAGCTGCGGAGAAGCCTATTGTTGCAACACGCGCGACCGGGGTTGTGGATGCTGTTATCGACGGTGTTACCGGATTGCTGTCACCTGTTGGCGACTCGCGAACGCTTGCTGTGAATATCGTTAAGCTTTTGACCCAAAAAGAACTTGCCAACAGTATGGGCAGTGCTGCTCGGCGGCGGGTCGAAGTCGAATTCTCGATTGAACGGTTCAGTGCGGAACTGGAATCATTTTATTTGAACTTGTGCCATGAACGCGGCTTGGGTTGCAGAGTTAAGAATGACCTTTTCCAAAATGCTTGATTGACATCTTCGGCCCTCCCTCTGGCGATCATGCTGATCGCACCGACAATGCTACTTGCTATAGACATTCTTATCAGGTGAGAGTTCCAAACGAGATGACATACCAAAACAGGCAATGCGGACTTCCTCTGGAACTGAAACGGACTGTTGACCTATTCGTCTCATTTGCCCTTTTGGTGGCGCTTTCACCCGCGCTATTGTCAATCGCGATGCTGATCCTCCTTCAGATGGGATACCCTATCCTCTTTCGACAGCAGCGCGCGGGCACATACGGAAAGCCATTTACCATATACAAGTTTCGTACGATGACAGACAAGCGGGACGCCCAAGGTCAACTGCTGCCCGATGGCGAGCGCCTGACGCAATTGGGCCGTGTACTACGCCTCTTCAGCCTTGATGAATTGCCTCAACTTTGGAACGTGCTGCGAGGAGATTTAAGCCTAGTCGGACCGCGTCCGCTGCTGACGCGGTATTTGCACCGATATAACGAGGAACAGGCCCGCCGCCATAACGTGCTTCCGGGCATCACGGGCTGGGCACAGATTAACGGCCGCAACGCTATCGCCTGGAACCAGAAATTCGCATTGGATGTGTGGTACGTGGATCACTGGAGTCTATGGCTAGACATTAAGATTCTTTGGCGAACGGCGATGACAATTATTCACAGGGAAGGAATAAGTCAAATGGGTCATGCGACCATGCCCGAATTCATGGGCAACTGTGATTTAGGCGAAACGTTGTGCAAAAACCCATCATCTGGGGATCTGGTCGTTCACGCGTCCGGGACTGCAACGGTAATTCAGCAAGATCCGGAAGCTTGCTAGCTTGTGCTGCAGACCTCGTGGGCACTAGCAGAAGTGGGAGGGCAGTGATCACTGTAGATCGGTTGAATCGGCGTGCAGTCTTTGTGCTGTCGGTGTTGGCCGGGGTTCTTGGCTACACGACCTTCCAGTGGGGCGGGGTGGTGCGAACGGGTCGGTATCAATACCTTCTAGTCTTGGGACTGCTGGCGATGTTGTTGAATCTCAGTCGTTCAAGGGAGGAGTGGTCGCGGCTGCCTAACCGTGTGGTGCGATGGACAGCAACGCTCCTGCCAGCGTACGTGCTGCTGCAGGTGGTGCCATTGCCAGTGGCAGTGCTGCGCGTGCTGTCGCCTGCTCGGTGGGAAGCTATGGACGCACTGCGGCCGGTCGGAATGAAGGTGAGCTACGCTTCGTTGAGTGTTTTTCCGGCAGGCACCTTTCAATACTTTTTGCTCGGCTGTGGTTATATGGTGATCTTTGTTCTGGTGTGTACATTGACGTGGAGTTTTTGGGATAGGTGCTGGCTGGTGATTTGGCCCATTCTCGGCATTGCCGGACTCGAAGCGGGTCTGGGAATCTGGCAGTACTTCGGGGGAGTCGGGGAGCAGGTTCGATGGGGCACTTACGCAAACCATGATCACTATGCGGGTTTCTTGGAAATGGCGCTGCCGCTTGCAGTGATGTACCCGATGGCCGTGTTGCGCCGTACACACTCCAAATGGCATTCGTCGGTTACCCCCGCGCTTGTGGCTTCGGCTCTATGGGCTCTGGCTGTGTTGATATTCGCTGGGATTATTCTCTCCTTCTCCCGAATGGGATTCATTGCGACACTTTTTTCCTTGTTTGTGATGGGCACATTGGTGCTCGGCACCGCGCAACTGAGGTGGTTGACAGGGTCCCGAAGTCGCTGGGCGGTCGCAGGCGGGATAGTCGCAGCGCTGGTCCTGGTTGGTTTCGTAGTCCTATCTCCTGAAACGCTGATCCGGCGATTTGCAGAATTAGTTTCGACCGATAGGCTGACCAGCGCTGGGCGCGCAGATCTTTGGGCGGAGACAATTCCTTTGATCAAAGCGTACCCGATCTTCGGCTGCGGGCTTGGCGGATACGAGACCGCGTTCTCACGGTTCAAGATATCCGGAGTACTTTTAACCGATAATTTCGCGCACAACGACTATCTCCAGTTGCTAGCGGAGTTGGGGCTTGTCGGGTTTATTATTGGAGCTGCGCTCGCGTTTTCTGTGGTGCGAACCGCTTTGCGTGGCGCCGTGAAGTCCTCGGACCCAGAAGACCGTTATTGGGCTGTGGCATGCACAGGCGCTCTGGCCGCGATTGGGATGCACAGCTTGGCAGATTTCAACTTATATCTCCCTGCGAATGCCATGCTGCTGGCGTGGGTCGCGGGAATGACGGCGGCCGTCGAATTACGAGAGACTAGCATGAATGTATGGGAGCAGCTTGGACCCGCGACTGTCACGATGGAGAAGCGCTCGAAATTGGTTCACAGCGTGCGATGTGTGGCTGATTGCTGTAAGACGGGCGGCGCCGCATAATAGCTTTTTATGCGATATCTAAAGGTCGTGTTCGAGATTGTTATTTAGGAAGCAGAGTACATTGAGCCTGGTATGCGTTACAAGGAGGGTACCATGCGTTATACGGGGATGCTGTTTGTATTCACGCTCATGCTCGTTATGGCCGCCGATTCGGCAAGGGGAATCACCGGTCCGGTGCCGGTAATGTTGGCCGGCATTGTTGTGGCGAAGGCAGGCGAATATTGTCCGCCTCCGCCCCCACCTCCACCGCGAAGCAAGAGTTGTCCGTGTGACTCGCAGGGCAACCCCATCGATAATTGCGGTAAGGGCAACGACAGCCAAAATCCGTAGGTTCGGTTGTTTCATATATTCCGCCGATTCACCTTCTTTGAAATCGTTTGCGGTGTGAGTGTGCCGTTTTGAGAACAATAACGTTCACCCTCGGGGCAATTCTGGCGACGTGCTGTTCTGTCGGCGTTCTGTCCGAGACCTTTTGGAAGAACAATGAACAGGTTAACGATGTCCTTTGCCGGTTCTTTCTCTGCGACAACGCGCCTTTGGTAAGGGATGCACGGAATCAACTGACCAAAGGAAAAGATGAGAATATCCAACAGGCCATCACCCTATTCCGGAAGGTTCTGCAGCGAGACTCGCAGGACCCCTATCGATGGCTTGACCTTGGAGACGCGTTTCTCGCAGCGGGGCAGAAAGAAGACGCTCGCTACTGCTTCAGGCAAGAGTTGGTCTTGGCCCCACACTCTGCTCCCCTTCTTCTGTCCGTGGCCGTTTCGCTTTTCCAGATCGGAGATAATCAAGAAGCCCTCCCAATCACAGCTCGGATCCTCGGACTCATTCCCGACTACGATCCAGTTATCTTCAGCCAGTACATACGCAGTGTGGATCGCACCGAGGATGTGTTGCGGTTTGGCCTTCCCGAAGGTAGTCGCGCAGCAAAATCCTGGATGCAATTCCTGATCCAATCTGGCCGCCTCGAGGATGCGCAACGCACCTGGGATTGGGTCGTCACACACGGATATGCTGATAATGCGTTGGCAGGAGAGTATGTCGAGTTCCTTATCCGGCAAGGCCATCCCGACTCTGCGGCGGCGGCCTGGGCTCAACAAATGGGCGCTCTCGCAGACGACTACGACAAATCCACCTACCTTTTCAACGGAGACTTTGAATCGGATCCCGCGCAATCGCCATTCGATTGGAACTTGGCGCGCACCGACGGCGTTGAGGTCACGCGTGACTGCACGATCCCCGGATCGGGGAAATGCTCGCTGCGCATTAGCTTCGCGGGTACTCAGAATCTCAGCGTTGCAGCTGCTTCGCAGTTAGCTTTCGTGCGGCCGGGTACTTATCGGTTCCACGCGTTTATCCGTACTGAATCCTTGACCACGGATCAGGGAATCCGATTTCGAATCTCCGATGCCGAAGTGCCGGCCCGTTTAGATGAAGTTTTCGGGCAGTTCACGGGAACCAGTCCTTGGTCAAGCTTTGATCATGACCTGGTGGTTGTACCGAACACCAGGATTGTCCGGATCCAGGTGATCCGCCAGCCGTCCATGAAATTTGATAACAAAGTCGATGGGACGGCCTGGATCGACCAGTTGAAGCTGGAACCGATTGCCCTCACACCCACGCCGAATAAAGTCGCTGCGTATATACGCGGGCATTCATGAACTTAGGAGAGGGCCGTCCTCGGAATTCGCGAAGGTCGGCAAGTACGGCGCGGAGATCGTTCCGCCAACCTGCATAGAGGCCGAGCACGCGTTTTGCGTCAGCAGAAGCCAATGTGCCTGCTGCTCGCCTAGCTTTTGAATGACGGTTCCCAGCTTGGACCTGACAGAGGGGAGACGACGGTAATCATCAGAAGTAGGAGGCAAAGATATTTGGAATTTGATCTCCGATGCGTCGCGTAGGATTAGTAGGATGGTCGGGATGGTCGCCTAGTCATTGTCAATGTGGAGCACCCCCCCAACCATCGATTCGGTAGTGTCCTTATCTAGGCGGCCGTCCCCGGTCTCCGCTTGCGAGTTAGGCAACCCGGTTCCCGTTGTCCCCAAAACCTACTCTGTGATGTCTTCGGAGAAGTCCCGATGGAACTGTTCAACCGCCTTTTCCAAGACTTGCTCTGGTTTCTCTACCACTGTTGCGATCAGGCTCTCATCCAAGAATATCTTGCCGACCTGCTCCGCCGGGAACAGGCGGTTTACTTCTTCCTGAAGGTGGTCGGCGAGTCCATCCTCGGCAAGGAAGTTTTATCCCGGCGCAAGCGACAGTATCAGGCTTGGCCGGGACCCCGCAATTTCGTCTTCAAGCGCCATTTCCCCGTCTACAAAATCTCCGAGCACAGCTGTAGGTGGTGCTCACAACCCTACCGGCTTTCCCCCCAACCTACCACCTTAGATGAGAGCTCACGGTCTGTTGGAATGCGATCGCGCCCCCTACACCCGATTGACTCGCCACAGGGGCAACTAAAGTTGCCCCTCTATCAGCTAAACCCCCGCCACGCACCTAGAGCAAAATGGAGGACGCCGCCATCGACGAAATCCTTGCGCTTAGAGCAGTTTTGTGCCTGATCACGGTGAAAATGGGTAGTTTCAATCCGTTCCCGAATCGTTGGGAAAGCTTCCACCATAGGAACTGTCAAGTTGTGAATGAACCGCCACATACAGGGCCAATACTACTTGTCCTTCCCGGTGCGTATCGTTTCGAAGGTGGTCAGGATGAAGCAAGCGAAAACATCGGTCGGAAAATGGAATGGGAGACATACAAATGAACGATGAGAGTTGGATCCTGAAGATTTTAGCCGTTACGTTGGTCGTATTCTCCACGGTATGCTCTGCCATCGGTCAGGATACCTCAAACGCGAACGTGCATGATGGCGGGCAAACTGCCACTACGAGGAAAACGCCGCAAGCGACATTGGATGGGAACGCGGCTGGCTTCCAAAAACGCAGCTGGCGTTACACAATACATCCGAGCGACACACTCGAACTGAGTTTCGTGCTGACACCGGAATTCAATCAGACGGTGATCGTGCAACCGGACGGCTATATTACCTTACGTAATGTTGGAGATCTGCTGGCCGCAGGACGCACGCTTCCGGAACTCACCGAGTGCATTAAGACGGCCTACGCCAAGATCCTTCATGATCCAGTGATCTCCGTGGATCCTAAGGATTTCGAGAAGCCGTACTTCGTTGTGGGGGGCCAGGTCGGCAAACCCGGGAAGTTTGACTGGCGCGGTGACGTTACCCTCACGCAGGCGATTGCCATGGCCGGCGGCTTCACAGACGCGGCCAAACACTCCCAGGTGCTTTTATTCCGGCGCATATCGGATCAGTGGACCGAAGCCAGGATTATCAATATGAAAAAAATGCTGAATTCGCGAAATCTGCAAGAAGATCCAGTGTTGCAGCCGGGAGACATGCTAGTCGTTCCCAAGAACGCACTTTCAAAGATCAAGCCCTTCCTGCCAACCACCTCAGCAGGAGCTTACTATAACCCGGCAGTCTACTAGAGATTTAATTCACATGGCTGGAATATGCAGTGACCAACCAAAGTGCCACAAGGCGGTTAAGGGGGGTGGTAAATGTATAGTTCCGCGCGGCCCTTGTGAAAGCGAACGCGAGGAACAGCCATGGAAGTTTTTCCACATGCCGAATGGGTTTCACGTGAATTGGGCGGCGTTCCGGCGCCGAACCTGATCGAGATCCTCCGGCAGGAGAGGGAGTTTCACCGCCGCATTCAAAATGGATTCGCCGGAAATCCGGATGAATTGGAGTTGTAGTGTTGGTACCGGCTGACCTAGCTCCGGCGCCGTTGTTCGCACTGATGGCACGGCCATACGGCTAAGACAGCCGACAATAACTGCCGCGAGGTTTAATTGCTGGCTTGACAGAAATTGTATTCCCTTGACAGAGCGCAACTTTCTCTTCACTCGGTCCGCGTGATTAATTTCGCAAAACCGGTGTGATCCAGTAATTGTAGAGTGAGAAAGAGAAGGGTTGGTTAACATGGACGAACACAACTTTCAATCAAGTGCATTCCGACCTGAACGATTGCCTACGCTAAGGGATATCGTGAGGCCGCTCTTCCGTTACCGCAAGCTCGTACTCTTGACCTTCTTGGGTGTTGTGTTGGCGACCATCCTCGGGATCATTTTCCATTCGAATGACTACGAGGCTAAAATGAAGATACTGGTCAAGCACAAGCGTGTGGATGCGGCGGTTTCGCCGGGGCGAGACGCCGCGCTTGCGAACACCGGAGATGTCACAGAAGAAGAGTTGAACTCCGAGGTAGAACTCCTAAAGAGTCGCGACCTCCTGGAGAGGGTGGTTCTCGCCTGCAATCTTCAACGATCTCAGCCCAACCCCCTTTTGAGCCGACTTTTCCCCACGGCTGCAGCTCACGGGAGAGATGACGCACAGCCCAATCCGAAAGACGTCTCACAAGCTGTGTTAGCGCTAGAAAATAAACTGCAGATTGAACCGCTGAAGAAGACCGATTTAATCCAGGTGACCTATGAATCGTCGGATCCGCAGCGGGCTGCGCGCGTCCTCGATGTGCTCGGCAATCTCTATTTGGAAAAGACTGTTGCAGTACATAGCTCCCCTGGTGCATTTAAGTTCTTCCAGACGGAATCTCATGAATACGATCAGGAGCTCCGCACTGCCGAAATTCGTCTGACGGAATTCGACCGCAACAAGGGCGTCGCAGATCCGGAACTCGAGAAACAGATCACGCTTCAAAAACTTGCCGATTTTGAGGCGAACCTTAACGCGACTCAGGTAGCAATCAAAGAAGCAGTGAAACGGGCCCAAGCGGTGGAGACCCAACTCGCATCCACGCCACAGCAGACTATGTTTCAGGTTCGTACCTCAGACAACCCGTATCTCATGCAGCAGCTCAAGACCACATTGCTGAACCTGGAATTGAAGCGTACCGAGCTCTTGGAAAGGTTCGAACCCGACTATCGGCCGGTGCAGGAAGTGCAACAACAGATTCAGCAAACCCTCGACGCAATCTCCCAAGCCGAAAAATCACCGGTCCGAGAGGAGACGACAGACAGGAACCCATCTTACGATTGGCTCCGATCGGAACTGACAAAGTCTGGCGCGGAGCTCGCAAGTTTGCATGCACGGGCCGCTGAAACACTAAGGGTAATACGTCAGTATCAGGCGCGGCTCGGCTTGATCGATGTGAACGGGGCAACGCAGCAAGATCTTCTCCGCGAGGTCAAGGAGGCCGAGGGAAACTATTTACTCTACGTACAGAAACGAGAAGAGGCACGGATCGGCGATGCACTGGACCGCCAGAGGATTGTGAACGTGGCAATCGCGGAGGCGGCTACTGTGCCGGCTCTCCCAGCTCATCCGCACTGGGCACTGACTCTGCTTATAGGAACGTTGCTTGCCGGTCTGGTCAGCACAGGACTGGGATTTGCCGTGGACCATTGTGACCAGTCAGTGCGAACCCCAGATGAGCTTGAGGAAACTCTTCGAATCCCGGTGCTAACAACCCTACCAAAGCAGGAGACTTAAGCGATATGTTTCTTGATTTTTACCAATTGCGAGAGCAGCCCTTCGGGGTCACACCGGACCCTCGCTTTCTTTATTTTGGCCAAAGCCACCGCGAGGCGTTGGCGTCACTTTTCTATGCCATCGAGGCCGATCGCAGTTTTGTGGCCTTGATTGGACATCCAGGCCTCGGTAAGACGACGCTTATCTTTCAGCTCCTCGAAAAACTCCAGCGGACCTCCCGCACCGTGTTCTTGTTTCAAACACAGTGCAACTCGCGGGAGCTATTTCACTACCTGCTGAACAATCTGGGAATAGATGCCTCAGGCATCGACATGGTTTCCATGTCCGACAAATTGCATCAGATTCTCTCCCGAGAAAGACTGGCGGGTCGTCGCTTCGTCCTGGCCATCGATGAAGCTCAAAATCTTGACACTAGCGTACTCGAGACGATTCGACTGCTGTCAAACTTTGAAACCTCTCGCTACAAGCTGCTTCAGATCCTGTTGATCGGGACGCCGCAACTCGCCCGCAAACTGGCCAGCCCTGCGCTAGTGCAACTTCAACAGCGAGTCTCAATGTTTGCACGATTGGAGCCGTTCGGTTCTGACGACACGGCTCGCTATATTGCACACCGTTTACGAGTCGCTGGCTATGGCGAAGGCGCGCTGTTCACTCCGGGGGCGCTGCAGGTCATCAAGGACCGATCGCAAGGAATCCCGCGCAACATCAATAGGTTGTGCTTCAGCGCGCTTTCTCTGGGTTGCGCGATGGGTCGAAAACGAATCGATGTTGAGATCATGCGAGAAGTTGTGGCAGATCTAGATTTGGAATGCTTGTACAAACCAGTGCTCACTCGCCGCACTGCCGGTGTGCCTCGGACCGTAGGTCCCATCCTGTCCCGTCGCACAAAATCTAAGAGCGGGCTCCGACGGTGGGTATTGGGCGCGACGAGTGCGGCCGCGTCGATGGTCGCTGGTGTACTCCTGTCTTTTCCCCCTGGCACGGTCAGTCGACTCTGGCAGACAAACACTCAGGCATCTGCCACAGTAAACAATTCGTCCGCATCCACTGAAGGTTCCTCGGAGGAAACATCCGTTTCCGGGCCGGAAACGTCAGACAAGCAAACCCAGATGGAATCTTGGATTAGGTTCTCTCTCGACGCAAACGCTGGCGAAACTGCGGATCTTACTCCATTACGATCCTCTTCGCCGAGCGATGACTCTGAAACCACAAAGGTTGTGGCGCAGTCAGGAGAGACCCTGCAACACATTGCTCTCCGCACCCTGGGACAAGATAGCATCGAACTTATCGAACAGATTCGCCAGCTCAACCCAGGCTTGACCGATCCCGACCACATCGAGGCCGGCCAAGAGATTCGACTACCGCAGCTCTCCAAGCCAGTCGATCTTCCAACTGTCGGTGGGGCACGCGATATGGTGGGAAAGAACTGAGGAATGATAGGACACGAATGAGCAAGAGCTTTGAACTTCTACAACGGGTTGGGAAAGACGACCTGTTTACACCGGAAGACATGCCAGCGCCCCCCCAGCAGGGCACGCTTTCTCCCCCTCCTACACAGCCAGCAAACGAAGAGATTACGAAACTTGTCCAGCGCTTGTTCTTGCATGGCGGCCAAGCTGCCGGGCCGAGAGTGGTCTCTTTCTCCGGAATTGTCCGCGATGACCGAAGCAGTTGGATTTGCGCGCGCGCGGCAGAATCTCTAGCCTCTCCAGCAACCGCCTCGGTGTGTGTAGTGGATGCAAACTTTTGGTCACCGCGATTGCATACTTATTTCGGTGTCGGCAATCGGACCGGGCTGGTGGAAGCGTTAACCACTGAAGGTTCGATCCGCAGCTTTGCAACACCACTGTCCAGCGGGAGTCTTTGGCTCGTGCCGTCAGGGTCGGGGGAACTTGAGCTCTACACGCACATGGAACGTTGCCGAGCGCGCTTGGCTGAACTGCGCGAGGAATTCAATTACATTCTGATTAGTGCACCTCCTCTTACCCGTGAAATTGAGGCAACCTTGATGGGACAACTGGCCGATGGAATCGTCCTGATCGTTGAAGCTAATCAAACTAGGCGCGAATCCGTCCGGCAAGCAAAAGAACACCTAGAAACTGCGCAGGTACAACTCCTCGGTGCAGTGCTGGACCAACGTACGTTCCCCATTCCCGAGTTCTTGTATCGAAAGCTCTAACGATTTCTAATAGAGCGGAAGCGTTTGCTGTGTGGGTTCGGCCTGTTGCAGCGATCTGATTGAGTCGCCGATTTAGCGTTGGCCTGGGAACTACGCGCCTGAGGCAGATCGGTGGGCAGAGGTTCAGTCTCCCTCCAGCAATGGATGAGGCTCGACGCGCTACGTTGACAGTTGGTCGTTCTTGCTGGACCTCAAGACCTTAGCTAGAACATTGACATTGTGCTCCGAGCAAGACGCATTCTGGATGCCACCGTTTTGGTTCCGGACATCCCCGCAGAGTGCAATCACTTCATGTCGATCCTTCATCTTGGGGGATGTTTCGGTTGAAACGCTTCCAAGCCCCATCTGAAAAACGAATTCCGAAGGCGTGAGATCTGAGAGCACATACCGATGAATTCAATTTTGGAGGGTAGTCTGAGGCGAGCCTTACCCGCGCGCCTTTTCACCAGATGGCGGCTCCGGCGGCGAGCGCATGACGCTTGGCGGCGCGGTGAGCCGGAACTACACCTGTTACCTTTCGTGGTCAACCAGGAGCGCGCAGCGATCGATGTCGGCGCACATGTCGGTATCTATACGTACTTTCTGAAGCGCTATGTGCCACGATGCTTTGCGTTCGAACCCAACCCGCTCCTATTTCGTGACCTTACAGAATTACAATTCGACGGGGTCGAAGTTTATCATTGCGCTGTCTCAGACCGTTTCGGCTCCGTTAGGTTGCTGGTTCCCATTGATGAACACGGAGACGAGCAAGACGGTTTGGGAACCCTGAACGACACGAACTGCTTCGGCGAACGTCGTATGAGCGTCTACGATGTTACAGCGCGAACTTTGGACGATTTCGGCCTGCCATCGATCGGTTTCATCAAGATTGATGTGGAAGGTCATGAACTGGAAGTTCTAAACGGTGCGACCCACATTATCGAGCGTGATTGGCCGAACTTCCTCATCGAAGCAGAGGAAAGACATCGGCACGGGACCGTTACTTCATGCGCGAGATTCCTACACGGCTTCGGATACCGCGGGTATTTCCTGTACGAGGGTCGATTGACATCCATAAGCAATTTCAATCCGATAATTCACCAAAATGAAAATGCTGTTGGATTTGGCGAGAAGATCCCGGGTAAGGTTTACATTAATAATTTCTTTTTTTTTCATGATGATCGTTGCGAGGCAATATTGCATGCCGTAGCCAATGGTGTTGAAAGGGATCGACGTCGCATGACCACGGGTCTCAGCGTGGAAGTCCAAAGCCAGGAGCTTGTGAGTTGATGACACCTTCCGTTGAGACTGAAACCTCCTCTGTGATCACGGCGGATCAGACTGTCGAGGCGAAGCCAATGGCACGGGCTGGGCGCACTCTATCGCGACTCGGCCTGGTCTTATCTGCCGAAAAGGCGTCGCACCAGGTCGTTGTTTCCCTTGCCGACCAGGCCGTTGCCAGCGGCACTAACTTTGCGTCCGGCCTCATCATCGCGCGCGCCTGTTCCAAGGAAGAATTCGGCTTGTACATGCTCGGCTTCAGCCTAATTTCCTTGATGACCGACTTCCAGACGTTATTGGTCTCGACCCCTTATATGATTTATGCTCCACGTCTTAAGGAAAGAGCCCATGCTCTTTACACTGGCAGCACCCTGATTCATCAACTGGCATTGTGTCTCCTCACGATGCTCGCTCTGGTATGTGGCCTGTTAGCGGTTACGATGGGAGTTGGCCCCCGCGGCCTGGGACCCGTTTTGTGGGCATTGGTTGCCGTGATCGGTCTAATCATGCTTCGTGAATTTGTTCGTCGCGTATGTTTCGCCCGCCTAAAGCTCATGACTGCGTTTGTTTTCGATACCTGTATTGCGGTTGGTCAAATCGGCGGCCTGTTGCTTCTTGCCCGCTTCGGTCGGTTATCGGCAAGTCGCGCGTATTGGGTGATTGGAATCGCCTGTGGGATTGTGGGGCTGTGGTGGCTTTGGTCGGACAGAGGGTCTTATCATCCCCGTATGAGCGAATCACTGGCTGACCTCAAGAAGAATTGGGTCTTTGGAAAATGGGTTTTTGCCAGCGGTTTGCTCTGGGCCGTTAGCATGAATCTGTATCCGTGGTTTTTGGCGGCTTTCCATGGCATTGCGTCCACTGGTGTTTGGGCGGCCTGCCTGGGAGTTGTGTCGGTTGCCAATCCTGCACTAGTCGGAATCCAGAACCTTCTGGGCCCGAAAATCTGTCACGTGTATGCGGCAGAGGGCCCGAGGGCCTTGCGTCGATTGGTGCTCAAGATAACTGCTGTGATCGCTCTCCCCACGTCATTGCTCTGCGTCGTGATGTTCTTCTGGGGAGGCCGTCTCATAGCCCTGGTGTATGGGCGCCAGTATGCTGGTAACAACTTAGTTGTGGCGGTCCTGGCGTTTAACCTCCTGGTCACAACTGTGTCGTTTTCGTTTTCGCGTGCCCTGTTTGCCATCGAGCGTGCAGATGTGGATTTCCTCGTCAATCTCGCGGCTCTATTCATCATGGTCACCCTGGGGTTTTGGCTGGTACGCGCCTTCGGCCCGCTCGGCGCGGCGCTTGGGTTAATGGGGGCAAGCCTCGTGACATCGGCAGTAAGGGCCGCAGCCTTCCTGAGGCTTCCAGCCCGCAATTCCGGGATGCAGCAAGCAGATTAAATGAGTTACACCAATCATCTGCATACGGGGACAGGGTTTCAGGTTGAACGCCCTCCCTGGCTCGTGTTCTTATTCCTTGCTGCTGCGTTTTTCTTGTGTCACCACGACCTGTTCTGTTCTAAGCGTGCAACTGAGGGATTCAACCCATCCGCAGATGAGGTGGTCGCAGAGGTTGTTGCTGGGTCACTCTACCACCGCATCGGATTTTTGGCTCTGGGTGTTTTCGCAACAGTCGGCTTGATCCGCCATCGCGGAGCTCAGCTTCGAATCAATGGCTTATTGGGATGGATTATGCTGTTCTTCGCAGGTTGGGCTCTGCTAAGCCTAGTGTGGGCTGAGGACACTAACCAGACCTTTAGGAGACTAGTGACCTTCGCGATACTTTGCCTTGCTGTTGTCTACATTGCCCGTCGATTCTCTTTGCGTGAAATTGTCTTGTGGACACTCTTCACCACCGGTTTCTATCTCCTCATCGGTGTGTCAGCCGAGATTACCCTCGGCACGTTTCAACCCTTCGCATCTGGGTATCGCTTCGCTGGGACCCTGCTCCCAAATACTCAGGGAATCAATTGCGCGCTGCTTCTGCTTGCGGGGGTGGCAGCCGGGGATGTGGAGAAGCATAGCCGAACACTCTTTCGTGCCTGTGCGCTGCTCGGGTTTGTTTTCTTGGTCCTTACTGCATCCAGGACAGCATCTGCCGCTGGGCTCCTCGCTGTTGCCGTGTACATGAGTGCGGTCTGTTCTAGGACAACGAAGATTGCGATGGCATACGCTCTCAGTATCGCTTTCTGTGCTCTTCTGTTGGTTCTTGGGAATGCATTCACTCCACACCTCAAGAGCGCCCTTATGCTCGGAAAGGATGATTCTACCGCTGACTCGTTCAGCGGTCGCATCGGGATTTGGGGGGATGTCCGTTACTACATCTACCAACGTCCGCTTCTTGGCTACGGCTACGGCGGCTTCTGGACCCCCACTCACTTGAGCACAATTTCGAGTGAGGAGAAACAGGGGGTCCCGAACAGCCACTCAGCATACCTCGACTATTTTCTCACTTTAGGTGCAGTGGGGATGGTTGCATATGCACTCTTACTCATGGTGGGAATCGGGCGTGCCTTTCGATTTTACAAGCTGTCACAGAACTCCGCCTTCGCTTTTTGCGGGGCCCTCTTGGTGTTTTGCGCATTGCATGGATTGCTTGAATCCGCCGTTGTCTATCCATCACATCTTATGCTCCTCGGTGCGGTCGTACTAACTCGGTTAGCCTTTGTATGTCCCCCATCGGCGACCGGAATCGTGAATCGATGAAGCAGGTTGATATCGGTTGGTCTAAGCGAGCAGGCATTCTCATGCAAGACTTTCTACTACGATGCCCAACACCTAATTCCGAACCTGCCATAAGCAAGGAAGTTGATGCTTAAATCCCAATCGTCTCTCTGATGGCGTTTGCCTGGCTAAGAGGGATTTATGAAGAAAGTGCGTCCATCACCTTTCACAACAGTGGCATAGTACTGCGCTAGTAATTCGTCCGATGCAACCGATGCTTTCTTGGATTTTAATGCGAAGGTTCGGCTTCGTTCTGATAACCTCCCATTCAAAAGTCTGGCCCGCGCTCCATTTAACAAGTGTCGTCAATGTGAGACATAATTGAAACGCATGAAGGTGGCATTCGTTTCATTCAACTTCGGAGAATACTGCGTTCGGTTAGCCAGTGGTATCGCTCAAGACCAAGACACGAGCATTCTACTTTTTCTTCCCAACCGCGAAGCGGAACCCTATTTGCATCTATTGAGCAACTCAGTAGCCCTCCGGTTGTTCGATCTGCCCAGAGGGCGACAAGCTCTTCAGCAAGTCCAAATGGTGATGCGCCTGGTAAGGCAAATCAGGGACTTCAATCCAGACGTCATCCACCTCCAATTAGGGCATTTCTGGTTTAACTGGGCACTGCCCTTGTTGGGCAACCGCCCTCTAGTTCTGACAGTACATGACGCCTCCACCCACCCCGGTGATGGGGAGACGCGCAAGACACCGCAGTGGATCTATGATCTAGCGTGTTTTCGAGCCCGAGAGCGTATTGTGCACGCCCCGCAAGTCCGGGACTTGCTGCTTCAAAGGCTAAGTATTCCGAGCAGCACCGTCCACGTCATTCCGCACATACTTATCGGAGACGATACGGCTACGGTAGTTGAGAACGTGCAGGACGACGAGCCTCTAGTTTTGTTTTTCGGAAGAATCTGGGAGTACAAGGGTCTCGAGTACCTAATTCGCGCGGAACCCATGATTACATCAAGAGTACCCCAGGCGAAAATCGTAATTGCCGGCCGGGGCAAAAAGTTTGATTACTATCGCCGCATGATGGTGCATCCCGAGCGATTTATCGTTCACAATGAGTACGTTTCCGACGAAAAACGTGCCGCGTTATTCCGTCACACGAGTCTTGTGGTGCTGCCATATATCGAATGCTCACAGAGCGGCATCATTCCTCTCGCCTACCGTTTTGGCAAACCGGTGGTTGCTACAACGGTCGGGGGCTTACCTGATATGGTCGATGACGATCGCACCGGTTACCTGGTTCCCCCGCGCAACGCGAGTGCTCTGGCAGAAGCGATTATTCGCCTTCTGCAAGACAGAGAGCTGCGAAGGCAATTCGGTGAGAATGGCAGGAGAAAGGTCAATGTCAAATGTGCGCCCGAACTTCTAGGGCATGAGACGCGCAATGTTTATCGCCGAGCGATCAGGTTGAAAGCTGGCGAAAGGAGGCTGGCATGAAGCCCTCAATGAGACCCAAAGTGGGAGTTTTGGTTCCCGCAGATCTGCGCAAGGGCTTGCCTCCTCTCGGCGGCAACCTAGGGTTTCTATACAATTTACTCCCTCGGATTGAGCTTCCAGTTGTAGTGTTTGGGTTTGAGATCGAGGGTCATGGGCCAGAGCTTCCATCGATCGGCGATCATGTGCAGTTTTCACCCGTAGGGAAGAGTCGATACCCATCTTCCATTCCTGTCCGCTTGAAATCGCTGTTCTGGTATTGGCGGCATCGCAAGAGGATTCTGCGCAGTGTGGACGTAGTGTATGTCCAGCAACTCGAAGGCACCCTACCTTTTCTGTTCGGGAAGCGACGCGTCCCCGTGATTTACCACCAGCACGATGTGAAGAATCCCGCGACTATTTCGAAATTCCGCTGGGGTCGACTTTTTCTATTTCGATGGTTTTTTGACCTAACGCTTCATCTCGTTCACCGCAGGGCTGACTGGATTGTGGCAGTGGATGAGTTTGGGGTTGAGCAGGCTCAGAGAGCCGGGGCTGGGGACCGTGTGACACTGCTTCGGAATTGCGTTGATGACAACAAGTTTCGGCCCTCCTGCGAACTTCGCTCCCGCGGAAGAGCCGAGATCGGTCTCTCGGATTCTGACAGAGTAATCTTGGTTAGTGCAAGGCTACAGCCCGCCAAACGAGTGGACCTTGCCATACGTAGTTTTGCTGAAGTCTTAGCTGAGGATCTGTCATTTCGGCTCCTAGTGGTCGGGGAAGGGCCGGATGGTTCGGCTTTGAGAGGACTTTGTTGTGAGCTAGGGGTTGCAGACCGTGTCTCTTTCCTTGGGCAAGTGCCCCACAATGAGATGCCTAAAATCTATAACCTGGCGGATGTCCTACTGCTGACGTCAGAGAAGGAAGGCAGCCCAATGGTCATCCTGGAAGCGTTAGCCTGTGGAATTCCGATCGTTGTTACGCCTTCTGGCGGAGTTTCACAGCTCATTAGGGATGGGGACAACGGTCTCGTCGTGGGCAGTACATCTCCCTCAGAGATCGCGGCGACTGTCGTGCGATGCATGAATCGCACTTGGGACGACTCCGGCTTGTCGTCGTCTGTTCGGAACTGGAGTTCCACTGTTGTAGGAGAGCGCCTGGTAAATCTGTTCGCGACAGTTTGGAAGGACAGTCGACGTCGAGATCTCAATGAGACCTCTGCTCGGCGCGCAGGCGGTGAACTCAAAGAGACGAACGCCGGCTTCACGGATCGCGCTACAGAAGCATGACAAGCTCGAAGGAAACCTGCAGAAATCGATGCTCGTATTCTTTAGGCTCTAGCTAGAAAACATCCAGCCGGACGGCTTGACGATTTCCATATGGTCGATATTTCGATTTTGGTGCTCGCCAAAAACCAAGCTGCCAATATCAGGCAGTGCCTGGACGCTGTGTTTGGACAGAAAGGGGCGGGAGCGTTTGAAGTCATCGTAATCGACTCAGGGTCAACGGACGGCACACTGGAGCTGGCGCGGGGATATCCGGTCCGGCTGGAGGAGATTCCACCGGCGACGTTCCATCACGCGCGGACGAGAAATTACGCGGCGGGGCTGGCGAAGGGAGAGGTTCTGGTGTACCTGGCGGCGGACGCATTTCCGGTGACGGAGAACTGGCTGAGCGCGCACCTAGGAAATTTTGAAGATGGGCGGGTAGGAGCGGTCTACGGTCGGCATTTGCCGAAGCCCGGGTCGAACTTCGAGCGGCAAGATGCGTTGGAGGCGGTGTACGGCGAAGAGAGATTGGTAAAAGAGGCGGCGACGCGAGAGCGGCTCGGATATCGTTACTATCACATGTCCACAGTGAACGCGGCGATCCGGCGGCACGTGTGGTCTGTGACGAAATTTCCGGAAGCCTTGAAGGTTTTCGAGGATCTGGGGATTGCAAAGAGGATTCTGGACGGGGGATGGAAGATTGTATACGAGCCGCGGGCAAGCGTTTACCACTCTCACGAGTACACGACGCCGAGGCTATTCAAAAGGTACTTCGACATTGGATACACATTGCGGCAACTGGGAATCTGGAATCCGATGACGCGGGCATCGATGCTGCGGGATGCGTGGAAACTGCTACGCAGTAAGGTAGCGCGGTTCGACGAGAACGAAAACCGTCTGAAGGCGGGCACATCGCTGAGCCAGGAGCTTGCGAAGTCGGCGGGGATGTTTTTGGGGTTGAATGAGAGGTTTCTGCCTCTGGCGGTGAAGCGACGGATGAGTGCGTTTCAGGTGTACGAGTAGGGCGAGAACTTTCAAGCAAAAATCCTGAGATTGGGAAAACACTGGAGGGAAAGGGAATGCGATTGCTCGTGGCAGGAGGAGCAGGTTATGTCGGATCGGCTTTGATTCCCCGCCTACTGGACCGCGGATACATCGTGGACGTGGCAGACCTATTTTGGTTCGGGAACAATTTGCCGGCGGAGACAGGTCGGCTGAATCGGGACTTGTTCGAGCTGACAGTGGAGGATCTGCAAAACTACGATCAGGTGATCTTTCTCGCAGGACTTTCGAACGATCCGATGGCGGAATATTCGCCGAACAAGAATTTTGTGTACAACGCGGCGGCGCCTGTGTATCTAGCGTTCACCGCCAAAAAAGCTGGCGTAAAGCGGTACATCTATGCTAGTTCGTGCTCGGTGTATGGCTATACGGTGAACGAACTGTATGACGAGACGCGGCCGGTAGCCTCGGCATATCCGTATGGGATCTCGAAACTGCAAGGTGAACAAGGGGTAATGAATTTGGTAGACGACCGCTTCTCGGTCGTGGCGTTACGAAAAGGCACAATTTCGGGGTACAGCTCGCGGATGCGGTTGGATCTGATCGTGAACACGATGTTTTGCACAGCAATGCAAGACGGCGTCATCACGATCGACAATCCGTCGATCTGGCGTCCAATTCTGGCGATGGAGGATGCGATCAGCGCCTATATTCGCGTGATCGAAGCGCACGAGAGCATTTCTGGAATTTTCAACATTGCCTCGGGGAATTATACGGTCGGAGAAGTAGGCGACTTGGTAAGATCGGAGATTGAACAGCAGCTCGGGACAAAGATCAACCTGGTGATTCGGCATCTGCAGGACTGTCGGAACTACAAAGTAAGCTTCGAAAAGGCGAAAAACGTGCTGAGCTTCCATCCCCAACACGATATACGATCAATTGTCCGACAACTCGTGAAAGAGATGGATAAGTTTTCCGACTGGAACAATCCAGTGTACTATAACATTCGGATATTCCAGGAGCTGGAGAGCGGGATCACATTTTCCAGTTTAGTACCTTTTCCTCAGCTCGCTCCAGGAACGGCTCGTAGGACGCTGACAGCTCCATCCCAGCTGCCGTAGAATGCACCAGGCCTGCGAGGGGTGGTAACTCAGTCCCCTTAAAATGATCTCGATATTTGCGGCCGGGTTCTTTCACGAAGCCGAAGAAGCGATGGGCGCGATGCATGTGCTTGCCGTCCGCGCGGCCCGACGTTCTGATCGTGGATACAAGGCGATTTTGCCGAGATCTACGGTTCGCCCAAATGCATTGTGAAGCTGGGTTGCTGGGGACCGGTGGTGAACTGCAACTTGCCCAAGCGGGAAATGTAGGCTTTATGTTTCTTGGTTTTTACCAAATGCGAAAGCAGCCCTTCGGCGTCAAAACGGATCCTCGCTTTCTCTATCTTGGGCAGAGCCACCGTGAGGCGTTGGCGTCGCTTTTCTATGCCCTCGAGGCCGATCGCAGTCTTGTGGCCTTGATTGCACAGCCGGGTCTCGGTAAGACGACGCTGGTTTTTCAGCTCCTCGAAAAACTTCAGCGGACCTCCCGTAGCGTAGGCATGGACATGGTTTCCATGTACAACCAATTGCATCAGATTCTCTCGCCAGCCGCAGCCGAAAATCGTGTCGAAGGGCTGGGCTCTTTTCGCAAATCATCGAGGACTTGATGATTTACACCGCTCGAACCCGGCGCTGAGTCGGCCTTCGATGCTTCGTTCCCGCTTACGTTGCCCGGTAAAGAACTCCGGTTGAGCCAGAATGTGACAAAAAGTCTAATCATTATCGGCGCTGGTCAATTTGGCCGTGAGGTATTCGGCTGGGCGACGCAGGCGATTGCACACGGTGCGCCCTGGCGGATGAAGGGATTTCTCGATAGCAGGGTAAATGTGCTTGATCGGTTTCACTATGAATCAAAGATCTTAGGCAACGTAGACGATTACATAATCGAGGAAGGTGATGTCTTTATTGGAGCGATCGGAGATCCACATGAAAAAGTCAAATTCTATAGCCCCATATTGGACAGAGGCGGGACTTTCACCAATCTGATTCATCCACTGGCGGACGTCGGTCATAATGTACAGATGGGTACCGGAATCATTATGGCACCGTTCACTTGCTTAAGTTCGGACATTAAGATTGGTAATTTTGTGTGTATCCTGCCCCATAGCGGCATAGGGCACGATACTCTCATAGGAGATTGGTGTCAGATTAGCCCGAATTGTAGCATCAATGGGGTCGTTACTCTTGGTGAGGGAGTATTCTTGGGGAGTCATACATGTATCGTTCCCCAAACGAAGATTGGCACATGGGCATTTGTGGGCGCTGGGAGTGTGGTGGTTAGAGACATCCCTTCAAGGGCAAGAGTGTTTGGCAATCCAGCACGGTCTGTAGTGGTTGTCCCTACCAAACTGGCAGGATAGAACTGGATGGAGCAATTCACAATAATAAAGACAAAGATCTATTCAGAGCGGCACCTAATTGCCGATGCGAGCCAGCTCAGATTTCCGATGGCTTCGTCTTACCTTTGTCGAGCAAACTCACATAAAACTCGCGGAATGGCTCCGTCCCACAGCTGGCTCGGGTAGCCGCTCCCTTGAAGATCTCTTTCATTTCGTGGTTGTGATTCTGATTCAAACCACGCAGCTGCCGATTTCCCACACATGCTGCGGGTGTGTTTGCTATCAGCCGCCAGATCGTCCTTTAGCAAGGCCATCGAAGAACGGCAGGCCACTCAACATTTCGAGCCCACAGCGGTTCAGGAACCTGATTTGACAAGAATCTTGGAGGCTGCGCTCGCTGCGCCGAGCAGTTACAATCTCCAGCCCTGGCGATCTGTCGTCGTGCGGGATCCGAAACAACGTAAGCCTGAGCGACAGCTGTTGTGGTTTCTTGGAGCGCTGCAGTCGTCCGCCGACGTAGCAGTATTGCGCACTGTCGTGCGTCTCAATGCCCAAGCCATTTAATGCCGCCCCGTACGACAGGTCCGACTGCGACTCGTTCGAACGTATTTCCGCCATTATTTTGACCACATTTATTTCGGCGCATGGCGTTGTTACATCGACGGCGGCAATACCGTTGTCGCCGAATTCACTGGCCGCGGTACCAACGACGGTCCGTTCGGACCGTTGCCCGAGACTGGCAAGCAGATGAATGGTCTGCGAGATAGTGCGGTTCAAAGATCCAGTACTAAAATGTCCGCCAAGTGGCGTTCGGAAAAAGGAACCAGGAGCGAGATGTCCAAATTACTGCGATTTCGTTGTGTCGTGATGGGGGATCAATCCAGACTGATCCAGTGTGGAGATATCCTCCTTGAGAAAGGTCACCAGATTCTTGCGGTTATTTCGGCTGAACTCAAGGGAGGATGATGCGTATTTCTGTGGAAGAAGTTTGGCAGTTTGCGAACTGGTCTGGCGACCGGAACCGACTCCACGTAGATGAAGGATTCGCACGACGGACTTTTTTCCGTCGACCCATTGCGCACGGGATGCTCTCGGTGCTGCGGACACTGGGGTCGGTCCGGCTCGCCGGAGCGCCGCGACTGCAGAATCTGGACATCGAGTTCCGAGGGGCGGTCGCGCCTGCCGACGACTATGCAGTCGAGACGAGTCAGCAGGGAGAGACGCTTTCGGTTGAACTGCACGACGGCGGGCGCTCGGTGCTGATCATCCGTATGTCGTCCCATCTTGAAACCGCGGAATCGACTGTCCCCGATATGTCCTGGACGACGGCCGTGAGGCGCGACGCGTTCAGAGAGTATCCCGCCGACGCATTCGAGCACCCACAACACGTGGCCGGACGTTATCAGACAGGCGAGGTTCCGGACGGTTACGGGCTGCCCTTGCTGGCGCCCGTGCAGATCCGTGTCCTCGCCCTCTGCAGCTATGTTGTCGGGATGGAAGTCCCTGGGCTTAGGTCGATGTTTACCCACGCCACGCTGCGGTTCGGTGAAGACCTATCAGACTCGAGCGAGTTGTTCTACCGGGTCAGGACCACGCGCTTCGATCGCCAGTTCCGGATCCTGGACACAGCGATTGACGTGGTCACTTCGGTGGGCCAGTTGATTGCCTCTGGCGAGCTTCGGAGCTACGTGCGCTTCAGCCCCGTAGCGGTGGAACCCCGCAAGCTTGCCTCCTACCTCGCCCCAGATGCGGCTACGTTCAAAGGCAAGGTCGCCCTGGTGTGCGGGGGAACCCGTGGTCTGGGAGCCAATCTCGCGGCTGCACTGGCCATGGCGGGCTGTCACACCTATGCAAGCTTCCGCGACGATGGCGATGCGGCGACTGAGTTGGCAGAGACGATTGCGCCGCTTGGCGCACGCGTCGAGACGGTCCGAGGCGACGCAGGCGATGCCGCGTGGTGCGCCTCGACGCTCGAGACAATTCGCGCTCGGCATGGCCGTCTCGACCTCGTGGTGCTAAATGCATGCGCGCCGCCCGCCCCGCTTCGGCCCGGGCCCGACGCGGCATCGCAGTTTAACGACTACGTAACTCGTAATCTGCCGCTCGCACTGACGCCGCTGGCGATGTTTCTACCGGCGCTCGCGGAAACATGCGGCGCATTAGTCTGTATCTCGTCGTTGTTCGTCGAGGAGCGACCGGACGGATTCGCCCACTATGTAACACTCAAGGACGCTGTGGAGTCGGCAGTTCGCGAGCTGGTGCCACAGGCGAACGGAGTCTTCGCATTGATCGCCCGTCCCCCGAAGCTACAGACGAGCTGGAACGACAGGCCCGCGGCAGTTCTCGGTACGATGCCAGCCGATCGGGCCGCGTTGCACATTGTCAATAGACTTGCTGAACGGTGGAGGTCGGGCGGTCTCGAGGTGCTCTCCGCGTTCCCCGCCTTAGAGACGCTGGAGAGCCATGCACCCGACGCCGGCGCTCCAGCCTACAATCTGACCATCTCCGCAAGCTTCACCGCGGAGCCACTGGCGCCGGGCCTGGGCTTCTGGTTCCGCGAACTGGGGGTACGCGTGCATGTGGCTTTTGCGCCGTATGGCCAAGTGCTCCAAAGCCTGCTCGACCCAGCCAGCATGCTTGCTGACAACTGGCACGGGCTCAACGTTGTACTGCTGAGGGCGAAGGATTGGCTGCGCGAATTGCCTGGCGCCGAGTCCAGCAACATCGATGTCGTGCGGACCTATCTCTCCGAAGCGTCCCGCGACATCGAGCGCGCCATGAAGAACCACCGAGCCCAGGCAAGCGTTGATACCCTGCTCGTGCTCTGCCCGTCCGACGGCGGTGGGCCGCGGGAGATCGAGGAACTCCTTGAGACGAGCCAACAGCGACTTGCGGGCGTGCTCGCAGGGCTGCCTGGATTGTCCGTGGTGAGCGCGCGAAGCTTGCATGGCATTTACGGCGTGGACGAATCGAAAATCCACGACGCGCTGCGGGAGCACATCGCGCACATTCCGTACACCGGCCCGTACTTCCACGTCCTCGCCACAATCCTGGCGCGCCACCTGTACCGCAAGCTGGCGCCGGTCCGCAAGGTCGTCGTCGCCGACTGCGACAACACTCTCTGGGGTGGCGTCGTCGGAGAGGTTGGCGTCGAAGGACTCGAGTTCGATCCGGGCCATCAACTGCTGCACGAGAAACTCGTGCGTCTTAGCAGCAGCGGGGTCCAGATTGCCCTCTGCAGTAAGAACGTCGAGTCGGACGTCTGGCGGGTGTTCGACCTACGCAACGAATTACGATTGCCCCGGAGCGCTGTTACTGCCGCCGCGATCAATTGGCAGCCGAAGTCGGAAAGCTTGCGGGCGCTCGCATCGCGACTCAACGTGGGACTCGAGAGCTTCATCTTCATCGATGACAATCCAGCGGAGTGCGCCGAGGTCCGTGCCAACGCACCCGAAATCCTCACGCTGCAGTGGCCGCAGGATGACGAGCACGCCCGTCGTTTGCTCGAACACGCATGGGAACTCGACGAGACTCTGGGGACAGCGGAAGATCGCAGGCGGACGCAGATGTATCGCGAAGAGTTCCAACGGCAGGAGTTCCGGGCCAGTGCCCTCTCGTTTCGTGATTTCGTCAATAGTCTCAACCTCGTGGTTGATGTGCGCCCGCTCGACATTGATGACTTGAAGCGTGCCTCGCAGCTGACGCTGCGGACTAACCAGTTCAACTTCACGACCAGGCGTCGTGAGGAGAGCGAGATGTGGGCGCTGCTCTCAGCAGGCACTCACCAAATCCGGACGGTACGCGTGAGCGACCGCTACGGCGACTATGGGCTCGTGGGGCTGTTGATCGCCGAAGAGCAGGGTGAGTTACTGGTCGTCGACACATTCCTGATGAGCTGCCGCGCGCTCGGCCGTGGCGCCGAGCACCGGATGGCGGCGGAACTCGCGAAGATTGCTGAGACGCTTGGGGCAAGTAGAGTTCGCATGACGGTTTTTCCCACGGCCAGGAACGCGCCGGCGCAAAGTTTTCTGAAGGCAATCGCCCCGAAGGAGTGTATACGTGTGAGCGCCGCAGCAATCGAGTGCGATCTGCCCGCCACTCACCTTCGCGACCTGCGCTTCGAGCCCGTCGAGGGTTCCACCGAACCGGTGGCCGTGGAAGAGGCGGCGCCGACGCCGACTGGAGGGCCTCGTGTGGATGCCTGGTATAGCCCGCGGAACCGCGAGCAGCTCATCACTCGAACGGTGAGCAGCCTGTGCACAATGGCGGAGCTTGAGAATGTTATCGACGGGCGCCACGTGACCAAGACCCCGACGGCCGCTAGCTCAACAGAAAGCATCGCCGTGGCTGTCGTCGAAGCATTCGCCGACGCTTTGCAGCTCCCGGCCGGCGAGGTCCGAAAAGCAGACCGCTTCGAAGCGCTGGGTTGCGACTCGTTCAAAATTGTCGAAATCACGATGGCCCTGTCCGAGCTGTTCCCGTGGCTTCCAAGCACGTTGCTGTTCGAGCATCGGTCGGTATCGGAGATCGTCAAGCACATCGGCAATTTATCGGCCGGGCGTCCCGAGCCGGCTCGGATCCACGCCGGCCGAATGGCAGCAGAGGGGGGAGGGAACGATCTTGCTGCTGCCGAGATCGCGGTTATAGGTCTTGACGTTCGAACCGCTGGTGCGCGGTCGGCCGCGGAGCTGTGGAAACTGCTCAGCGAGGGCAAAGTAGCAATTGCGCGCGTCCCGCAGGAGCGCAACTACTTCATTGGGCGGCTGTCGGACAAACGTCCGCACTGGGCGGGCCTTGCCGACGACCTAGACCTTTTCGACGCTGAGTTCTTCGGTATATCACCGAGGGAAGCCGAGTCGATGGATCCCCAGTTGCGGATGTTCCTGGAGGTGGCGTGGAGGGCGCTTGAAGATGCAGGGTGTACCGCGACGACACTCGACTCCGATACAGGCGTATTCGCCGGCGTGATGTACAGCGACTACGCTCGTAGCGTGAACGAGGCCCTGCGGGGAACCGAGAGTCCGTACAAAAGCTGGGAGAATTTCAGCCTCGCGAACCGCCTATCACAGGTGCTCGGGCTCAGAGGGCCCAGCATGGCCATCGACACGGCGTGCTCCTCCTCGGCCACGGCGTTGCACCTCGCGTGTCGTGCGCTTCGCGATGGCGACTGCCGTCTTGCCATCGTTGGTGGCGTGAACCTTGTGATCGATCCGAACCGTTTCGTTCAACTCGGAAAGCTGGGCATCCTCTCACCGACGGGCCGCTGCGTTGCGTTCGGGGGCGAAGCTGACGGCACCGTTATCGGCGAGGGCGTTGGAGTTGTAGTGCTTCGGCCGCTCAACGACGCAGTGGAACGCGGAGATCGAATTTACGGTGTAATCAAGGGAACCGGCATCAGCACCGGAAGTGGGACCATCGGCTTCACAGCGCCGAATCCTCAGGCCCAGGCCGAGGCGATCCGGCGCGCTTTGCGGGCGGCGCGCATCGACCCGCGCACGATCAGCTATGTTGAGACGCATGGAACCGGCACGCTGCTCGGTGATCCGATTGAGATTCGGGGGCTTGACCTGGCCTACTCGCGCGAGGACATGCGTGACCTTCTGTTTGACGGAGCACACCGGTGTGCGATTGGCTCGGTCAAGCCAAACGTAGGCCATCTCGAGGCAGGCGCGGGTATTGTGAGCTTGATCAAGGTGCTGTTGCAACTCGACCGACGCACGCTCGTACCTTCGGTGACCTCGGCCGAGCCTAACCCCCAGATTCCCTTCGCGGACACTCCTTTCTTCGTCCAGCGCACGCTGGAGCCCTGGCCACCAACCAGGATGACGGTCAACGGGCAGCCCATTACGATCCCTCGGAGGGCCGGGCTCAATTCGTTCGGCGTGGGCGGGTCGAACACTCACCTGATCATCGAGGAAGCTCCTCGATTGACCAGCGACCCGGGCTCGCTTCATTCTTCGGAGGCGCCTGAGGGGTTGACGGCACCTTGCCCCCCCGCAGCGGACCGCCCTTGGCAGGTGCTGGCGCTGTCGGCTCGCAGCGACCAGGCGCTCGACCGCTTGGCCGACGCATTCAAGGTCTTCCTCGGTTCGAACCCAGAGACACCGCTGACTGACATCTGCTACTCGGCCAACACCCTGCGCCGGCAGTTCGAACGTCGGCTAGTGGTCGGCGCGGCAACGCGAGAGGAGATGATCGACGCACTCACCGGGCTCTCTTCCGGCGGCACGGGGCCCAATTGCGTCCGAGGCCCGATTGAACACTCGGGCACGGGACCGAAGGTGGCCTTCCTATTCTCTGGCCAAGGGTCCCAGTACGTGGGAATGGGTCGCGGCCTGTACCGGGCAGAACCAGTTTTTCGCAAGGCACTGCAACAATGCGCCGATATCCTGAAGGACTATTTAGATGAGTCCCTCCTGGATGTCCTGTACCCCAAAAGTCAGGAGGACTCACGCATCGATCAGACGGTTTTCACCCAGCCGGCATTGTTCGCCATCGAATACGCTCTCGCGGAATTGTGGAAATCATGGGGCATCCGCCCTGACGCTGTCCTCGGCCATAGCGTCGGAGAGTATGCCGCTGGCTGCATCGCCGGTGTGTTTTCCCTCGAGGACGGCCTCAAGCTTATTGCCGCGAGGGGACGCCTGATGCAGGCGCTGCCCCGCGACGGCATGATGGTAGTTGTGCTGGCCTCGGAATCTGTCGTGAAAAAGGCCATCGCGCCGCACCTCGATACTGTTTCGATCGCGAGCTACAACGGCCCGAAGAATATCGTCATCTCCGGCAACGCCGTCAACATTAAGACCATCGTCAAAGCGCTGGAGGCATCGGGCATTGAAACCGTTCCTTTGAACGTGTCACACGCCTTCCACTCACCGCTAATACGACCCATGCTTGGTGATTTCGATAAGGTCGCTTCTGGAGTCGTCTATCGGGCGCCACAACTGGAGTTGATCTCGAACGTTACCGGGGCGATCGCTTCAGGGGAAGTGGCCACACCTGAGTATTGGTCCCGCCATATTATGGAACCGGTACGCTTCGCGGCTGGCGTGGTGGCGCTCCACAGCTCCGGCTGTGATACGTTCCTCGAAATTGGACCGAAACCCGTTCTTCTAGAAATGGGCAGACGCTGCCTCCCGTCAGGCGTTGGCACGTGGATGGCCAGTCTGCGCCCCGGGCAGGAGGATAGCGAGCAGATGTTACGTAGTCTCGCTCAAGTCTACGCGAACGGAGGGAACGTAGATTGGGTGGGATTTTATAAATCGACCGGCGGTTGCCGGGTGCCATTGCCAGGGTACTCGTTTGAGCGTAACCGATTCTGGCCCGACTTTGTCAGGTCGCGGGATCCGGTGCGCTCGCCAGCCCAGTCTGGACAGGATCATCCGCTGCTTGGCCGGCGACTGGACCTGGCGGCCAAGGAAACCGTGTTCGAATCCTGGCTGTCACCCGATGCGCCAACTCTGCTGAAAGACCATCGCGTTTTCGAGCAGGCGGTTTTGCCCCTAGCCGGATATCTCTCGATGGTGTGCCCCGCGGTCCTTTCTGCGTCCGGACCCGGGGATGTAGTGCTGACCAACCTGGTTATAGGCCAGGCGTTCGTTCTGCCCGCAGGTGGGGTTCGGACTCATACAATCCTCGGGCCCATTCCTGCCGGGTTCGACTTCCAAATTTGCAGTCTTCCGGAACAGAATAGGTCAGGGGAAAATGGTCCCTGGTTGCTGCACGCTACCGGGCGGATTGTTGTTCAGTCGGCGGCCGCACCTCCCGGCAAAGCGGACATCGACAAGCTCCGTGCCGATTTCCGTGAAGAGGTCTCGGTAGCCGCCACTTATGACCAATTTCGGCAGACCCGCAGCCTCGATTACGGCCCGAGCTTCCGGGCTACTGAACAGTTGTGGCTCAAAACCGATGAGGCGCTCGGCCGAATTCGGATTCCCGCGGCTCTGGCGGCCGACGCGGGGCGGTATTCCCTGCATCCCGTTCTCCTCGATGCCGCATTCCAGGTCTTGATGTGCTCATTCCCGAGTGCCGCAAAGGGGGAGACCTATTTGCCAGTGGGCCTGGAGCACTGTCGTGTCTGTCAGCCAACTGGAGTGGCCGCGTGGTCTCACGCACGGCTGCGCCCGTCGGAGGAGGGCGATCGGGAGACCCTGACCGGCGACGTGCGCGTCTTCGATGAAACGGGTGGGCTGATCCTTGAAGCGATCGGGTTCTCTTTCAAGCGCGCGTCTCGCCAGGCAGTGTTGCGCAACGTGAAGGTCGACTGGAAGGAGTGGCTATACGAAGTGTCCTGGGTACTGAAAGCGCGTCCCGACCCGGCCGCCGCTGAGAGGAAGCCCGGTCAGTGGCTCGTCCTTGCGGATTCTGGCAGCATTGGTCGGGGACTCGCCCAGCAGTTACGGGACCGCGGCCAGCGGTGCGTGCTGGTCTTGCGGGGTGAGAAGTTCGAGCGACTCGACGACACGGTCCATCTGAACCCTGCACATCCCGAGCACTTCGATCGCCTGCTGGCGGAAAGCGATCTGAAGGGGCCGCTTCCCTGGCGTGGAGTCGTCCATCTTTGGGGGTTGGACACGGCTTCGATAGGCTCCTCGGGGATCGGCGAGGATTCCCAACTAATCGGCTTTGGTACTGCCCTTCACCTGGTTCAGGCTTTTCTGCGCTTGGCATCCCCGGAATGCCCCCGCCTATACCTGGTCACCCGCAGCGTGCAACCAGCGGGCGATGCGCCACCCACAACTCCGGACCACGCCACCTTGTGGGGACTTGGACGCGTGATTCGCCAGGAACATCCCGAGTTTCGTTGTGTCCTCATCGATCTGGAAGCGGTCAACGTGGTCGATGAACTCGCCATGCTGGCCGCGGAGTTGTCATCCTCCGATGAGGAGGATGAAATCGCCCTACGTTCCAGCGGCCGCTACGTCGCCCGGTTGACCCGTCAGCCCCGCCGCGCCAATCCGGAGGAGCTCTCGTTTGATGCCCAATCCAGCTACCTGATAACGGGTGGTTTGGGTACATTGGGGCTCAAGATCGTCCGCTGGATGTTCGACAAGGGCGCGCGGCATCTGATCCTGACTGGCCGGGGTGGGCCGACGGATGCCTCACGCCTCGTCCTGAATCAGCTCAAGGAGGCAGGCGCCCACCTGCTGACCGCAATCGCGGACGTGTCCCGTATCGAGCAACTGGCAGGAGTGTTCGCTCAGGTGGATGCCTCGATGCCGTCGTTACGTGGCGTCATCCACGCCGCTGGGGTTCTGGATCAAGGCGAGTTGAGCGAGCTGACTTGGGATCATTCGCTGCGTGTCCTGGCTGCGAAAGTGGAGGGAACGCGCAATCTTCACACATTGACAGAGAAGTATCCGCTCGAATTCTTTGTTTGTTTTTCCTCGATTTCAGCCGTGCTGGGCTCAGCACGTATGGGCAGCTATGCGGCGGCGAATGCCTTCATGGACGCTTTCGCACATCGTCGCCGAGCCCTCGGCCTTCCCTCCCTGAGCATCAACTGGGGACCGTGGGCCGAAGGTGGCATGGCAGCACGCATGCAAGGTCGTGACCGGCTGGGCATGACGGCGATCGGGCTCGGCGAAATAGAATCCGAGCTGGGATTGCAGGTATTGGCCAAGTTGATGATGAACGGAACGACGGCACAAGTCGTGGCCGCACCGCTGAACTGGAAAAAGTATCTGGCTCCATTTCCAGCCGCCCAGTACCCTTCCCTGTTCCGTCAGATGGCGGAACAGGTGCTCTCGCAACAACAGGAGACGACGGGACAAGCGGCGCAGCACAACCTCGTCGAACAACTTCGGCAAGCCGATCCAGCTTCCTGGTTACCGCTCCTCACAAGGTATGTTCATCAAATCGTCGCCCGCGTTCTCGGGCAGACACCCGAGCGGATTCCTCCCGCCGCCTTCCTCAACAGGATCGGGCTGGATTCGCTCATGGCCTTGGAGCTCAGAAACCGCATTGCCACGGACCTGTCTCTGGACGTTCCCATGGTGAGATTCCTGCAAAACCAAAGTGTGACCAGTCTGGCGGCGTTGCTTGAGGCGGAGTTCTCGGCCTCCCACGCCTCCGGCTTGGCGGCGAAATACAAAAGGTCCTCCGATGCCATCGCCGTCGACAGCGAGCTTGCCGATGACCTGAACTCGATCCCCCCGTCTCAGCGTCATAAGGGGCTGATCATCGTAGGAGAAATATGACCCTGACCGACTTCGTAGAAGACCTCGAGGCACAGGGGGTTGAGCTCTGGGTGCATGAGGATCGATTACGCTATCGCGGCCATCAGGACCTTCTAAGACCCGAGGTGATCGCCCAACTCAAGGAGCGTAAGGAAGAGATCATGGCGCTGCAACGGGAACGCGCCCAGCATTCCCGCTTGTTTCCCCTTTCCTACGGCCAATCCTCGCTCTGGTTCCTGTCTAAGCTGGCGCCGACCAGCTTCGCATACCATGTGGGATTCGCGGCGGAAATCTACTCTCAAGTGAATGTCGCCGCGCTCCAGCGCGCCTTGCAGTACATGTCTGAGCGCCACGCCGGTCTGCGCACCACCTTTCGAAATCGAAACGGCATACCGGCTCAGGAGATCCATTCGAGCCTTTTGCCAGCTTTCGAAGCCATCCATCTCGGTCCAGCGGACGCAGCGACACTGAGAACCAAAGTTATCGAGGCCCACAAATGCCCCTTCGACCTTGAAAGAGGCCCTTTGCTGCGGGTGCGTCTGTTCACCTGCACTCCGGAATACCATGTCCTTCTGCTCACGGTTCACCATTTGGTCTGCGATGCTTGGTCGCTGTGGCTTCTCCTCAAGGAATTGGGCGACGCGTACCAGGCTGAATCTGACGGCGCCGCCACGGTGTTGCCGCCTTTAGGCGCAGACTATACGGATTTCGTTCGATGGCAACGCGAGCTCATTGCCGACGAGGAGGGAGAACGCCTCTGGGCCTATTGGAAGAAGCAATTGGTCGGCGAACTGCCCGTACTTAACTTGGCGACCGATCGGCCTCGTCCTCCGGTCCAGACATTCGAGGGCGGATCCGTCAAGTTTCGGTTGGGTCCACCCGTGACCGCCCGAGTCAGGGCGTTCGCAGCGGCAGAAGGCACCACTCCCTACATGACTCTGCTCGCGACGTTCGCAGCTCTCCTACACCGCTACAGCGGCCAGGAGGAGGTCCTGCTCGGCTCGCCCACATCGGGTAGAAGTGAGCGCCAATTCGCTGACATTCTCGGAGATTTCATTAACACGGTGGTCGTGCGTTCCTCGGTAGCGGGCGACCCTAGCTTTCGCACCTATCTCGACCGCTTCAGTAAGGTTGCGCTGGAAGACATCGCCCACGACAGGTTCCCTTTCTCGCTTCTAGTCGAGCGCCTCCGCGTCAGCCGTGACCCCAGTCGCTCCCCTCTCTTTCAAGTCTTGTTCAATTTTCTAAAACCGCAAAAGTTCCAGGACGTCATCGAACTCTGGGTCTCGGGTGAAACCGGCGACCTGGTGGAGTGGGGAGGGCTGTCGCTGAGGCCATTCGCCCTGCCCCAGCAAGAAGGCCAAGTCGATCTCGCTCTCGAAATGATCGAGGGCAAGACTTCCCTGCTTGGCATCCTCAAGTACAACGTGGATCTGTTTGACAGTGCCACCATCGAGCGCATGGCCGGCCATTTCGAAACCCTTCTCGAGCACATCGTGGTCGATCCCGATCAACCGCTGTCCCGTGTGCCATTGCTTAGGGAGGCCGAGCGGCATGAATTGCTGATTGAGTGGAACGATACCAAGTTGGATTATCCGACCAACGAGTGTCTCCATGAACTATTCGAAAAACAAGTAAAACAGGCACCGCGAGCTGTCGCAGTCGAGTTCGAAGGAAAACGGCTAACGTATTCAGAATTGAACTGGAGGGCCAACCAACTCGGGCACTATCTGCTGGATATGGGCGTGGGACCGGATACGTTGGTGGGTGTTTTTATGGAGCGCTCGCTGGAGATGGTGGTGGCGCTTTTGGGCGTGCTGAAGGCGGGAGGGGCTTATGTGCCTCTCGATCCTTCTTTCCCGCAGTGCCGTCTGTCCTACATGGTGGAGGACAGCAGGATGACGGTGCTGATCACGCATCGCGAGCTGGACAAGAATCTTCAGACCCAGCCCGCTTCGATCGTGAGCTTAGATTCGGATTGGGAGAAAATTGCAAGACAGAGTACCTCTGACTTGAAGTCTCCGGAAGGCAATTCGGGGAGCCTTGCATACGTGCTTTATACCTCGGGATCGACCGGAAAGCCGAAGGGTGTGGAGATCCCGCACTCGGCGGTGGTGAATTTTCTGCATTCCATGCAGCAGGAACCGGGTTTTGCGGAAACGGATACGTTGTTGGCGGTGACGACGCTGTCCTTCGACATTGCCGGTCTCGAGCTTCACCTCCCCTTGGTCAGCGGCGGAAGGGTGGTGATTGCGAGCCGTGAGGATACCCACGATCCCGTGCGCTTGATGGAGCGAATGCGATCGTGCAATTGCACGGTGATGCAGGCTACGCCGACCACATGGCGGGCACTGATCGATGCCGGCTGGAGCGGTTCGGCCCAGCTGAAAGTTCTGTGTGGAGGCGAATCCCTGCCGCGAGATCTGCTGCAAGGGCTTCTTCCACGATGCAAAGAATTGTGGAACATGTACGGCCCGACAGAAACGACCATTTGGTCGACCATCCAGCTGGTTACCTCCGCCGATGGCCCGGTGCTCATTGGCCGGCCGATCGCCAACACCCAGACCTTCGTGCTCGATGCGTGCAGGAATCTTGTTCCACAGGGCGTTCTGGGCGAGTTGTATATCGGTGGTGCTGGCGTCGCCCGTGGTTATCTGGGTCGTCCGGAGCTTACAGAAGAACGATTTGTCCAGAGTCCCTTTGAACCGAGCGCGCGGCTATACCGCACTGGCGATCTGGTGCGGTGGACTTCTGGTGGGTGTCTCGAATGCCTAGGTCGTGTAGATACTCAGGTCAAGATTCGAGGATTCCGCATCGAGTTGGGGGAGATTGAAACTGCACTCAGCCGCCACGAAGCCATCAGGCAATGTGTCGTGGTTGCGCGGGAAGACGCCCCGGATGACAAACGCCTGGTGGCCTACTTCGAACCGCGAACGGAAACGACGCCGACCCTCAGTGATTTGCGCGCTTATCTTGCGAAGGAACTCCCTGGCTACATGGTCCCTTCTATCTTTGTCCCGATGGACAAGTTGCCGGTGACGCCGAACGGGAAGATCGACCGCAAGGCATTGCCAACCCCGGGCCATGAGCACATGCCCGCCTGTGATTTTGTTCCGCCACAGACCGAGACAGAGAAGGTCCTTGCCCAGCTTTGGACCGCATTGTTGAGGGTCGACAACATCGGGATCGACGACGAGTTCTTTAATTTGGGCGGTCATTCGTTGCTGGCCATTCAGGCTGTATCACGCATTCGGGAGGCGTTTGGGATAAGTATCGGCGCCCAGGCCTTATTCGACAATCCTACGATCGCCGGTTTGGCAGATGTGCTGACCGCCTATATCGGTCGAGACCGCACAGACTTCGGATGCCCTCAGAAGTGCGGCGAGACACACGACGAATTGCTCGCCTCAACAGACATCAAGCGTGAAGTTCGAAGCTTTCTCGTAGACAACTTTCTCCCTGGCCGCAGCGACGCCCTGCATGATGATGATTCGCTCCTGGACGGGGTCATCGATTCGCCCGGTACGGTCGAGCTGGCCGTCTTCCTTGAAGATCGTTTCGCCCTCACTGTAGAGGAGGAGGACCTAGTTCCAGAGAACTTCGGTTCTGTAAAACACATAGTTGGCTACGTTGCAAGCAAGCTCAACGGGAAACAGTGCGCGGTTCAGTCGAAATAAACAGCAGAGACACATGACTGACCGTCAGCTATCTGAGATCTTGACCAGCCGCCCCACCCGCATTGGTGACGTGGTCAAGCCGTGGGTCGAATGGTCGCCGGACCGGGTGGCCCTATTGGAGGACACTGGCACTTGGACCTATGGGCAACTGGATTCTGTAGTCGCTAAGGCCCAGATCTGGTTGCGAGACTCAGGAGTGTGCCCGGGCGATCGGGTGATGACCGTGTGCGGGAACTGCCGAGTCCTTAGGGTTTAGATACGTCGCATTACGTTCAGGGGCAGGCCTGCCCGTTGGCGATCGAGAGTTGCTGGCCAAGGCGCCCCTTTCGAAGAATGACATGCGGTTCCGTGTCCTCAGCGTCGAACGCCTAATTCCATGGAAAGCCTAGTCGTTAAGCGTAAGAGCTTTCGCTGTATTCTCGCAGGCATTTCCGGAAAGTGAATATCACCTGGTCGGCAATGGACCCGAGCAGCACCGACTCGAAATCTTGGCGGTTTGGGCGTCAGGAACCGTGTGCATTTCTTGGACAATCTCCCGCGCCTGGACGTCTTCGGCAAATTGGCGGAGTGTGATGTTTTAATGTCATGAGGGGCGCTCATCCGCTTGTGGTTCTTGTGGTCGCGATAGTTTTCGTTCTGCCAATTGCTTGTGCTAACGGCGCCGTGAGACGTAGGTCGGGCCTAGCCGGAGTTCTCCGTTTCCTCTGAGAGTGCCTCCTTAGCTCATCCGGGTTTCCATTTCCTGCCGCATCAAACCGTACGTGAGGTTCTCCTCATACGGCTTACCGGTTACCCGTCTTCCTGGAGCGTTCAAAGTCGTTGCCGCATAGTCCTACTAGGTAGAAGTGCTCCACTCCGCTGCACGCAAACCAAGATGGGTAGTACGCCCTCTTCGAGCGTCCCCCGAGTTCCTTGATGATGCGCCAGAAACGATCTGCGTAGTCGAAGCCAGAGATAGCGATCTAAAGCTTGCAGCTGCTTCGTCGAGTTACCGACAGAGAAGTAGTTTCGCCATCCAGTAGCGAAAGGTTCCGAGCAGTAATCCGAAATACGATCCGGCAGATGAGACTCGGCTTGTCCGACTCTGAAGATTCTTGATCAGCATCGTTCAAACGAGCCCCGGATAGATCTTCAGGAGGGAGGCAGACCAATGTTCTTGCGCCTTAAGCTGTACCGAATGTTCCTGAGAATTGGGACGTACGTGCTTCCCTTGCTTGCCTTCAAATTGGGCTGGTGGATATGGATGGTTCTTTGTCTGAATTTGAATAGACCTCTTCTCTACTTTCCGCATGGGCATGTTAGCGAGATTTTGTTCGGAGCATTTGTTTGGGCATTCCTCGCGGAGCGCTATCGAGTTACAAGTTTTGATGAACTCTATCGCGAGAGGACGGGAGTGCGCGCCGCTGGGTCTGCCTGTATCGTCACATCGTTCGTTCTCTTGGCAACTCTCTACTTCAGTCGAAACCAGGTTTTTCCCAGAGGTTTGCTTATTTGTGACCTCCTTGCTCTGCTGGTGTTGACAATTCTTCTGCACGCAGCCTTCCGAATTCTCTGCAGAAGCAGAGCACACTTGGCCAAACCTACCCGCGTACTGATTGTCGGAGCGGACCAATATGCAAGCAATGCCGCGGTCCGGTTGCAGCGCTTGTCGCTCGCTCGTTGCGAAGTTGCTGGATTCGTTCGACTGCCAGGGCAGGAAGTTGGAGTAACCGGCCACCGGATCTACGAAATGGAGCAGCTCCGAGATTTGAACTGCGAACACGGAATCGATGAGGCGGTGATTGCCCTTCACCCCGCGCAATTTTCGCAAATTCCGCTGATAATCCTCGCTCTCAATCATATTTGTCTTCCCGCCTGCGCCATCGTGGATCTTGGCGAAGGTGTCGTGGTGAGGGAAAGGCTATTTCAGTTGGGAAATATGCAGATGCTCGACCTAATGTCCACCCCGACGGAATCACTGGACTACGCTCTCTTAAAACGGGCCTTTGATGTTTGCTTCTCATTATCGGTACTTTTGCTGGCCTCACCTCTACTTGCTCTTATTGCGATAGTGATTAAGTGGACCTCGACCGGGCCGGTGGTCTTTGTTCAGGACAGGGTGGGACTCAACGGTAAGCCTTTCCGCATGTATAAATTCCGGACCATGCGTATCTCTGATGAATCGGAGAGTGATACACTCTGGACTACCGAGCGGGACTCGCGGAGAACGTCATTTGGAACTTTTCTGAGGAGAACCAGCCTCGATGAGCTGCCACAGTTCATCAACGTCTTAAAAGGGGATATGAGTATTGTCGGTCCAAGGCCGGAGCGGCCGCACTTCGTGTCCAAGTTCCTGCAAGAAGTCGTACGTTATAACAATCGGCATACTCTCAAAGTGGGGATGACAGGCTGGGCGCAGGTCAACGGGTGGCGCGGCAACACTTCCATCGAAAAGCGTATTGAGTGTGACTTGTACTATTTGCAGAACTGGAGCCTTGCCTTCGATTTGCGAATCATTCTGCTGACTGTTTTTTCGGGCTTGATTAATAAGAATGCGTATTGAAAACATTGAAAATGAGCAGTGTGATTTGTTCGATCAGAAAACCGGCTGCGGCATTAAGCTAAGCCCGCTCCTCGATTCCGTCTGTGTCGTTAAGGTCACAACTCGCAGCGACTTTTCTACGGCTCGATGATCCTGTGTGGCACGATGTACTAAGCCGCACAGCGCATGACGTTTGTTCCACTTCAAAGCAGGATTCTCATTTGGCCGGTCGCATTTTCAAACCTATAGATTAATTATCAATCAGAAGCGGTACACAGACCTAAGCCTGCGAGCCGGTAGGAATCTCAATTTGGCCCTAGATTTGAAAACAGAATTCTTTCCAACATACCGCCATAAATCCGATACAACGACCCATAATGCATGAATCGAGCTGAACAGCGGAGGCGGATCGAAAAGATGATGGTTGAGCGATTTGCCTGTTTGCGGGAGATTCTGGAGATCCTGGGAAAGATCAGCCTGGAACTCATTGGATTTGAATAAGTTTACGCCCTTGAATATTCACGTCTTCTCGTTATCGCACGGAAACCAACCACGAAAACTTCTCAATCCGCTGGCGCTTACCCCATCAGCCACTCGCAGGTCGCGTCAGTTTTCGGTTATCGTTGGACGCCTTACGCGCAGGGCGAAGTGATGGCGCATGGCCTGTCTGTGGCTCTGTGGCGATCGGCTCTGAAATCAAAACAAACTCCGCACCCCGCACTGTGGGAATCTTCCCGCGGACATTCCAGCCGCCCCAGACAGACAGCATCGCCGATGATCGTGGAACTTGCAGCAATCAGGTAAACAGGTCGATGGAACTTGGCTATTCGCTGTTTCTCTTTCTATCTGGTCGCCAAAGTAGGCCTTTCTGTTAGCCAGAGTCATGCGCCCCAACCTCTGCTCTGTGTCACGGATGTGGAAGCCAGCTGCCGGTGGTATTCAGCGTCTGGGCTGCCATGTGGCTCACGGCGGCAAGCAATATCAGCAAGTGGGTACAGGGATGTAGACTAGCACTTATCGGCTATTCCTTTCGCAGTACACAGAACGTAGATTTTTCGGGCGACCAACAGCCGAGCCGCCCTTTGCTCACCTGAAGCAATTCCTCACGTTCTTGCAACGGCAAAGGGGAGGCAGCAGCGCGAGGCGTGGCCTCTATAACACCCGGTTTTGAAGTCGCGGACCGCGTGAGCCGTCTCTAGAAGGGCTCAAAGGAACTCACAATCGCGACAGAAAAACTGGTGATCGCAGTGGATAGAGCGTTTTCTATCTGCCTCGAGGGATATGACGTGGAACTTCTGTGACTCGTTCGTAGGTCCAGGGAATCTGCCACCCCTGGAAGGCATTCTATAATAAGCGGGAAATTGGTAGCATCTGACGGCTGGACGCCAGGACGATGTCATCGCGAAGCGGCTAAACTAAGGTAATCCAACCAGTTCTGCGTCAGGTTCCGACCGGGGCAACCGAGCCTCGGCAACCCCTTTTTGCCTTTTCATCGCCCAAAAGGAGCTCGGATCGCGTCAGCACAACGCAGTGCAAAACGCGAAGCGTGGAGAGGCAGCTATACACCCCCAGCGGATGCTTGCTGTGCCTCTCCACCTTTATTCCGAGTACCGCTTTGCTCAAGAAACCCGTCGCTAGCCGGAGGACTATCAGGCGGAAGATCAGTGACTACCGGGCAGTCCGGCATAACAAACCGTCATCTGCACTGCTACCTCGCCCGTGGCTCGAGTTCCGAACCCTGCTGTTCGTTAGACTGGGCATTTCGGCGTTGCTCCTAAGGTGGATTGGCTTCACTACCCATCCTTCCGTAGAGTCAGGGCAAACAAAGTTGACGAACCCACCCTGATTTCGATACTATTCCGGTCGCCCCACTGATCGTTTCAGTCCTCCCCCCAAAACCACGAGGGCGTGTCTTGAGCTCATAGCCGACAGGCCTGGGGGGGGCTCCGTCAATGGCCATACCACAAGGGCGTGAACGGACAATCCATGTTTTCGTAGCCGATGCTGCCCCTATGGGCTGCCAGCTACTGGCTTCCGCCTTACGACGGAGCCGTAGGATCCACGTGACCGGTTGCGCAACAGATTCCGTTGCGGTTCGCTCCGCTTTCATCAAGACCAGCGGCCCTATCGACGTCGCTGTGATTAGCTCTCATCTCAGAGATGGCGCTCTCGCCGGGCTACGCGTAATCGCAGAATTACGAGCCTCACATCCGAACACGAGAACGATCGTACTACTTGATTCCAGCGAGAGAGTGGTCGTCGTCGAAGCCTTTCGCTCCGGAGCGAGGGGGATATTCAATCGGGAGCAACCGTTTGAGCTGCTCTGCAAGAGCATTCAGGCGGTGTATGTAGGAGAAGTGTGGGCGAGCAACGAAGAGCTTCAATTTGCACTTGATGCTCTTGCCCAAACAGAAGTGAATGTAACAAATTCAGCCAAAGGCCATGGAGACCGAATCGTACTGAGTAAGCGAGAGGAAGGTGTCGTCCACCTAGTAGCCGAAGGACTCACGAATCGCGATATTTCCCGGCAGCTGAATCTGAGCGAGAACACAGTTCGTAATTATCTATTCCGAATCTTCAACAAGGTTGGTACCTCGAACCGCTTGGAACTTGCTCTTTATGCAATCAGTCGGAAACAAACTCACGAATCAGAGCAGAGAGAACCACGAGAAAAAATGACACAATCAGCTTTGAGTGCCTAACCCTCAGCTCTTAGCTAATCCCAAGTTCGTAACTGCGGCGAAACGAAATTAACTACTCCTTGCAATTTCCCCAGCAATACAGGTAAGACGATTGCTCCAGACCTATCGAAGGAAGACCTTGCCTTCATCCGAGGGATTGACTATGGTGAGATAGGCTTGGCAGCGTTACAACTATTGGGCCGAATTCCTGTCCGACCAGGTAGGCCGGTGCCTTCTCAGTGCCTTCTCAGTCCTGCCAATCGACCGAAGTTGCTCGGCCAAGATTGCCAAAAGGAAGCCTAACATTAGGCCATGGAAATACGCATTGAATCGCGGCTCTTAGGTGATGTTTGTGTCGTGGTTCCGCAGGTATTCCGGGATGATCGCGGATTCTTTACCGAAGTCTTCCGAGCGGACCAGTTTAGAGTGCTAGCTGCTAGGGCTTCCTAGCTAAGCTAGAAGGCGAGTGCTAAGTGTGTGATTGCTTTGCTCGGTTTATGGTTACACTGGCAACGATTTAGTTTAGAAATCCCCTACGGATAGGAAGACAAGACGACTGGTCGAGTTTTATCGAATAAACAAGGTGCACAGGCAGTGATGAACCTGCGGGTGACGACTTTTCGGTCATGTCGCTGAGTAAGGATCTGTATCCGGCTACAGCCAACAGATGCGTCGGGACCTGATCATTTCATCAGAAGGCTCCTATCAGTAGACTCTAGGATCAACGCACTTACAACCTACATCAAAGGGGCGGCGCCCTTCTATAATGCGTCTGGAATTGGGAGTGTTCTGGCCACAATGTGTGCGGATAGTAGACCGTTGGGGTCCCAGATGAAATCCCCGCTTAAGGAACGCGCCAAAGGGTGAAACGGAGTACAATGGTTCCTGTTTTTGAAGTCAAAAAGGAAATCTCAGCTATTTCGCGGAAGGCCATTGACTCTGAACAGGTGAATCAGAGCGGAGCACACTATGCAAACCGTTCAAGCTGATGACTTCGCTGCCTATCACAGCCTGAAGCTGAGGCGAGATGCCAACGGAGTGCTGGTGGCTGAATTCGACGACAGCGAACCGTTGATTATGACCGCGCAAGCTCACACAGAATTTGTCGATTCAGAAATTAAAGCTGAAGGCCCAGCGCCCTGTGGACTTCTACAGAACTCACAGGCGCGGGACCGTCGCGATGACCATCCCGGCGTACCTCGCTCAGGCAATGGATACCCGACCGTGCAACAAATCGCAGCAACAGTTGCGACGGCGGTCACTGCCGCCCTTTGCAAGGATCAATCCCGGCAGGAGCGTGGGCATTTTTCGCTAACCCAACTGGATCATGCGAGTGAACCCAGTCGAGGCTACCAATCGGGGGATGACCTTGAAGATGGACATCCTATCGCCACATCGACTCCAAGCACTGTCCAACCCAATTTGCATTCGGCCGGAAACAACGGCCAAGCAGCTGAGATCAAACCCCAGGGCGATGGGTACCCTACACTGCAACAGATCGCAGAAACAGTCGCGACGGCGGTCACTACCGCCCTGTGCAAAGATCAATCACGGAAGGAGCGCGAGCATTTTTTGCTGACACAACTAGATCACCCGAGCGAACCCAGTCAGGACTACCATTCAGGAGATGACCCCGTAGATGGACATACTATCGGCACATCGACTCCAAGCGGGATCAGCCGCCCGGCCGGACTCAAGTTTAACCCGCTTTCTCTCCCACCACAGGCAGTCATGACAGCAGAGAACCAATCAAGCATTGGTGTGGATTCAGGTGAGGAGGGCTACTTGTACTTGGCGCTGCAAAGAGCTTTGCATTCGGCGGCAAAAATCGATGCGATGCCGAACCCCAAATTCAATGCCGCGCCAATCACTGTTTTGCCCGATAATGTGGGCAGCTTGTTTTCTTCGCTGAACGGATTTGCGCCGCCGATTTCCACTCAACCTGTGGCAACAACTGAGAGCGAAACAAGCCCTTCAGTGCCGCAGTCTCTCATACGATATTGGGTTCACAATATGGGAAATATTTGCCTCGGAGCGTCGCTGCTCATATTTTTGGTTGTGATAGTGACGACCTTCAGATAACCAACCCACACGCTGGCACTGGGACCACAGCATGCTCCGTAGCTACACGACCGCCACCCTAGGGCCTTCCGCATGTACCATGACCTCTCCGAGGAACCAGGCTTTAAAATTGCGCCCTGTGTTGTGCCCGAGCTAGTGGGTATCCCCTCCAAACGCCCTCCAAAGCGTTATAAGTTCTAAAATGCGTTTGTCCGTCTGTCGCCATCCGGTGCGAAAGCATTGCAGCTGTCTCGTAAGCACCAGATAGCATCTCCGTGACATTTCGAGATGCGGAAATCAATCGCATGCCCTTTACAGTCACAACCCCTTGAAGACCTCTCCACCCTTACCTCCATTCGCAGATGAGTATCCCGGAGTTGAATTCGGAGTTCATCCTGTCTCGCTGTCTCGAGAGGCTCGGGCCTATTCCTCGTCATTGAAACAGACAAACAAGGGCCATCGGTCACCGGGCGCGAACGTCATTGCTTTCGCATGACACGATCTCGAGTGTCTGGAGTGATGTTTTACCGTGTAGTTTTCGCGTTTCGGGGCCGCCAGCCATTTCGGAAGCTCGAATGAGGAACCCTGTGCGCTTCTCTTGACACTGCGAGGTTCCATGAACCCTCTAGGGTCTAGGGGACCGTTTCACTATTTTCGCATTACAAAATGCACCTCGGTGACTTGGCAACTCCGGAAGCGGCGATCAGAATACGCTTGTGCTGAGTGAGACGGCAGGAGGGCTAAAGCATGTCGATACAACGGTTTTTGGGTCTTCTACTGCTCATGTGCGGATCGTGTGCCGCTCAGTCGCCGCCGTTTACCATGCTCAACGCAATGACTGGGGATGCAGGCCAGGTAGCCCAAACCGAATTGGGTCAAGGCTTATTGACCGGTGTCGATTTCATGCCCATCCTGACGACCGGTGAGTCCCAATTCCTGACTGGAAATACGCCCTACCCAGCGTTTGCGTATTTCGCAATACCAGTCGCAAACGTTGTGTCCTGTTACCAAGTTCCAAGCGACCCGAACGCTGCTACGCTCTTGACGAGCTACACGAATCGACTAGGGTCAAATGTCTGGGATCTAGGAATGCCAGAGTACGATCAGGGTGGAGGATGCTGGGCAACTGGCCGCCCGAGCTTCTCCCAGCTGACCGATCCCCAGTCGTATAGTACTTTTACAAACTACTACCTCAATACCTTGCAACTAGGTAACTACTTGAACCAAACTGCCCAACAGCGGGGATATCAATGGATGGCTGTTGCCGACTTTGCGTTTAGCACGCAGTATGGCTATGACATGGGCGTGAACACGATGTTACTTGAACGAAACGAAGACGAAATGGACGGTATCACACCGGGGTTGGCTTTCCTTCGTGGAGCTGCCATCCAGCATGGTGGTATGCAGTGGGGAATTGATATTTCCACTTGGCGATATTGGAGCAACGGCCCGACGGTTTACTCCAACGGTAATCTAGTAACCGGATGGTCTACGGCTACGTTCAAGCGTGACATGTACATTGCGTACATGGGCGGTGCCAATATTTTACACAACGAGCCTGCCGAATATTCGCTTGGTGCCGCGAGCGGTCAAACGCTCAATCCTTTAGGATTGACGGTGCAGAACTTCTATAACTTCGCAATCACGCGCCATCCGAATCGTGGCACTCCGTTTGTCCCTATGGCGCTCATGCAGGATCACTATTCAGGTTTTAACCCGAAGTACGGCGCGTGGATGCAGGGACCCTATAAGTGGTATTGGGCCAACCCCTATACGCCAGGTGATACGATGCTCGCCAACCTTCTAGGCCTTATCTATCCAAATTACAACACATGGGGAACCCTGCCGCCAGGCTCTCCGCTCGTGCTCAATTCGGATGGGACAATAAACACCTCTGCGACCGTTACTGCCTATGATCAGGCGCTTGCCAACGGTTCAGACCCGCGTCCGTGGGAGCCATTTGGCAATAGTACATGGGGAGAGACCTTTGATGTCATAACCAACCAAGCTTCGCTGGCTGCGATGCAGCATTACAAAGTTATCATGCTTACCACTGGCGTTCCCGTGAGCGATGCACTGCTAAGCACACTAACACAATACGTTAGCGCAGGTGGAATTCTGGTGCTCAATGCGAAGCAGATGAGCGCAAACTCCGAAACGCTCGCTGGCGTGCATCTCACCGGCACGGAGGCAAGTGCCAGCTCGGAGATATGGGCGCCAGACGGCAGCACCGTAAGCGAATCGTCCTATAATTACGCGGTCGCAACGTTAACGTCGGGTTCCCTTCTCGCGAGCACATCATCTGGCAATCCTATCGTGACTAAAAACGTGTACGGTAATGGAACTGTCTATGTGACGATGCCCGACTTTCTGGCAAATGGCAGCGATACCGCGATACTAAGCGTAGGACAGAAGCTAATCAACATGCTGCAGGCACAATTTGCTGTCGTAACAGTGAGCGGCCCGCAGCTTGAGTATCTAGTTAACACAGATGGAGCGAGCATTATCGTAACACTGGTGAACACGGACCTCAGCGGCGGTACCTGGAGCGGCACGCTGTCGTTTAAACAACCAGCTTCTTCCTATTCAGTGGCGGAGTGGACAGGTGATAGTACAGTTGGAAGCACACTTCAAAACGGGCAGGTGCTCGTGAGTGCGACTGTGCCGCCATTTGACGTTAGGGTCTACGTTCTCGATCCTATAAACGGAACAGCTCCGAATCCGCCTAATCCGCCTACGAATCTGACAGCAATCACGACCGGATCGACTTCGACCGGATCAGCTTCGACCGGATCGACTTCGACCGGATCAGCTTCGACCGGATCGACTTCGACCGGATCAGCTTCGACCGGATCGACTTCGACCGGATCCACTTCGACCGGATCCACTTCGACCGGATCGACTTCGACCGGATCCACTTCGACCGGATCAGCTGCGCCGATCGGCGGTGTTACATATTATCTTGCGCCGGCGGCGAATGGCGGCAGCGACTCGAATAGCGGATTGACCTCGGCAACGCCGTGGCTGACTCCCAATCACTCGGTCAACTGCGGCGACGTGATTATCGCGGCCGCAAGCGCTTCTTACAGTGATGCTAATTTCACTACGGGCAATTGGGGAACAGTCAATTGTCCTACCGCGAATAACGTCTCTTGGCTCAAGTGCGCAACCTTTGATGCCTGCAAGATTACCGCCACTTCGACTGGCGGAATCTGGGTAGATAAGAGCTACTGGGGAGTCCAAGGCTGGGAAGTCACAATCCCAACGACTTCTTCGAATCCTTGGGCGGGATGCTTCTGGGCTTATCCCAGCCACAGCGCAACGGCCATCATTCATCACATCGTATTCGCCAACAATGTCGCTAACGGTTGCGGGGGCGGAGGCTTCCAAGCATCGCCGGTGAACGGCTACTCGGTTGATTATTGGGCTGTGGTCGGAAACATTGCTTACAACTCTGCGCAGAACGGACAGTACGAGTGCAGCTCGGCCATCAATAACAACTATTTTCAGAATTACGACACTCAGCCTGGAACCCATGTCTTTATAGCCGGAAACTTCGCCTGGGATACCTTCGACCCGAATCCGTGCAACGGCGGCACTCCAACTGACGGCGAGGGCATCGACATCGCCAACAACAACACGTACTCCTACACCGGGCAGACAGTAGTTGAGAACAACCTCACGTTCTGGAACGGACGGAGCGGAGTTCTGGTCGGTGATGATCCAACCGGGCTAACCTACGTTCTCTACAACACTAGCTACGCATCGAATCTGGATACCAATCAGAATTACCAGGGATGCGCCGAGATTGCCGGCGTCCAGAACTCAAACACCTTCGTCTATTCCAACCTGGTATCGACCAGCCAAGTCAACGGGTGCGGCGCGAACCCGATTTATGTTCTCTCCGAGCAGAACGGCGATGGCACAGATGAGTTCTATAGCAATTGGGGATATGCCCAAAATGGCCAATACACTTTAGTCTATGAAAGCGGTTCCTTCGCCTTCGGCCCAAATAATACTTTCCAAGATCCGCAATTTACCAATGCTCCGAACTCGAACCCAGGTGCTCCGAATTGCAGTTCGTACTCAAGCGTGCCGGCATGCATGGCTCCGATTATTGCGGACTTTGTACCACGCGCTTCCGGTGCATCGGCTTACGGCTACCAGACTCCTTTGAGCTATCCAGTCGCTGATCCGCTGTTTCCGCAGTGGCTGTGCAATGTGAATCTACCATCCGGGCTGGTCACCATGGGGTGCTCATCACAATAAGCGATGCAGCTGGTGTTCACCTTCAGCCAGGGGGATCTGTTGCTAACGTTGCTGGCCGCTACTGTCGCACGGGCAGCAGCTGAATCAGGATTATTAAGCCAAATATTTTCAATGGGATAGCCGTATTGCCTCTCTCTGCCTCTGGTCGATCATTTGCATGCGATAGAGCAAGATTCAAAACTCTGGCCCTAGGGCTCGCGCTCGGCGCAACCAACCGACATCCTCAAACTGATCTTAGGAAAGGTGTCCTCGTGGCTACGGTCGGAATTGTGACGGGCGTGGTGTTTGCAGCGTTCACGGCCTCGTTGATGGCAACTTTGCTCTACGGCGTTCGGCCTCATGATCCAGCGGTCTTTATCGTTGTGCCTTTGCTCTTACTGGCAGTCGCCATTCTGGCCAGCTACATTCCGGCTTGGCGAGCCACCAAGGTCGACCCGATCATTGCCCTGCGGGAAACATAGCGAACCGATCCGCAAGCTGACGTT